>Ga0335079_10003102_pt1 | contig 19202 bp, 16 predicted proteins | sample Lox_Sample_33_FD_206719 | JGI IMG/M metagenome (GOLD analysis project Ga0335079, IMG submission 206719) | Soil microbial communities from Loxahatchee National Wildlife Refuge, Florida, United States - Lox_Sample_3.3 | ecosystem: Environmental > Terrestrial > Soil > Wetlands | place: USA... | reverse complement strand
CTTCGTCGAGATGGACCCCTCGACGTACATCGAGCCGAAGAAGGTGGGTGAGGGAGGGTCAGGGCACGATTCGGTCGGCGGATCTGTACGCATACTGAGGCGGGATCTCGCCCAGATGTTCGCCCGGGGGGTGGGGGGATGGTTCTTTGATTTCGGACATCTCTGCCCGCCGTACCAGGCACATCACGGGTGGTATGACGATCCCCCCCTGATTGAAGCGATTCGCCCGTTTGCAGCGCTGGGAGCGGAGCGGGCGCGGCTTGATACTACGAGTGCCGCCGAGATTGCCTGTGTATATGACCCGAAAGCCTTCTTTGCGACCGAACACTGGAAAGGGGAGGAACCGTGGACCGGCTACGGGATCGCTGTCTGCGATCACTTCAACCACTGGTTCATCAACAGCCAGCAGCGTGCTCTTGCCCGCATGTCCGCACCCTATGATTCTCTTTATAAATTTGATGTAACTCCTTCGGACGTAAAGCGCTACCGCCTCCTCTTCCTGGTAAATCTCTTTTATATGGATGACGGGGAGACCGAAAAGATGGCTGCGATGCTCGAGGGGAGCGGCGTGACGGTCGTCTGGTATTACGCCCCCGGCTTCATCGCTCCCGGGGGGTTCGCCCCGGAGCACATGGAGCGTCTCACGGGGTTCAGGTTCAGCGTGCTCCCGGATCCCGGACCGATGCAGGTGCATGTCGAGGCGATGAGCGGCGTCGTGCCGAAAATCATCGGGACGTCAAAGCACCAGCACCCCCGCTTCGCGCTGGAGGGGGATGACATGGAGGTCTTCGGGAGGTGGGTTGACAATGGACGCCCCGCGTTCGCGCGGAGGCCATTCAGAGGGTGGACGTCCATATACACGGGGACAGCCCCGCTGACTTCCGACATCCTGAGGCGGATCGCAGCCGATGCCGGCGCGGCGATCTGGAGCGACAGGCACGACATCGTATACGCAACGCGGGATGCCGCAGCGGTGATTGCCACCGGGGAGGGGGAGCGAACGCTCAGGTTCCCGAAAGCCATGCAATCAGTCGATGGCCGCGCGGCGTCGCGCGAGCACACAATGACGATGGCGTTCGGCGACGTCCACGTCTTCGTCGCCCCCCCCGCACGCGACTGACGACGGGCATCTCGCCGAAGATGCGGCTACCGTCCGGGCGCCTTCCCCGAATATGACGCCAGGATCCTCTCAATCATCGCCACCGTTTCCTTCCTGACAATCCGCCGCGAGGCATCGGCGTCAAACCACTCCAGCGTCCGGCGGATGCCGACGTGAAACGGGATAGTGGCGGTGTAGCCGGGGACGAGCCGCCTGATCTTGCTGTTGTCGAAAATGACGCTGTGCGACTTGTCGCCCAGGAGCGACCCCCGGAGAGCTTCATCGCACCCGACGATGAAGTCGGACGGTATGTGGACGATGCGCACTTCGCGCCCGGCGGCGCGCGCCGTCGTGGTGTAGATCTGGTCCCATGTGAGCACCTCGTCCGACGTGATATGGAACGCCTCTCCGACGGCCTGCGGGTGCCCCAGGAGTCCGACGAACCCTTTCGCGAAATCCTCTGCGTGCGTCAGCACCCAGAGCGATGAGCCGTCGCCGTGGACGATGACCGGCTCTCCCTTTCTGATCCTCTCGATCACGGTGAACTCCTCCCAACCGCCGATCGGCAGCGGCACCACGGTGTCGTAGGTCAACGACGGACGGACGATCGTTGCCGGGAAGCCCTCCTCGCGGTAGGCCCTGTTCAGCAACTCTTCGCAGGCGATCTTGTTGCGGGAGTACTCCCAGAACGGATTGGCGAGGGGCGTGGACTCCGTAATCACCGGGCAGACGGGGGGCTTCTGGTAGGCGGAGGCCGAGCTGATGAAGACGAACTGATCCGTCTTTCCCCGCAGTGCCGAGATGTCGCGCTCGACGTCGGCCGTCGTGTATGCTATCCAGTCGACGACGGCATCCCAGTGCGCCGTGTCGATGATCTTCCTGAGAAACGGGACGCTGCCCGCATCGCCCCTGTGGACCGTGGCGCCGGGGATATCGACGCTGCGCATCCCCCGCACGAGCAGGTGAAGGTCAAATCCCCGGGCCACGCACGCCCTGCTTACCGACGTGCTGATGTTTCCCGTACCACCGAGAAAGAGTATTCTCACCGCATTTCCTCCGGTATGTCGTAGCGAACCTCTGCGAAAAACCACTCATATCCCAGGGTCCTGAACCCCTCGATCGGCCGGAGCGGACCGAGGTCCAGCCGTTCTATCCCCGCAGACTGGTGCTCAAGATACTGAAAATTCGAATACCAGCCGACTACGTACTGCGCCTTCCGCCGGCGGAGATACTCCATGGCGCGGAATTCGCGGAGGGCCCTGTAGCATGACGGGCTGACGACGCCGTCCAGGTTAATGACGGTGAGGCTGTCGGCAAAGTAGCCGATCGCTCCGCTCTGTGCACTGGCGATCACCGACCCCGGGGGAAATCTCCGCCGGGCCCAGATCCCGATCGGCAGGTATCCCCCCGGGGGCCGAACCGACGGCAGAATCGTCCGGCCGAGAGCGGGATCGGTAACGTCAACGGTTGCGATGAGGAGAGCCACGGCGATGAGCGCGCCCCCGCGGATGAGCCGGCGGCCGGCAGCTTCCAGGAGAACGTCACACGTCGCGGCCACTATCAGCGTTAGCACGACGCAGGCGGGAAACAGGTACCGGTCGAAAAACCATGGGCCGAAGACGAAACAGGTGTAGGCGACAAAGAGGAGCGCGGCGCAAAGGCTTGCCGGCGCGAGCCAGGCGCACACGCGCACGATCCGGCGGGGCGACGCAACGCCCGTGACGACCGCCAAAAGGGAAAAGGCGGCCGCAGCAATAAGCATCGCGCGGCCATCGGCCCACAGCGCGGCTGTCCCTTCCCGTAGCATCAGCCGGTACCACGTGCTGAATGAAGGGCTGAATTCCACCGTGGCAAGGGACATCAGCCTGATCGCGCTTGCGCTCACGGGAAGAAGCTCCCCCGTGTGCGCGTAGCCGTACGCGAGCCAGGGGCATTCGATGATCGCGACTCCGGCCGCGAATACGAGGGCAAGCGCGATGGCCCTGCGGAGGTCCTGCCTGAAGAGGACGAAGATCGTTGCGACGGCGGTGAGCGCGAATCCGGCGAGATCGATGCGCGCGAACATCCCCGCGCCGGTGAGGGCGCCGAGAAGGAACCATGACCGGTCCCGGTCCGCGAGCGGGCGCGACGACACGAGCCGGTCAAGGGCCATGAGGCAGCATGCAAAAATGAAACATGCCATCGACGTCTCCATGCCGTTAACCGCTGTGCGGAGACCGGCCGGGCTGAGCATCCAGGCGAGGGCAGCCGGGAAAAGCGCCAGGGGACTGCGGCAGCGCCGGATAATCATCCGGCAGATGACGAACAGCGTGAGCGTGTCGAACAGTGAAGAGAGGACGGTGGCGGCCCGGACACCGGTTGTTGGATCGTCGCCGTTCAGCAGGAACACGGGCGCAAGGAGATAGACGCTCATCGGCTGAAATCCGTTCGTGAACTCGCCGGCGTACGAAGGTCCCTCTCCCCGGGCAATGTTTCGCGCGATCGTGAGCGACAGGTATGCGTCGTCGGGAAGCGTCCGCGCGTCGATGAAACCGATGGGGCGCAGTGCGAGGCTCATTCGCATGCCGAGATTCAGCAAGAGGATTGACGCGAGAGTTGCTGCGCGAAGCCCGTGTGCGGGAAATCGATGCAACCTCTTCATGGGACGAAAATGTAGCAAAACTTACCCAAAGACGTTCTTCACTTGTGGTCAGCGGTCACCTTCATCCGGATGTTGTCATGGGTGCCATGGAAGTGACTCTCCAGTGATCTTCCATTTGTGGAATTCTGCGTGAATTCACAGTTCTTTGTGTGATTTTACGCAATTCTTCCGGTGTCGCTAATATGATATTGGTCACCTTTTTATCACTTGACAAGCGCCATATCTGATGCTACATTGTGGAAAATTTCTACAAGTTACTTGACCAAAATGTAATAATTTTAAAGGGATTTTGAACAACATCAGTAAATTGATAGATTTTTAGGTATTCGACAAGACCGACCACCCATGAGCACCGGCCAGGTAATGTTATCCATACTCGCATTTGCTTTTCTGGGAACGGTGCTGGTGAATTTCAACCACCTCGTTCTTGCGAGCAATCAGGACATGTCCAACAGCCATGACGTTATCCTGGGGTCCACGATCGCCTCGACGTACCTCGACGAAGCACAATCGCTCGCGTTCGACCAGGCCGCGATCACGAGCCCGATCTATGATCTCAGCCTTCTCACTCCCCCCAACAACCTCGGTCCCGACTCAGGCGAAACTGTCCCGTCTACGTTTAACGACTTCGATGACTATAACGGGTACAGCGCTTTCGACACCGCCGCAGGGAACAACGGCATATTCGAATCGGACTTCACCGTGTCGTACGTCGATCCCGAGAACATCAACTTCCGCTCGATGCCCACGTTCATGAAGCGGATGGATATCAAGACGTACCGGATCGACATCCCGTTCACGGTAGATACGGTGGCGATGTTCTCCACGATGGCGTACTTCCGCTGGAACTGAGCGGGTCGCGCGCAACGACAGTACGGATGCATCAGGCAGGGTAATCAGGGGGGGGATCATGTCGAGCATCATGGATGTGCTGTTCTCGGTCATTCTCGGCGGGATGCTGATGATGACGATTCTCGACGCGAATGATGTTGCAATGGAGAACTCGTCTCTTCTCCACGGCGACCAGATGGTGCAGGAATCCGCGGTTGACCTGTCGATGTATCTCGACAGCGAACTGCGGAACATGGGGTTCGGCGTCTCCGACACGATGAAAATCGTTCTGCAGGCGGACTCCGACGCCGTGCGGTACTGCGTCTCGTTGCCGCCGTTCACGAAAATCGATACCGTCGGATTCTATCTCGGGCCGACGTCCGATCTCGCGGCGACGCCGAACACGATGGACAGGTACGTGTACCGGACACAGGACGGAGGGGTTCCCATCCCCGTCGGCGTCGTCACGTATCTTCGTTTCCAGTACTACGACATGACGGACTCGCTTCTCTCGTTCCCGATCTCGGGCCTCTCGAGGCGGCAGATCCTGAAGGTCCAGGTGACGACTGAGGTGCAGAACTCCTATGCGCCCTACCGCCCGCAGAGCATGGTACAGTCCGGGCAGCAGGACGCTCTCTATGCGAGCTTCATCTGGAGCCAGACCCGTCTCTCCGGCCAGAACCTCCGGTCACTCCCGCGGCCCGCGATACCTATCAGGCCGACACGGGGGCCATCGGGAGGGGAAGGAGGAGGGGATGGAGGAGGCGACGGTGGGAGCGGTTCGCAGTCACAGGGGCCGTATACTCCCCCCCCCAGCAGGCCTCCGGTGAACACGAACCCCCCGGCCCCTGCGCCACCGCTTGCTCCGAAAACGCCGCCGCCACCGCCGCCGCCGCCTCCCCCCCCGCCGCCGGCACTCGGTGTGAACTAGGAGGAATGCAACTCACGCTGTAGCCATGTAGAGGGGAGGGGGGGGATATGGCTGGTCGGGCGCAACTCATGCTCGTGCTGGGGCTCGGGCTCCTTCTGGGCGGTCTGTCGCTCAGCATGAACAGGTGGGCCAGGTCTGCGAACAGCAACGGCGCCTACTTTTACGAGGCGTTGACGTCACATAACCTGGCGCTCGCAGGTGCGCAGGTGGGAATCGAGAAGGTCACGCAGGACACGACCTGGTACGGGTCCAACACATACCAGGAAAACACGTCGGGCGGATCGTACACCGTCACCCGCAATTCATCCACGCCGCTCCTTGTCGAATCGGTCTCCACGTACACCACGCTGACAGACGTGATGCACGATACCGTCGACGTCTATTTCGCCTACCCGGGATTCACCAGTTTCACGCTCTTCTCCTGGATGTCGAACAACGAGGGTCCGTGCCAGTGGGTGACGGGAGACTCGGTGCAGGGGAGACTGCACAGTAACGGGCCGATTAACATCAACGGGTCTCCCGTCTTCAACGACCTGGTCACAACGGTCCACAGTTTCTCACCCCCCCCCGGCCACGGGGTTGACCAGGCTATATTCAAAAAGCAATTCAGGACCGGCGTCGACAGCATTTACTTCCCGAACAGCCTCCTGACCGTGTTCGACAGCGCGAGCACCGGCGGCAGATTCTACAACGTGCCGACGATCTGGGTCACGCTCAACGGGGGGAACCCTGCGGTTGCGGGCGATGGATACGCCCTCGTCAGGACATCCGCGTCGGGGCCCGTCCTCGATTCGATCCCCATTGCATCGTCGGGGTTCAACGGCGTCATTATGGGAAATCAAACCGTGCATGTCCAGGGAACTGTGGACGGACAGGTCACCGTGTCATCGAATCTCGGCAGCATAGTCGTCGAGGACAACCTGCTCTATGAGCGTGACCCCCGGTTTGACACGACCTCGACGGACCTCCTCGGCCTGGTCGCGGAGGACTCGGTGATCATCGCGGACAATGCCGCGAACGCGACGGACTGCATCGTACAGGGGAATATCTTCGCGCGGACCGGGTCGCTCTCGGCGCAGGACTACGACAACGGCGTCCTGAGAGGAAGGCTGACCGTCCTGGGCTCGATCGTCCAGAACGTCAGGGGGGCCGTGGGGACGAACCTGAACGGCGTCCTCAACTCCGGCTATTACAAAAGTTACGCATACGACACGCGGCTGTACAACCCCACGGTCCGCCCGCCGATGTATCCCGGGTTTGTCCCCGCGGGCGGGATGGTCGTCGGCTGGTGGGAGAGCCTCCGCGTGCCCGACTTCAGCAAGTACGAGTGAGAGGGGCGGGACGCCCGTCCCGCCCGATTCTTCCCTGCGCACACCGCCTGACCTGTCATTGCACGGAGTGCCGCCGAAGCAATGACCCTTCCTGCTTGAATCTCTAGGGGGCAATATGTAGGTTCATCTTCCGACATGAAATCCCCCATTCCGTGGATTCTCGCCGCAGTCCTTGTGGCTGCGCTCCGCTTGGGTACGCCTGTCGCAAAGATCATGACGGACGGCGCGGAATACCTGAACGTTGCCACGCACGGGCTCACGGCGGATGCGCACCTGGGGGCCCCGTTTGCTTACCGGTTCGCAGTGCCGATGCTGGTACGGCTGGCGAGCGCCCTTACGGGGCTAACGCCGGTAATTCTGTTCCCCCTGTTTGTGCTCTGTGCGGCGTTCGGCCTTCTTCTTGCCACTTGTGCGCTTGCCCGTGACGCGGGGGCATCCCTTCGCAGCGCGCTCCTCGTCATGGTCGTGATGGCCTCCTCGCTCTTCGCCGTGCGTTTTCCGCTCTATTGCCCGTTCGACGTCGATATCGAGGCGTGCCTGGTCTCCTGCGCGGCTTTCGCCTGTTTCGCCCGGGGATACGAAGCCGCTGCGCTTGCGGTGTCGCTGGTCGGGTTGCTCTTCAAGGAGTTCCTGCTTGCACCGCTGGCGGCACTCACGGCAGCGTACCTCCTCCGGTATGCGCGCGAGCGGTCCCTTCGTCCCCTGCGGCTGGCCCTTCTCACTGTCCTTTCGGCGCTGGCGGTCTTTGTGATTCCCCGGGTGCTGATCCCTGTGACATCCTCATTCGGCGCGATCACCGAATACCGCCTCCACGCTCCGAGCCGGACGCTCTACTTCTCGCAGCTCCGGATGTTCCTCGCGTGGCCTCCCAGGACCGGCACGCTCCTCAACATCATGCTGGCCATGGTCTCCTTCTGGCTCCCGGTGCTGATGCTCTGGACTCCTTCGCGATGGGGGGCCGTCGTGCGCGCCGCCGGCGCCGGGAGGATCCCCCTTCTGGTCTGGATACTCGGCATTCTCGCGCTCATGACCGTAGGGGGGACCAAGATCATGGTATTTGCCGTCTACACCGCCCCCTTCCTCGTCACTGCGCTCGCCGCACTTCTGGAGGCCGGGCCGTCGCCTTCCGAGGTCGTGTTCGTCGTCTGTGCGACCGCGCTCTTCAACAGGATCGTACTCCCCCTGGGCTCGCCGGGGGGAGACCCCGGGTTCGATATCGGGTTCTACGGTGGGTACGGGCTCGACGTCACGGAGGCGACGCTGCGGAGATTCGGGGAAGCGGCCGGATGGGTCGTCTCCGCCGTGCTGCTTCGCGCATGGCGGAGGCCGGGGAGGTGGACACGCCTGACCGGAAGCAGTGTGTGATAGAGAGGAACAATAACATGAACGCCGATCAAAAGAGACGCCTCCTCCGGACGCTGGTGGAACAGCGGCGGCTCCACCGGCCGCTCCTCCCCATCAAGGGAGAGGCCCGCCGGTTTGCCGAGGAGCTGCTCGAGTTTCTCTTTCCGCACTTCTCACGGAGCGTGCGTCCCCCCGCCGGGGATCCCCGCGCGCAGCTCGCACGCCTCGAGCGGGAGCTGAAACACGTGCTGGGCGTGCTCGCCCCGGGGGCGGGGTTCTCCCCCGGCGACGTGGCGCAGCGGTTCTTCGCCGGCATTCCCGGTATCTACGAGAAGCTCTGGCGCGATGCCTCCGCGATCACGACGGGCGACCCGGCTTCGGAAAACATCGAGGAGGTGGTGCTCGCGTATCCCGGATTCCTGGCGATCGCCGTCTACCGCGTCGCGCACGAGTTCTGGTTGATGCATGTCCCCGTGTTTCCCCGGCTGCTGACCGAGTACGCGCACCAGCTGACGGGGATCGACATTCACCCGGGGGCGCGCATCGGGACGCCGCTGTTCATCGATCACGGGACGGGCATCGTCATCGGCGAGACGACCACGATCGGGGATCACGTCAAGCTCTACCAGGGGGTCACGCTGGGCGCGCTCAGCGTCGACAAGTCGCTGGCAAACACGAAACGCCACCCCACGATCGAGGATAACGTGATCGTGTACGCGCAGGCGGTGATCCTGGGAGGAGAAACCGTGATCGGTCACGACAGCGTCATCGGCGGGAATTCCTGGATCACGCGGTCCGTCCCGCCGTATTCCTACGTCTACCACGAAATCAAAATCAACGTGCGGACCCCGGACGAGACCAACGGCGGCGTCGAGTTCGTCATCTGAGGGCGCGACCGGGGATTCCCGACAGGAGGAGGAAGCGTCATGAAAGCTGCGAACATTCTCGAGACCATCGGGCGCACGCCCGTGGTGCGCATCAACCGCCTCTTCGGCCCCGGTGCGGAGGTCTGGGTGAAACTGGAACGGAGCAATCCCGGGGGGAGCATCAAGGACCGGATCGCGCTCTCGATGGTGGAAGACGCGGAGCGGCGGGGGCTGCTCCGGAAGGGGAGCGTGATCATCGAGCCGACGTCGGGCAACACGGGAATCGGGCTCGCTCTCGTGGCGGCTGTCAGGTCCTACCGGCTTATCCTGGTCATGCCGGAGTCGATGTCCATCGAGCGGCGCCGCCTGATGTCCGCCTACGGCGCCGAGGTCGACCTCACGCCGAGGGAAAAGGGGATGAAGGGGGCGATCGAGCGGGCGCGTGAGCTTGCGGCATCCACGCCCGGGGCGTGGATCCCGCAGCAGTTTGAAAACCAGGCGAACGTCGAGATCCACCGCAGGACGACGGCCGCGGAGATCCTCGGGGATTTCCCGGAAGGGATCGACGTGCTGATCACGGGAGTGGGGACCGGGGGGCACATCACGGGCGTGACCGAAGTTCTTCGCGGGAAGTTTCCCGCGCTGAAGACGTTCGCGGTCGAGCCGGCGCTCTCCCCCGTCCTGAGCGGAGGCGCTCCCGCCCCGCACCCGCTCCAGGGGATCGGCGCGGGATTCATTCCCGCCATACTGAGGCGGGAGCTCCTGGACGGCGTGATCCAGGTGACAAAGGAGGAGGCGTTCACCTATGCCCTGCGCGCTGCGCGCGAGGAGGGGATATTTGCCGGGATTTCCTCCGGCGCGTCGCTTGCGGCGGTCGCGAAGAAGCTCCCGGAACTCCCGGCGGGGAGCCGGGTGCTGACGTTCAACTACGACACGGGTGAACGGTATCTTTCCGTGGAGGGACTGTTTGCGTAACTCGCGACAATCGACCCCGGGGAAAAAACGAATGGGCACACAGGAAACGACCGGCGCGTACGCGATCCGCGAAGCCGCTGCCGGCGACATCGAGACGATCATGCATCAGCGGCGGCTGATGTTCACAGACATGGGATACCCCGCGGATTCAAACCTGGAGGACGCCCTCTCCGCGTCGCGGGAGTTCTTCACGGCGTGGATGACGGACGGCAGGTTCCGTGCCTGGCTGGTCGAGTCCGGGGACGGCAGCATCGTGGGCGGGGGGGGAGTGATGGTGGCGCCGCATCTTCCGAGCCCCCGGGATCCGCGCCCCCTCCGGCCGCTGATCGTCAACGTGTACACGGCCCCCGCGCACCGGCGCAGGGGGATCGCCCGGAGGCTCATGGATGTCATGCTCGAGTGGTGCCGCGGCCAGGGGTTCGGCTCCGTGACGCTGTACGCGAGCAGCGACGGCAAACCCCTCTATACATCAGCCGGGTTCGTCGCGACGAACGAGATGCGGCTGATGCTGCGCAAAGCCTCCTCGCGCCCCGGCGGCTGAGCACCCCTTCCTGCGTGTCCTATACCTCGGCGACGACGGGGATTCCGCCGCGGTTCCGACGGACCATCCGCGAGAAGAGCGATATCCCCGGGTCCGACAGAAAGCGCCAGAGGAGCCTCGACCAGGACGCGTGCCACACGAGCGTGTCGTATAATTCGGGCGCAGCGGTCCTGAGCCGGGGGAGCCTGTTCCAGGGGACGCTGGGGAGATCGTGATGCTCGTTGTGGTACCCGACGTTCAGGGCCACCGTGTTCAACGGGCCGTAGTAGCTGTACGTCTCCTGCGGGGGGGCCGTGAGGTAGTGCTCCTGGATCCAGCGCGCGCCGAGGGGGTGAAGGCCGATCGAGAAGAAGAACGAGAGCCCGAGGTACAGGAGGGCCCCGGGACCAAAGAGGGCGACCATGGCTGCGTCGTAGCCGAAGACCACGGCCCAGTTGCAGAACGTCCAGGTATTGGCAAACGTGATTTCTTTCAGCCGCGGGGGACGAAGCGCCTGGAAGAGGGGAAAGAAGAGGAGCCAGAGCGCCTTCCCCGCACCGGAGCTGCCGACGAGGCGCGCCTCCCACCTGCTCGGCAGGTCCGCGTCAAGATCGTAATCGCCCTGGAAGCCATGGTGTTTCAGGTGGTACGACCGGAACGAGACCGAGCTGGGCACGACGTTGGGGCAATCGGCCAGCATGCCCGCGAGCATGTTTGCCGCCTTCGCGCGGAAGACCAGGTTGTGCGCGCATTCATGGACCAGCACGAAGAGGGAGTGGTTCGCAAATGCGCCCACGGCGTATGCAACGATGAGCGCGAGCCACCACGGGCCGTGCCCGAGCAGAGCGGCGATGGCGCTCTGAAGGGCCACGACGCCTGCGATGAGGAGAAACGAATAGGGGTTGCGGCCGATCAGATCCCGGGCGCCCGGGTGGTCCCGGAGGAGTGTCTTCGTCCGTTCCCGGTGGGGCTCGGGTGTCTCGGTGAAGAGGAATTCGCGAGGGGCGCTCGTCATGGGGGGGGGCCTTTCGTGGTCAGTGAGGGGTCGTCGGGTCAATGATAGAAAGGCCGGCAGGCAAATACAAGCCTGTCCCTTTTGTGCTTGACAGACCGGCGCTCCCGCCGTATCGTATAGCGTTTCACACTTCGGCGGAGAGATCGTGCGCGGCTGTCGGGCGGTGATACTGGCGGCTTCCCTGGCACTCTGCGGGGGCTGCAACGAGGAGCTGGGCCCCGTCAATTCCCCTTCGGGTTTTGGCGGGACGATCCGGTTCAGGAACTGGCCCTCCCCCGACAGCCTGCATGACATGCGGATCGTCGCATTTGTCTCCTATCCGGCGGACAGCGCGAACATCCTCTCCACGCTCCTTGCGGGAGGAGGGGCTGTCTACCCGGCGATCGGCACGAAGTTCCCCACGATGATCGACAGCCTCGCCTACGAGTTCACGACGTCGAACGGGACAAACCTGCAGGTGGGATCGTACGCCTACGTGATCGTCGCGCAGCAGTACGGGCCGAACGTCCTTGCAGACTGGCGGCCGGTGGGCGTCTACGCCGCCTCCGCCGGGTCGTTCGCCCCGGCGCCTCTCCGCGTCATTCTTCACCACGTCCTGGAGGGAATCGACATCGACGTCGATTTTGACAATCCTCCCCCGAAGCCATGGCGCTGAAGACCGGCATACTCCTCCTCCTCGTCCCGCTCGCAGCGGCCCGCGGCGGCGGCTCGATCGCCGGGACCGTGAGCTCAGCCGGGGTGGGGCCCCTGGCCGGGGTCAACGTCCGGCTCGCGGGGACGCTCCGCGGCACGACCAGCGACGCCGGCGGCCGGTACCGAATTGCGGACGTCCCCGCGGGCACGTGGACGCTCCTGATTTCGCTCGTGGGGTACCGGAGGGAGGAGCGTAGAGGCATCGCGGTCGAGGAGGGGAAGGAGACGCTCGTGGATGTGTCGATGGCGCCCGGCACAATCGAGACGGAACAGGTGGTCGTCACGGCCGCCAAGAGGGAACAGTCGCTCTCCGACGTGCCCCTTTCCGTCTCCGTGGTCGATGCCGCGGCAATCCGGAGCCGGAACACGGTCTCTCTCGACGACGCGCTCAGGTATGTCCCCGGAGTCACGCTGACCGGGACGCAGGTCAACGTGCGAGGCTCGAGCGGGTACAGCCTCGGCGCGGGGAGCCGCGTCCTCATGTTGCTTGACGGCATCCCGTTCCTGGCAGGGGACACGGGCGAGATGAACTTTGAAACGATCCCCATGGAGCAGGTGGAACGGATCGAAGTCGTGAAGGGGGCAAGCTCGGCGCTCTACGGGTCGAGCGCGCTGGGAGGCGTGGTCAACATCATCACGAAGCCGATCACGGGGACTCCCGAAACTGTCGTCCGGACGTACGCGGGACTCTACGACAGGCCGACGTACGGGAGCTGGGTATGGACTGACTCGCCCCGCCTCCTGAACGGCGAGTCCGTCAGCCACACGCACAGCGAGGGAAACCTGGGCGTGTCTCTCTTTGCCTCCCGCCAGGAGGACGACGGCTACAGGCAAAATGACGAGCGCCGGCGGTACAACCTCCTGATGAAGGTCAGGGAGGAGAGGGAGGCCGCGGGTGCGTTGACGCTCACGTTCGGGCTGGCCTACCAGGAAGCAGGGCAGTTCCTGTACTGGAGAAACATCGATTCGGCGCTGATTCCCCCGATCCGCCATGCGAGCGACAACATCCGCTCGACCCGCTATTTCGTCAGCGGGAATGAGGGGATCCCCCTGTCGGGGAATGCCGTGCTCACGGTGAAAGGGATGTGGTACCACAGCGACTGGGGATACCAGCAGACGGGGGACCCCGAACGAACGGAATCGGTGTCCGACGGCATCCGCGTCGAAGTGATGACGACGCTCATTCCCGGGGCGGGGCACACGGTCACATCCGGCGTCGAGGGAAACGTCGACATGATCAGGGGAGACATGTTCGGCACCCGACGCCTCGGGTCGCTCGCGCTGTACGCTCAGGACGAAGCGCCTCTTGCCCGGTCGCTCACGCTCACCGCCGGTGCACGGTGCGATCTGGAATCGGTCGGCCTCAACGCCGGCGGCGCCGTGGTGACGCCGAAAGTGGCTCTGCTCTTCCGTCCCGGCGGGTGGCCGGCGCTTCGGGCATCGTACGGGGAGGGGTTCCGCGTCCCGTCCCTCCCGGAAGCGTTTGTCGCGGCCGGCTCGACGGGTCTGCTCGCCGTGCCCAATCCCGACCTGAAGCCGGAACGGAGCCGTTCGTACGAGGCCGGTGTCGCGGGAGCAACCGGGGATCTCCTCTCGTTTGACGCGGCGATCTTTCGCTCAGACATCACGAATCTGATCGAACCGGGCCTGACGGTGTCCGGGGGGAATCTCCAGCTTCAGTGGCGAAACGTGACGCAGGCGCGCGTGCAGGGGGTCGAGACCACGCTCGAGGCTGCTCTTCCGGGCCTGGGCGCAGCCTGCGAGGCCGGCTACACGTACGTCTACCCAGAGGATGTCACGCAGCACGACATACTCAAGTACCGCCCACGGCACGTGCTCCATGCGGGGGCCCGCTGGAAGGGAGGGTGCCTTTCGGCCTCTGCCGATTTCCGCTACTCGAGCAGGATCGAGCGCATCGACGACCAGCTCGTCGATGCGGGTGTGATCCCCGACGGCGACCAGCGAGTCCCGATCTACGTCACCGACGTCAGGGGGGCGGTGGAGTTCACGCTCGGCGGGGTCCCTCTTGCGGCGTCCCTCATCGTCAACAACGTCTTCCAGCACAACTATGTCGAGCTTATCGGGAACGTGATGCCCCCCCGGACGTACATGATCGCGATAGAGTCTCGCCTGTAGCGTCACGAGCAGTCATCCTCGCGGCGAGCCCCGTGTTTGCAAATGAAGGGGATGTTGAGCACATTGCATCCCCCCGCAGAGCCCGGACTCGATCATGAACGCACAGTTCGCCGCAGCTCCCCCCCGTCCAGATTCCCGCACGTCCCGTGACTGCTGACGCGGGTCGGACTCCGGGGCCGCACACGGCGGCGTTTCCGCGGAAGAGGCTGACGCGGTACGCGTGGCTCTCGATCCGGCCGCCCTCGCGACGATCGCCCTGAAATCGGGCGCCTATCTCCTCACGGGTTCCGTCGGCCTCCTCTCCGATGCAGTGCAGGCGACGGTCAACCTGGTTGCGGCGGTGATGGCGCTGGCCATGCTGACGATCGCGGCCCGCCCCGCCGACAGCACCCACGCCTACGGACACGGCAAGGCGGGTGCTCGCCGGTTCGTTTCACTCCACGTCGTCGTTCCCGGCCAGTGGACGGTGCACCAGGGACACAAGCTCCTGGAGCGCATCGAGGAGGGGATCCGGAGGGAGCTGCCGGGGACGACCGTGTTCACGCACCTGGAATCACTCGATGACCCGGCCTCGTGGGACGACGTGACGCTCGATCGCGCGCCGCGCCCGGTGAAGCCCCCCGGCGACCCGCCGGGGGAGAGTTGACCTTCCTCGTTCCGATCCGTACATTTCCCCGTCATCCCTGTTCTGCCACCTCTCCCCTCATCACCATGACGCACAGAGACCGCGTGCTCGCGGCGATCAACCACCGCGAGGGCGACCGGGTCCCGATCGATTTCGGCGGCCATCATTCCTCCGGGATCTCCGCGATCGCGTATGCCAGGCTCCGCGCATCTCTCGGGCTGCCGGCGCGCACCGTCCGCGTCGTCGAGCCGATCCAGGAGATCGCCCTCGTGGACGACGACGTGCTGGATTTCTTCGGCGTCGACACGATAGAAATGGGAAGGGGGTTCGCGCTCCGGGAGAGCGACTGGTCAGACTGGGTGCTCCCCGACGGGACGCCCTGCAAGCTCCCGGCCTGGGTCAAGCCCGAGCGGGAGAGTGGCCGCTGGATCATCCGGTCCGGGAGCGGCAGGATCGTCGGCCAGATGCCCGATGGCGCCCTCTATTTCGAGCAGACGTATTACCCGTTCGCCGGCGGCGCCGCCGATTGTTCCCGGATCGAGGAATCGTTCGCCGACTGCATGTGGGGTGCGATCAAGTCGCCGCCGGGACCGCTCGCGTCGGGTCCCGCACGGAGCGCAATCCTCGCCGCCGGGGCCCGGACGCTCAGGGAGAAGACCGACCGGGCGATCGTCGGGCTGTTCGGGGGGAACCTCCTGGAAACGGGGCAGATGCTCTACAGGAATGACAACTTCCTGATGCTCATGGCCGGCGATCACGGCGCAACGCACGAATTCCTGGACCGCCTCCTGGAGCTCCACCTGAAGAACCTGGAGGCGTTTCTCGGCGCCGTCGGACCCTTCATCGACGTAATAAACTTCGGCGACGACCTCGGCATGCAGACGGGCCCCCAGATGTCCCCCGCAATGTACAGGGAGTATTTCAAGCCGAGGCATGCCGCGATGTGGCGCCGGGCGAAGGAGCTCGCCGATGTGAAGGTCATGCTCCACTGCTGCGGCGGAGTCCGCGAGCTTCTCCCCGACTTGATCGACGCGGGGCTGGATATCATCAACCCGGTGCAGACCTCCTGCCGGGGAATGGAGCCCGGGACGCTGAAGAGGGACTTCGGCCGCGACATCGTCTTCTGGGGAGGGGGGTGCGATACGCAGAGCATACTCCCGTCCGGGACCCCCGCCGGCGTGGCTCGCCACGTGCGCGAAAGGGTGAAGACGATGTCGCCGGGGGGAGGGTTCGTCTTCCAGCAGGTGCACAACATCCTCGCGAACGTTCCGCCGGAGAACGTGCGGGCCATGTTTGAGGCGGTGCTCGGGTCATGACAGCGCCCCGTCTCCTGCTGTGCGCGCTCATCGCCGCGTGTGCGGCGGTCCCCGCCTGCTCGCGCAGGGGGGATCTGCCGCAGCACCGGACGATCGCAGGCCTCGTCTATCAGGAGGACCAGTTCTTCCGGTTCGTGCTCCTCGGGATGCACGATGCCGCGGCCAGGCGGGGCGCGGAGCTGCTGGAAGCCAACAGCGACGGGAAACCCGACCGGGAGATCCAGCTGATCAACACATACGCGGCCCGCGGCGTCGACGCCATCGTGATCTCGCCGCTGAGCGCCCGCGCCTCCTCCGCGGCGCTCACGCGGGCGCGCGAGAAAGGGATCACCGTCGTCACGTACAACACCACGGTCGAGGGGGATATCCCCCGTGCGTACGTCGAGAGCGACCAGGAAGATCTCGGACGGGAGACGGGACGGGCGGCGCGCGAATATATCGAGCGGCGCCTCGGCGGCAGGGCGCGCGTTGCGCTGCTCGAGTTTCAGTCGCAGGCCCCGGAGCAGAACATGATGCGCGTATCGGGATTCAAGAATGAAGTCACGCGGCTCCCCGGCGTCGTCATCGTCGCGGAGCAGGACGCCTGGCTTGCGGAGCAGGCGGTGCGGCGCGCCGGCGATATCCTCACGGCGCATCCCGACCTCGATATCCTCTGGGGAGCGAACGAGGGCGCGACGGTGGGGAGCGTCATGGCGGTCAGGAACGCGGGGAGGGGGAAGCGCGTGGCGGTCTTCGGCACTGATACCGGGGAGCAGATCACGGAGTTTCTCCTGAGCGATGACGGCATACTCCAGGCGGTGACGGGCCAGCAACCGTTTGAGATCGGCTCGCGCGCCGTCGGCGCGGCGCTCGACGCGCTTGACGGGAAACCCGTCCAGAGCCGCCAGTCCCTTCCCGGCATTCTCCTCACCCGGAGCGATCCCCCGGGGGTCCGGGCGTTCGCGCTGCGCCTGAAGGAACTCACCCGCTAGCGCTCCCGTGGACGGGGCGCTCCATACGCTGGAAACGGTGTCGCTCCGGAAGGAGTACCCGGGCACCGTCGCGCTCGGCGGCGTCTCGATCCGCTGCACGGGCGGGCGCGTGCGTGTCCTGCTGGGGAAGAACGGGGCCGGCAAGAGCACGCTCGTTTCGCTCCTGGGGGGAGCGCAGCAGCCCACGTCCGGCACGATACGCATCGACGGGGCGCCGGTCGTCTTCCGTTCCCCGGCTGATGCGATCGCACGGGGGATCGCCACGGTCCACCAGGAGCTCACCATCATCCCGCACCTCACGGTGGGGGAGAACATCCTCCTGGGGCGGCTCCCGCGACGGGGAGGAGGACTGATCGACTGGCCGGGGGTGTTCCGTCGCGCCGGGGCGGAGCTCCAGGAGCTCGGCCTGTCGCTCGATGTTCGCCGCCCTGCCGGCGGCCTCCCCGTGGCGGGACAGCAGATGGTGGAGATCGCCCGCGCGATGTCCCGGTCCCCCTCCGTCCTGATGCTCGACGAACCGACGAGCGCGCTTGCGGCGCGCGAGACGGAGACGCTTTTCGCGCTCCTGCGCCGCCTTGCCGCGCGGGGCGTCGTGATTCTCTACATCACCCACCGGCTGGGCGAGATCCACCGCATTGCCGACGACGTCAGCGTCCTCAGGAACGGTGAGCTTGCAGGCACCGTCCCGGTGGGGGAAGCGACCCCTGGTGCGATCGCCTCGATGATGTTCGGGGAGAACGTTGCCGCGGGGGGGAGGGAGTCGCTCCCCCCGGCGGGAGAGCCCCTCATGGTGGTGAGCGGCTTCAGCCGCAGTGGAGCCTACGAGGGGATCTCATTCACGCTCTCTCGCGGGGAGATCCTGGGAATCGGCGGCGTGCTCGGCGCCGGAAGGACGGAGCTTCTCCGGGGGCTCTTCGGCGCGGACCGGCATGACTCCGGCACCGTGACGCTGGGGGGGACCACAGTCGTTCCTTCTTCGCCGTCGCAGATGAAACGGCTCGGCGTGGTGCTCGCGCCCGAGGACAGGAAACGGGAGGGACTCGTCCAGATCCTCTCCACCGCGATCAATATCAATCTCGCCTGCTACTGGTCGGCGCGGCGCCCCTGGCTCGCCACGAAACGGCGCGACGCCCGCGTGGCGGAGCGGTTCGCCCGGGAGATCGGCATGAGCGCGCCGGGCTTCGACTCCCCCGTGGCCGCGCTCAGCGGGGGCAACCAGCAGAAAGTCGTGATCGCGAAATGGCTTGCCACGGGCCCGCGCGTGCTCCTGCTCGACGAGCCGACGCGGGGGATCGACATCGCCGCCAAGCGGCAGGTCTATGCGGCGATCAGGCGGCTCTGCTCCGGGGGACTGAGCGCGATCGTCGTCTCAAGCGAGCTGGAGGAGCTCCTGGACTCCTGCCACCGGATCATTATCCTGCGCCGGGGGAGAATCGCCGGAGAGGTGCAGCCCGAACAATCGTCCATTGAACAGCTCGTCTCCCTATGCATGTCATGACGCGGTTTCACCCCGCGCGCGCCGTCCTGGAGTTCATCCTGCTTGCGCTCTGCGCCGTGCTGGCGGCGGTCGCGCCCAACTTCCTCACAACGGAGAACCTGCTGAACGTCCTCCGCAATGTCTCGATGCAGGGGCTGATCGCGCTGGGCATGACGATGGTCATCATCGCGGGGGAGATCGACCTGAGCGTCGGATCCATGGTGGCCTGCGCGGGATGTCTCACCGCCTGGCTCACCGCCGCCCTCGGACCCGGCGCGCTCGGACTCCCCGCCGCCTGCGCCGTGGGAGCGGCGATCGCACTGGTGCTCATCGGGGGCTCCTCTGCGGGACTCCTCTCGGGATTCCTGAGGAACAGGTTCGGCGTCCCCTCATTCATCAGTACGCTTGCCCTGATGACTGCCCTCAGCGGC
>Ga0335079_10003100_pt1 | contig 19206 bp, 20 predicted proteins | sample Lox_Sample_33_FD_206719 | JGI IMG/M metagenome (GOLD analysis project Ga0335079, IMG submission 206719) | Soil microbial communities from Loxahatchee National Wildlife Refuge, Florida, United States - Lox_Sample_3.3 | ecosystem: Environmental > Terrestrial > Soil > Wetlands | place: USA... | reverse complement strand
CTCGGAGGTGGTCAGGCCAGGTGCCGGCGCCTCGGTGCTCATTTCACGGCCTCCCCGGGCTCAACACTCGCCCAGGCCTGGTCCACCGCGGGCTCGTCAAGCTCGGTCTCGCCGATCCCCCGAGTGAACTCGATTTTTCGCCGCCGCTCGGGGATCAGCCCCTGCGGTCGCAGCACCATCACGATCACGAGCAGGAAGCCGAAGATGCTCACCTGAAGGTCGGTCAGGTTGAAGTTGAGACCCAAGTCACCGGGCAGCGAGTTGAAAACGTCCGGGATCAGGTAGTAGTTGATGTTGGCGAGCAGCAGTGCCCCCAGCACGACTCCCCAGATCGATCCCAGCCCGCCGAGGATCACCATCGATAGCACGAAGATGGAGAAGCCGAACTGGAACTCACCGGCGTCGATCAGAGTCGTATAGGCGGCGAGGAAGGCGCCCGCGATGCCCCCGAACGCCGCGCCTAGGGCGTAGGCGAACAGCTTCGTGCGCACCAGCGGGATGCCCATCGAGACAGCGGCGACCTCGTCCTCGCGCAGCGCGACCCACGCTCGTCCGAGGCGCGAATCGCGCACCCTCACGTTGACGAAGAGCGCGATGAGAACGAGCACGAAGATCGTGTAGTACCAGGGTCTGATGTTCAGCTCGCTGAACATGCCGATGCCCGGGAGGTAGGGAGCGTCGGTGCCGCTGATTCCGAGCTCGCCGCCGGTCAGCGGCATCCCAAAGATCTTGAGCGACGGTCCCTGGAGCGCGAACACCCTGATGATCTCCCCGAACGCCAGCGTCACGATCGCGATGTAGTCGCCCCGCAACCGCAGCGTCGGAACGCCGATGACCGCGCCGGCGAATGCCGTGAAGAGCCCCGCGCAGATAAGGATCAAGACGAAATTCAGGTGGATGCCCGGTAGCGTGCTCGGGGCGCCGTGGGTGAGGACGTGCACATGAGCCTTGAAGAACCACCCGGACCCGAGCCAGCCGAAGGCATACGAGCCGAGTGCGAAGAAGGCGACGTAGCCGAGGTCGAGGAGACCGGCAAAGCCCACGACGATGTTCAAACCGAGCGCGAACATCACGTACGTCAGGGCCAGGATTTCGGTGTTGATGAAGTTGCTCGTCACCGAGAACAGCTGCGGCAGGATTACGCCGAGCGCGATCAGCCCCACTGCCAGGGCACGTGGCCACCACGAGGGAAGCCAGCGCTCGATCGCCGCTCGCCATTCCTTGAGCTGCGCCTGCAGCTCGTTCATCCGGCCTCCCTCGTCTCCTCGCCGAGCAGTCCTTGCGGGCGCAGGACCAGAACGATGATGAGCAGACCGAACACGAAGAACGGAGTCCACTGGGGCCCGACCCGGGCGTCGATCGTCTGCTGGATACAGCCGATGATCAACCCGCCGAGCACGGCCCCGCGAAGGTTCCCGATTCCTCCCATGACCGCGGCCGTGAACGCGATCAAGCCCGCCTCGAACCCCTGGAGATACCAGATCGTCGTCTCGTAGAGCGCGTACACGAGTCCGGCGGCGCCGGCCAGCGCCCCGCCTATGAGGAACGTGAGCGAGATCGTCCAGTCGACGTTGATCCCCATAAGCCGCGCGGCCTCAGGGTCTTGTGCAGTGGCGCGCATCGCCTTGCCCTGCCGCGTACGGCTGACAAACCATCCCAGCAGGATCACGAGCGGGATCGTGACCCCGACCGAGAGCACGTCCGCGCGGTGGACCACCACCCCCGATATCTGGACGACCGTCTTGTTCTCGTGAACCAGATCGGACACGCCGACGGTCGACCCCCCGCGCCACAGCAACCCGACGTTCTGGAGGATGAAGGAGAAACCGACTGCGGTGATCAGCGGTGCCAGCCTCGGAGCGCCGCGAAGCGGCCGATAGCCGACCCGTTCGATCAGCACGTTGAGGGCGCCGCAGACCGCCATGCACACGAGCAGAGCCAGCGGGAGGCCGACGACCAGCCCGAGCGTTGAAGTGGCCAGTCCCAACCCGATCGTGGACCAGAAGCTGACACCGGTAAACGAGCCGATCATGAACACGTCGCCGTGGGCGAAGTTGATCAGCTCGATGATTCCGTACACGAGCGTGTACCCGATCGCGATGAGCGCCCAGATCGCTCCGTTCGAGATGCCCTGGACGATGTTGGTGCCGAGGTAGGTGAGGTCGTGGACCCTCGTCGCGTGGCCGTGTGCGAACCCGGGATACCCGGTCGTGAGGTCGTGCACGGCGAAATAGACGGGGAACGCCAGTAGTAGGGCCACCAGGCCCCACCGACCGGCGGCGCGCCGGATCTCGAGCAGCACCTTCCTGGCAACCGACGTCGCGGTTCTGCTGGGGAGCGAGCTTGCTTCCATGGACCCCCGATCCAGCCTAATCGCGGAGCGGGGCCGTTGCAACGGCCCCGCTCCGCTTTATTGCTTGTTAGGAGACCGTGATGGTCTTGAAGAACAGCGGGTTGCCGTCCGAGCCAACCTTGTACAGGCCGTACGACTTCAACGTTGTGTCGCCGTTTGCGTCGAACCCGTAGGTCCCGATCGTGCCCTGGTAGTTCTTGGTCGCGAACAGAGCGGCCACCACGGCACTCTTGCTATCGCCCTGGGCGCCCAGCTTCGCGATCGTCCGCAAGGCCAGCTGCATGTCCTCATAGCCGTAGATCGAGTACGGGTCGGGGCTCGAGACCCCGTAAGCCGACTTGTACGCGGCAAGGAACGCCTTCCCGCCCGGATAGGTAGTCAGTCCCTGCGTCGCCACTGTGCAGAAGAACAGCGGCGCGATGCTCGCGGGGAACCCGCCCATCTTCGGGTTCGTCTCCCCGCCTGAGCAGACGCCGTCGCCGCCGAAGATCTTGGCGGTCGGGACCGCGGCGTTGATGTCCTTGACCAGTTCCACCTCGCCGGGCGGATCGAACGCGGTGTAGACACAGTTCGCTCCCGATGCCTTGACCGTCGACGCGTACGACCGGAAGTTCGGCGACGTCGGGTCGAGGGGGGTGACGCCCGTCACCGTGATCCCGTTGTCCTTCCCGTGCAGCTGGACCTGAGTGGCCAGCCCGACACCGTACGGCGTCTTGTCGTCGGCCACCGCGACGCGGGTGCAGCCCTCCTGCTTCATCGCCACCAGGCCCGCCTGGCCCTGGATGGTGTCGCGCGGAACGATCCGCAGATAAGTGCGCTTCCCCGTCGGGTAGTACTTCTGGGGCTCACCCGACGCTGTTCCCGGGTCGTTTGTCGTCAGCCCTGGGTACGTGTTCGCCGGACTCACCTGCGCCAGACCGCCCTGGTTCGTGATGGGGATCTCAACCTCGGCGCAGCCGGAGTTGAACGGGCCAACCATGTAGACCGCTTTCGGGTCGGTCGCCGCTTTTCTCGCGTTGGCCTGACACACGTTGAGGTCGTAGTTTGTGGGCGACGTCGCCGTCGCGTCGTTCAGCGAAATGAAGTTCACCTTCCACTGACCGGCCTTGTACCCGGCTTGCTTCAGCGCGAGCTTCTCCCCATTCAGGGCCGGCACCGTCTGGGCCGTCACGGCACCAGTGAGCGGCAGGTCGGAGTAGATATCGATCGTCTTGCCACCGCTGCTCGAGGAGCTTCCGCTACTGGACGCGGCGCCCCCGCTGCTGCTCGTGGTCTTGCTACTGCTGCCGCACGCGGCGATGGCAAGCACGGCGCCGGTGACCAGCAGCCCGGTCAGCGCCTTGCCGAGAACAAACCTCATAACAACCTCCTGTGCTTTCGTCCCGGGCGTTCCACGTCCCGGTGACGGCGCAGCGTAATGATGTGCCCGGACAACTGCCAAGCGCCTGAGCCCCATGCTTAACGGAACATCAATCCGGCTCAATCCGACCTATCCGGGGTCATTCAGGCGTCAATGACCTGCCAGAAGCTCAGCCTGCCGTTCACGATGGTCCATACGCCGTAGCGCCGCAGGGTGGTGTCGCCGTCGCGATTGATGCTGTAAGTGCCGACCACGCTGGGGCGATCCTTGGTGGCGAACAGGGCGGCGCGTACTTCGGAGCGAACCGCCGGCCGCGTGCCGTGGTGGGTGGCGCGGTCGATCGCGCTGAGCAGCAGGCTCATGGCCTCGTAGCCGTAGATCGCGGCGAGTTGGGGTGCCCCGTACCGGCGCTCATAGGCGGCGTTGAACGCGCGCGCCACGGGCGGATACGCGGTCAACCCCAGCGTGGGCGATGTCAGGACCACGCGCGAGTCGACGGACAGCGGGATCCCGCCCTGCTCCGGGTCGGTGAACGTGCTTTCCGCCAGGTCGGCGGTCCCAAAGATCTTGACCTGCGGCATTGCGGCCGCGATCTGGGTGGTGAGCAGCACCGCACCAGACTCCGTGTCGGCGGCGATCAGAACGCAGTCGGGCGCGATCTTGGCTATCCCAGTGGCGAGTGACTTGTAGTTGGTGGCGTCCCGAACGAAGATCGCGACGCCGGCGAGCTTCAGATGCACGGCCTGCGCGGCGACCACGAAGCTCCTCGCCGCGTCCGCGCCGTCGACCTCGCCGTCGTTGAGAACATAGGTCGATTGGCAACCCATGCTCTGCTGTATGCGAACCTGGGCGATCGCCTGGATCCTGTCGTCGGGGGCGACCCGAGCGAACGTGCGGATCCCGGTCGGGTAGTACTTCTGCGGCTCGCCGGGCTGGGCGCCGAGCGCGGCCGAGGTCAGCCCGACGGCGGCGCTTGTCGGGCTCACCTGCAGGATTCCGGCACGGTTCAGCGGCGGGATCGAGATCGCGCTGGCGCCCGAGTCGACCTCGCCGACGTAGCCGATCGTGGTCGGATCGAGCACGGCGAGCCGGGCGTTGATCGTGGTCTGCCCCGGATCCCAGCCGCCTCTCGCGGCCGTGGCGTCGTCGAGCGCCTTGAACGCGATGCGGTACTCGCCGATCCGGGCACCAACCTGGTCGAGTGCGAGCCGGGCACCGGACACGACCGATTGTCCGGTGACGCCCGAGCGGCCCAGCAGCGGGGCGCTGACGTAGATCGTGAGCGTCCTGCCGCGGATCCGGCTGGCCGCGAGCGTGCGGTCGGTGCTCGAGCCACAGCCGGCCACGACGAGCGCCGCGAGCAGCACCGCGGCAACCACCGCCGCCACGGTGACCATCCGCCCCATCGCCCCCTTCGACGCCGTGGCGAGCCTCACCCCTGGACGGCCGTAACGGGCACCAACTGATCGCTCTTGACACGAGTGAACACGAACGGCGCGATGCTCGTGTCGCCGTCTGAGTTGATCGAGTAGGTGCCGAGCACCGATACACGGTTCTTGATCGCGAAGAAGTCGTGCACGACGGTCGACCGATTCCCGGCCGATGTGCCGGCCTCCTTGAGCACCGACAGCACCGCCAGCATCGCCTCGTACCCGAAGATCGCCTGCGGCGCGGGCGCGCGGCCGTAGGCCCCGCTGAACTGAGACACGAACGTGCGCCCCAACGGCGTGAGATCTGAGGCGGTGAACCCGGGGATCGAGATGTACAGGTTTCGCACCGACGGGCTGAGCGCCGAGGTGAACGCCGGCGCGTCCAACGCCGACGGCCCGAACAGCTTCGCCGACGGATTCGACCCGGCAATCCCGTTGAAGAAGTGCGCTGCGACGGCCGGCGACGCGGAGCCGTAGAAGACGCCGTCGGCGGTGCCGGGGCTGCTGACGACCGTGAGCCCGGCGCTGCCGGCGTCCTGCCTGACCGCGTACGCCACCGCCGCCCCATAGTCGCTTCCATCGGAGGACACGTACAGCTTGGTGACCCCGAGCCCGTGCATCTCCTGGACCTGGGCCTTGGCCTCCTTGCCGCTGTTCGGCACAACGCGCGCGAACGTCCGCCCGTACGTGCTGAGCGACTCGTAGTACTGGTCGGGGGCGTTCGCGACCGCCGGCGTGGTCTGGGTCAACTCGAGAGCAGTATCGGTCGGGGTGACCTGGAGGATGTCGAGCGCGTTGGTGATGCCGAGCGAATCGGCGGAGGAACCCGGCACGACCTCGCCCAGGTACGCGACCGCGCTCTTGTCCTGGATCACCGTCCGCGCCTGGTCGGAGAGCGTCGCATCACGCACGGTGCGCAGCCGGATCGCGAAGTTGCCGACCCGGTGCGTGCCCCCCGCGAATGCCAACTGCTCAGCTTCGAGGACATCCCGGGCGACCTGCGGCTGATCGGTGGACGCCGCGCTGACATAGATCGTCAGGACGTTGCCCGTGACCGTCACGCTCGAGTTGGCCGACCCGGACGAGGTGCACCCCGCGACCCCGGCGGCGATGAGTGCCCATGCGCAGGCCGCCCGTCCAGATGCGAGCACCCGGCTCCGCATACGAGGACGGCTAATCCCGCCGGCCGGGCAGGAACGGCAGCAGTTGTCGGACGCCGAGCGCGATCAGGACCATCACGATCCCGATCAGGATGCTGTCGAGGCCGCTGATGTTCAGCGACCACAGGACGATCCAGAGGCACAAGCCCGCGGTGGCAGTCAGTATCAGACCCATCGCCCGTGAGATGCTAACTCAGAGGCGAGTCGCCCGGTTCGGTGAGCTCTCGACCACCGAGCAGGCCCGTCGACAGCTCGCGCACGAGCGCGCCCACCGCCGCCACCGGATCATCGCCGTCGCCGGCGGCGCGTACGAGACGGCTCCCCACGATCACACCGTCGGCCCCGGCTTCAGCAGCGGCCGCGGCGTGCTCGGCCGTCGAGATGCCGAACCCGACCGCGACCGGAACCGTCGTGCTCGCGGCGGCGCGTCCCACCACCCCGGCCAGGCCATCGGCGACGCCTGTCCGCTCGCCGGTGGTCCCCGTCAACGACACCGCGTAAACAAAGCCTCGAGCTTGTGCCCCGATTCTGGTGAGGCGCTCGTCAGGCGTGGTCGGCGCGACCAGCGGTACGAGCGCGAGGCCGCGCTCGTCACACGCTTGCAGCGCGGCCCGCGCTTCCTCGAGCGGGAGATCGGGGACGATCAACCCGCTCGCGTGCGCATCGACGAGCGCGTCGGCGAAGCGTTCGAGCCCGCGGGCGTAGATCGGGTTTGCGTAACACATGACCACGACCGGGACGCGCTCGGCGATGGACCGGCCGACATCGAGCACGTCCTGAACCTTGACGCCGGCCCGCAGCGCCACTGTCCCGGCCGCGTGGATCACCGGCCCGTCGGCGAGCGGATCCGAGAACGGGACTCCCAGCTCCACCAGGTCCGCCCCGGCGTCGGCGTAGGCGAGGCCGATCCGGCGGGAGGTGTCGAGGTCCGGGAAGCCGCCCATCAGGTACGGCATCAGCGCCGCCCGGCGTCCGTTCGCCCGTGCCGACTCGAACGCCTCGGCGATCCGCTCGACCCCGGTCACTCCTTGCCCCCCCGGAGTTTCGCGCCAGCGAAACTCCCAAGGGAACTCGCGCCAGCGAGTTCCCCGGTCACTTCTTGCTCCCCGGGAGTTTCGCGCCAGCGAAACTCCCAAGGGAATTCGCGTTAGCGAATTCCCCAAGGTCCTTGTCCCCGCGGCCCGACAGGCAGATCAGATCGAGCTCGCTCGGTCCGTTCGCTAGCGACCAGGCGAGCGCGTGGGAGCTCTCGAGCGCCGGGATGATCCCCTCGAGCCGCGCCGTCAGCGCGAACGCCTCGAGCGCCTCTCGGTCGGTGACCGCGAGGTACCGAGCGCGTCCGCTGTCCCGGAGCCAGGCGTGCTCGGGGCCGGTGCCGGGGTAGTCGAGGCCGGCCGAGATCGAGTGCGCCTCGAGGATCTGGCCGTCCTCGTCCTGCATGATCGCGGAGAAGGCGCCGTGCAGGATCCCCGGGAGCCCGGCGGCGGTCAGGGGCGCACCGTGGCGGCCGGTCTCGAGCCCGTCGCCCGCGGCCTCGACGCCGATCAGCTCGACCTCGGCGTCGTCGGCGAACGGAATGAACAGGCCGATCGCGTTCGATCCGCCGCCCACGCACGCGATCACCCTCTGCGGGAGACGACCGACGCGCTCGAGCAGCCCCGCCCGGGCCTCGTCCCCGATCACGCGCTGGAGGTTGCGAACGAGCGCTGGATAGGGCGCGGGCCCGACGCACGACCCGATGATGTAGTGCGTGGTCGAGACATTTGTGACCCAGTCCCGGATCGCGGCCGAGACCGCCTCTTTCAAGGTCCGCGAGCCGACGTCGACGGGCTCGACGACCGTGCCGAGCAGCTCCATCCGTTCGACGTTCGGCCGTTGCCGCCGCATGTCCTCGGTACCCATGTAGACAGCGCACTCGAGGTCGAGCAGCGCGCACGCCGTCGCGGTCGCGACGCCGTGCTGGCCGGCGCCGGTCTCGGCGATGATCCGCCGCTTGCCCATCCGCTTGGCGAGCAGCGCCTGGCCCAGCGCGTTGTTGATTTTGTGCGCGCCGGTGTGGTTGAGGTCTTCGCGCTTGAGCCAGATCGGGTGGCCGGCGGCCTCGCTCAGGCGCTCCGCCAGGTACAGCGGCGAGGGTCGGCCGACGAAGTCGCGCAACAGACGGTCGAGCTCGACCCGGAACGCCGGATCATCCTGCGCCGACGCCCATGCCTCCTCGAGCTCGGTCAGCGCCGGCATCAGCGTCTCGGGGACGTACTGGCCGCCGTACGGCCCGAACCGATGCTCGAGCGTGCTCACGAGCTGGCGGACGCGAGCGTCGTCGAGCGGACCGCTGCCGCGAATGCCTGAAGCTTCTCGGGGTCCTTGAGGCCGGGGCTCAGTTCAACGCCGCTGGCGACGTCGACGGCGTAGGGATGGACGGCCGCGATCGCGTCGGCGACGTTGTCGGGGGTCAGCCCCCCCGACAAGAGCACGGGGGTCCGGCCTCGGTGAGCACGCGCGATCTCCCACGAGAAGGTCTCGCCGGTGCCGCCGGGAACGCCGGCGGTGTAGCTGTCGAGCAGGTGGTAGTCGGTGTGGAACGACGCCAGCGCCTGGACGTCCGCGCCACTGCGCACACGGGCTGCCTTGATCACCTTGGCGCCGGTGCGGCGGGCGGCCTCGGCACAGTACGCCGGTCCCTCCTCCCCGTGGAACTGGAGCATGGTCAGGCCGACGGCGTCGGCGGTCTGGGCGACCTCGTCGAGCGGCGCGTTGACGAACACCCCGACGACCTCGGCGCGCCGTTTGACCGCTGCGGCGATCTCGGCCGCAGCGTCCAGCTCGGCGCGGCGGCGCGAGCTCGGCCAGAAGATCAAGCCGATCGCCCACGCGCCGTTGGCGATCGCCAGCTCGGCGTCGTCGAGCCGGGTGATGCCGCAGAACTTGATCTTGGTCATAACCACAATCGTAGGGCTGGGGCCGCCTTCGGCGGCGTCCGTGGGGCCTGGTACCCCGTCCGGACAGTCCCGATCAGCGGACGGCGAGCTCGCGGCACGCCGCCTCGACGTCGGTCGAGCGCATCAGCGCCTCGCCGATCAGGACGCCGTCGACCCCGGCGCGCTCCAGCTCGTCGAGCTGGTCCCGGCTGGTGAAGCCCGATTCGGAGACGACCAGCGCCTCGCCGGCGACGCGCGGCAAGAGCTCGAACGTGCGGCGGATGTCGACTTGGAGGGTCGTCAGGTCGCGGTTGTTGATTCCGATGACCGGGGCACCCAGGGTCAGCGCGATGTCGAGCTCGCGCTCGTCGTGCACTTCGACAAGCACGCTCAGCCCGAGCGATCTCGCCTCGGCATGAAGCGACGCCAGCTCGTCTTTGGTGAGCGCGGCCACGATCAGCAGGATCGCGTCGGCGCCCGCCGCAAACGACTCGCCCACCTGATACGGGTCGAGGATGAAGTCCTTGCGCAGCAACGGCAGCGCGGTGGCGGCACGGGCCGCGCGCAGATCCTCGAGCGAGCCGCCGAAGCTCGGCCCGTCCGTGAGGACCGAGAGCGCGGCAGCGCCGCCACGCTCGTACGCCCCCACGACATCCTCAAGCGACAGGTCCTCCCGGATCGCACCCGCGGACGGAGACCGCCGCTTGTGCTCGGCGATCACCGATAGTCCCGGACGGGCCAACGCGTCAGCGAGCGAACGCAGATCATCCGGCTCCCGGCGTCCGAGCGCCGACGGCGGCACCGCCTCGCGCCGCCGGGCGACTTCTTCACGGGTGGCGGCCAGAATCGGATCGAGCCGGTTCACGGACCGAGCTCCCTCGTCCGGGCCACGAATCGCTCGAGTGCCGCCTGCGCGGAGCCGTCGTCGACCGACGCCTCGGCCGCGCGGACCCCTGCCTCGAGTGTCGCCGCGGCGCCGCCGGCGTAGATCGCCGCGCCGGCGTTCAGCAGCGCGAGGTCGCGGGCGGCGCCGGGCTCGCCCGCGAAGATCGACCGGGCCGTCCGAGCGTTCTCCTCGGGGGTCCCACCCGGGACCTCCTCGGCCGGCGCCCGCTCGAGCCCCACGTCCTCCGGCGAGACCGAGAGGCGCCGGAGCTCGGAGCCGAGCACCTCGACCACCTGCGTCGGCGCCGAGATGCTGAGCTCGTCGAGGCCGTCGTCGCTCGCGACGAGCAGCGCGTGCTTGGTCCCCAGGAGTGCCAGGGCACCCGCCATCGTCTCGAGGTAGGCCGGGTCCGAAACGCCGATCAGCTGGCGCGTCGCGCCGGCCGGATTGGTCAGCGGGCCGAGGAAATTGAAGATCGTCCGGACTGCGAGCTGACGCCGGACCGGGATCACGTAACGGGTGGCCTGGTGGTGGGCCGGAGCAAACATGAACCCGAACCCGACCTCCTCGATGCAGCGCCCCACCCCGGCCGGCGAAAGGTCGATCCGCGCGCCGAGCGCCTCGAGCACATCAGCGGAGCCCGACAGTCCCGTGGCGGATCGGTTGCCGTGCTTGGCCACCGTGCAGCCCGCGCCGGCGGCGATCAGGGCGGCGGTGGTCGAGACGTTGAACGTCCGGCGGCCCCCACCGGTGCCGGCAGTGTCGAGGAGGTCATCGCTCTCGACGCTCACCTGCGTGGCCATCGCCCGCATCGTGCGCGCGAGCCCCGCGAGCTCCTCGACGGTCTCGCCCTTGGTCCGCAGCGCGATCAGAAACCCCGCGATCTGCACCTCCGAGGCGTTCCCCGCCATGATCTCCGACAGCACGGCGGCGGTGTCCTCAAGGGTCAGATCGCGCCCACCGGCGAGCGTGTCGATCGCCCTGGTCAGGAGGTCCGGGCCGTCGGTCATCTCGCTCGCGTAAGGAAGTTTGCGAGCAGCTCGCGGCCCTGCTCGGTCAGCACCGACTCGGGGTGGAACTGCACGCCCTCGGCCGGGAGCTCCCGGTGCCTGACTGCCATCACGACCTCGCCGCCGGTAGCGCTCGACTCAAAGCAGTCCGGGAGCGCCGGGTCGACGACCAGCGAGTGGTAACGGCCGACCTCTAGCGGCTTGCGCAGGCCGCGGAAGATCGTCTTGCCGTCGTGCTCGATCGTGGTCGTCTTGCCGTGTACGGGCTGGTGCTGGATCACCCTTCCCCCCCACGCCTGCACGAGCGCCTGGTGACCGAGGCACACCCCCAACGTCGGGACGTTCGCGGCCGGGAAGCGGCGAACGGCCTCGAGCGAGATCCCGGCCTCGTTCGGCGTGCATGGTCCCGGCGAGACGATCACGCGGTCATATCCGCGTACCAGGAGGTCATCGACCGACGCGTGGTCGTTGCGGACGACCTCGACCTCGGAGCCGAGCTCGCCCAGGTACTGGACGAGGTTGTAGGTGAAGCTGTCGTAATTGTCGAGAACGAGAACCCGCATCGGCATGAACAGGAGTCATTAACGGAAGGCAAACAGTAGGGTGCCGCACCTTCACCCGTCAGGCGAGTCCCCTTACGATGCACTGCGCGAAAGAGCAATGCGGCGAAAAGGGGGCTATTCCATGAGGACCGCTGATCTCGGCCGGTGTGCCACGGCGGCCGTGTTCATGACCATTCTGCTCGGGGCATGCGGGTCGAGCGGCGGATCGTCGAACAACAGCAGCAGCGCATCGACCGGCTCGGGCGGGGCGACTCCCGCGGCTGCTAGCACGACCGCCGCGGCGGCCGGCACCGCCACCACGAGCAGCTCGGCGCCGGCCGGCGTCGCCAAACCCGGGACGGGACTGTCCGTGGGCCAGACCGCGACCGTCGGCTACACCCCGCTGACCTCGTCCGGCAACGGCAAGCTGAGGACGCTGAAGGTCACCGTCGCGTCGATCCGCACGGGATCGACCGCCGATCTGAAGGGCGTCGATCTGTCGGGCGCCCCGAAGGGCGCGGTCCCGATGTACGCCACCGTGACCGTGACCAACCTCGGTCCGCAGTCAATCGACGTCGACGGGACCTCCGACGCGATCCAGGGGATTGACAAGGGCGGCAACCAGCAGGACCCGGTGTCGTTCATCGGCGACTTCCCGCCCTGTAACCAGAATTCCTCGACCACCCCGGTGGCCGCCGGCGCAAGCTTTCACACCTGCCTGACCTATCTGGTCGCGGGCGGCATCACCAAGGTGGCATGGACCGGCACCGACGACTACATGACCTCGCCCGTGACCTGGTCGGCCGGCGGATAAGGATCCGCTTCTAGCTGAACTCGGGGGCGGCCAGAATCCGCTTCTAGCTGAACTCGGGGGCGGCCCAGCCGGGGAAGATGTCCGGCAGGCCGTCCCCGACGCGATCTGGGAACTGGGCCTCCCGCTTCTCCAGGAAGGCGGTGATCCCCTCGGCGGCGTCGGCGGACCTGCCGCGGTAGTACATCCCGCGCGAGTCGGCGCGGTGCGCGAGCATCGGGTGCTCCGCCCCGAGCATCCGCCACATCATCCGGCGGGCCAGCGCCACCGACACCGGCGCGGCGTTGTCGGCGATCTCGCGGGCCAACGCGCGCGCGGCGTCCAGCAACTCGTCGGGCGGGTGGACGCTGCGCACCAGACCACCCTCCAAAGCCTCTTCCGCCCCGAACACGCGGCCGGTGGCGACCCATTCCATCGCCCGGCTGATCCCGACGACTCGTGGAAGGAACCAGCTGGAGCAGGCCTCGGGGACGATACCCCGGCGGGCGAACACGAACCCGATGCGTGCGGTGTCAGACGCGAGCCGCACGTCCATCGGCAGCGTCATGGTCGCTCCGATTCCGACCGCCGGGCCGTTGATGGCGGCGATCACGGGCTTGGTCGAGTCGAAAATCCGCAGCGTGAGGCGTCCGCCGCCGTCGCGGGGCACCGAGTCCGGATCCTCGTGCTCGCGCTTGGTGAAGGTTTCACTCCCGCCCGCGAGATCGGCGCCGGCGCAGAACCCCCGGCCGGCCCCGGTAACGATCACGGCCCGCACGTCGTCGTCTGCGTCCACCCGGTCGAACGCGGCGCGGAGCTCCTCTCCCATCGTCGCGGTGAACGCGTTCAGGCGCTCGGGTCGGTTGAGCGTGATCGTGAGCACGTGGTCGCTCACCTCGGTGGTTATCTGCTCGAACCCGGACTCCATGACTCTCCTTTACGGCCACTCGGGCTGGCTCGCCGCGAGCGCGATCGCCTGTAGCACGCCGCGAGCCTTGGCCTCGGACTCGCGGTACTCGTTATCGGGTTTGGCGTCGGCGACAGTGCCGCCGCCGGCCTGCACATGTGCCACCCCGTCCTTGACCACGACGGTACGGATGTGGATGCAGGTGTCGAGGTCGCCGGTGTAGCTGGCATAGCCGATCGCGCCGCCGTAGCCGCCGCGCTTGACCGGCTCGAGCTCGTCGATGATCTGCATCGCGCGCACCTTGGGGGCTCCGGACAGAGTTCCCGCCGGCAGCACCGAGCGCAGCGCCTCGAGTGCCCCGACGCCGTCCCGCAACCGCCCGGTGACGCTCGAGACGATGTGCATCACGTGGCTGTAGTTCTCGACCGCCATGAAGTTCTCGACCTCGACCGACCCGTAGTCGCACACCCGCCCGAGGTCGTTGCGGCCGAGATCGACCAGCATCACGTGCTCGGCGCGCTCCTTGGGATCGGCGAGGAGCTCCTGAGCGATCCGGCGGTCGTCGTCGGCGTTGGTTCCGCGCGGGCGCGTGCCGGCGATCGGGCGCGTGGACACGCGCCGGCCGGCGACAGTGATCAACGGCTCGGGGCTGGCGCCGGCGATCTCGAAGTCGCCGAAGTCCAGGAAGTACATGTAAGGGCTTGGGTTGACGGCCCGCAATCCGCGATAGATCGAGAACGCCTCCACCGGCACCGGCCCCGACCAGCGCTGGGATGGGACCACCTGGAACGCGTCGCCGGCGTAGATGTACTCGATGATGCGGGCGACATTCGCCTCGAACTGTGCGCGCGTCATGTTGGCGTCCAGCGGCACCACCGTCCGGTCTTGCGCCGGGGGCCGCGGTGGGCGCGGCACCGGCCCCGCGAGCCGCCACCGTACCTCGGCGATGGTCTCGACCGCCCGGGCGTACGACGCCTCGAGATTGTCGTCGCCGTAGACGTTGGCGATGACGGTGACGGTGTGCTTGAGGTGGTCGAACGCAACCAGCGCGTCGGTCAGCATCAGCGCCAGGTCGGGCAGCCCGAGGGGATCTGGGTTGGGCGGACCGAGCGGCTCGACGGTGCGGACCAGGTCGTAGGCGAACAGGCCGACGGCGCCGCCTGCGAACGGCGGTAGATCGGGCAGTGGCGCAACGCGCAGCCGGCCGAGTTCGGCCGCGGCGAGCGCGTAAGGGTCCCCGTCCTCGCCGAGCGACCAGCGGAGCACCTTGCGGGGGCGGAAGCCAATGAACGAGTAACGCCCGACGCGGCCCTGGTCGGCCGACTCGAGCAGGAACGAATGACCGCTGTCCCGCAGCTTGAGGAAGGCCGATACGGGCGTCTCGCAGTCGTCGATGAACGTCTCGCGGAGCGGGATCAGGTTGTAGTCGGCGGCCAGCGCCCGCGCCTCGGTGAGCGTGGGAGTGACGCCGGCGGGGACGGCTTCAGGGCTTGCGACGGCCATCGAGCACGCGCTCCGCGTCCGCGAGCGTCAGTCCGCGCCCACGGAGCAGGACCGCGAGGTGGTAGATGACGTCGGCGGCTTCCTCGGCCAGGCGCTCGTCGGACTCCTCACGCGCGGCCCGGACTACCTCCTCCGCCTCCTCCTCGACCTTCGCGCCCGCTAGCGCCGGGTCGTTCAGCAGCTTCGCCGTGTACGACCCGTCGTGCCGCGTGGCCGCTCGCTCATCGATCGTTCGCTCGAGGATCGGAAAAGTCTCGAACGGCGCCCCGGGGTTCAGGTCGCCTCGGTGAAAGCAGGAACGCTCGCCCGTGTGGCATGCCGGCCCGGCCGGCTCGACCAGGGCGAGCAGCGCATCGGCGTCGCAGTCGTAGCGGAGCGCCTTGAGCGCCTGGGTGTTGCCCGAGGTCCCGCCCTTGTGCCACTGCTCCTGGCGCGAGCGGCTGTAGAAGTGCATTTCGCCGCTTTCGCGCGTGCGCCGGAGCGCCTCCGCGTTCATGTGGGCGAGCGTCAGCACCTCTCCCGTACGCCAGTCCTGAACGATGCACGGCACGAGGCCGCGATCGTCGAATGCGATCTCTGATTCCTGCACCGGGTGGCGGATTCTAGGTGCTCGCCTCCGGCCCGCCGGCCGGGGCTGCCCGCCCGCGAGGACGGGCAGCCCCTGGATCGCTAGGCGGCCTGCTCCAGGTACTCGGGCTCGATCTCGGCCTCAGCCATGTCGGCGGGCTCCGACGCCGCCTCGAGCGCTTCGGTCGGCCGCAGGAAGACCAGGCCGATCGCGATCGCCGCGAGCACCAGCCCGGCCGCGATCGTGAACGCCAGGTGATAGCCGTCGGTCAGCGCGGCGGCCGTCGATGCGCCGTGCGCCTCGAGTGAGCCGGTCCGTGTGGTCGACAGCGTCGCCAGCACCGCAAGTCCGAGCGCTCCGCCGACCTGCTGGGTGGTGTTTACGAGCCCGGAGGCGAGGCCCGCGTCCTCGGGTGTTGCCCCGGACATCGCGAGCGTCATCAGCGCCGGGAACACCAGGCCCGCGCCGATGCCGAGCAGCACCATCGCGGGCAGCAGCTGCGTCACATAGGTCGCGTTCACGGGCGCCCCCCGGAACACGATCAGCCCCGCCGCCACCAGGGCCAGGCCGACGAGCAGCGTCGACTTGGCGCCGACCCGCGCCATCAGCTGTGGCGTGAACCGGAGCGACATCCCCGCGATCCCGAGCGCCACCGGGAGGAACGCCAGCCCGACCTCGATCGCGTCGTAGCCGAGCACCCGCTGGAGGTACAGCGCGCCCAGGAAGAACATCCCGAAAATGCCGGCGACCATCAGCATCTGCATGAGGTTCGCGACCGTGACCGTCCGTGAGCGGAACACCCGCAGCGGGATCAGCGGGTTGGCGGCCGTGGCCTGGCGGATGACGAAGCTGGCCAGCAACGCGACCGCGACGCCACCGAAGCCGAGCGTGCGGGCGCTTCCCCAGCCGTAGTTGCTCGCCTCGACGATCGTGTACACCGCGAGCATCAGGGACGCCACGAGCAGCACCGCACCCGGGGCGTCTGCGCCCCGGCCGAGGCCGATGCCAACGTCGTTCGGCAGCATCCGGGTGGCGAACACGCCTGTCGCAATCCCGATCGGGACGTTCACGAAGAAGATCCAGTGCCAGTTGATGGCCTGGGTCAGGACGCCGCCGGCGAGCAGGCCGATCGCGCCGCCAGCCGCGGCCACGAAGCTGTAGACCCCGATCGCCTTGGCCCGCTCCGAGGGCTTCGGGAACATCGTCACGATCATGCCCAGGATCACGGCCGACGTCATCGCGCCGCCGATGCCCTGGATGAAGCGCGCGCCGATCAGCAGACCCTGGCTGTCGGCCAGTCCGCAGACCAGCGACGCGGTTGTGAACACCGTCAACCCGGCCAGGAAGATGCGCCGGCGTCCGATCAGGTCACCGAGCCGCCCGACGAGCAGCAGCAAGCCGCCGAATGCGATCAGGTAAGCGTTGATCACCCACGCAAGCGCGGACTGCGAGAAGTGCAGATCGTTCTGGATCGTCGGGAGCGCCACGTTCACGATCGTCTGGTCGAGGATGATCATCAGAAAGCCCGCGCACAGCACCACGAGCGCGATCCAGCGGTTGGCGGGGGCGGCGGTCGTGGCCAAAGGTGGGTGAGACGTCTCGTTCATGTGCTCTATCGCTCCATGCTCGTCAAGTTCGGACCGTTTCAAGATAGAACCGTAGCAGATTATCTTGTTGTAGACGATCTGCATCGGACCATTTGAGTATGCGCTGCGACCCGCGTCCTCACATCGGGAGTTCGCGCCGGATGTGAGGGCGTGAGGCCTTACCCGCGGGCGAACGGGGCCTTAGCCGAAGGCGAGACGATCAGACGCGCCGGCGCGGTGGGTGCGCGCACGCCGCCGGCTCGGCCAGAGGCCCGCACGCAAGCGTCCCCAGCGCCCGCAGAAACACGTGACGGTCGTCCGGGTCGAGCACGCTCAGGACGTCGTTCCGGACCTGGTCGAGGACCTCGTCGGCCTCGCAGACGAGCCGAACACCCGCATCGGTTACTTCGATCACCCGCGCGCGCCGGTCGGTGCTCGACGGACGCCGCTCCGCGAGGCCGGCGCGTTCGAGCTCATCGACCGTCACGACCATCGTGGTCTTGTCGAGCCCCACCATCTTGGCGATCTCGGTCTGCGTGAACTCGCCGGTCATCGCGGTGAACAGCACCGAATGCTCACGGGGCGAGATTCCGAGCTGCTCGAGCGCGGCGGTGAACTCGGTCGTCAGGCCGTGGCTGGCCCGCGACAGGAGCCAGCACAGATCGGACGCCAGCGGCGCAAGCGGGGCCTCGGTATCTGGTGACTGTTCGGCTTGTGTCGCCACGCTCACAAGGATAGTTCGCTAGCGGAATTTCTGGGGGCAGACGATCTGCATCTATTCGATCCCCAGGCGGTCGAGCATCCGCTCGTCGGCCCGCCAGTGACGGCGCACGCGAACTTTGAGCTCGAGGTGCACCCGGGTCCCGAGCTCGCGCTCGATCGCGCGCCGCGACGCAATCCCGATCGATTTCACCATCTGGCCCCCGGCGCCGATCAGGATCCGTTTCTGGGACTCGGTCTCGGCCAGGATCACGGCCTCGATCCGGATCAGTTCACCGCGCTGAGTCTCGGCCTGCTCGAGCGACTCGACCACGACCTCGACCGAGTGCGGAACCTCCTCACGGGTCCGGGCGAGCACCTGCTCGCGGACGAGCTCGGCCAGCACCACCGATTCGGTCTGGTCCGAGCGCTGCTCGGGCTCGAAGTAGAACGGGCCTTCTGGCAGCAGCGACACGAGCGAGTCGACGAGCGGCTTGACGCCCGATCCGGTCGCCGCCGAGACCGGGAAGACCTCCTCCGCGACGTCGAGGTCGGCCGCGGCCTGGAGGGCTGCCGCCGTTCCGGAGCGGTTCGTGCGATCGATTTTGTTGATGGCGATCACGACCGGCACCCGAGTGGCCTGAAGGAGCCCAGCGATGAACCGATCGCCCGGACCGACGCCCTCCTCGGCGTTGATTACGAACAGGCACCCGTCGGCGTCCTCGAGCTCGTGCTCGACCCGCCGCTGCATGCGCTCGGTGAGCGCGTCCCGCGGACGCTGGACACCGGGCAGATCGACGAGCACGAGCTGCCAGCCCGGGCCGTTCGCAACGCCGCGAATCGCCCTGCGGGTCGTCTGCGGCTTGTCAGAGACGATCGCGACCTTCGCGCCAACGACCGCATTGGCGAGCGTCGACTTGCCGACGTTGGGACGGCCGGCCAGCGCGATGAAGCCCGAACGCGTCGGCCGCGAGCTCACCGCGCCCAGCGCAGCAGTTCGGCTTGGAGAGCGAGCATCTCGCCGTCATCGGTCTCGTGGTCCATTCCAGTCAGGTGGAGCGCGCCGTGCACGACCGCCTCGCGGAGGTCCACGGTGTGCTCCGGGCAGATCACGATGTCGCCGAGCTCGCGCGGCCCCGCTGAGGCTCCGTCGCCGTCGACCGCGAACGACAGCACGTCCGTGGGCTCGTCGACGTCGCGATGCTCGCGGTTGAGCTCGCGGATTCGCTTGGCATCGACGAATTCGATCGCGACATGTCCGTCCTCGATCCCGGCGGAGGAGATCGCGAGCGCGCACAGCCCCTTGAGCTCGGCCGCGGTGGGGAACCGCAGCTCGTCGGGAATCGGCACGTCGACCGCGATCCCTTCGATCCCGATGACTTCGATCTCGAGCACCGGCTTCGGCCGTCAGGCCCTCGGGGTGGCTGCCCGCGGGCGCAGTTCCGGTGCCTGCCGCTGCGCGTGGTCGTTGTAGGCCGCGACGATCCGGCGCAC
>Ga0335079_10003099_pt1 | contig 19210 bp, 18 predicted proteins | sample Lox_Sample_33_FD_206719 | JGI IMG/M metagenome (GOLD analysis project Ga0335079, IMG submission 206719) | Soil microbial communities from Loxahatchee National Wildlife Refuge, Florida, United States - Lox_Sample_3.3 | ecosystem: Environmental > Terrestrial > Soil > Wetlands | place: USA... | reverse complement strand
CCAGATCATAGGGCGCAAGCTTGCCAGCGTGCAGACTTCTGTGGTGTGATATGTCCGACGAAGATGGGTTTTTTCTGTCGAAGGCAAAGATCGCAATTCTAGGTCTGGGATTGATGGGTGGCTCGCTGGCATTGGCGCTGAAAGGAAAATGCGCAGCGCTGTTTGGAATTGATTCGCATCAGGCCACGCTCGAATTGGCCTGCCGTCAAAATATCGTTGACCTTGCGGATAGCGATCCCGCTAAACTTTTGCCCGCAGCCGATCTCGTTATTTTGGCCGCGCCGGTTCCCGTGATTTTGACTCTGCTCGAGCACTTGCCTGCATTCACATCCAATCGTTGTATTGTGATGGACCTCGGTTCAACCAAACGATTGATCTTCGAAGCCATGTCGCGTTTGCCTGAACGATTCGATCCGATTGGCGGGCATCCAATTTGCGGCAAGGAAGAACTCTCGCTGGCCAATGCCGAACGGACTCTCTACTACGCCGCGCCGTTTTTGTTGACGCCGCTGGAAAGAACCACGCCGCGTGCCTTATCGGCGGCGAAGCAAATTGTCGAAGCGGTCGGCGCCAAGGCAAGGATTCTCGACGCGTCTGAGCATGACCGCATTCTTGCATCCACGAGTCATTTGCCATTTTTGCTTTCATCCGCATTGACACTTTCCACGCCAAGTGCTGTTGCCTCGTTTGTTGGTCCCGGTTTTAAGTCCGCAAGCCGGTTGGCAGGAACGCCATCATCCATGATGCTGGGCGTTTTGCAATCCAATCGTGAAAATGTGTTGAGTGCCTTGCATGAATTTCAGAATCAGCTTGCTGAAATTGAATTGGCACTTTCTTCCAACAATTTGTCGAAACTTGAGATACTTTTAAATGAAGCACAGATTAAATATCAAAGATTGATCCAATGACATCGCTTGCGGTCAAGCCCATTCTGCATCCATTGAATGCAACCATCCGTGTGCCGGGCTCCAAGTCGCTGACCAACCGCGCCTTGTTGATTGCTTCGCTGGCGAATGGAACCACGCGCTTGACTAACGCGCTTTTCTCCGATGACTCGCGTTACTTTGCCAAAGCTTTGCAAACCCTCGGCTTCGATGTTCGATTGGACGAAGTAAACTGCGAAATGACCATTACTGGTTTGGGTGGAAAAATTCTTGCAACTAAAGCTGAACTCTTCATTGGCAATGCCGGAACCGCGGCGCGATTTTTGTCGGCGTTTCTCACGCTTGGGCACGGCGAATATATTTTGGACGGCGATGCACGCATGAGAGAACGTCCAATTGGTGATTTGATCGATGCGCTTACTCAACTTGGAGCGGAGCTTGAGACGATGAAGGATTGCCCGCCAGTGAAAATAAAAGCATCAGGTTTGCGCGGCGGCAAAACAAAAATCGCCGGAGACATTTCATCCCAATTCCTTTCAGCATTATTGATGGTCGCGCCATATGCGAAACAGCCGACTGAAATAGAAGTGATTAACGAACTCAACTCCAAGCCTTACGTGGATCTGACCATTGCCATCATGAAAGATTTTGGAATCAATATCGAACGCAATGGTTATTCAAAATTTATTATTCATCCGAATTGTTATTCATCGCTTTCTATCTATGCTATCGAATCTGACGCCTCCGCCGCGTCCTACTTCTTTGCCGCGCCCGCCATCTGCGGCGGAACGGTCCGAGTTGAAAATATCTCGCGCAAATCCAAGCAAGGTGATATTGCATTTCTCGATATCTTGAATCAAATGGGTTGTCAGATCAAAGAAGGAAGAGATTTCATTGAAGTCACTGGCGCTCAATCTTTGTGCGGTGTTGATGTTGACATGCGCGACATTCCTGACACCGCGCAGACGCTGGCGGCGATTGCCCCTTTCGCTTCCTCGCCGACGAGAATCTGCGGCATTGCCTCGGCGCGCCTCAAAGAAACAGATCGCGTTCATGCCACTTGCACTGAACTTGCGCGGCTCGGCGTTCATGTGGATGAACATGAAGACGGCTTGACAATTTATCCATGCGATAAATTCATGCCCGCTGCCGTTCAAACCTACAACGATCACCGCATGGCAATGGCGTTTTCTTTAATCGGCTTGCGAGTTGATGATGTAATGATTGAAAATCCAGCTTGCGTCTCTAAAACATTTCCTAATTATTTTGAAGCACTGGAATCCTTGCGATGATCCAACTCGGTTTGATTGGCTATCCGCTGGAGCACAGTTTGTCGCCAAAGATTCATGCGGCGGCTCTAAAAGAGTGCGGATTGGAAGGCGGCTATTCGCTGTTTCCCATTCATCGCGACGACCAGGCTGGCTTGAAAAATTTGCTGAACCGTGTCCGCTCTGGAGAAATCACGGGACTCAACGTCACCATCCCGCACAAACAAAACGTCATTTCACTTCTGGACGAACTTACCCCGACCGCAAAAGACATCGGCGCGGTCAATACGATTTATCTTCAGGATAATAAAATTGTTGGAGACAACACGGACGCGGCTGGATTTCTCGCTGATTTGAATCGGTTCATCAATGGCCACCGACCAAAAATCGAAAATCGAAAATCAGCCTTGATATTAGGTGCAGGCGGTGCAGCGCGGGCAGTGATCTATGCACTGCTTCATGATGGCTGGCACGTTGCTGTTGCCGCCCGCCACATCGAGCAGGCGCTGCAACTTGCCGATTCGTTTGCGCCACACGAATTATATGTCATGAACTATGAAGCCTTTGTTTCGCAATCTCTGACATTTGACTTGGCCGTCAACGCCACGCCAGTTGGTATGATGCCACACATAGATCAATCTCCTTGGCCCGACGGATCGGAGTTTCCGCGTCAGGCCATGATTTATGATCTAGTCTATAGTCCGCGTGAAACAAAACTCGTAAAAGATGCCTGTGCCGCCGGACTATCTGCAACCACTGGTCTCGTCATGTTGATCGAACAGGCCGCGTTAGCCTTTGAAATTTGGACGGGTTACAATCCACCGCGCAATATATTGTTTGAGTCCATTAATCATTGAGTATGTTCCAGGAGAATTTATGCTTCGCTTCTTGACCGCTGGTGAATCACATGGTCCTTCGTTGACAACTATCCTCGAAGGGATGCCCGCTGGATTAACACTTAACGCTTCCATCATTGACCTTGAGCTGGCTCGTCGTCAAAAGGGATATGGTGCCGGCGGGCGGATGAAGATCGAGAAAGATGAGGTGCAAATTCTTGGCGGGGTGATGGCGGGCGAAACCACCGGCGCGCCGATTGCTCTGCTTGTGCAAAATGCAGATCATGTTAAATGGAAGGGTAAAGCTATCGAGCCGATGACTGCACCGCGTCCGGGTCATGCCGACTTAACCGGCGCGGTGAAATACGATTATAGAGATTTGCGTCCGGCGCTCGAACGCGCTTCAGCGCGCGAAACAACCATGCGCGTCGCGGTGGGAGCGGTCTGCAAACATTTTCTAGCGCAGTTTGGAATCGTCGTTGGCGGATATGTGAAATCAATCGGCGAAGTTGAAGCTGAATTAATCGGAATCAATTATCAGGCTCGGTTTGAAGCGGCAGAGCAGAGCGATGTGCGCTGCCCGGATCGAGCCGCGGCTGAAAAAATGCGGATGCGCATCGAAGAGATCATCCATGCAAAAGATACATTGGGCGGCATGCTGGAAATTGTCGCGCTGAATGTTCCGGTTGGGCTTGGCTCGTTTTCGCAATGGGATCAACGGCTCGAGGCGAAACTGGCGATGGCGGTTATGAGCGTTCAAGCGATCAAAGGCGTAGAGGTTGGCGATGCGTTTGCAAATACAAAACGATTGGGAACACAAGCGCATGATTCAATTAATTTGGAACATTCAAATCTTCAGCGTTCGACCAATCGCGCGGGCGGCATCGAAGGCGGAATCTCAAACGGAAGGCCGATTGTGATTCGCGCGGCGATGAAGCCGATTGCAACGACTCTGACTCCGCAACAAACCGTCGACCTTGGATCGGGAGCCGAATCTCCGACCAAATATGAACGCTCGGACTTTTGCCCGGTGCCGCGCGCCGTTCCGATTCTGGAAGCGATGGTGGCTTTCGTTTTGGCAGAGGCGCTGATCGAAAAACTCGGTGGCGACTCGCTGACTGAAATGTTGCCGCGCTTTGCGGAATTACGCAAAGCAAGGCTTGAAGATTTGAAGATGGATAATACAACTCACGTTTTTTGGGAATGACGATGAAACATATTTTTCTTTATGGCCCGCCCGGAGCGGGAAAATCATCGGTTGGCAATGCGCTGTCTGAAAGATTGCGTCTGCCGTTCATTGATTTTGATCTTGAAATAGTAAAATTCGCGGGGAAGACTATTCCGCAAATCATGGATGAGCAAGGCGAGTCCGCGTTTCGCGATTTGGAAACGGAGACACTGAAACGAGCCGCTGATGAAAGTCCGCGCGTGATTGCGTTGGGCGGCGGCGCGTTGTTGCGTGAAGAAAATCGTCGCTATGCGGAAGAACGCGGACAGGTTGTCTTTCTCGAAACGAAAGCCGAAACTTTGGTCGAACGTTTGCGAAAAGAGCAAAATCAGCGCCCGCTGCTCAGTGGTAATTTGGAAGAGAAGCTGCAAGCCTTGCTTGAACAAAGAAAAGAACATTATGATTCTTTTATGATTCGAGTTAGTCAAGCAGGACAATCTAACCATGAATTCCAAAAGACGCCTGAGCAAGTTGCATTTGAGATTCAGCAAAAATTAAATTTATTGAGCGTGCATTCGCCGGATGGAGATATTTATGACGTGATCATCCAGTCCGGCGGATTCGACTCTCTCGGCGATTTCATGCGTGAATGCAAACTTGGAAATCCGGTTGCAGTCATTGCCGATGAAACCGTGGCGGATTACTATGCCGAAGGCGCGCTCAAGTCAATCGAACGGGCGGGTTATGATGTTCATGCGATCACTTTTCCTGCAAGTGAGACATCAAAAAATCTTGATACCATTATGAAGTTGTGGCAGGGCATGTTGAAAATTGGATTGGATCGCAAGAGCATGGTCGTTGCGCTGGGTGGGGGCGTAGTTGGCGATATGGCTGGTTTTGCGGCTTCGACATTTATGCGTGGCATCGATTGGATTGGTGTGCCAACGACTTTACTTGCGATGGTTGATTCGTCTTTGGGCGGCAAAACAGGATTCGATTTGCCCGAAGGAAAAAATCTGATTGGTTCGTTTCATTCGCCCAAGCTTGTGCTGGCTGACCCGCATATGTTGGATACTTTACTCGAAGTTGAGTTTATTTCTGGCATGGCGGAAGTAGTCAAGCACGGAATTATTTCCGATCCAGAATTGTTTGCATTGTGCGGGCGCGGATTGGATTGGGTGAAAAATAATTTGGATGAAATCGTCAAGCGTGCGATGGCAGTGAAGATAAGAATCATCGAAGAGGACCCATATGAAAAGGGATTGCGCGCTTCGTTGAATTTGGGGCATACCGTTGGACACGCGGTCGAGTTAGTGAGTCATTTTCAATTGCGACACGGTGAAGCTGTGGCAATCGGGATGGTGGCCGAGGCGAAGCTGGCGGAACGTTTAACGGTGGCAGGCAAAGGCTTGTCAGATGCGGTGGCCGAGTCGCTTTCGGCGCTGGGACTGCCGATTCAAATCCCAAAAGAATTACCGCACCAGGAAATCATCCGCGCCATGCGAATGGATAAAAAGAAAAACGCAAAGGCGATTCGTTTTGCGCTGCCTGCGGAAATTGGAAGAATCGAATTGGTGGATGTGACCGATTTGGAAAGTGTGTTGGAGGACTGATGAAGATTCTTGTGTTGCATGGCCCAAATTTGAATCTGCTTGGAAAGCGCGAACCGGAAATCTATGGCTCAATGACGCTGGATGAGATCAATGCAAAGCTGATCGAACTTGGAAGGTCGCTGGGGGCGGAAGTGAAATGTCAGCAATCGAATCACGAAGGCGCGTTGATCGACGCGCTTCAAGATGCGCGCACGTAGGCGGACGGCGTGATTTTTAATCCCGGCGGTTACACACACATCGGTGGCATTGCGCGACGCAATTGCCGCCATCGGGATTCCTGTGATCGAAGTGCATTTATCGAATGTTTATGAGCGTGAGGAATTCAGGTCTAAATCATTGATCTCGGCGGTGTGCAAGGGAAAGATCAGCGGACTGGGATGGAAGTCGTATGCGCTGGCTTTACGCGCCTTGGCGGAATAAAAGCATTAGTATTTCCTTATTATTTAGCCTCGCTATAATCCGGTGCTTTGTCAGGAATAGATAAGACCTCTTGCGAAAACCGGTCAATGTTGACTTTGGGTTCCACCTATATTAAGCCGACAGGCTTTTCTTTGATCTTCCGTTATGAAAATTGTTGTTGGAGCGGGATGCAAAGCATTAGGTATAATGACGATGGAATGAAAAAATATTTTGTCGTGCTGTTGATTTCACTCGTCGCCTGTTCGGCACTCAAGGAACCTTCGGTAGTTTATCCGACTCTCATACCAGGCTCAATTAATATCCTTGTTGCACAGACGGCTGCGGCCGCTTCCACGCAGACAGCCATATCCCTTCCCCTCCTTCCGTCTTCCTCTTCCACGTCTCTTCCAAGCCAGATGCCTGCTGCGACTCCCACCGCAACTCCGACTTATATTTTTTTTCTATCCACAATTACACTTACCCCAACAGTGTCCGGTTCCTGTCCATTTAACGCGCCGTACTATGTGCGAGTCAGACCGTTTGCAGTTGGATCCAACAACTGGAACCTTTACATCCCAAATTATCCAACTTGGGAGCGCCCTTACGATTATCCTGCAACTCTGTTCCTGCAATATATTCTCAATACCAACGCATGGACAACGGATACTGAATATATCAATCTCACCGGCGATTGGATAAACTCCATTGCCGCATTGAATGGCACAGGATGGAATTATCTTCACAATTCGTCTGATGGGACCTTCTTCAACGGTACGAAATTGGGGGTGGACGCATTTCCGGGTAATGTCCTTCTTGTCACTGGCAGAAGATACCGGCATGGGGAGTGTTGGGATTCGATTTCTACTTTTCGCTACTCGTATCTTTATACAGAAGCCGCGCTTGACTTGCCTCATCTGCCGGCATATCAGCTTGGACTTCAAACTGGAATGAATTATTCGACGCCGGGCATTGTCTATCCTGCCCCGAAAAATAACGGCAATATCTTTATTCCCATCATCAGCCAGGATGGAGATTTATGGATTGAAGATTACGAAGTAGAAGCATTCCCTTCCCTACCGATGGATATTACTGTGACTACGAACTCATTGAATATCCTCTCGAGCGCCGACCCTGCCTCGACTGTTATTGAGACCGTGTATCATGGAACGCGTTTGCAACTGACAGATTATTCTCCCACCCAAAGGAATACATTTGGACAGGTAACCGACCTGATGACAAGAAAAACAGGTTACGTTGCTTTATACAATTGGACAGCTTGGATGACGGGTTCATACACCACCACCTGGACAATGAAAACCTTGCCAGTCCCGCCGGGGTAGCTCAATCATACGAACATTGCTTTCAGATTTTGAATTGGCGTTTGCAGAACCAGATCACATCCCGGCCAAACCGCATCCACGCCCGCTTCCTTTGCTTGGGCAATAGCTTGTTGCACAGCAAAGTCTGAACCCAGACTGAGAGTCGCAACCGGATCAATATTCCCAAATAGAAGCCTTTCTTCGCCCAGAACTTTGCGCGAAGCCGCGAGGTCATTGGTTTGATCTACCGAAACGGCTTCCGCGCCTGCTTGAGCGATAAGGGACATCGAAGCATTTGTATTCCCACAAATGGATAACACGCGCGGCTTCGGAAGATCCGCAATCAAATCCTTGAGGGCTGGCAAAACAAATTGTTCAAGGCGCGCTGGCCCGATGAAGGCAGGCGAGCCGCCCATGTCATGCACGGTCAAAAAGTCCGCACCGGCGTCGCGATAAGCGCGGCCCACTTTCGAAAGCAAAGAAGATAATGTCTTCAGTGAACTGAGGACCATCTCCGGCTCGCGCTTCATTTCGCTAAACAATTTGGCAGGCTGAACGAGCAGCGTCGTTAGCGTAAATGGCCCGGGCATCCATGCGCCGATCACGGCTTCATCCCCAATATCTTCTTTTAACATTCGGATGGCATCACAAACTAATGAGATGCGCCCACGCTTCGTGATTTCAATATTCTCGAGCGAGATTTCTTTTGAAGACTGAAACAACGCTTTCTTGATGCTTGGAAATTCATAGTGTTCATTCTCGCGATAATCAATCTCCGCTCCCAATGCTTCCGCTTCGACATATAAATCCAGCGGTAGGACTGCGGATGGAAATTGGGTCAATTTATATGTGCTGGCCGCGGCTTTTGCCATCTTCTCTGCGTCTTTATGGACTTCGTGAAATATCAAGCCTTCGCTTTCAAGTCCAGCCGCAGTGACATGGATCAAACCGCTGAATGATGGTTTGCTGTCAATCTTTTTTCCGGATAATAAATCAAGAATCTCTTCGCGCATTTCTTTAAGCACAACGGTCACCGAGGACACGAAGTTTTGCTTGCGTTCCTTTGAGCCCTTTGTGACCTTGGTATTTAATGGCTCTTTACGGCCTTTACAATCGCGGCCACATGTTCAGGTGTCGAGCCGCAGCAACCGCCGACGACGCGCGCACCCAGCGCAACATATTTCTTTGCATATGCCGACATATCCTCCGGCGTCATATCGTAGACGCCTTGCTCCGTTTTGACATCCATGTGCGGAACGCCTGCATTCGGTTTGGCCCATAGGCCAAAGCCCGGTATCGCCTCGGCATATTCTTTGATGATGGTTTCCATGTTTTCAAGCGTTGTGCCACAATTTGCGCCGACGAGAGTCGCGCCCATCTCTTTATACTTCTTTGCCACATCTTTAGGCTTCACGCCCATCATCGTCCGCACGCCGCGATCATAAGAAAAAGAAACGACAATTGGTAAATCAGTTACGGAACGTGCGCCGTTGAATGCCGCGTCGGTTTCCTCGAGCGCGAACATGGTTTCGATGAGTAAAAAGTCCACGCCACCAGCCGCGAGAGCTTTGGCTTGTTCGGCGTACGTTTCAAAGGCTTGTTCGGGAGTCATCGGGCCGTACGGTTTCATGATCGAACCGGTCGGACCCATCGAACCAGCGACCAGCACATCGGTCCGCGCTGAAGCGGCTTTACGCGCCAACTCCGCGGCGCGCGTGTTGACTTCAGGCACGCGCTCCTGATATTTTGAATCCTTCATCCGCAAGCGCGTGCCGCCAAAGGTGCAGGTCAAAATGATATCCGATCCTGCTTCGACGAACGAGCCTTCGAGATTGAGCAAAAGATCAGGCTGATCGATTACCAAATCTTCCGGAGCTTTGCCAGGCTTCAAGCCCATCTTCTGTAAATTAGTGCCGGTTGCGCCATCGGCAACCAGCGTTTCGCCTGCATTCAATCGTTCGAGAAAACTATTCACTTCTTTTCTCCTGAAAATTTTTCTGCCAGCGGGTCAGCCACGCGGTTTGGAATCAAATGTGCGATGTGCAGGAATGGTTCGCTCATATGCGGAAGACTCGTTGCCATCATGAATTGATTTTGGAACTCCGGATCGGTGGGTAATTCGAACCGCTCCACGCGCCGCGTGACCGTTTCAATTTCTCTGCGCTTCTCGACGTTCAACAACGCGATACGCGCGCCGTCACCAGCGGCGTTGCCAACGGCGTATACATTCTCCAGCGGGCAATCTGGAATCAGACCGATCAGCATCGCCTTTTCCTTGTCAATATAACTTCCGAAGCCGCCCGCCAGAATGATTTTATCAGGAGTTTGTAAATTACTGCGCTTGAGTAGCGTACGCGCCGCCGTGAATAACGCGGCTTTCGCCAATTGGATTTGCCTCACATCCTGCTGTGTGATCGGGATATCTCTTCCGATGGATGTTTCATCCGACCAGGCGATAACGTATTCCATGCCGCTCGCGCCCTCGCGAATGCGCGGCGACTCAAGCCCGCGCTTGAACTTGCCTCGAGAATCAATAATGCCAACCCGGAAGATTTCCGCCACCGCGTCGATGATGGCGGATCCGCAAATCCCTTTAACGTGACCCTTGAAATCTGCATGGTCGGTGTTCCAGCCTTCAATGCCAATGACTTTATATTTCGGTTCGAGGGTCTTCTCATCAATGTAGACCCGTTCCATGGCGCCCGGCGCGGCGCGCATTCCATATTCCACGTGTGCGCCTTCCAGCGCAGGCCCGGTCGGAGTCGACGTGCAAACCAAGCGATTGCGATTGCCCAACACCAACTCGGCATTGGTTCCAACATCAATGATCAGCCAATTCTCATCCTGTTTGTGTGGCTCTTCAGCGAGGATCACACCGCTGGTATCTGCACCGATGAACGAAGCGATGGTCGGTAAAACATGAATATTGCCGGAGGTGTTGATGTAAAGTCCAAGTTCGCGCGCTTTGACATCCACCGAGTGATGAATGGCCGGAACGAACGGTGCGCGTCCCAAATCTTTGGGCGGCAGATTCAATACAAGATGATGCATCGTGGAATTTCCAACCAATACCATTTCCAAAATGTCTTCCAGCTTGATGGCAGTACATCGGAATTCTTCAATCGAGGTGGACTCTTGTTTTGCCTTTACCCACAACGATTTGTTCGCGGTTCGCATGGCTTGCATTAATAACTTGTTGAGCGTGTCAATGACAGCCTTATGTAATTTCTCCAAGCCATCCTTGTGTTCAATCGTATATTGGATGCGCGACATGATGTCTTCGCCATATACGATCTGCGGGTTCATCTCTGATTCAGCGGCGAGGATTTCACCGGTGCGGAGATTGCAAAGATATAAAGCAATAGTCGTCGAGCCGATGTCTACTGCCGCGCCATAACTTTCTTCCATGTAACCGGGCTGGACTTGGATCACTTCCTTATCCTGCCACACCGAAACGGTCACTTCCCAATTCGCATCGCGCAAAGTCTGCGACAGGGTTCGCAGACATTGATAGTCGATTTTTAGATCCGACCATTTTGGCAAATTCTCTTCGCCGCGCCGGACGAGCCCCATCGAGGTTGCGAGTCCCTTGGCAAGCCGTTCCCAATCTGCGATGGGCCGTTCGAGGTTGGGTGGCGTCATGGTCACCAAATATTTGCGAATGGATGGCTTGATCTCGATCGCGCGCTGGGTTGCGCTCTTGCGGACAATCTGCTTATTGCCTCGGCTCTCCTCGGGAACATTGATGAGCACATCGCCAAGCACTTTGCATTGACATGAGAGTCGCACGTGCCCAACTTCCCAACTTTTGGTCCTGATCAGATTCGGGCGGCGGTCAAAGTAGGCTTTCTCCGCCGCGCCCACGGGAGATAAATTCTCCCGTTTGGATTCGATCCCATATCTTTCGAATCGACCTTCTTCCACGAGGATGGCACACTTACCGCAGGTTGCATTTTCCGCACAAATCGATTCGATCTCCACGCCCAATTCGCGCGCGGCTTCTCGTACGGATTTGCCTTCTTCCACGGGTCCGCGGCGGCCCGAGGGTTGGAGAATAACAATATGTTGATCGGTCATTTAACGGGATACCCGTTCCGTCTGGGGATTTCGATTTTAGCGAATTTCGCTTCGAGTTCCGAAAGAAGCGCCTCTGCAACTTCCTCCGGCGTGCCCTCGCGCTCGGTCCAATCGCCGCGTTTGTATTGTTTTGCATACTCTTCCGTAGAAGTCAGGCCGGTTGCCATTGCATACGCGTCGATGGCATTCTGGATCTTCTGCGAGAGTTGTTTTTTGATTGTGTGGCCATCCCCTTCGACCATAAAGGATGTAGGGATATGTTTCCAATAGGTAATACGATATTTTGCCATGCTACCCTTGTGTTAGTGGATTATTTTACGCGGGCGGATTGTAAGGGATGTTATTCAAGCGGTCAATATAGAAATCGGTGATATGGAATGCGCTGCTGAAATGATGTTTGCCTCTTTCGCTGAAACGTTCTCTATAGTATAATCGCTCCCGTTGGTTCGGTTGAGGGATTTTTCTCTCAAAGATTGAAATTCGAGGAGTGTGAAGCGCTTATTGATCGTAAGGTCAGGTGATTCGTTTCGGTTCAAACACGACCCTCAGCCGAGTCTGCATATGGCTGAGGGTTTTTCTTGGCCCACTTTACCTGGTAAAGGAGGTGAATCGAATATGGCATTGGTTGTTTTACGCAGCGGCGAGTCGCAGGATTCGTTGTTGAAGCGTTTTCGTAAGAAGGTTGTCAAGAGCGGCGTGTTGAGCACGGTGCGTCGCAAGCGCTGGTATGTTTCCAAAAGCGAACAGCGCCGCATGGAAAAGAAGAAGGCCGCCCGCCGTATCAAGCGGCGCTCCTTTACCCATGAGATGGAGTAAGTTTACAGGAGGCGTGTATGGCGAAAGAGGACGATAAAATTCGAGCGGAAGGGGTTGTGATCGAGGCGTTGCCCGGGACGCAGTTCCACGTGCGACTCGATAACGGCCATGTAGTGCTGGCGTATCTTTCAGGCAAGATGCGCAAGTATTATATCCGTATCTTACTGGGTGATCACGTGGCGGTGGAAATGTCGCCGTACGATTTGACGCGCGGCCGCATCACCTTCCGTCAGCGCAAGAACGCTCCTGCACCGGTCGAGGAATAGCCATCTCGCTCTGGAATTATCAAAAAAATCCTTCGCAAATGCGAAGGATTTTTTTATTTCCCAACGAGGCCATCCAACTAGGGCAATTCCTTAAACGAGCTCAATACTTTCATATAATTTGCCCGTTCGAAAGCGGAAGGCTCTGCAACGGATTTCTGGCTCATGCTGCCTTGCATTTGTTCAATGGAAGTGTATTCATGTGCCTCCATCCAGGTTTGTAATTCATTAAGGATAGTGGAAACAGCACTAGTTCCGTTGTGAAGCAATTCAGAAGCCATCATCGAAACTTTCGCGCCCGCCATCATGGCTTTGAGAACATCGCTTGAAGAGTGCACACCACTGGTCAATGCAAAGTCAACATGGCCGTTTAGTAAAGCAATCCAGCGTAAGGGCAATCTCAATTCCGAAGGGGAACTGAGGTCGAGGGTGTGAGAGATATTCAGTTCCTCAATGTCAAAATCAGGCTGATAAAAGCGGTTGAAGAGAACCAGTCCATCTGCACCAGCTGTTACGAGACGTTTTACAAAATGAGGCAGCGAGGTATAGAATGGACTTAACTTCACTGCCAACGGAATTTTGATCGAGGACTTTATACTCGCAACAAGTTCAACTTGTATATCTTCGATTGCCTGCGCAGGGACAGCAGAGTCGGTGGGGATGAAGTAGAGATTCAGTTCGAGCGCGTCCGCTCCGGCGTCCTGAATGAGGCGGGCGTAACGTGTCCAGCCGCCCTTGGAGACTCCGTTTAAACTTCCGATGACAGGAATGCTGACAGCCTTCTTTAACTTCTCGACGTTCGCCACATATCGATCCGGCAACAGGCTATACGTGCCAAGATCGGGGAGATAGGTAAGCGCCTCGGCAAATGATTCTGTGCCGCGCGCCAGGTTATGATCGAGTTCAAGACTTTCGTGGATGATTTGTTCCTCGAACAGTGAATACATAACCACCGCGGCGATGCCCGCTTCTTCCATGTGTCTGACTTGTTCGATCTTTTTTGAAAGCGGGGAGGCGGAAGCCACCAATGGGTTTTTTAATTTCAGGCCAAGATACGTTGTAGAAAGATCAACCATTTTTCCTCCAAATAGATGATTAGAGAGTAGGTTCTCTACTCTCTAATCCTAGTCTTCTATTTCTTTTCTTCTCCATTACCATTGCCATCCGCAGCATAATGAATGGCAGCCATTTGCTCATACAACATCCAGCGCGACTTGGCATCCTGCTGAGCTTCGCGCATCAATTCTTCCGCACGAGCCTCATCCACTTGCGTAAGCATCTTGTAACGCGTTTCGTTGTAGGCATACTGCGACACCGGAATGGTCGGTTCCTTGGATTCGATCACGAGCGGATTCTTGCCCTCGTGGGCATAGCGCGGATCATAGCGATAAACCGGCCAAGCGCCCGACTGAACAGCGAGTTTTTGCTGTTCGAGTCCATGCTCCATATCATAGCCATGTTCGATGCAGTGACTGTAAGCAATGATCAGGGATGGACCATCATAAGACTCTGCTTCAAGGAACGCTTTGAGCGTTTGCTGATCGTTGTAACCCATGGCAACGCGCGCAACGTATACGTATCCATAAGCCATGGCAATCAAACCAAGGTCCTTCTTCGGCAAACCTTTGCCACTCATGGCGAATTTTGCGACTGCGGCACGCGGGGTGGACTTGGATGCCTGGCCGCCGGTATTGGAATAAACTTCGGTGTCCAGCACCAGTATATTGACGTTGCGTCCGCTGGCAAGCACATGATCAAGACCGCCGTAGCCGATATCGTATGCCCAGCCGTCGCCGCCTATGATCCACACGGATTTCTTTACCAGTGAGTCGGCAACGCTGATCAATTCTTTCGGGCGCGCGTCCTTGGAATTGGCAAGTTTCTTCTTGAGCTCCGCGATGCGCTCGCGCTGTTCGTCAATCCCGGTTTCATGAGTTTGATCCGCGTTTAAGATGGCATTGACAAAATCCTAGCCAAGCATCTTAGCAACTCCTTCGCCCTGAAGAAGTTCGCGTGCATACTCGTTTTGTTTATCGAGCGTCAGCCGCATTCCAAGGCCAAATTCAGCATTATCTTCGAATAACGAATTCGACCAGGCCGGACCGCGTCCAAAGCTATCTTTCGTCCAGGGCGTGGTCGGCAGGTTGCCGCCATAGATGGAAGAGCAGCCGGTAGCGTTCGCGACGATGGCCCGGTCGCCAAAGAGTTGCGAGACCAGTTTAACATAAGGCGTCTCGCCGCAGCCCGAACAAGCACCGGAGAATTCAAACAACGGACGAAGCAGTTGCGAATTCTTGATAGTGGAAGGATTGATCAGTTTGCGATCAAGATCTGGAAGCTTCATAAAGAAATCCCAGTTCTTGCCTTCGCTTTCGCGCAGAGGCGGTTGCGGCACCATATTCAAAGCCTTGCGCCCAACCTGCGTCTTGTCTTTCACCGGACAAACTTCAACACATAACGTACAACCCGTGCAATCCTCCGGAGCCACTTGAATCGAATAGGTCATCCCATGTGAGAACTCTTTATATTTTGATGGCATGTGTTTGAATGTCTCTGGTGCGCCTGCCATCAATTTGTCATCGAAGATCTTTTGACGAATGACCGCGTGCGGACAGACCATGATGCACTTTCCGCATTGGATGCACAGGTCCGGCACCCATTCCGGGATTTCAAGCGCGAGATTGCGCTTTTCCCATTGCGTTGTACCGGACGGGAACGTGCCATCTACTGGCATGGCGCTGACTGGCACATCGTTCCCATCGAATGTGATCATTTGTCCAAGCACTTTGCGGACAAATTCAGGCGCTTCTGCCGGGACCGGAGGCCGGCGCGTGAGCTTTGATGTTACCTTGGCCGGAACTTTGACCTCATGCAGATTCTCGAGGGTCTGATCCACCGCATCGAAGTTCATCTTGACCACGGCTTCGCCGCGTTTTCCATACGTCTTTTCGATGGCGTGTTTGATTTGCTCGATGGCAGCCTCGCGCGGCAGGATGCCGCTGATGGCGAAGAACGCCGTCTGCATGATGGTGTTGACGCGGCTTCCCATGCCGGTCTTTTGAGCAACATCATAACCGTTGATTACATAGAACTTCAGCTTCTTGTCAATGATGGGCTTTTGAACCTCGCGCGGCATCGTGTCCCAGACTTCGTCAGGCCCATACAGGCTGTTGAGCAGGAATACACCGCCCGATTTGGCATATTTCAGCATGTCGAATTTTTCAAGGAAGTTGAATTGATGGCAGGCCACAAAGTTGGCTTGGTTGGCTTCGATCAGGTAGGGTGCATGGATTGGTTTTGAACCAAAGCGCAAATGCGAAGTCGTCACCGTGCCGGATTTCTTCGAGTCGTAAACGAAATAACCTTGGGCAAAATTGTCCGTCTCTTCGCCGATGATCTTGATCGAATTCTTGTTGGCGCCGACGGTGCCGTCCGAGCCAAGGCCGAAGAACATGCAGCGCACGGTTTCTTCAGGCTCAATCGAGAAGGATTCGTCAAACTCGAGGCTGGTGTGGCCGACATCATCGGTTATGCCAACTGTGAAATGATTCTTCGGCTCGGCCTTCTTCAATTCATCCAGAGTCGCTTTGACCATGGCCGGCGTGAATTCCTTCGACGAAAGCCCGTAACGTCCGCCGATCACTTTGATGCTGGAGCGGGCGCTTTCGGCCAGTGCATCCACCACATCCAGATAAAGCGGCTCACCGGTAGAACCCGGCTCTTTTGTACGGTCAAGTACCACAATCGATTTTACGGTCTTGGGTAAAGCCTTGATGAAATGCTCAATCAAGAATGGCCGGTACAATCTCACACGCACCGCGCCAACCTTCTCACCTTTCTCAGCCAGGTATTTCACGGTGGCTTCAGCCGTCTCGCCGCCGGAGCCCATCAGGACAACCACGCGCTCGGCTTCTGGATGACCGGAGTAATCGAAGAGATGGTATGAACGTTCAGTGATCTTCGCAAACTTGTCCATCATTTCCTGCACAATGGCAGGTGTCGCTTCATAGAATGGATTGACTGTCTCGCGTCCCTGGAAATATACATCGGGATTCTGAGCTGTGCCGCGTATGGCGGGATGGTCTGGAGATAAAGCACGCGCCCGGTGAGCGCGGATCAATTCCTCGTCCATGAGCGCGCGGAGTTCATCATCTGTAAGTTGAAAGATCTTGGCGACTTCGTGTGAAGTGCGGAAGCCGTCGAAGAAGTGCAGGAACGGCACACGTGCTTTAAGTGTGGCGGCCTGCCCAATGGCGGCAAAGTCGTGTACTTCCTGGACGGAACCAGACGCCAGCAGGGCGAAACCCGTTTGCCGGACAGCCATTACGTCCTGGTGATCTCCAAAAATGGAGAGCGCCTGAGCCGCGATGGAACGCGCCGCGACATGGAAGATTGTGCTGGTCAACTCACCGGCGATCTTATACATGTTCGGGATCATCAGCAGCAAGCCTTGCGAAGCCGTGAACGTAGTGGTAAGTGCCCCGGCTTGGAGCGCACCATGCACAGCCCCTGAAGCGCCGCCCTCGGATTGCATCTCAACCACGAGCGGAACAGTTCCCCATAAATTTGGCTGGTGCTTGGCCGACCATGCATCTGCGTGTTCACCCATGGGAGAAGAAGGTGTAATCGGATAAATTGCGATCACCTCATTCAAACGGTGGGCAACGGAAGCCGCAGCTTCGTTGCCGTCAATGGTTACAACAGGGTGTTTCATTAATTACTCCTTTGAGAACGGGTCTTTGCCCGAAAAATATCGATAACGTATCCAAGTGTATCCCCCAATAAGACAAGGCGTTAGTTATATATGACTTAAATCCTCATGTGGGTTGTCATATTTCGGACAGAAATTGTGGGATTGAAAAAGCAGGGATGAAATTGTTATCATCCCTGCTTGGAGTTGAAATTATTTGTTTAAATAGGACCTTGCCAAAAACAATGCCGCCAATGTTTTTGCATCCGGCATTGCACCTCTTTCGGCCATCTCGATTGCTTTGTAAATCGGAATCTTTTCCACTTGCAGGAATTCGTCTGCATCAGGCTCGAGCGGACTATGCGTCAATTCTGTCGCAAGAAAGACAGCCATGTATTCAGTTGAATAACCGGGAGCAAGATAGAAGTTGCCGATGCGTTCCAGTTTTCCGGCAGCCATTCCCGTTTCTTCACGGATCTCACGCGCAGCGCAGACTTCGTGCGGTTCATCTCCATCGCGCGTGCCCGCTGGCAATTCGAGCAAATCTTTTCCAGCCGCGTGGCGATACTGGCGAACGAACAATAAATTGCCGTCACCATCTGCTGGAATGATGATTACTGAACCGACATGTTCCACAATCTCATATTTTGTTTCGCGTCCATCAGGCGTCTTCAAAGTATCACGCCGAATTTTGAATGCGCGTCCTTGAAATACCGGCTCAGATTTTAGAAGTTCAAATGGCATGACGGCCTCCCAAGAAAGAAAGCCCAGACAATGCGTCTGGGCTGATTGATCATCGAAGTGGTTTGACGTTACGGAATGGTCAGCTGCTGACCCGCCGTCAAAAAGGTGTCAAGCGGCAGATTATTCGCCTGAGCGATGGCATCAGGGAAGACATCGCCATAATAACAAGCCACGCCATAAATCGTTGAATCGTTGTCGCCGTTCACAGTATAAGTATCAGGATGATTGTGCAAGGCTCGCACACCAGGGAAAGGATCGCCCGTCTGCGGCAACTGCAAAACCAGCCCCGGCTGCTGGACCTGCCAATCTGTTAATCCATTCAACGATATCAGCTCACCAGGATCAACGTTATAACGACGCGCAATGCAATATGGGAATTCGCCCTGTTGCAGTGTGTATGTTGCCGGAACACCGGCGGGAGCAACATAGGTCCCGGCATAGGCTGTGTCAGTGATGGACAAAGTAGTAATCGGCGCGGGCGTGAAAGTCATGGCCGGTGTACTTGAGCCGCTTAAAGGTGTAATGAACGTTCCGCTTTCCAAGGTTGGGGTGTCGGTCACAACTGAGGCTGGAGTGTCGGTCATAGATGAGGCCGTGCCCGAGGTAGGGGTTACCGCTTCTGGAGTCGCTGTGGTACCGCTAAGCGCCTCAGCAGTCTGCGTTCCAAAATCTGCAACCAACTGCATTGCATCTACACCTGTTGGCAGCGGCGATACAAACAGGCCCGCAGGGATCAGGGTTGGCGTCGCGGCCGGCGCTGAAGAATAGGATTGTGTGCAGGCAGTTGCCAGTATGGTTCCCAGCAAGAAAATAACTATTAACTTCACGCCGATCTTTTTATCGCTCATCTTGAACTCTCCTTGTAACGAATGCTTAACGAAACATGGTAGCATAACCTGTTTAAAGCGTCAAGCCGCCGAAGTATTAGACTTTAAAATGTCACCTTTCATGGGAAACCATGGAAATGCGACAACTGAAAGGCGCAGTCACTTTGCAAATGCTCAAAATCATCCTGGCTCATGAGCTATGAGAATGAGGAATTACGCAAGCCCACATTGCGGAACGGCTAGACATATCTGGCTGATAAGTACATAACTATTTCCCCCTATGCCTTGAACCTCGGATAGGACCCA
>Ga0335079_10003098_pt1 | contig 19211 bp, 19 predicted proteins | sample Lox_Sample_33_FD_206719 | JGI IMG/M metagenome (GOLD analysis project Ga0335079, IMG submission 206719) | Soil microbial communities from Loxahatchee National Wildlife Refuge, Florida, United States - Lox_Sample_3.3 | ecosystem: Environmental > Terrestrial > Soil > Wetlands | place: USA... | reverse complement strand
CGGTGCCGTGGCGGCGATACCGCGACCACCGGCCAGCGGCAACGTCCGGCTGCTTGTCGCCGAGGAGCAGACCGCGCGCCAGGGAGAGGTGACCGCCCTGGTGGAGTGACAGGGCTCCGCGAAGGCGCACCCCGCCTCGGCATCCTCCCGGCAGCCAGCGCGCCGGCCATGTCGTCGTCCCGCTGTGGTGTATAACGGCCGGCATCAGCCGTTAGGTATCTGGGCGGCCCGCACCCGGCTGCGGGTGTGGTGGCCGGGGCTCGGCCACAAGCAGCAAGTCAAAGGCTTGCCGGGCGGCCTCGGCGGCGCGTTTTGCTCCGGGTTCGGCGGTGGGAAAATCCTCCAGGCCGTGCGCCATGAGCCGGAGCGCGTCGGCGAGCGCTGTCACACGGCCCTCGAGCACGTGCACGCGCTCCTCGAGCGCGGCCACCGGCGGCTGCTGCTGGCCCTGACCGATGTACTTGGTCAACGGGTGCACCTCCCTCCGCGGATCACCTCAGTTTGATCACGAAGGTCCGTTGCTTCATCACTTTCACCACAGCACAGCCAAAGCCTGGCGGGGCAGGGCCAAACGGCCTGCCACCGGCGCTTGCCGGTGAGCCGGCCCGGTGCCTTCCGGGCGCGTCAGCCGCGGACAAGCAAGTCTCCGAGCGGCTGATTGTGGTGCAGGCGGCCAATGGCCTCGGCCAGCAGCGGGGCGACGGACTCGACCTGCAGCGCGGGCACCGGCGACTGGTCACGGGCCAGGCTGTCGGTGGTGAGCACACACCGGACCGGCAACCGCGCGAGCCGGCTGGCAGCCGCTCCGACCAGCAGCCCGTGGGTCGCAGCGACGACAATGCCCGGCGCGCCGCCGTGCGCGAGCACGACCCCCGCGGCTGCCTCGATCGTGGCGCCGGTGCTGATCATGTCATCGACGATGATGGCGGGGCGGCCAGCGACGTCACCGGCGATGTCTTCGGCGTGGACGGTGGCGCCGGTTACCCTCGTCTTGCGCACAACGGCGACCGGCCGCCGGACCAACGAGGCGTAATGCTCGGCGAGCTTGACCGCGCCGAGGTCGGGCGCGACGATGACGGCGCCCTCGGCAGCCATCGGCGCGGCCGCGCCTGCCAGGGCGGGCACGGCCGTCAGCATCTCCACCGGGATACCGCACATGGCCTCGAGCGCGGCGGTGTGCGGGTCCACCACGACCAGGCGCTGGGCCCCAGATCCGGCCAGCGCGTCGGCGACGACCCGGGCACCCACCGCCTCGCCGACCCGGCCGCGGCGGTCCTGGCGCGCATAGCCGAAGTACGGCAGGACGGCCGTGATCCTGTCCGCGCCACTGCGGCGGCAGGCGTCCAGCAGCAGGAACAGCTCCATCAGGTGGTCGCTGACCGGCGGCCCCGTGGGCTGAATCACGTAGACGTCGTCACCTCGAAGGTGATCCACGACCGGGTGCAGTTCGCCGTCCGGAAACCGCTCCAGCTCAGGCGTCACCGCCTCGGTGCGCAGTGCCGTGGCGACGGCACCGGCGAGCACCGGATTGGCAGTCCCCGCCACGATGCGAAGGCCCACTCCCACCTCACAGGCTGTGATCAGTAGCCGGCCTGGCCGCCAGCGGTCACCCGAGGACGATCCGTACCAGCCTGGCCGTGCCGCCCAGCCTCTCATCTCCGTCATTCTCGCGCGTCCGTTGCCACCCGGTGACTGCCGGGTACGGCGCAGCGGGAGGCCGCCCCGGCCCGGTCCCGTTGCGCTGTCCCAGGTGGATGTCCGCGACCCGAAGACGCCCGGTCACCCTCGTGCTGCGCGGGCCGCACGGGCTGGGGAAGACCGGTTGTTGCCGCGTGCGGCGGCCGGGGACGAAGGTCCCCGGATCGCCGTGTCCTATGGCTCTCGTGAACGGCGGGGTGAGAAACGAGCCTTCTGTCAGATGCCACCGCGGCCCGCAAAGAGTTGAGCGGCTGTTTGAACTGTGTTGGCGCTGCGACCGGTGATGCCGGGGCGAGCGGAGGGTTTGGCCATGAGGTGGGAACCGATCGTTAAGGAAAGGTCGGCCGCGGGCCGTTTCAATCTGGCCGATTATGAACGTGCCTGCGATGCGTTCTCTTGGGCGCGGGCAAGGTCCGAGCTTGATGGCCTGCCGGGCGGTGGGCTCAACATTGCGTACGAGGCGGTCGACAGGCATGCTGCGGGGCCCGGGGCCGCTGCGGTAGCCCTGGTGTGCGTCGGCCGTCATGGTGGGGTGAGCGAGTGCAGTTACCGCGATTTGCGGGCGCAGACAAACCGGTTCGCAAATCTGCTGCGCAGTCTCGGCGTGGGCAAGGGGGACCGGGTGTTCTCGCTGCTTGGCCGGGTTCCTGAGCTGTATTTCACGGCGCTTGGGACGCTGAAGAACACCAGCGTGTTCTGCCCGCTGTTCCCGGCGTTCGGTCCCGAGCCGATCCGGGAGCGGATGCTGCTGGGGGACGCGCGGGTGCTGGTCACGAGCGCCCGGTTGTACGAGCGCAGGGTGGCCGCTATCCGCGCCGCGCTGCCGGGCCTGAGGCATGTGCTGATCGCGGGCGCGGGACCGGTGCCACCTGGCACGATCGACCTGCCCGCGGCGCTCGGGGCGGCCTCCGCGGAGTTTGACATCCCGCCGACTGATCCGGCGGATATGGCGCTGTTGCACTTCACCAGCGGCACGACCGGCAAGCCGAAGGGCGCGGTGCACGTGCACGAGGCGGTTGTCGCCCACCACGCTACGGCCGGGTTCGCGCTGGACTTGCACGCCGGGGACGTGTTCTGGTGCACCGCGGACCCGGGATGGGTGACCGGCACGTCGTATGGGATCATCGCGCCGCTCACCCACGGAGCGACGCTGGTGACCGACGCCGGCGAGTTCGAGGCCAAGCGCTGGTATGCGATCCTGCGTGACCACCGTGTGACGGTCTGGTACACGGCGCCGACCGCGCTGCGGATGCTGATGCGGCGCGGCCCCGAGCTGGCGCGCGGGTACGATCTGTCGGCGCTGCGGCTGGTCGCCAGCGTCGGCGAACCGCTCAACCCCGAGGCCGTGGTGTGGGGGGTGGAGGCGCTGGGCCTGCCGGTCCATGACAACTGGTGGCAGACGGAAACCGGCGCCATTATGATCAGCAATTTCGCGGCCATGGACATCCGGCCCGGGTCCATGGGCAGGCCGCTTCCAGGGGTGCAGGCAGCGCTGCTGCGGCAGGGCGAGGACGGCAGGGCTCAGGTCACCGGCGGGCGGGTGGATGTGATCACCGAGCCGGATGTGGAGGGCGAGCTCGCGCTGCGGCCGGGGTGGCCGTCGATGTTCCGCGGTTACCTGCATGAACCCGAGCGTTACGCGGAGGCGTTCGCCGGTGGCTGGTACCTGACCGGCGACGTGGCGCGGCGGGACGCGGACGGCTACTTCTGGTTCGTCGCGCGCGCTGACGACGTCATCAAATCCGCCGGCCACCTGATCGGCCCGTTCGAGGTGGAGAGCGTGCTGATGGAGCACCCAGCGGTCGCCGAGGCCGGCGTGATCGGCAAACCTGACCCGGTGGCGGGCGAGATCGTCAAGGCGTTCGTCGCGCTCAAGCCTGGCTACCGCCCGGACGAGAATCTGCTCTTCGAGCTGGAGGCGTTTGGCCGTGAACGACTCGGCGCGGTGGCACCGAGAGAAATCGAGTTCGATCAGAACATTCCGCTGACTCGTAGCGGCAAGGTCATGCGGCGCCTGCTCAAGGCACGAGAACTTGGCCTTCCCGAAGGTGACGTGTCGACTCTGGAGCGTGCGCAATGACCGGCCAGCCGCGGCAGCCAGCCGCTACCCCGCAGCCGGCATCGGGGGACGCCGCGCACCGCAGGGAGCTGCTGCGGGAGATGGTGCGTATCCGGCGTTTCGAGGAACGATGCGTGGAGCTCTACAGCGCCGCCAAGATCCGCGGTTTCCTGCATTTGTACATCGGCGAAGAGGCGGTTGCGGTGGGCGTGTGCCAGGCGCTGGCACCTGCGGATTCGATCGTGTCGACCTATCGTGAGCATGGCCACGCGCTCGCGCGGGGGGTGGAGATGGATTCACTCATGGCCGAGATGTACGCCAAGGTGACCGGATGCAGCCGGGGGCGCGGTGGCTCGATGCACCTGTTCGACACCAGCCACCGCTTTTACGGAGGCAACGCAATCGTCGGCGGCGGGCTGCCGCTCGCCGTGGGTCTGGCCCTCGCCGACCGCATGCGCGGCGCCGGCCGGGTAACCGCGTGCTTCTTCGGGGATGGCGCCGTGGCAGAAGGCGAGTTCCACGAGTGCATGAACCTTGCGGCGCTGTGGGAGCTGCCGGTGCTGTTCTGCTGCGAGAACAATCTGTATGCGATGGGGACGGCACTGAACAGGGCGCAGGCCGAGACCGACCTGGCTGCCCGCGCCGGCTCGTACGGCATGGTCGCGTGGGCCGTGGACGGGATGGACGTGATCGCCGTGGAACACGCGGCTCGCCGCGGCGCCGAGGCGGTGCGCGGCGGAGGCGGCCCGCACTTCCTGGAGCTTCGCACGTACCGGTTCCGTGCGCACTCCATGTACGACCCCGACCGTTATCGCGACAAGTCCGAGATCGAGCGATGGAAGGCACGCGACCCGATCGACGCATTGGCGGCCCAGATGAAGCAGCACGGTGAGATCACAGACGACGACGTTGAGGCGTTGGAGCAAGGGATCGCGGCGGAGATAAGTCGTGCGATCGAGGCGGCCGAGGTGGCCGCCATTGAGCCCGTGGAGGACCTGACCCGGTTCGTCTACAGCCCGAGGCCGGCATGACCGCCCGGGCCGGGGCCACCGGCGCCACCGCCAAGACCGCCAGAGCCAGGACAGCCAAGGCTGGTACCGCCACCCCCAAGGCTGATGGGGTCGCCGCAAAGGCCGTCGCCGCCGATACCGCCACGGCTGTGAGCGGCAAGCTGGTCACCTACCGTGAGGCGATGCGCGAGGCGCTGCGGGAGGCCCTGATCCGGGACGAGCGGGTGTTCATCATGGGCGAGGATGTCGGCCGCTACGGCGGCTGTTACGCCGTCACCCTGGGCCTGCTCGAGGAGTTCGGGCCAGAGCGGATCCGGGACACACCGCTGTCGGAGTCGGCGTTCGTGGGTGCCGGGATCGGGGCCGCGCTCGCCGGGATGCGGCCGATCGTCGAAATCATGACGGTCAACTTCAGCCTGCTCGCGCTGGACCAGATCTTGAACAACGCGGCGACGCTGCTGCACATGTCGGGTGGCCAGCTCAACGTGCCGCTGGTGATCCGGATGACCACCGGCGCGGGCCGGCAGGTCGCCGCGCAGCACTCACACAGCCTGGAAGGCTGGTATGCGCACATCCCCGGCCTGCGGATCCTCACCCCGGCCACGCTCGCCGATGCCCGCGGCATGTTGTGGACCGCGCTGGAAGATCCCGACCCCGTACTGATCTTCGAACACGGCGCTCTTTACAACATGTCCGGCATGCTCGACCCGGCCGCGACACCGGTCGACATCGGCACGGCGGCTATCCGCCGGCCTGGCCGGGATCTGACGATCGTCGCATACGGCGGCACGCTGGCGAAGGCCCTGACCGCCGCCGACCAGCTGAGCGCCGACGGCGTCGCTGCGGAGGTGATCGACCTGCGCACGTTGCGACCGCTCGACGACGCAACGATCATGGAGTCAGTGCGGCGTACCCACCGCGTGGTTATCGCCGACGAGGGCTGGCGCTCCGGCAGCCTGTCGGCCGAGGTCGCGGCCCGGATAACCGAACAGGCGTTCTACGATCTGGACGCGCCGATCGAACGCGTCTGCACCGCAGAAGTGCCAATTCCATACGCCTGGCATCTGGAGGAGGCGGCGTTGCCGCAGCCCGCCACGATCGTGGCCGCGGCGCGGAGGGCGGTCGGCTGACATGGCCGAATTCCGGATGCCCTCGCTCGGTGCGGATATGGACGAGGGAACACTGCTCGAGTGGCTCGTGAAACCCGGTGACCAGGTGCACAAGGGCGACATCGTCGCCGTCGTGGACACGGCGAAGGCGGCCGTCGAGGTGGAGTGCTTCGACAGTGGCGTGGTCAGCGCCCTGCTCCTCGAGCCCGGGCAGCGGGTACCTGTGGGTACTCCGCTTGCGGTGATCGCGCCGGCCGGGGCCGTTGTGGCCGCCCCTGCTGCCGCACCCGCCGACAGACGCCGAGATCGCGCCAAGCGCTCAGCGCCAGCGGCCAAACGCCGGGCACCCGCAGCCGGAGAACCCCTTCCCGAGCCGCCGGCCGGGCCGCCGCCGGCCGGGCCGCCGCCGGCCGGGCCGCCGCCGGCCGGGCCGCCCCCTGCCAAGCCGCCACCTGCCAGGCGGCCGGCCGTGCTGTCGCCCCTGGTCCGCCAGCTGGCCGGGCAAAAGGGGGTGGACCTCAGGCAGGTGCGCGGCACCGGTCCGGCCGGTGCGGTGACGCGCACGGATGTCGAAAGCGCGGCCGCTCGGGGGCAACGGCTTCGGGTATCGCCGTTCGCCCGCCGCATTGCCGCCGAGCTCGGGACCGATCTCACCACCGTCAGGGGAACCGGCGTCAATGGTGCGATTCGCGCCGAAGACGTCCGCCGGGCCGCCGGTACGAACGCGCTGCCGCAGGCGCCGCCGGGCGGGGACGGGGCAACGGCGGCCGGCCGCCTGGCCGGGCAGCCCGCACAGCCGCCAGGGCGGCAGGGCGCACGGCCGGAAGCGGCGCCGGCGCGCCAGGCCGCGATGCGGCGGGCGATCGCGAACCTCATGGCCCGCTCAAAACGCGAAATCCCGCACTACTACCTGAGCACCACGATCGACCTTGAACAGGCCACGCAATGGCTGCGCCGCCGCAACAGGGAAATGCCCGTGCCGGCCCGGATCGTGCCAGCCGCGCTACTGCTCAAAGCGGCGGCCGTCGCGGCCCGCGAGGTGCCGCAACTTAACGGATTCTGGGTCGACGATCACTTCGTGCCGTCCGAGCGTGTGCACTTGGGCGTCGCGATCTCGCTGCGCGGCGGCGGCATGGTCGCGCCCGCCATCCACGACGCGGACCGCCGCACCGTCGCTGACCTGATGGCCCAGCTGCGGGACCTGGCGACCCGGGCAAGGGAAGGACGGCTGCGCGGCAGCGAGATGACCGATTCGACGATCACGGTCACCAATCTCGGCGACCGGGGCGTGGAGTCGGTCTTCGGCGTGATCTATCCGCCACAGGTCGCGCTGGCCGGCTTCGGCAAGGTAACCAAGATGCCATGCGCCGTCGGCGGGCTCCTCGGCGTCCGTCCCCAAGTTACCGCGACGCTCGCGGCCGATCATCGCGCCACAGACGGCTATACCGGAGCACGGTATCTGGAGGCCGCCGCCCGCCTCCTGCAACGACCGGAGGAACTGTGACACCACAACAGGCACGCGAGGCGGTCGGGCAGGCCCTCAAACGGGCCGCGCCTGGCTCGGATATCGACGCGATCGATGCCGACGCGGACCTGCGCGACGCCTTCGACCTGGACTCGCTCGATTTCCTCAACTTCGTCGAGATTCTCAGCGACGCCTGGGGGCACCGGATCGACGAGGACGACTACGACGAGCTCGCCACCCTCAGCAGCTGCGTACGGTACCTGTCCGCGCCATGAAGCCGCGGTGCGCAGTGGCGGACTACCGCCAAACCGCTGGGTGGCCTGGGCGGCCACGCGCTGTCACATCCTGACTCAGCTCGCGCCGCGGTAGATCTGGCAGGCACTCGGCTGGCTCGTTCGGTCCGGCGGTTTCTCATGGGTGTCGGGGCCATTGGCCCTGTGGTGCTAGGCCGGAAGTCCGGGGAGCCCGAGTCGTTGGCCTGATGCGTGTGGCTCGCGCGCCCTGCTGTGCTTGAAATGGAGAGCGCAGGAGCGGTCGTCGCGACGAGCACGCTCGAGGATGTGATGGCGAAAGACGATGCGGCTGTCCGGGACACCAGCTCGGGGAGCGGGTCACTGCGGCCGGGTTGATCGCGGCTCGAGTGATGAGCAAGCTCGTTTTCGCCGGGCAGGCCTGTCCGCTGTCCCCCAGGTGATGGGAGGCGCCGATGAGCCCGATGCGTGACTTCTTGCAGCGTTTCCGGCCTGCGGGCGCACCGGGCAATGCGGCGGCCGCAGCTGTTCCCGCCGACCGCGCGCGGGACCTCGCCGCCGAACTCGAGCCGGTCTTCGCGATGCTTGCCGGGGCGCAGGCGGAGCGCGCGATTATTCTCAGCGAGGCTGACCGCGACGCCGACCTGGTCCGCGACGACGCGCGCCGCCGGGCGGATGACATGGTCGCGTCCGCGAGGCAGCGCACGCAGGCTGTCCGCGCCGATGCGGCTGCTGCGCTGCTGGCCAGGGCGGAGGCGAACGCCGATGCCGCCCTGCGCGCCGCCGAGCAGGACGCGCAGGCTATCCGTGCACGTGCGGCGCGGCAGATGCCGGAATTCGTTAGCAGGGCCGTGCGGGCCGTGCTGGCGGTGGCGGGTGATGACGGTGAGGCGGGCGATGAGACCCAGGCCCCTGCTGCGGCAGGGCCGGCGCCATGAGCGCCGGCTGGGTGGCGGGCAGCGTCCGGGCCAGGGCGCTGGCCCGGCGCCGCCTGGGTAGTGAGGGAGCGCGCCGGATCGCCCGCGCCGGCTCACTGCGCGAGGCGCTGGAAGCACTCGCGAGCACCCCGTACAGCCGGGACATCCAGCCGGGGCAGTCCCTGGCAGAGGCGCAGCACGGGGCCGCCCGCACATTGCTGTGGCACCTGCGGGTGCTCGCCGGGTGGCTGCCTCGCGGCGGCGCTGCCATGCTGCGGACGCTGGCCGGATGGTTTGAGATCGCCAATACCGACGAACTGATTGACGGGCTGACCGGTGGCGCCGCAGGTCCCACGTTCCAGCTGGGCGCGCTGGCCACCGCGTGGCCGCGGCTGCGCGTCGCTGGCTCGCTCGCCGAGCTCCGCGTGGTCTTGGCTTCCTCGGCGTGGCGCGACCCTGGCGGGCAGGAGCCACGGACCATCCGGCTCGGCATGCGCGCGGTGTGGGCGGCCCGGGTGGCCGCTTTGCCGTACCCGGCCCCGTCGTGGGCCGCGGCCGCGGCGGCATTGCTCGCCGCCGGCCAGAGATTCGTCGCCGCCCGTGAGCTTCCAGATTTCGCCGGTGCCCAGCTTGGCCCGCTGATCGGCAGTGCGCCACTGCGGGCGGTGACGCTTGCTGATCTGGCCCGCCGGCTGCCCGCCCGCGCACGGTGGGTGCTGACCCCGGGCGCCGCTGCCGGTGACCTGTGGCACGCGGAGGCTCGCTGGTGGTCGCGGGTCGAGCATGATGGTTTCGGGTTGCTGGCATCCTCCGGCTTCGCCGGGGAGCCGGTGCTCGGCGCGGCTGCCGTGCTGGGCGCCGACACGTGGCGGCTGCGGGCCGCGCTGGAGGTCGCGGCTCGCGGTGGCCAGCCGCTGGCGGCCTACGACGCGGTGGCCTATGACCCTGGGGCATACGATGTCCCGGCTTGAGCCGTACTCGCCTGATCGGCACCCGGCCGGCCCACGGTCGCCCGGCACGCACTCGCCGGGCGCGCCGTTGCCCGGCGTGCGGTGGCGCGGCATGCCGCGGCCGGCGCGGATGGAACGCATCGCGCTTGTCGCGCCGTCCGGATCGCTGCGCGACGTTCTTGTCCGGGTCGCCGCTTCCGGCGCCGTGGAGCTCGACACGGCCGGCATCGGGCAGGCCGCCAAGGGCGAGGCCGGCCGGGCGCTGCAGCACGCGGTCCGTACCCCCGAGAACGCGGCGCTGACCGCGGCAGCCCCCGACGTTGACGGGCTTCAGCGGCTGGGCCGCTACGACCTGCTGGCTGGCGAGGCGCAGCTTGAGGAGTATGCGGCCGCGGCGCCGCGGCGGGGCAGCGTGGCGGCGCTGGCCGGCTGGGCCCCGGCGGACCGGGCCGCTGGGCTGGCCGCGCAGCTGTCCGCTGTCGGCGGTGCGGTGGTCCGGCTGCCGCGGCCGCCCGGGATGCAGGCGCCCACGCTGCTCGGCGGGACGGCGGTACGCCGTTCCCTTACGCCGCTCGTCGACGTCTATGGCACGGTGCCCTACGCCGACATCGACCCGGCGCACCTGGCCTGGGCGTCCTACGTGCTGATGTTCGGCATGATGTTCGGCGACGTCGGCCAGGGCGCCGCGTTGGTCGTGGTGGGGGCGGCCATGTATGCACGGTGGCCGCGGTGGCTGGGCCGGTTCCACGTGGCGTGGCCGTTCGTCGTGGGCGCCGGCGTGACCAGCACCGCGTTCGGTTTCCTGTACGGCGAGTGCTTCGGGCCGACCGGGCTCGTGCCGGTGCTGTGGCTCCGCCCGCTCAGCGAACCGCTTACGCTGCTCGCGGCCGCGCTCGCGCTCGGCGCCGTGCTGCTGGCGGGCGCGTACGCCCTCGGTACGATCAACCGCTGGCGCGAGGGCGGCTGGCCGGTCGCGCTGTACGCTCCCACGGGGATCGCCGGGACGGCGCTGTTTGCCGGGCTCGGTGCCGCCGCGGCCGGCCTGTACGCGCGGCAGGGCGCGCTGATTGCCGCCGGCGCCGCCGTGGCGCTGGCCGGGCTGGGATTTGCGTTCGCAGGTTTCGTCGCCGAGGCGGGCGGGGGCGGCACGGGTATCGCGCAGGCGTCGGTTGAGGTCTTCGACACCGTGATCCGGCTCGGCTCGAACGTCGTGTCCTTCGCGCGTCTCGCCGCGTTCGGCCTCACGCACGCTGCTCTCGGCCTGATCGTCTGGGAGGCCACGGTGTCGCTGTGGCATCGGGGCGGCGCCGCCGTCGCGGTGGCCGTCGTGGTCTTCGTGCTCGGCAACCTGCTCGCGTTCGCCCTGGAGGCACTCGTCGCGGGCATCCAGGCGATGCGGCTGGAGTACTACGAGCTGTTCTCCCGGCTGTTCGTGACCCAGGGACGGCCGTTCCGGCCCTGGCACCTGCCGGTTCAGGCGAAGGAGGGTGCGCCATGTCCGCCTGGCTGATCGGGCTGCCTGTGATCACCGTGGGGATCGTGGTGACGTATGCGGCGCTGCGGCGCGGCCGCCGCGGAATCTACGCGCTGGCCGGTTTCAACGTGCTGCTCGCCGCCGGCGCGATCGCCGCGCTGGCCATCGCGCTTGCGGCCGGGCCAGCATCAGCCACTGCCACGGCGGGCACAGCGGCGGGCGTGGCCGGGGCGAAGGCCGCCGCCGTGGGGGCCGGCGCAAGCTGGGCGGCGCTGCTGGGCGCCGCGATCGCAGTCGCCGGATCCACGATCGGGGCGGGCATAGCGGTCGCCTACACCGGCGCTGCCGCGCTCGCCGCGATGAGCGAACGACCGGAGCTGTTCGGGCGCGCCATGGTTATCGTGGGCCTGGCCGAGGGGATCGCGATCTACGGCCTGATCGTCGGCATCATCTTGATCGGAAAGGTGTGAGGGTCATGTCGCGGGTTGCCGTGATCGGGGAAGAGGACCGTATCCGCGGGTTCGCGCTGGCTGGTGTCATTACGTTTCCCGCGGAGACCGAGGACGAGACGCGCTCGGCATGGCGTTCCTTCGGTGCTGAGGTGGCCGTGGTCATCCTCACCCCCCGGGCGGCGGACTGCCTCGCCGGCCAGTTGGGCGAACGCCCGGACGCGCTTACGGTGGTGATGCCGCCATGACAGGTCGTGCGCTCGTCGCCGCGGGTGATGCGGATCGCGGCGACGCCGGGCACTGCGGCGATCTTCCCGCTGGCGCCGACGCACTGTCGCCTGTGCGGGCCGCGCTGATCCGCGAGGCTACCCGGCGGGCCGGCGAGGTCCGGGCGGCGGCCGCGGCCGAGGCGGCGGCGGTGCTCGCGGATTCCGGCCACCAGGTGGAAACGATCCTGTCGCAGGCACGCGGGCGGGGCGAGCTGGACGGGCAGTCGGCCGCCGCGGCGCGGCGCGCGATGTCGCGGCGGGCCGCCCGGTCAGTGGTGCTGACCGCTCAGCGCGAGGTGTACGAGGAACTAAGGCGCCGGGCGCGCGAGGCGGTCGGTGCTCTTGTGAACGACCCGGCGTACCCGCGTCTGCTCGACCGCCTCGAAGAGCTCGCCCGCGGCAAGGCAGGCCCGGCGGCGGCCGTCAACCGGCATCCGTCGGGGGGCGTGGTGGCACAGGGCCCGGGCACGTTGGTGGACTGCTCGCTGCCGCGGCTGGCCGACATCGCAGTTGACGGGCTCGGTGCGGAGGTGAGCGCGCTGTGGTCGGGGTAACGCGTCACGCCCGCCGTGCTGCCCCTCCGGCGGGCCGGGTGACGCGCGTGAATGGTCCCCTGATCGAGGCGACGGGCCTGCGCGCAGTAGCGATGTTCGACGTCGTCGACGTCGGCGAGAGCCGCCTGCCGGGTGAGGTGGTGGGAATCCGCGATGACGTGGCGACCATTCAGGCATACGAGTACACCGGCGGGCTCGCTCCGGGCGCGCCGGCCCGGTCGCGCGGCGAGCCGCTGTCGGCCCCCCTGGGCCCGCACCTGCTCGGCGGCGTCTTCGATGGGCTGCTGCGCCCGCTCAGCCGGGCCGGCGTGTGGCTGGATCCCGCGGCGCGGTCCGGTCCGGGCGGCCGCCGGTTCGTATTCACCCCGGGCGTGACCGCGGGCACGATGCTGCGCCCCGGCGCCATGGTCGGCACCGTGGCCGTCGCCGGCCCGGTGCCGTACCAGGTGCTTATCCCGCCGGGGATAGCCGGCCGGGTCGACGAGGTGCGGCCCGCTGGCCCGTGCCGGGCAAGCGGGGTCGTCGCGACCGTGAGCGGCACGCAGATCAGGCTCACCTCGTCCTGGCCTGTTCGGCGTCCGCGCCCGGCGCGTGAGCGCCTCGACGCGGCCGCGCCCCTGCTCACCGGCCAGCGGGTGATCGACAGCCTTTTTCCGGTCACCCGAGGCGGCACCGCTGCGGTGCCAGGCGGCTTCGGGACCGGCAAGACCGTGCTGCTGCAGCAGATCGCCAAGTGGTCTGACGCCGACGTGATCGTCTACGTGGGCTGCGGGGAGCGGGGGAATGAGCTGGCCGACGTGCTCAAGGAGCTGGCCGAGCTGACCGACCCGCGCGCCGGCGGGCCGCTGGCACAGCGGACCGTTGTGATCGCCAATACCTCCAACATGCCGATGATGGCCCGCGAGGCGAGCATCTACAGCGCGGCCGCGGTCGCTGAGCACTTCCGCGACATGGGCCTGGATGCGGTGGTCATCGCGGACTCCACGTCGCGGTGGGCCGAGGCGCTACGCGAGTTCGCGTCCAGGGGCGGTGAGCTTCTGGCGGAGGAGGGGTTCCCGGCCGGGCTCGCGTCCGCGCTTGCCGCGTTCTACGAACGCGCCGGGCGCGTGGTGACCGAAGCGGGAGACGAGGGCTCGGTGACCATCATCGGGGCGGTGTCGCCGCCGGGCGGCGACATGACCGAGCCGGTCACCACGCACACCCAGCGGTTCGTCCGCTGCCAGTGGACGCTGGACCGCGACCTCGCCTACGCGCGGCATTACCCGGCCGTGTCGTGGACCGCATCGTTCTCCCTCGACGACGCGGTAGTGGGCGGCTGGTACGCGCGCAACGGTGATCCGGGCTGGGCGGAGCGAAAGGGCAGGCTCGCGGCGCTGCTCGCGGAGGCGGACCGGCTCGGCCTGCTGGCCGAGCTCGTCGGCGCGAGCGCGATGCCCGGGCGCGAGCGCGTGACGATGCTCGCGGGCAGGCTGATCCGCGAGGCGGTACTGCAGCAGAACGCGCTGAGCCGGATCGATGCGTCCTGCCCGGCCGCGAGAGCCGCTGCGCTGGCCGGCGCGGTGCTCGACGTCATCGACCAGTGCCAGGCCTTGGTCGAGGCCGGTGTCGATGCTGCCGTGATCGAGGAGCAGGACTTCTCGCCGCTGCTGCGGGCACGCGAAGACGCGGCTACCGCCGACTCCGTGCGCGGCTGCCGTGACACGGTGCTCACCACCCTGGCGGACGTCGCCCGGCCGCCCGGCCGGGAGCGCGTGCCGTGAGTGTGTGGGCGCAGCTGGAGTACACCGCGGTGACGGAACTGCGCGGCCCGCTGATCTTCGTGCGGCGGGTCGCCGGGGTGGGCTGGGATGAGTTCGCCACCATCCAGCTCCCCTCCGGCCCGCAGCGGCACGGCCTCGTGCTCGAGGTGGACCGTGACCTCGCGGTCGTCCAAGTGCTCGAGGGAACCAGCGGCATGGCCCCCTCGGCCACCCGGATCGCGTTCACCGGCAGCCCGCTGCGCATCCCGGTCGGGCCGCAATGGCTCGGCCGGGTTTGCAACGGCCGCGGCGAACCGGCTGACGGCGGCCCCCCGGTCCTCGCTCCGGTCACCGCGCCAGTTGCCGGTTTCCCGCTCAACCCGACCTCCCGTGAGCCACCCGCAGAGCCAGTGCTGACCGGGATCTCCGCCATCGACGCGCTGACCACACTGGTACGCGGCCAGAAGCTTCCCATCTTCTCCGTTTCCGGTCTCCCGCATCTCGAGCTCGCCGCGCAGATCGCCGCCCAGGCGTCAGCCGGCGGTGAGCCGTTCAGCGTGGTATTCGCGGCCATGGGGCTGACCCACCCGGACGCCGCAGCTGTCCGCGACACCATGGAGGAACGCTCGGCGGCGGGCGAGCTGGTGCTGCTCCTCAACCTCGCCGACGCGCCGGTGATCGAACGCCTGCTCACCCCGCGTCTTGCCCTCACCGTCGCCGAGCACCTGGCCTTCTCACTCGGCCGTCACGTCCTCGTGGTGATGGCGGACATGACGAGCTACTGCGAGGCGCTGCGTGAGGTGTCAGCGGCACGGGGCGAGATCCCGGCCCGCCGCGCTTACCCGGGCTACCTGTACAGCGACCTCGCGTCGCTGTACGAGCGCTGCGGCCGGATCCGCGGCGCGGCAGGATCGCTCACGCTGGTACCCGTGCTCACCATGCCGGCCGGCGACATCACGCACCCGGTCCCGGACCTCACCGGGTACATCACCGAAGGCCAGATCGTGCTATCCGCCGATCTGCAGGCGCACGGCGTCTACCCACCCGTCGACGCGCTTTCGTCGCTGTCCCGGCTGATGCGGCACGGCGCCGGGCCCGGGCGGACCCGCGACGACCACCTCGATGAAGCGGCCCAGATCCTCGCCGCGCTCGCGCAAGCCCGCCGCGCCAGAGAGCTCGCAGAACTCGTCGGGGAGCTGGCACTCAGCCCGGCCGACCACCGCTACCTCGAGTTCGAGCAGGCGTTCGAGCACGTGCTCGTGGACCAGGGCAGAGCGGAGAACCGGAGCCTGGACGAGACGCTGGAGCGCGGGTGGCGCGCGCTGCGCGTGCTGCCACGCCGGGAACTGGCCATGCTGTCCAGCGAGGAACTGGATGCCCACTACGCGGCGCCGGAAGAGGAGCGCCCGTGACCGGTGGCATGCCCGGCGTCCCGCCGGGCCGCGCGGGGCGGCTCTGGCTGCGGCGGCGGCTCGAAACCGCCCGCCGCGGATCCGCGTTGCTCGACCGCAAACTGCATCTTCTGCTAACCGAGCAGGACCGGCTCCGCGCGGAGGAAAAGCAGACCCGGCAGGAATGGGATGCCAGCTGCGCGAAGGCCGACCTATGGCTGCTGCGCGCGGAGCTGCTCAGCGGGCGGCGGGCGATCACGCTTGCCGCGAGCCGGCTCCCGGCTGAGGTGACAATCCGCTACGGGCTGACGGCGGGCACAAGGTACCCGTCGGGGATAACCTGCACCACACCCGAGCCGGACACGTTCGACGGTCCCGCGCTCGCCGCGGCGCGCCAGGCCTACAAGGCAGCAGTGGCTTCCGCGGCCAGTCACGCGGCCGCGGCCGAGGCGGTACGCATCATCGATACCGACGTCGGCGCGACCCGGTACCGGCTGCGAGCAATCGAGGAGCGCTGGATACCGCGGCTCGAGCGCACGCTTACGCAAGTAGAACTCGGGCTCGAAGAACTGGAGCACGCGGACGGCGTGCGACTCCGGCACGTGCTCAGCCACCGCGGGGACTCAGCAGGTACCCGGCCATCTTGAGGACACGGCGACCTCCGACCAGCCCCGCGATGGCGAAACGGCTCCTGTGTGGCCGCGCGGCCCTGGCTCCAAATGATCACTAGCCCGCGTTCCGCAGCGGGCACGGCAGGGCCGTTGCTCCCGCTGGCCTGGGCCGAAGGGCCCTGGGCGGGCACCTGCGGCAGCGCGATGCTTGGGGTGTCCCCAGAATAGGGGGAGGTCGCCATGGCTGAAACTGTTAACGGGATCGTTGCCGGATACGACGGTTCGCCGGGTGGCGCGGAGGCGCTGAGCTGGGCCAGCAGAGAGGCCCGGGCGCGCCGGGTACCGCTGGTTGTCTGCCATTCCTGGGCGCCGGCCTACCCGTTGTCAGCGACCGCGGCTGATGTGTTCGGTCTTGTCCGGCGATCCGGTGCGGAGGTCCTTGCCCAGGGGGTGCGGCACGCGCAGGCCCTCACCGGGTCGTCGGCGGACGTCCGGCAGGTGCTGGACGGCGCTCCGGCCGCTGTTGCGCTGTGTGAGCATGGCGCCACGGCGGACATGGTGGTGGTCGGGTCCCGGGGGCATGGCCGCCTCGGCGGGCTGCTGCTCGGATCAGTCAGCTCGCAGGTCGCCGCGCATGCGCCCGGGCGGGTGGTCGTGGTCCGTGGGCACTGGCGGCCCGCCGCCGGGTACGTCCCCGGCGCCGTGGTGGCCGGTGCGGACGGGTCCGCGGCCTCGCAGGCCGCGCTCATGTTCGCGTTCGAGGAGGCAGCGCTCCGGGAGGCTCGGCTGCTGGCCGTATGTGCCCTGGCGGACACGCCGGGAAGCTTCGGCGGCGGGCACCGGATGCAGGAGGACTTCGAGCAGCAGATCGCCCGGTGCGAGAAGGACCATCCCGAGGTGGCTGTCCTGCGGCAAGTCAAGAGCGGTCCACCGCGCGCCGCCTTGCTGGAAGCCGCGGCCGAGGGTCAGATGCTTGTCCTGGGCTCGCGCGGGCGCGGCGGCGTCAAGGGAATGATGCTCGGCTCGGTCAGCCAGGCGATGCTGCATCACGCGCCGTGCCCAGTCGGCATCGTCCACCCACCCGCTCGCGACCATTGAGTAACACATCGCAGCTCCCGAACGGCAGCCGCCAGCAGCCGTCCGCAGGCAAATAGCGCCACCTGACGCAGGAAGCCATCGGCGATGATGCGCCTCCCGATCCTGTTCGTACCGCGTCGTGGTCACGTTCACCGGTTCGCACCCGAACCCGGTCGGCGGCCAGCCGCACTGCGTGGTCAACCCGCGTCGGTCATGCTGCTTCCGGGCCGACGGCGAGCATCACCATGGCGTCGGCCACCCGCCGGTAGCCCGCCAGAGTGAGCGGGCCGAACGCACCGGCATGCGAACCGCGGCGTGCTGGTCGCCGGTCGCTGCCGATCCGTTTGAGCAGGTCACGGGCCAAGGAGATGGCCGATGAACCCCGAGGCACGGCACGGAACCAATACCGTTCCCGCGGAGACGCACAGCGCAAATGCGTTGCGGTCACCCGGATGATCGCCATGTCCCGATCTTCCCGCACAACCTGGCCTCCCCGCGCTCAAATCGGCCGATCGGGAGCGAGCTCGGTGGTCTTCTGCCTACGCTGTGGCGCGTGGAGCTGAGCGAGGAAGAACTGGATGCGCTGGTCGAGCAGGCCACGGCCGATGCTTACGGCGACGACGAGCAGCTGGGCGGCTTCGCCGTGATGATCGAGGACAATCTGGAGATGCCCTTCGAGACCACGGCTTCACTGTACTCGTTGAAGGCGTCACCCAGACCGCGTCGGGCATCGTGGCCGACTGCGTCCGCGACGGCTACCATCAGGCGATCCATCTGCTCGATCTGCCGCTGCCCGAGCCGTCGCCGAAGGGCGCCGAGTGGATCGCCGCCTACCGTCACTGGGCGAGGTTCGCGTGAATGAGTACCAGTACTACGAATTCCTCGCGCTCGACAAGCCGCTCACCGACGAGCAGCGTGCCGAGCTGCGGAAACTATCGAGTCGCGCGGAGATAACCGCCACCAGGTTCGCCAACGAGTACAACTACGGCGACTTCCGCGGCAACCCGGAGAAGCTGATGGAACGCTACTTCGACGCGTTCTGTTACCTGGCGAACTGGGGCACGCGCCGGCTGATGTTCCGCTTCCCGCGCGCCCTTCTCGACGCTGAGACTGCCAGAAAGTACTGCCACACCGACGCGGCGTCCGTGATCGTGACCGACGATCACGTGGTCATCAGCCTGTACCTGGACCGCGACCCCGACGGCGACTGGGTGGAAGGTGACGGTCGTCTCGGGACGATGGTGCAAGCCCGGTCTGACCTGGCCGCTGGGGACCTTCGGCTGCTGTACCTCGGCTGGCTGCTGTCGGTCCGGTGGTCCGGCGAGGACGACGAAGATGGCGAGGACGAGTTCGAGCCGCCGGTCCCGGCGGGTCTGGGTAATCTCAGCGCGCCGCTCCAGGCCATCGCTGATTTCCTGGAGATCGACGAGGACCTAATAGCCGTAGCGGCCGGAGCAAGCCCGCCCGCCGAAGAACCGTCGGACAACGGGCTGGCCGAATGGATCGCCTCGCTCCCCGCGACGGAGAAGGACTCGTTCCTGACGATGCTCGCCGGCGGCGAAGGCGCGCTGGTGCAGGCACTGTTGCTGCGGCGCTTCCGCGCGGATGCCGCAGGCCCGACCGGTCACTCCAGCCCGGGCCGGACGGCCGCGGACCTGCTGGAAGCGGCGCAGATTCGGGCGGAGGAGCGGGAGAAGGCCGAGGAACAGCGCCGCCGCGGAGCGCAGGCGCGCAAAGCCGCCGCCGAGGCGGCGGCGTACGCCGAGCGCCTCGACAGCCTCGCGGCCACGGGAGAAGCCGCATGGAAGCAGGTCGATGACATGGTCGCGACCAAGAAGACCAGCGAATACGACCAGGCCGTGGCCCTGCTGCGCGACCTTCGGGCGCTCGCCGACCGCCAAGGCGAGGCCGGGACCGTGGCGTTCGAGAAGCGCGTGCTGGATCTGCGTGCCCAGTACCCCACCAGGACCGGCTTGCAGAGCCGCCTCGACGAAGCGGGGTTTCCTCGTTGACCGGCGTGAAGATGTCCTGGGTCACCCTCGACCGGATCGTATCGAAGGAGGCCCTCAGCGATCAGGCCATCCGCCGCCAGCTGGAGCAGAACGCGAGGCCGCTGCGTTCGCACGCCGCCAGCATGGGCGACGAGGATCTGCTCGCGAAGCCGTCCGCGTGGACGCGGACCGGGAGA
>Ga0335079_10003096_pt1 | contig 19216 bp, 14 predicted proteins | sample Lox_Sample_33_FD_206719 | JGI IMG/M metagenome (GOLD analysis project Ga0335079, IMG submission 206719) | Soil microbial communities from Loxahatchee National Wildlife Refuge, Florida, United States - Lox_Sample_3.3 | ecosystem: Environmental > Terrestrial > Soil > Wetlands | place: USA... | reverse complement strand
CCCATCAATTGGTTTTAGGTTCCACTTATGTCTCTGATGGACGAATTATCCCTTTTGCCGACGTCTATTGCGGAACGATTCGAGTGTTTTTAGCGGAAGCGCTGGAGTCCGTCAATGCCAAGCAGCGGGAGTGGATATTTGGCCGCGCAGTCGGCCGCGTGCTGGCACACGAGTTGTACCACATACTCGCTAACGACAGGGGTCACGGCGCGAAAGGGGTAGCGCACGCGAATTTTACCCAACGGCAACTGCTGAGCGACGAGTTTCGTTTTTCGCCAAAAGAGGTAACAAAGCTGCGAACCCGATTGGTGCCGGTGCTTCTCCAGGCTTATGACGAGCCGGCCAAACGGGAGTCTCGTGTGCCGACGGTGTTTGTTTCTGGCGGGTGCAGTGGGTGCCACGGCGGCGCGGGAGAAGGCACGGCGTGGGGACCGGCTCTACGGATCGCCGGCGGCCTGACTGGAAACGAGCTGTCGATCCGGCTGAGCAATCCAGACCTGAAGATGTATAGGCTGGCGCAGGAATTAAACCTCTTGTGGCCGCGCTTGCAGCCTGAGGAAATCGATCAACTGGCGGGATTCCTACAACGATTGAATAACTGACTCGAAATCAAGCGTGCCTGGGCGTCGTTGGGAAAAAGATATCAACCGTTGTGCCGCCGTCAGGCGGAGTGTAAATGCGGATATAGCCATTGCTTTGTCTGACGATCCCGTACACGGTGGATAATCCGAGCCCTGTTCCGCGGCCCGGCTCCTTGGTGGTATAGAACGGCTCAAAGAGATGTGACCGGATTGCCTCGCTGAGCCCGGCACCCGTATCTGAAATCGAAAGGACCGCATAACTTCCAGGATTGATGCCTTTGACGTGTTCGATCCCTTCCTCTCCGACGCTGAGGTGAGATGTCGCGATCCGGAGCCGTCCTCCATTTGGCATAGCGTCTCTTGCGTTGCTGACGAGATTCGTCAGAATTCGGTGGATCTGGGCAGTGTCGGCAAGGATTGTTGGAGAAACCGGATCCAAGGCGAAGTGCAGCTGAATTCGCTCACCGACCACGTTGCGGATCATGCCCTCGTAGCCGGCGATCACCTCATTCAACGCAATCGACGCGGGATGCAGGTCTTGTATTCGGCCGATCGTCAGAAGCTTCTGTGTGAGCTGGGCAGATTCGAACGCGGCAGCCCTGATTTCGGAGAGTGATTCATAGAACGGACTGGAACTGGGTATTTGCTCGAGTAACAGCCCGGCTTGCCCCAAAATTACCGTGAGAAAGCCGTTAAAATCATGCGCGACACCCGCGGCCATCCGCCCGATGCTCTCCAGCTTCTGCGTCTGCTGAATTTCGGCCTCGAGCGCGCGCTGCTCCGTAATGTCCTGACCAATGGCCGCCAGACCGGCGTGCTTGTCCCCATGCAAGGGAATGGTATTCCACTGAATCAGGCGAGGGGGCGAGTCTGACGGGAGAATGACGCCTTCAAAGTGTCTGGAAAGGTTTCGCGTGCCGCGCTGGGGCTCGGCGAAGGCGTCTCTCCAGCGATCGCGCTCGCTATCGGGAATCATGGAGCCAAGCCAGAGTTTGGTTTTGATCTCTATGTCCGCGAGACCTGCGATCCGACGAAAGCAGTCATTGCAGAACGATACTGCGCCGTTTGGACTCAAGATTAGTGCCGGCAGTTGAATCGTCTCCAGGACCTCGCGGAAACGCCGTTCCGCGGCTGCCGACGCCAGTTCTGCGCGGCGCAGCTCTGTGATGTCGCGGGTAGTCCCCCAGATCCGCAGAAGTTTGCCGTCTTGCACGACGCCAAATTGGCTGCGCAAACGATACAGCGGCTCCCCACTTTCGTCGAGCGGCTTAGTTTCAATGGTGACATTGCGGAACCCGGAGCGGATCGCCAGCAGAAGTTCCTGGAAAAGCCTCTCGTCTTCTCGGGGAGCGAGGTTTGCGAATCGAATTCCTGTCAAACTCTCGGGGCTCGATGCCCCGGCGAGTCGTGACATGGCTGCGTTACATTCGGCCAGGTATCCAAACTTGTAAATCCATTCGACCTGCTCTTCCTCACTGAAATCCAGCGGTATCGGCTCTTCGAATTCGATGCGCCACATCGCATCGGGATTTGTAGACACGAAGGCGCGATAGCGTTCCTCGTTTTGCCTGAGGAGATCGTCGGAACGCTTTCGCTCGAGCTCGGCAGCGGCACGGGGTGCAAAAGTCTCCAGCACCGCCTTCACAACCCCGATATTTACAGGAGGCCCGCTGCGGATTAGCACGAGCAGGCCGATGATTTGTCCGGCGGAATCGGCCAGGCGGATGCCGGCATATGCGTCAGCGTGCAAGGCGTCAAGGAGGGGGTCCAAAGGAAAGAAAAGACTCGCGCCCTTGCTGCACGTGAAGACGCCATCGGCCAAGACGTGTCCGGCCGCCGTGGTTGAAGAACTCTGATCGAGATGATCGGACTGCTCGCCTTTCCAGAATGCGGCCAGGGTTCGAATGCCCGTGGCAGGGGGACTCGCCAGTTCTCCGATATAAACACAGTCGGCGTCGAATGCGGCCGCCAAATGGCTTACTGCCGAATTGAAAAAGTCGCTGCAGATAGTCGCGGAAACTGCCTTCGCAATTTGCAGAATCCGGCGCCTCTCGGCGGCGTCTTTTCTCAGTCTTTCGCTCATGCGCGGCTGAGTCATACGCCAGTTACCATTTTTGAGTAGGGACTGCCCACGTTTGTTCTGCGGCGTCGATACGCAATCGCATCGGCACCCCTCCGGCTTCACCGCGTGCGAACTTTATCGTATTTTCCAGTCGGCCAGCAGCTTGAATTCGAGTCGTGTCTCGGCGGGGACCTTGAGATGCGGCTGCCCGGAAGCCGACAGAATCGTGCCACCGGCGCCGCCCGCGAGAGCTCCAATCGCGGCGCCCGTACCGCCTCCTGCAATGCCTCCAATCACGGCACCAAGGCCCGCCCCTCCCAGAATCTTTCCGGCGGTCTTCTTCCCCTCGCCGGAGGACTTCTGCTCCGTAACGCTGGTCACCACCTGATACGAACGGCCATCCACGACGATCGAATCGACCTTCAGTTCGATCAGATCGCTGCCCTTCATTCGCCCACCTTGCTTCACCTTCGCCGCAACCATCACCACATCCGCGCCGCGGGGGGCGACGACATTGCCCTGAGACATAATCGGGTCGTCCAAGGAACCGCGGAAACGCGCCCCGGTTTGCGTCGAGTCCACGTCGATCGGATCGATCGTCCGAATTCGGAAGGCGGTTCCAGCCGGGATTGTCGCGGCGGGGCGGGCGGAGCGCTTTGCTGGCGCCGGCGCCGTTGCGACCGGCTCTGAGAAGTTCAACGAGGCGACTTCGTCGATCGGAATCTTCAGCGTCTTGCCGGTTGTTGCCAGGAACTCGACCTGGCGGACAGTTCCGCTGAGGAAGGTCCCGTTTACGTTTTTTCCGTCTCGAAGAACGAGGGTGTCGGCTCGAAGGGCAGTCGTCGCCGAGAGTATGGATAACACCGCGATCCAAAGACTTTGGTACCTCATGCCCGTTCTCCTCATTCCACGCCGATCACGGGAAGCTGCGCGGCCATCTGCAGGTCGGCCAGCTTTTCGAGTTGATTTTCCACCTGCAGGAACCGGGCCGCCGTGATCGCATCGAGGCCACTCTTTACGCGTTCGTAGTACTTCTTCTTCAGATCGTTCCGCTGGCGCTCGATGCTGAGAAGCTGGTTCGCGAGCTGATCGGCCACGGCGTCGGTCATGTTGTCGTAATGGTCCGCATAGTTTTTGAGCAAGCTAACGATCTGATCTCCAATCGCGGTCCGCTCGGATTCATATTCGCGGTAGATTGGCCAGAACTTAGCCGCCTGATCCGCGTCCAGCCTCATGACCTGCCCCATGATCTCGGAAAGCTGTTTTCTAACGTCGGTTCGCAGCAACTGAATGTACGCGCGGATATTCAGGTCCTCGTTGGCGCTGGCCTGTGCTTTCCCCAAGCCTACCGGTTGGGTAGCCTCTCGATTCGCGCTTTGTGCCAACAGTGTGGTGCCCGCTAGAAGCACGCAAGCGGCTGTGCTCAGAATTCTTCGCATATTTTCCTCGTTGTCTTTTTCCGAGTAGCCGCATGCCCGCCGCACCGGCTAGGTCGGATCGATTTCCGCCTGAGGCATGACCCGGATTTCGCGGGATCTCCGTCTGATCGCCGGACTACGCTCGACTGCCGTCAGGATGATGCGGATGGCACCAGGTTGGATCTAAAAAAGGGGCACACGGCCAAATCGTGGATTTCCTACATCAGTGTCGCTCGCACGGAATCTTGAACTTTAGGTTCCCTGGTGTATTGGTGTCTCGAATTTCTCGGAGAAACAGGATATGGATAAGTTATTGCGATGCATCGCTCTGGTCTTGTTGGCGGCCACCGCAGGGTTGTCGCCAACGGCGAATGCCGCCAAGCCCCGCCCGGCCTCGGACGCAGATCCGGGCTGGCCTCGACAATATACCGATGGGACGGCTTTATTGGTCCTCTACCAACCCCAAATTGACGATTGGCCGGATTTCAAGACGCTCACGGGGCGGTTCGCGGCCGAATTGAAACCATCCAAGAATTCGCCGTCGGTGTATGGCACGATCTTCATCAAAGCCGACACGCGCGTGGACTTGACATCGCGTCTTGTTGCGTTCGCCAACTTTCAGTTCACCGAAGTCCACTATTCTTCCGCCAGGAACGAAGCTGAACTTCAGAACTGGGTGACGCTCACGAAGAGGCTGCTTCCGGAGTCCCCCACGACGGTGGCTCTCGATCGCGTGCTTGCCTATATGGATACCAAGCCAATAAACACACGCCAGGTGAAGGTTTCGCTGGAGCCTCCGCCCATTTGGGTCAGTAGACAACCCGCCGTACTGGTAATCATCGACGGAGATCCGATCAAATTCGACATCGAGGGCACCGATCTGCAAAAGGTCGTAAATACCAATTGGGATCTCTTCTTTGACAAGAAGACAAAAGCCTACTATCTCCGCGATGAGAAGGTCTGGTTTTCCGCCAGGGAACTGAGTGGTGGCTGGATCCCGATGAAGAAGATGCCGGACGGCTTTGCCCGCCTGCCGGCAACGGAACAATACCAGGACGTGCGGCAAACCGCGGCTGCGCCGCAAATACCGACCACCTTCAAGCTGGTACTGGTGGCGCACAAGCCCACGGAGCTGATCGTGGTGGCCGGGCAGCCGTCCTTTCAGCCGATCACCGGCACGCGATTGATGTGGGTGAGCAACACTGACTGTGACGTGTTCTTCGACACGACGGACAATACTTTCTATTTTTTGACTTCGGGCCGCTGGTTTCGAGCCGCGGAGCTGCGGAGCAACGAATGGAAGGCCGCGAGTGGCTCGCTTCCCGAGGACTTTCAGAAGATTCCGCCCGACCACCCGCGGGCCCACGTGTTGGCCGCTGTCCCCGGAACGCCGCAGGCCGAAGACGCGGTTCTGGCCGCGTCCATTCCCCAGAAAGCAACAGTTGACCGGAAATCGATCAACGCTCAGGTGCAGTATGTCGGCGAGCCAAAGTTCGAGCCGATTGCCGGCACCGGCATCTCGTACGCAGCCAACACCCCGAACGACGTTCTGCGTGTTGGTGATGCGTACTACGTTTGTCTCGACGGCGTGTGGCTGATCGGGGGCACACCCAATGGACCCTGGACCGCCGCGGACAAGGTGCCTGAGGAAATCTATGCGATCCCGCCCGAGTCGCCAAAGTACAACCTGACGTACGTGACGGTTGATGAGTCGACACCGACTACCGTCACCTACGAATACACCGCCGGCTACACGGGCATGTACATCAGTTCGGGTGTCGTCATGTGGGGAACTGGATACTATTACCCGCCGTATTACGCGTGGGGCTATTATCCATATCCGGTCTACTGGCCCTATCCCTACTACACGTACGGCGCCAGCGCGTGGTACAACCCGGCAACCGGAATGTACGGCCGGGGAAGCGCTGCGTATGGCCCGTACGGCGGCTACGGTCGCGGCGCGGCGTACAATCCGGCCACAGGCACGTACGCGTGGGGTCAAAAAGCCTGGGGCCCGTACGGTGCTGCTGCATCCGGCGGTTTCTACAATCCGAAGACTGGAGCCTGGGGAGGTGGCTACCGCGCCTCGAACGGGTATCAGAGCTGGGGGCAAAGCGTTGTCGGCCGGGGCGATCAGTGGGCGCGTACCGCCTCCTATTCCGACGCCCGAGGTTCCGCTGCCGCAATCCAAACCTCAAGCGGCGGAAAGGGCGTTGCGGCCCGCGGCAGCCAGGGGCAGGGTTTTGTCGCGCGCTCCGGCACCGGAGATGTGTACGCCGGTCGAGATGGCAACGTGTATAAACGCGACCAGTCAGGGAACTGGTACCGGAACAGCGGCGGGTCTTGGGATTCGGTGACCCGGCCGACGCCTTCGACTAGAGGCTTCCAGCCGGGTCAGGACACTGTTCAAGTGTTGAACCGGGAGGCGGATGCAAGAAATCGAGGCAACTATTACGCCCAGAGGTCGGAATCGGCGCGCACGGGCAGCGGCTGGACTAGTGGCGGCTTTGTTGGAAATCGCAGCAGTGGAATTGCCATTCGGTCGCCTGGGTTCGGCCGCCGTTAATTCCTGCTATTGCTTTTTCACTGGGAATTTCTTGAACAACCGCGCGGTCGCCTTGCCGACCTTCTCTTTCCCCGCGCCGGGATGATTGTCGATATTTTCGCGTGCCAGACCCGCCCAAGCCGATTTCTTGGTCCGGCTGTCGATCAGGTTGATGACCAGTGTTCCCTGGCGGTTGTATCGGCCGATCGTGCCGAGGGGTGTTGCATAATCATACGCCATGCCGCCAGGAAATAGGATCGCCTCCATCTGCGGGATGGATTCGGCTAGCGCGGTGGTCGCGACCTGCAAGTCTCCACCTTCGGGTACTTCCCGGAAGCCTCGCGCCGCGAGTTCGCGATTGACGGCGTCCTTGATGACCGGCGAGATCTCAGGATCGTCTTCGACAATGCCGGACTTTGCCAGGACTCTGGGCGCCAGCCATTGATAAGTTTTGTACTGCGAAAAATTGACATCTTGACCGATGTAGGTTTGCACTTTCTCGGCCCAGCACGGTGTCAGGAGGAGGGCGAACGCCACTCGAACCGGAGCTGAACTATGTTTCATTTTTCCTCACCGTCCCCATCAGAGAACGCCCGGGTCCAGCCGGGATCGGGATTAAAGACCGTCATGTCCGCCGCGATGCGAGGGGTGCCGGGGCCCAGATCCCGCTCATAAAGCGTTCCACGGTGATTGATGAGAAAGGAATTGATGCCGGTGACGCCATATTCGGCCGGCCAGGCGATCAGAGCGAAACCTCGGGCGAGCTCTCCCGCGACCTGATAGTCAAGCATGCCGCCGATCGCATCAGGCCCTTGCCGTAGAAGGATTTTGAAGTAGTAGCCAAAATACGGACGAGGTGTCCCTGACGGCTGGAGTTCTGTGTAGGCGGCAGCGGCGAACAGCGGGCCCTCGGGGCTGTGGTCCTCCCCGCCTTTTCCCGACCAATACAGACCGTTTTGGTGGCCCGGAGTGGCGCGGATTTTTCGCGCGAAGCCAAACGCTCCCGGGCCGTGGTCCATCGCGGAATAGGCGAGTTGAGCGTCGACATATTGCTGGCATAGGTCGACGGCAGCAAGTTCATTGCGACGGATGAGCCGGTTGATCAGTTCCCGCGAGCCGGTGACGCCGTCGAAACGCCAACCGTCTTCAGACCGTACCAACGGGGCGGGAAAGGTCTCCGCGCGGGCACCTAGGTAAAGAACCATGCTGTTGGGATCTCGAGGGTCCGGTTTCAAACTTGCCCGGTCGATATCCGCCAGGAGCCGCTCACGGTCCAAGGCATCCCGCACGGGATCGCCCGTGGTCCAGGCTGCCCTCATGTCCGGCCCGACGGTTGAGAGATAGAGGGTGTAGTCGTCGTTTTCTATCGATGTGATGAGCGACACCACGGCGGCCATGGGCGTGGAAAAAGTCTTTTGGGCATCCGCCGCGCCGAAACAAAGAGCCACTGACGCCAGGCAGATACCGAATACACGTACTCCTGAAGCCATTCTCATAGTGAAAATGAGATGCAGCGTTTTCGGAAGAAGGTCTAATTTGTTCGCTCCTTTTTCGGTCCAGGAGCCGGCTCAAGAAATAAGGCGGCAGCACGCTTGGTGCTGGCGGAAGGGTTTTGAGCGGCAGTTTTTTGGATCGGTTCCCGGCATCGGGTCATCGTTGCAGCGTGAACCGCCGCGTACGGCTCTCGCGACGAGCATTGCTGAGGAAAAGGAAACCTATGGGCAGATTGATTTTCGGACCACAAGGCCGGCGCTCCGCTCTGTTGAGAACGCTGATTGTGGCGGGCTGTGCATCTTTGCCAATCTCGGTTTGGGCACAGCCAGACGAAACCGAAGGTGGTGAAGTCTCCGCGTTTTCCGGCGGTATTTTCGGGCTCGGCTCTCACCCGACGTTTGGCGGCAGCGCGGGCGGAGTGATATCAAAATATGCTCTAGCGCTGTTCGAGGGGTCTTACACACCCTTGGGCCGGTACACGATTCAGCCTTGGCCCGCTGGATCGACGGTCGCGCGTTCCCATCTTACTGATTTCAACGTTAGTTTTCATATTCGTGTACCGATTAAACACAGCCGGTGGTCGCCTTATGGGATTGCGGGCGTCGGCCTCCTCTGGGACGGGTTGCGTCAGGAGACCGTCGACGCGCAAGGCGTAGCGGTCTCATACCACTGGAACCAGTTCAACGCCGGCTTTCATACTGGCGGTGGCGTGCGTTATTACATCGGCGAGAACTGGGGGATCCGTCCCGAGTTTAAGGTCATCGTCAGTAAAGAGACATATACGAGAGCATCAATCGGCATCTTCTACGTCGTGCCCAGCACGTGGCCCTAATTCGTTATTTCGATACGCCTTGTGAGTGTTAGACGATGACCACCTCTAATATTGCATGGCGGCTCGCCTGCACGGTGATTTCCTGTACGGCCGCGTTCCCGCAATGGGCGGCTTTGGGACCGTTTGGCGGATCCGCCTCTATCGTAGTCACGGATCCTCACTCGTCCAGAACCGTGATCGCGGGAACACAGAATGGTCTGCTATTTCGGTCAACTGATAGCGGCTCGTCGTGGACTCCGTTGCCGTTTCCGGCGCAACTTCGCGCCATCCTCCATACGCTCGCCATTGATCCGCAGACTCCCGGTATCTACCTGGCTGGTGTTTCCAGTGATGTGCCGGAGTACTCCGGTATTCTGCGAAGCACGGATTCCGGAGCCACCTGGCACCAGGTGCCTGCATTACGTAACCGGCAAGTGCGAGCGATCGCATTCTGGCGCGGCAACTCGCAGGTAATTGTTGCCGGAACCGAAATCGGAGTTTTTCAGAGCCGGGACGGAGGGCTCAACTGGCGGTGCATCTGTCCGGCCGACGATGCGCAAGTGCAGCCAATCGTCTCGCTGGCGATTGACCCGAACGATAGCGACATTATTTATGCAGGCACGCCGCACTTGCCATGGAGGACCACCGATGGCGGCGCTACCTGGTCCTCTATTCACACGGGAATCCTGGACGATTCCGATGTGTTCTCGATTCAGGTGGACCGCAATCGCCCCTCCCGATTGTTCGCAAGCACCTGTAGCGGGATCTACCGGAGCCTGAATGCGGGTGCGACCTGGACGAGGCTCAAGAGCGCAAAAGACGCGTCCGATCGAACGTACACGATTGTTCAGGATCCTCAATACGAAAGCGTATGGTTTGCCGGCACAACCTATGGCATGATGCGATCGCCCGACGGCGGGAACACCTGGGAAATGATCAATCGGCGAAATACCCACGCGATCGCCTTCGATATGGGGCGCCTGGGCCGGATTTTTGCCGCCACCGAGCAAGGAATCTGGCGCAGTGATGACGGGGGGAGGAGTTGGCTAGAGGCCAATCACGGCTTCTGCAGCCGGAGTCTGGAAGGACTGTTCGCTGGTTTGGATGGAGCGTTGTACACCAGCACCGTCGCCGATCCCGGCGAGAGCAGGCTTTTCCGGCTGCCTCTGGGTGCGAATGAGTGGAGGCTGGTACAGACCTCGGATTCACGAGCGGACCGCGAAGCGACGCGCCAGTCGAGTGGCGCCTCCGAACCCCCTTTGCACGTGGAAGAGCCGCAGCGAGTTCAGGAGCGGGAAGAATCCATTGATATCGATGGCGAGACGATTCAGGCAGTCTCCCGGCACCCGTCTGACCCTCAATGGGTGATGGCAGCCAAATTCGGGGCGGTTTTCGAAAGCCAGGATGGAGGCCGCTCCTGGATGAAGATCTCGCCGGACTCATGGCCCGTCACGTCGGTAAGGAAGCTTCTCGTCATGCCCGAATCGCCCCGTCGCCTCTTCGTCCTCACGCCTCAGCAAGGAGTCTTCGCCCTGACACTGCACTCGAACCTGGTCGCCCGGGTGGCAGGCAAGTAGAAGTTGATGGTGCATTCGACGGGAAACAGAACTCAGCGCGCTGTTCACTCGCCAGTGCGCTGCGAAAAAGATTGCTCGTACGGTTGGGAACATCGGGATAGCCGGTGGCGTCTAATGGAAAACCGTTGTGGAAGAACCGACGCACTATCTCGAGCCCTCGGGATCTCTGTGGGGGGCAGCGGCACTGACGATTGCCGCGGCCGTGGTTGCGGTGCTCGCCGTTCGCGAGGTTGCCGTTCGGATACTTCATCCGGATCCGACGTTCACACCACTCAGTCTGGGTTCTCCCATCATTGCCACCATAATGTGCACCGCCATGGCCCTTTACGTCTTTGTCGGAATGGTGTCGTATCCGAACCCGGTCCGCAGCTGGCGTCGAATTTCGGGCTTGTTGGTGATTGTGTCGTTTGCGCCGTGCGTATTATTGGCGATTTCACACACCATGGGTGGAGGCTGGCCCGAGGCTTTCGCTCTCATGACGATGCACGTGGTCGTGTGGGCGATTTGTGCAACGCTTTTGCCCTGGCTCGCGACCACGACGCACCCACCCAAGACGCAGGCTTCTGACGATCCTCTCTCGATCCTTTAGCTTGAAAGACTTCTTTTCGGTCTGGGCGTGGCGCCACCGGTCTTGCGATCGCCATCGACGCTGAAAGGCCGCGCGGGGGATCGATAAACCGCGAAAGGAAAAGCGCTCTTCCCTGGACGGAAATCATCGTACCAGGAGAAAACGGCTTTAGCGGACGTTACCGACTTGCACTGGCAATCGGGCAGAAGCAAGTGGGCAAACGGACATTACGATGGGACCAAACGACAGAGTTGGAGGCCGGTCGTCATCGCCGAATCCGAGATGGATGTTTTCCCGGCAGGCTCTATTCCTATCGGTTTTTCTGGTTTTTGGTCAATCCGCCAATGGGTATGGGATCCTAACGCACCAGCAGATAATCGACCATTCCTGGGAGTCGACCATCGTTCCCCTTCTCCGTAGCCGTTATCCTTCGCTCTTGCCTGAGCAACTGAGGAGGGCCCATGCTTACGCCTATGGCGGTTCCGTTATTCAGGATCTTGGCTATTATCCGTTCGGCAATACATTCTTCTCCGATTTGACGCATTATGTTCGTTCTGGAGACTTCGTACGGAGCCTCTTCCAAAATGCCCACACTGCCGATGAGACCGCATTCGCGATCGGGTCGCTCGCGCATTACGTCGGGGATAGCATTGGTCATTCCCAGGCGACCAACGTCGCCGTAGCCCTCGCGTTTCCCAAGCTCAGTAAGAAATATGGGCGTTCCGTGAGCTACGCACAGAGCAAGAGTGCGCACGGCCAGATCGAGTTCGCGTTTGACGTGAATCAAGCGGCGAAACGACGGGTAGCACCGTACGATTATGTCGGCTATATCGGTTTCGAGGTTCCCTGGGGCCAACTCGCCGCAGCATTTTCCGAAACGTACGGATTTCCGATCCACGATATTCTCGGCCAACCTCATAACGTCCTCCGCTTTTATCGCTTTGGCGCCCGCCGTTTTTTGCCGGCGTTCACGTACGCCGAGGCTCTCATTCATGGCCGCGGATTCCCAACTGACACACACGGCCCGGAATTCGACCTTTATGAGCAGCGCACAGCGCAATTAGCCCGCGAGGCCGAATGGAACCGCTACCGCAAGAAGCCCGGTATCGGTACCCACCTGCTAGCCGGTCTCATCTTCGTGCTGCCGAAAATCGGCCCGATCAAGATGCTGGCCATCAAAGGTCCGACTGAGTATACCGAAAGCCTTTACGTCGAGAGCGTCAATCTTGCGACTACCGCCCTCGCGCTGGCGCTCAACCAACTCGGAGATCCGGAATCTCCGGCCGGCAGCATGACCGACCGCAATATGGTGGAAGCGATTCGAAGGAGTAACGCGATTGCCGGCGCGAACGCATTCGGGCAAGCTGAAGCGGCCGTGGCGGCAGGCCTCACGCTGACGCTGCCGCCAGCCTGGTCCCGAATCGCGATCTGAATACCGGCGAGCGAGTGGTTCCTGGAGGATATCCTCTCACGGATCAAACTTATTGCAAGCTTCTTGCGAAATTGACCAAGGATCGGACGAAGCCAGTGCCGGAAGGGCTCAAGCGCGACATTCTCGACTATTATGCTGATCCGGATGCCCCGATTTCTACGAAACGAGACCAGGAGAAGTGGGCTCAGGCTGAAAAACAACTACAGATCCTGATCAGTCTGCCGACCAAGCCAGATCTCGGCTCACCGTAGCGGGTTGCATTTGATTGTGCAAGAGGCTCTCGGCCTGGTTATTCACTCGGAGGGGGCGCCGAAGAGAATCGCGGCGCAGCCTAGCGCTCTCTTTCAATACCGTACTTTGCAATCCGATAAACGAGTGTCTTTCGGCTGACGTCCAAGTGCCGTGCCGCATGGGCCTGATTCCAGCCGCACCTTCGCAGGGCCTCAACAATCAGGCGCCGCTCCACGGCTTCGAGAGTCGACGAATCCTCACTTGCTTCGCCGCTCGGTTCCAGCAGCGGCCGGCGGCCGCAGCGAAGCTCGTCAGGCAGATCCGTAACCATCACCTGTTCCGACCGACTCAGCAACACGATGCGCTCTATTACGTTTTCCAATTGCCGAACGTTGCCAGGCCAGTCGTAGTCAACGAAGTACGGCATCAGCGATGCCGGGAATTCGATGGCTTGTCTTCCGTATTTGGTCTTGATCCTCTGAAAGAGCTCGCCTACAAACACTGGTATGTCGTCGCGGCGATCCCGCAAGGCAGGTAGATGGATGGGGATGACTGCGAGCCGATAGTACAAGTCTTCCCGAAATGTGCCAGCATCGGCGAGAGCTTTCAGGTTTCGGTGCGTGGCCGCGATGACCCGTACATCGACCTTCAGCGGACCAGCCGCGCCGACTTTCTCGATCTCGTGCTCCTGAACGAGCCGGAGTACGCGGACTTGCAGGTCGAGAGGCATTTCACCGATTTCGTCGAGGAAAACCGTGCCTCCATGGGCAACTTCAACCTTGCCCTTCTTGTGGCTGAGAGCACCCGTGAAGGAGCCTCGGACGTGACCGAACAATTCCGACTCGAGAAGGTCTCGGGGGATGGATCCGCAGCTGATCACAATGAACGGCCGGTCGCGCCGCAAGCTGGCGGCATGAATCGCTTTCGCGAGGACCTCTTTGCCGGTCCCGGTTTCGCCTTCGATCAGCACGGTCGCGTCGGTGGGCGCGATCTGGGCCGCTTTGTCCATGACGTGCTTCCATTGCCGAGAATTTCCGATGATCCTTCCCAAAGCAGGAATCTCGGGCCCGTCGGTGCGAGGCACGAGGGCGGGCTCGGTCAGGCGTGGGGCAAGACCGGCACTCTCGAAAGACAATACGCGCCTGCCGCCGGCATCTAACATGGCGGCTGCCCAGTTGCGTCCACTTTCTTCATGTCATTCAGGAGTGGCTGTCGAACCGTGGGAAGCGAGCCCTGCTTTCTTCCGGATACAGGTGACCGATCAAAGAGGTATCTCCCGCAGCATTCGCGATGCAGGCTAGGCCGCCCGGCCGAAATGGCCGGACAGTTTGGGCAGTGGAATCTCTTCAGTGCTTCCGGCCGGCCCGTTTGGACTATGCACGAATCGCCGCCAGGCACGGATCGCAGACGGTTTATCTGAAGCGCGTCCTGCTGTTTCGGCGCAAGCCTTACCATACGGGAGGATTTCATAGAAGTACGCATAACCAGGCGGCAGTTAAGTTATAACTACTTCCATGATGCGATGGCACGCAGCGCGGGCGCAGCTAGTTCGATTACTAGGGGCGCTTTTTGTGAGGCGGGGCGCCGTTAGGAGTTTCCGCGATCGCTCAAGCCTTATCCACACCGTCGACGACGCCTTCTTCTACGGCGAATCGCGTCAGTTCCGCGACGGTGTGGACTCCCAGCTTCGTCATGAGATGGCTGCGGTGAAATTCTACCGTCTTTACGGAAATCTGCAGGAGTTCCGCAATTTCTTTGTTTTGCTTGCCTTCTGCGACCAGTTGAAGGATCTGCCGCTGCCTCGTGGTCAGTTCGATCACGCGCCGGGTGGATTTCTCCGGCCCCTGTCGAATGCTCTCGATTACGTCCTGGCCAAAGCCGCGTGAGACATAGCAGCCGCCCTTTTGGGCCGTCTCGATTGCCGTCAGTAGTTCTTGGAAAGCTCCTGACTTTAGAACGTAACCGGATGCGCCGGCCTCCAGGGCCTTGCGAAGATAAATCGCATTCGAATGCATGGTGAGGAAGACCAGCTTAGCGGCGGGAAGCCCCTTCTTGATTTCGCGCGCAGCGTCAATGCCATTCAGTATCGGCATGCTGATATCCAGAACCACTAAGTCAGGAGCCGTTCGCAATGCCTGGTCGACCAACTCTCGGCCGTTCTCGACGGACCCGATCACATCATAGTGGTTGGTCAACAAGCCGCGGATGCCCTGGGCGACCAGGGAATGATCGTCAGCCAGCAGAATGCGTGCGCGCTTCATACTGATCTCCCGACAGTGGGACCGAAGCAGTGATCTCGGTGCCCTGCAGAGGCCCGGATGAGATCGCCATACGCCCATGGGCGAACCGGATTCGTTCCCGCATACTGATCAACCCTATACCGGGCCGGGTACGCACATCCTGGGCATGAAAGCCTATTCCATTATCTTGGACACGGAGGTGGATGGACTCCGCATCGGCCGTGAGCTCGACGCGAATTTTGGTTGCATGTCCGTGCGTCACGGCATTTCGAAGACTCTCCTGGGCCACGCGATAAAGGCAGGTTGCGCTCGGCCGGTCCAGTTGCGAATCCTCGACGTAACCGTCAAATTGCACATCGACCGATTTGGCGGTCCCGAATTGCTGACAAAACTCCTCCAGGGCGATGCTCAAACCGAAATCTTCGATGGCGGACGGATGTAACCCGTGCGAGAGCCGGCGAACCTCAGCGGACATGTGCAGAGCTTGCTCCTGTAGCGCCCGCACGCGGGCTTGCGTCTCCCGCATGGAATCGGGCAACTCGGCCGTCAATTTGCCCAGTTCGATCGATAGAAATGCCAATCGCTGGGTGACGTCGTCGTGCAGTTCGCGCGAAAGCCGGCGCCGCTCGTCTTCCTGGGCCGTGAGGAGACTTCCTGCGAGCGCACGTAGTTCCTGCTCGCTGTTGCGTAGCATTTCCTCAATTTGCTTATGACTGGTGATGTCCTGGCAGGCGCCAAACAGGCGAACCGGTGATCCGTCCTCACTCAGCAACACCTCGCTGACGGTGGCGATTGTCCGCACATCATTGTTAGGCAGGGTAATCTGGAATTCAAGAGAGTCGCCTCTTTTGCCAGCAAGGCAGGCATGCACCCATCGATCGACCCGCTCCTTGTCCTCGGGCACGATCATTTCCTGAAATCCCTGATAGTTCGGCGTATAGCTCGGGGGCTTTCCGAATATGCGATAGGTCTCGTCGGACCAGGATGCGAGATTGGTCTCCAGATCCCATTGCCAATGACCTACATGAGCCAGCCGTTCGGCGTTCTTGAGGCGGCCTTCACTTGCCCGGATCTGTTCGCTCGCCTGAACCTGGTCGGTGACGTCCTGAGTTGCCCCCACAATTCGAACCACCGCACCTTTGTCATTTCGAATCGCCCGAACAATGGAACGGACAAACCGCAGTTTGTCGCCGGGGCGAAGGACCCGGTACTCCACCTCGACCGGCTCGACGCTCGAGCGGACTTGCCGATCCACCTCCAAGACTTTCTTCCGGTCGTTGGGGTGGACTATGCGGAGGATGGCTGGAAAGCTGGCTGGAGCGTCGTCTGGCATCCCCAGGATCCGAAACACGCCCTCGGACCAATGAATCCGGTTGTTTTCGGCATCCACCTCCCAACTGCCGATCTTGGCGAGGTTTTGTGCCTCCATCAGCCGTGCCTCGCTTGCCCGCAGCCGCGTTTCGATTAATTTTTGTTCGGTTACATCGATACAGGAGCCGATGTACCCGACGAATTCTCCCTCGCGGTACCGAGGTGTGCCGTTGTCCAAGATCCAGCGATATTCCCCATCGGCACGGCGCAGCCGGTACTCCATTTTGAAGCTGCGGCGGGCGTCAAATGACGAGGCGTATGTAGCAACGCAGCGCTTCAGATCGTCGGGATGGACTCCGTCGGCCCATCCATCACCGATTTCCTGTTCCATGGACCGCCCTGTAAAATCCAGCCACGGCTGGTTGAAAAAGGTGCAGAGCTTGTCGAGCCCAGCCACCCAAAGCATGACCGGCGCCGTGTCGGCCATGTTTCGAAAACGCTCCTCGCTCTCACGAAGCGCGGCCTCAACCCCCTTGCGCTCGGTGATGTCGCGGCTCACCGTGGCGAGGCCAACCGGCTGTCCCGCCGCGTCCTTGATGTAAAAAACGTTGTAGATCATCCAGACCGGCTGGCCGGTCTTGAAATGACGGAAGCGGATTTCCACCTCGGCGCGTCCTTCGCGGATCACCTTTGGAAAGAATTCCTGGGTAATGAAACCCTGATCTTCGGGGAAGAAAAACTCCGGAACCGGCGTTTGCGCGGCCTGCTCCAGGCTGTCGAGACCAACCAATCGCAATGCCGCGGGGTTCGCATAGAACGGCATGAAATTCATGTCGCAGATGCCGACAAACTCGACACTATGGTCGGCCAGGGACACGAACTTCCGCACTTCCAACTCTTCTCGCTTGCGCTCGGTGATATCGCTCAGCACCGCTACCGCGCCTTGCGCGCGGCCCTCCTCGTCCAAGAACGGCTCGACGTTCCCCATCAGGTGTCTGGAGGCGCCGCCTTCGAAGACCACCTCGACTTCGCAATTCCGCACGGGCTTTCCGGTCCGGACTGCCTGCTGGATCGGCAACTCGGATGCCGGGATCTCGCTTCCACCGCGAACCATCCGGAAGTTTACGGGCAGTTCGCTATCCGGAGCGGATTTAGAAAGATTACTGCCCGGCTGTTCCTGCAGCATCTCATGGGCTGTACGATTGCCGCTGATGTGGCGGCATTCCGGGTCGTGCGCAATGAAAATGGCGGCTGGAGCGGCATCCATGATGGCTTGCAGTTCGCGCGCACTCTCAGCGGCTTGATGAAATCGCTCCTCAGTTTGCCGGAGGGCCGCCTGCAACGAATTCCGCTCGGTCACGTCGCGGAATACAAACAGTATTCTCTTCCCCTCGGGACTGGTGAAGTGACTGGTGGAGATCTCAACCGGGCATCGGCTGCCGTTCCGGTTCACAATCCATGCGTCCCTAATGCACGGATCACCGCTTTTCTCCGCGGACAGGTGATTCCCAGGCCCTGGTGAATTTGGGGACAGCAGTTGGTTGTAGTGAAGGGAACGAAGCTCCGCGAGGTCCCGGCCAAACAGGACCTCCGCCGCCGGGTTTGCATCGGCAATTATGCCCGTTTCGAGATCCACCACGGCAACGGCGTCGCGTATCGCATTGATGACAGCCTCATACGGAATCATCCTCGCCTCCCTAACCTGGTTCTGCGGGCGGCGCTTCCCCAAATGGTCAAGGTTCCGGAGAGCGCATCCATCCAGACGATAACAGCATTTAGACCCGCTTACCGCAAGGGAGGGCCGCCGAACGGGTGCTCGAGTGGCTTCTCGAAATCCACGAAATAGTATCCGATCATGTGGCAGATAATCATGTGAGCGTCTTCCACGCTGCCAACATGAGCGACCGCGACCTGGATCGTAACATCGGCCAGGGACCCCAGTTTTCCGCCGTCGCTTCCGGTCACGGCGACCGTCCGGCAGCCTATCCAGCAGGCGTAGTCGATGGCGTTCACCACATTGGGGGAATTACCGGTGACACTGATGCCGATGACTACATCGCCCGGCTCGGCAAAGCTTTTTAGTTGCTCGACAAAGAGACGCTCGGCCTGCTCACCGTGGCTGCTTCGCGCCGGCCGATCACTCAACGCCAGGATACGAAACCGTTCCGGCCGGTTTACATTCGCCTCCTTTACCATGTCGCACAGGAACTGCGAAGCAATGGAATCCGTGCCGGCATCCCCACAGACGAAGACTTTGTGGCCTTCGGCCCGCGCTTCCTTGAGGATCTGGATGACAAGCTCGATCTGAGCGAGGTCGATGCTCTCGATGGCGTTGAGCAGTTCGGTTTTGTAGCGCTCCGGATAATTCATGCCGTTGGATGCCTCCTCGCGCGGCTCAAGCCTCCCCGCCGTCCCGAGGCGACCCGCCGGCACGTCCCTGCACGAATGAGATGAGATGCCCTCCAAGCACGGATTAATTCTTTTTCAACTCGTTTTCTTACCTTCTCCGTTTCCTATCGTGGGCGTCGAAAATTTGGATCATCTTTTCGCCGGGCTCATCATTGTGTTGGCTGGACGCCAGTGAGGCCCGGCGGTCTTCGCTTAGCCTCATGCCGGAACAGCTGGCGCGGAAGTCGCCGATCACATTCGGGAGATCGAGCGCCGCATATCACCTGCGAGGTGGGAGGTTAACTGCAGTGAGAAAAAGAATATCGTTACTGACACTCGCCCTGATGCTCGGCGCCATCGCGGTTGCGCAAGATGTGCCGAGAGGCGGGGTGTTCTTGGGCTACACCTATACTCGGATGAACTCGGCTACCAACGTGCCGGCCTTCAGTGCCAACGGAGCCGGCGGACAGTTCGCCATCAATGCCAATCACTGGTTAGGCTTTGTGGCGGACCTGGGAGCCGTCCACAATGGCAACATCGGTGGGAATCATTTGGATA
>Ga0335079_10003093_pt1 | contig 19219 bp, 15 predicted proteins | sample Lox_Sample_33_FD_206719 | JGI IMG/M metagenome (GOLD analysis project Ga0335079, IMG submission 206719) | Soil microbial communities from Loxahatchee National Wildlife Refuge, Florida, United States - Lox_Sample_3.3 | ecosystem: Environmental > Terrestrial > Soil > Wetlands | place: USA... | reverse complement strand
ATCCCGTGAAAGTTGTCGGGGTAAAGCCTTCCTGCTACCTTGTCAGGAGAGCGCGGTAGGGTGTCAAAGTAAACGTTCCAGATGTGGACGTACCAGAGTAAGCTGAGGATCGCCGCGACCGCCAACGCACCAGTCACGATCTTCAGAAGCCGTTCCGTGTTCAAGGTCATGCCAAACCACGCTCCTATGGGCAACGGTATCTGCCAACGGAGGGGCAAAAAAGGGGGCAAAAAGAGGCAGGCAAAACAGGGACAGCCTGATCTGCGCGATTTTGCTGCAAACTCCATCGGCTCGCCGCCACTATCTCACCGGACACACAGATCATGCCGCGAAGAGAGCGGTGCGTCGTCGAAGGACTTCCCCACCATGTCACGCAACGCGGCGTCGACCGCTGCCCGGTTTTCCAGTCCGACTTAGATCGCACCACCTACCTCCGCCTGCTGGCCGACAACCTGGTGGAAGCCCGCACCCGCGTGCTCGGGTGGTGCCTCATGACCAACCACATTCATCTTGTCATCCTACCCCAGCAGAGCGACTCTCTGGCCCTGCTCCTGCGCCGCGTTCACGGGCGCTACGCTCAGTACTTCAACGTCAAGTCCGGCCGCACCGGCCACCTTTGGCAGAACCGCTACTTCGCTTGCGCGCTGGGGCCCGCCCACACCTGGCGCGCGCTGGCCTACGTCGACTCCAACCCCGTCCGCGCCGGGATGGTGGCGCGGGCCGCGGAGTACCCATGGTCCAGCGCTGCCGCACACATATGCGGCGACGATCCATCGAGACTACTCGATCTGGACTGGTGGCGAGCCCAAGCCATGGGTCCTTCATGGCAGGACTACCTCCGAAGCGCCGGACCCAACCTGGAGCTCGAGCAGTGCACCTACGCGGGCCGGCCCTTCGGCAATGCGGAGTTCGTGGCCGAGATCGGCGAGCGTTTCGCCCGCCGGTGGATCCGTGGGCGTCCGAAGAAGAAACCGGAGCTGGTGGCCCTGCCATCCGACTTGCAGGGCGGTTTGTTCACTGACTGACGAAAATCACGCAGATCAGGCTGTCCCTGTTTTCTTCGTTTTCTTCACCCCTGTTTTCTTCACCCCACGACAGAAACAACATCAGCCGCCGTTGCGCCGATTCCCGCTAGCGATGCCTCCCCCGACAGCGTGGTCAGTGTGTTTCCCGCGCCGGTGGCAGTGTTGGAACGAGAGGGGACGAACGAGAGGGGACAACGAGAGGGGACGGACGAAACCGTCCCGGCTTTGCCGACTCTCTCACAGCTTCGCAGATTCGGGACGGTCTCGTCCGTCCCTGCTACTCCCTGCTACTCCCTCCAATCGAACCTGCGATAAGTGTCCATTCACCCCAAAAACATGGATTTCCGATCGGCGCGGCCCGCTGATAGACCGCCGTCAAGACTTTCTGGGCGCCCTCGGACAGATTGTCATTTGGCACCGTCTGAGCGACGTAGTTGGTGGGTGTGTATTGGTTGTTGATGATGTCCGAGTACGACGTATCGATTGGGAACATCTGGCTGTAGGCAGTTCCGCCATCGTTGAAACTGCCCGCCAGTGTTCGCGCAAGAAACCCATTGACGCTGGAGTCGATGATGATGTCGTTGCTGTTTGGGTTTATCCATACCGAAGAAGCGCTAGGGATGTACCCATCCGCCCAATAGCCCCCGTTGCTCCAGCACTCGCCCTGACTACTGTTGTTGTCAATGCTGTCGACACCATCACCAGTGTCGTTCAGATAAACGCAACCCAAGCCAGTGGGGTCCGTAAACCCCGTCGGCGTGTTCCTCACATACGCATATCGATTCCACGTCTGCGGGTCCGTGATATCCACCGCCGCCAGCCCCGCCGGGTCGGGCGAGATCCAGCGTCCTTGCGTCGAATGCAGCTCGCGTTTCGGAAAATCCCACAGGTCATTCGCCAACAGCACGCGCTGGTTGGTGAAGTGCATCCCCGGCGATCCGCCCGACGCGTACTCCTCGCCATACGGCGCCACCGCGATGGAACCCAGGTACGTCCCGTTCGGCGCCGTCACGAACCGTGTGCTCCCTAGCCAGTCCGCATGCCGGATGGGGACATCCCGGGGACCAGCCCGCGTGCTTACCGGTTTCTCAAACATCCGAAAACAGTATCGCTTGATTCGGGTCTGCCGCGCGAATGCCCGACCCTCGCACCTTCCGTGGACGCCTCCCCTGCTTCGGTTCCAGGCGGTAGGTCCTCCAATCTTTCGCGATGAACGGCCGATTCAGATCGATGCGGCGAAGGCCACCTCGGTCGCGCGTTCAATCTCCAGCAAGCGGTTGTATTTGGCCAAGCGTTCGGACCGAGTGATCGATCCGACTTTGATCTGGCCCGCGCCCGACGCCACGGCAAGATCGGCCAGGAAGTCATCTTCGGTTTCGCCCGAGCGCGCGGAGATCACGGCGCGAAAGTCCGCCTCCCGGGCGCGGTCGATCACTTCGAAAGTCTCGGTCAGCGTGCCGATCTGATTCATCTTCACCAGTACGGCGTTGGCCGCGCGCTCGCGGATGCCGCGTTCGAGCCGGGCAGGGTTGGTGGCGAACAAATCATCGCCAATCAGTTGGACGTGCGCGCCCAGAGCCGAGGTCAGCCTCTGCCAGCCGGCCCAGTCATCTTCCGCCAGGCCATCCTCGATGGAGACGACGGGATATTGCGCTGCCCAGCCAGCCAGCAGATCAATCATGCCGTCCGGCGTCAACGTGCGCCCTTCGGTCCGCAGGTTGTATTTGCCGTCCTCGAAAAAATGCGACGCCGCGACATCGATGCCGATGGCCATCCGGTGTCCGGCGCGTTCGATGGCCTCCGCCATCACCTCCAGCGCAGTTTCATTCGCAGGAAGCCGGGGGCCCCAACCTCCCTCGTCCGCCACGCCGTTGAGAAGGTAGGCGCGTTTTTCGAGCACGGAGCGGGCGGAACGGTGCACGGCAGCCACCGCTTCCAGAGCTTCGGCAAATGTGGCAAAACCCAGCGGGATCGCCAGAAAATCCTGGAACTCGAAATTCCGATCGGCGTGGAGACCGCCGGAGAGAATATTCACCATCGGCACGGGCAGCAGCGCGCGCCGTGCGCCGGCAAGATAGCGCCACAACGGAATCTTCCGCGAGCGCGCTACGGCACGAGCCACCGCGCACGAAACACCCAGGATGGCATTCGCGCCCAGGCGGGATTTGTCCGGCGTACCGTCCAGATCGATCAGGAGCCGGTCGAGCGCACTCTGATCCTCGGCCCCGGAGCCCCGCAGAGCCGGAGCCAGCACGCGCCGCACGTTTTCAACCGCCTGATGCACGCCCTTGCCGCCGTAGCGCGCGGGATCGCCGTCGCGCAGTTCGATGGCCTCATGCGATCCGGTGGATGCGCCGGAAGGGACCTTGAAAGAGGCCACGGTGGCGTCAGAAAGCTCCACCTGCACCATGACGGTTGGATTTCCGCGCGAGTCGAGAATCTCGAGAGCGCCAATATCGCGGACCGTCAGGCTCATGCCGCGCTCCCCTGCGCCTGCTCGAAGACGTCGGTAACGCGCGCGGGCGGTGAAACGATCAGGCGCCGCGCGAACTGGCGCACCTTCTCTTGGAGGGCGGGTTCGGTGATGTACTCGGCGGGAGATTTGCCATCGATGCGCGCCAGCAGCAGGCAACCCAGGTGAGCGAGCGTCGCCTGCTCCATCCAGTCGCAACCCGGCGGAAGCCCGGCGCGATACACCTCCCAGAAGCTTGCTGCAAGCCCGGCGAATTGCATACTCCACTCGGGCCGGAAGAAGGACTTCAGCAGCAGGTGATTGAGCAGAAATGCGGAATCAAATGATGGATCGCCGAAGTGGGTCACCTCGAAGTCAATCGCCATGACACCAGATGAGCTGACGAGGAAATTCTTCGGACTCCAGTCGCCGTGCACCAGGCTGACGCGGCGGGATGAAGATTCGCGCAGGAGGCGGTCGAACTGCATCCGGAGGTCGGAGTGGCGGAAAGCGGCGGTGCGATAGTAGGGGTCGAGCCGCAACTGGTCGAAAACGGTCTGATCGCCGAAGAGGCGCTCGGCGTCCGCGTCGCGCCAGCTTGCCGAAACCATCGCCGCCAGCATCCGGGCAATCGCTTCGGCAACCGGCATGTCGGCTTCGCCGCGCATCAGCAGGGCCTTCCACGTTTCGGCTTCACGCGGCGCCGCAGCCATGGCAAACAGACAATTCTCGCGATCCTCAAAAAGGATTTCCGGAACGCTGCCAGGCGGCAGATGAGGCGCCAGCCAGCACATGGCGGCCGACTCGCGAAAGGCGCGCTGCCGGTCCGAGAACCAGTCCGCTTCCACTCGCAGCTTGCCCAGAGCCTGTTTCATGACCAAGCGGCGCTGGCCGGTTTCAACCAGCAGCACGGTGTTGGAGACGCCGCCGCCCAGCTCGGTGATTCGCGGCGAATCGCCTGTGATGCCGCGTAACCGGAGATACTCCTCCGCGTTGCTCGTGTGAAGCTCAAACAAGCGAACATAATAGCAATAGAGGCGCTGCGCACATGAACATCGCGCTCAAGGAATGGTCCGCCGTGATTGCCGCACTCGATCGCGGCGCGCAGATTTTCCTGCTACGAAAGGGCGGCATTGTGGAGGCCAGGCGGGGATTTGAGCCGCAATATGAGGAGTTCCTCTTCTTTCCCACCACGGAACACCAGCACGCGCGCTCTCTCAAGCCGGAGTGGAATGGATTGCTCGCGCCCGAAGCCCCGGCGAGCGTACACATCTCACACCTGGGCAGAGTTACCGATGTGTTGCGCGCCCCACAGGATCAGTCTTCGCTTCTCGCCGCTCCGCATGTCTGGAACGAAGGTTTCATCCAGCAGCGGTACAACTACCGGCCCGATCTGACGTTGTATGTGCTTGTGGTACGCGTGTTCCGGCTTGCGTCGCCGCACCTGATCCCGCTTCGGCCGGCCTACGCCGGGTGCAAATCCTGGGTGCATCTCACCGAGGAGATCCCCGTGGAAGGCATGGAGCCTATCCTGGCGGAGGCGGAGTTCGCGCAAAGGCGGCGCAAGCTATTGATGCAGCTTGGTATTGCGCTAGAGGTTGGAAAAGGCGTTGAACAATCCGCCGAATAGAGAATGTTTCCTGGGCGCGCTGGTGCGGCCGGTCAATCTTTCAGCGAGCTCGGCAATCGAACGGCCCACCTTGGTGGAGGCCGGGATGGCCTTTCCCTCGATCAGCGCCCTCTGGACGCTTTCAAAGTCACTGGGCAGATGCTGGAAAATTTTGAGATCGAGCGCGGCCTCGATGGCCTCGCTGCTTAACCCAATCTCGGTGTTGTAACGATTGACGATCAGCTTGATTTTGGATTTGCTGACGCCCTGGTCTTCCAGTCGGGCCAGTGTGTTCTGAGTGGCGTGAACGGCCGGCAACTCGTTGGTGGTCACCAGCAGCAACTCGTCACACAATCTGGCGAACGACAGTCCCCACTCGCTGTAGGGTCCTGGGACATCGAGAATGGAGTATTCGTACAGCTGGCGCCAGTAACCGACCATGGCGGGCACGTCCGCGGGTTCATAGACCAGATCGGCGGGAATTTCCGGGGAGAGCAACACATCCACGCCCCGGCAGGGCGTGACCATGCCGTTCCAAAGCGCTGCGTCCATGCGGCTGGAGTGCGCCAGCGCATGCACAAAACTGTAGGCCGAGTTGAGTTTTAACAGAAATGCAGTGGTTCCGGTAAGCGGGTCCAGGTCTGCGAGCAAGACTTTCGGATTGTTGAGCGCCTGAAGCTGAAAGGCCAGATTGCAGGCGATGGTGGTGTTTCCGCAACCCGATTTGCCGCGCATCATGCAATAAACGGTGCCGCCGGAGTGCGGTTGAGCCAGGGCACTTTGAGCGCGCTTCGCCAGGCGGCCCATGGTGGCTCGAATCTGCTCTTTATTAAACGGAAGATAGAGGAACTCAGCGGCTCCCTCACGCAGGCACTGCAGAATGAGATCCGGGTCATTGATGGTGTGCAAGGCCGCCACTGGAACCCGCAGATCCTTCAACCCGGCAATGAGGTCCAGCGCCACCTCGCGATCCGTGCCCACGTCCAAAAAGCAGAGCGAGACCGCATGACCTCCGATCAAAGCGGATAGCGCGGCGCGGTCGACGTATCTGGGCGATTCCACCAGCAGCTCCGGCTGCCCGGTAAGGCGCCAGGCCGCGGTCAACTTGTGTGCCAGGTCGGCATTGGGGCAAATGAGCAGTGGCTTCCAGGTAATGCCTGATTCACCGTTAGTGGACATAGAGGGAGCGCCAGCTACAACTCCATACGTGCTATCGGCGCAATTGGAGAAAAGCTTGAGAGTACCGTCCAGGTTTCCTAACTACAGCTTGGTGTTTGGAAATCATTCACCTTTACCCAGCAGGAGCACTAGCTTGAAGAAAACCGTGGTCGTTTGTGATACTCAGCCGATTGCCATTGAAGGCCTGCGCGCCCTAATGGCGCAACACCACGATCTCGCGGTGGTTGGCGAGGCGACTTCGTTGATGGCCGGGATGGAATTGGTTCGCAACCTGTCGCCCTCGATGTTGATCGTGGATAAAGGGTTTGGCCTGCAGCCGGTGATGGACTGGATCGCCAATCTCCGCAGTGGCGGGCGGCGTACCGCGGTGGTGGTCTGGGGAAACGCGGTGAACGAAGCCGAAGCCTTGCGCATGGTGCAGGCGGGCACTCAGGGAGTGATCCGCAAGACGGCGGCGCTGCGAACTTTGCTGGACTGCCTGCGCATGGTGGCGGGTGGAAGCACCTGGATGGACGAACTGATGTTTCAGAGTCCCGACAAGACCAACGGCTCGGGGCGCTCCAGCCTCACCAGCCGCGAACAGCAGGTGGCCGAACTGGTGGAGCAGGGGCTGAAGAACAAAGAAATAGCCCGGTCGCTCGGGATCTGCGCCGGGACGGTCAAGATTCATCTGAAGCATATCTTTGAAAAAACAGGCGTTCGCGGCCGCTATGGCCTGGCGCTCTCCGGATTAAAAGAACGCGGTTATCTGCCGGCGGCTCGTTACAACTAGAAGGCGGCTGGCGAAGCCGGCACGGCGCTCATGCTATCTTGAACGCAGAGTGCGAATTCTGCCCGGGGCGCTACTTTTCGTCGTTTCAGTGGCCGCATCGTTCGCCCAATCGCCGGTTCTCAAGATTCTGAGCGCAGAGCTCGACCGTAACTTCAGGATTCTGAAAGACAAGGCCGATCCTCCCCCATACTTCATCAGCTACGAAGTCACCGACGAGGAAACTCACAGCGTAGCGGCGACCCTGGGATCGGTCTCCTACAATAGCGGCCACCGGACACGGCACCTGGACGTATCGTTGCGGGTGGGCAGCCCCAAGCTGGACAATTATCACCGGGTACGCGGCGAACGCGCCCAGTTCACGTCGGGAGAGCAGATCAGCCTCGACGACATACCGATCGCCATCCAGCAGAGCGTGTGGCTGGAAACCGATCGGGCCTACCGTGAGGCAGCCGAAAGGCTCATCAGGATCCGCAGCAACCAGGAGGTGAAGGTCGCGGCCGAAGATCCGTCCGACGATTTTTCCGTGGAGCCCGCGGCGGTACACAGCGAAACACCGCCGGCGCTGGCCCTGCCGGTGGAAGCTTGGGCGGATCGCCTGCGCAGGCTGTCGCTAGTCTTTCAGAAATTCCCCGAAATTCTCACCTCCAACGTGAGCCTGACGGCGCAGCGGGAAACCAAGTACCTGGTGAACACGGAAGGCAGCCGCTTGCAATACGGGCGCAACTTTGTGCGGGTGATGATTTCGGCGGCTGGGCGCGCGGCGGACGGCATGAATTTGGAAACCTCGGCCACGTTCGACGCCGCCGATGTTGCCGGACTTCCCGGCGACGACGCCATCCTCGCTGCCATCAACCGGGTGGCCGGCGACCTCACCGGACTGCTGCATGCGCCGGTCGCCGAGCCGTTTCTTGGCCCGGCGATCTTTTCCGGGCGCGCGGCCGGAGTTTTCTTTCACGAGATATTCGGCCACCGCATTGAAGGCCACCGACAGAAAGACGAAGCCGAGGGCCAGACGTTTACCAAGCGACTGGGCGCAACGGTTCTTCCTGGCTTTCTCTCGGTGGTGTTCGACCCCACGGTACGCAAGGTCGAGGGAATCGATCTGAATGGCTGGTACACCTACGACGATGAAGGCGTTCCCGGCCAGCGAGTCACGGCGGTGGACCATGGCATTCTGGAATCCTTCCTGTTGTCGCGATCTCCCATCAAGGGCTTCGACCATTCGAACGGCCATGGCCGGCGGCAGCCCGGGCTCGAAGTGGTTTCGCGGCAATCGAATCTGCTGGTGGAATCCAATCGAAAGACGTCCGATGCGAAGCTGCGCGAAATGCTGATCGAGGAGATCAAGCGCAAGGGCAAGCCCTACGGCCTCTATTTTCAGGATGTGACCGGAGGCTTCACCACCACCGGCCGCGCCGGCATGCAGGCTTTCAAAGTGATCCCGGTGGTGGTGTATCGCGTGTATCCCGACGGGCGTCCGGACGAACTGGTGCGGGGCGCCGATATTGTGGGCACTCCGCTCTCTAGTTTCGCCAAAATCATCGCCACCTCCGACCGGCCGGAGGTTTTCAACGGTTACTGCGGCGCGGAGTCGGGAATGGTCCCGGTTTCGGCAATATCGCCGGCCATCCTGGTTTCCGAGATCGAGATCGAGAAGAAGGACAAGGCGCAAGACAGGCCGCCGCTGCTGCCCTTCCCGAAAGAGGCTGGAGCGGCGCAGTGAAGATTGTTTCCAGGCTCGTGGCGGTGATTGTAGCGTTCGCGTTGGGCGCGGCGTTCGCCGCGGATCCCTCCGACGTGGTGCTCAAGGCCATGCGCGACGAGTTGGAACATTCCAAATCGCTGGACGCCGCCAACCTCGGAAAACCCTATTTCATCTCCTATGACGTCGAAGACGGCGAGGCTTTTGCGGCGTCGGCCAGCATGGGCGGGCTGATCATTTCCAGCGACACGGCGTTCCGCCTGCCGCGCATTCAAGTCCGCGTGGGTGACTACCAGTTCGACAACACGAACTTCGAAGCCGGCCGAGGAAATCGCGGCAGCCGTTACGATATCGAACGGTTTCCCATCGAGAATTTGTATTCGGTCCTGCGGCGCTACCTTTGGCTCTCGACCGACCAGTCGTACAAGAACGCGGTGGAATCGCTCGCCAGCAAGCGCGCGGCGCTGAAAAATATATCGGGGGGTGAAGCACTCCCGGACTTTGCGCGGGCGGAACCCAGCCAGCTGATTGAGGAGATTCCGCAGTCGAAACTCGACCGGGGGGTTTGGATCGAGCGGGCGCGCAGCCTTTCCGCGATATTTGCCGAGTTCCCACAAGTCCTGGAGTCGAACGTGGAAGTCGAGGCCATCAAGAGTATCCGGCGGCTGGTGAATTCGGAGGGCAGTGAGGTGCGGACGGCCGACGACGTGTTGTTTCTGCGCGCACGCGTCACGGGTCAAGCCGCCGACGGCATGCGTCTGCACGACGCCGTAGCCATACATTCGCGCGACTTTGGCCGCGGCCTGAATGCGGCCGACTTGAGGCGCGAGGTCCGCCAGGTGGCGGAGAACATTGCCGCGCTGGCCCGCGCGCCGGTGGGTGATGTTTACAATGGCCCGGTGCTGTTCGACGGCGTGGCTGCCGCGCAGCTTTTTGCCGAACTGCTGGGCAGGAACCTGGCATTGACCCGGCGGCCGGTGAGCGAACCCGGCGGGCGGCAAGCCAACATGCCGTCGAGCGAGTTGGAAGGCCGCCAGGGCTCCCGGATCCTGCCCGACTGGATGGACGTGATCGACGATCCGACCCAACAGGCTTTGAATGGGCATCGCCTGTTCGGCGGCTACTGGATCGATTTTGAAGGAGTGGCAGCCAAACGCGTAGTTGTGGTGGAGAAAGGCACGCTGAAAAATTTCCTGCTCACGCGCCAGCCCGTCACCGGCTTTAAAGAATCCAACGGACACGCGCGGCTGCCCGGCCCGTTCGGCTCCTCGACCGCCGGAATCAGTAACCTGTTCGTGCACGCCGCGCAGAGCGTGCCGGTCGCAGATCTCAAGAAGCAATTAATGGAACTTTGCAAGACCCGCAATCTGCCCTACGGCATTGTCGTGAGAAAACTGGATTTCCCGTCATCTGCCAGCTTCGACGAACTACGGCAGCTGGTGGCCGCCAATGGCAACGAGGGCAGCGGATCCCACCTTTTCAGCTCGCCAATATTGATCTACAGGGTCTACGCGGACGGCCGGGAGGAGCTGATTCGCGGCGTGCGATTCCGCGAGATCAACGTCCGCTCTTTGCGCGATATCCGGGCCGCCGGGGACGACACCGCGATCTTCGACTATCTCAACAACGGCGTGCCGCTTGCCCTGATGGGCGCCGGCAGCTACGCGGCGGAAACGACCGTGATCGCGCCTTCTGTCCTGGTGGACGATCTGGAAGTGCGCAAGGCGGATAATGAACTGCCGAAGCTCCCCATCGTTCCATCGCCGCTGATGGCGGGAAAGTGAGAGGGGCAACCGCTCCTTACAGCCGCGGATCGGTTCCGGCGGGTCTTACTCAGACGGTCGAACCCGAGTGTAAATTCAGGCGTTGACGAGTGCCATCCGGCTCCCACGTGGCGTTTATCGTAATCTGATCTATAGCGCATGCGAATCCTCAGCCGGTATGTGTTTCGCGAAATTGTGTCGAGCGCGCTGCTGGGCACGCTGCTGGCTACGTTCGTCATTTTCCTGAGGAGCGTCGACAAGTATTTCGAGCTCCTGGTGCGGAGTTCGGCTGGTATCGGCACCACGCTCTGGTTGTTCGCGCTGGCGTTGCCGCCGGTGCTGCCGCTCAGCGTTCCGTTCGGCGTGTTGGTGGGCATCCTGATCGGCCTGGGGCGGCTGGCCACCGACGGCGAGATTACGGCGATGCGCGCCGCCGGCGTCGCCAGCCGCGTGGTGATTCCTCCGGTGCTCACGTTCGCCCTGCTGGCCACGGTGATCACGGGTTTCTCCTCGTTATGGGTAACGCCGCGCGCCGTCCGCCAAACCATCGCTCTGGTCGACAAGCTGGCCGCCGAGCAGTTGACCGCAGACATCCAGCCGCGCGTGTTCGATGAGCAGTTCCCCAACACGATTCTCTACGTGGGTGATGTGAAGGCGGGGCCCGTCACCGTTTGGAAGAACGTTTTTCTGGCGGACCTGACGCCGCCCGAGCAGCGCAGCATCGGCTTGCGCGACAAAGCGCAGGGCCCGCGAATCACCGTGGCCGCCGAGGCCATTGCTTTGCCGGATGCTAAGCACAGCCAGCTTCAGCTCACGTTGCACAACGCCAGCTCCCACGAAGTGGACAAAGAAGGCAACGCGGACGACAGCACATATCCTGTCGGGCAGCAGGTGCTCGACGCATCGCCTCAGAAGCAGCCCGGTATAAAGCCATTCACGGAGATGAACACCGGCGAACTGAAACGCTATTCGCGTAGCGGGGCGAACTGGATTGAGGCACGCATTGAACTGCACCGTCGCATGGCCCTGCCCGTGGCTTGCCTGATGCTGGCGCTGGTGGGAATTCCACTGGGGGTTTCGTCGCGCAAAGGGGGCAAGTCCGGCGGGTACGTAACCGGAATTTTCCTGGCGTTCTTCTGCTACTTCCTGGCGTTCATCACCCTGATCGGCCTGGCCAAGCAGCGGGCGCTGCCCGTGGAAGGGATATGGTTACCCAACTTATTTTTCATGCTGGCGGGGCTGATTCTCATTTCGCGGCTGGAGCGGCCGGGGGATCGGGATTTGGTGGGGACCATGCGCGGATGGTTGACGACGGCTCTGGACCGGTTCCGCCCCAAGTTTGCGGCTGAACCCGGCGGAAACTACCGGCGCGTGCGGTGGCTGCCCCTGGTTCCCCAACTGGTAGACACGTACGTGCTCACCAGCTTTGTCTATTACTTTGCGATGCTGCTGGCCAGCTTCGTGGGTATGACGGAGATTTACAATTTTTTTGAGCTGCTGAGCGACATCATCCGCAACGGCATCGCCATGTCGAAAGTGTTCACCTACCTTTTCTTCCTGGCGCCTATGCTGATTTACAACACGCTGCCGGTAAGCGTGCTGGTGGCGGTGCTGGTAACTTTCGGCGTGCTGACCAAGCACAACGAAGTCACGGCGTTCAAAGCCTGCGGCGTGAGTCTACACCGTTTGGCCGTTCCGGTGCTCGCCATCAGCGGGGCGTTCAGCGCCGGCCTGTTCGCCTTCGACCACTATTACCTTCCCGACACCAATCGCAAGCAGGATGAGCTGCGCAACGAGATCAAGGGCAAGCCCACGCAGACGTACCTGAATCCTACGCAAAAGTGGATTTTTGGCAAGGGCTGGCGCATTTACTACTACAAGTATTTCGACACCAGCGAACGTTCGATGGCAGTGGTGAGCGTCTACGAACTCGACCCCAAGACCTTCGACCTGCGGCGCGAGATCTCGGCCGAACGTGCGCAGTGGCAGCCGTCGCTGCATACCTGGATTTTTCAGAATGGCTGGGTGCGGGAGATTCACGGCAAGTTCGAGCGATTCCAGGTGAGGACATTTCCGGAGCTGGACGAGCCGCCTGATTACTTCCTGAAAAAGCTGGAGCAGGACAAGCAGATGAACTTCCAGGAACTGGACGCCTACATCAGTGACTTGCAGCAGAGCGGCTTCGACACCGTGCGCCTGCGCGTCCAGCTCCAGAAAAAGTTCTCCGTGCCGCTGTTCGCGCTGATCATGGCGATGATTTCGGTTCCCTTCGCGTTTCTGGTGGGCAATCGCGGCGCCATGGCGGGCATCGGCGTCAGCATCGGGGTCGCGATGGCGTACTGGGGGGTCGGCCAGCTCTTCGAACAGGTCGGCAACGCCAACCAGTTGCCACCGAGTCTGGCTGCCTGGTCGCCCGACGTACTGTTCGCCTTAGCCGGGGCCTACCTGCTGCTGCGGATGAAAAGTTAGCGTCGCCTCACACCGTCTTGTCGCGCGAGTAGCACACAGGCTCCAGCTTGCATTCCGCGCAGCGCGGCTTTCGCGCCGTGCACAGGGCGCGGCCGTGGTGGATGATCTGGTGCGAGAACAGAATCCATCGATCTTGAGGAATGATTTTCTCCAGATCGCGCTCGATCTTCACCGGATCGGTATTTTTCGTCAGGTCGAGCCGGCCGGAAATGCGTTGCACGTGCGTATCCACGACGACGCCCGAAGCGATTCCATAAGCGGTGCCGAGCACGACGTTGGAGGTCTTGCGGGCGGCGCCGGGGATGGTCAGCATCTCTTCCATGGTGCGCGGGACTTGCCCAGCGAAGTCTGCAAGGATTTTCTTCGCGGCGCCGACCACCGACCTGGCTTTGTTGTTGAAGAAGCCGGTTGAGTGGATGTCGCGCGCCAGCACCTCCGGACGCAGGGCGGCGAAATCCTGAATAGTCGGATACTTCTTGAACAGGCCGGGCGTTACCTGGTTGACCATCTTATCCGTCGACTGCGCGGAAAGGATGGTTGCCACCAAAAGTTCCCACGGCGTGCGATGCACCAGCGCGCACGTGACGTTGGGATACATCTCGTCGAGTCCCTTCAGGATCTCGCTGACGCGCACCTGGCGCTCTCGGGCGGTCTTGGGGCGTGAGATCTTCTTACGCTTGGCGGGCTTAGCGGCGGCCGGCATAATCTGCGTCACATGATAACAAGATGATCACCCTCTAAGGCGTCCTCGTCATCCAGAGTTCATCATCAGACTGCGGCTTTGCGCGCCTCGCCGGCAATGTGCTCCGCCGCCCGGTAGGCCAGCGCCTGAATCGTGCAGGTCGGCTGGCAGCAGGCCGTCACAAGGCTGCTACCATCCACCAGAAACAGGTTCGGCACGTCGTGCGCGCGGTGGTAACGATCGACCACCGAAGTTTTCGGATCGTCGCCCATGCGGCAGGTGCCCAGCAGGTGGTTGTGAGGCAATAACGACAAGTCGGTCGTGTCCGTCCACACTCGCTGCGCTGATGCTGCCTGGAGGATTTCCACTTGCCGCTCGAGCAGAAACTTCATGTTGCTCATGTCGTCCGGATGAAAGTCGAACGTCACGCGAATCGCAGGCAGTCCCCAGGCGTCCTTCACATCGGGGTCGAGCGTGATGTTGTTGCGTTCCTGCGCCAGGCAGGTGGCATGGGCGAGCAAGGTTATTGTCCGCGTGAAATTCTTCGCGACCATGGCTTTCCACTCAGAGCCCCAGCGCGGTGCCCCTGGCGGCAGCCCGTTCAACGCAAAGCTGATCGGATAGAAATCGAAACGGGCGTCGATTCCCCCGCCGCCGTAAAATCCGCGCTTCGGATCGGGTTCGTAGAAATCGTGAATGGCTCGCGTGGTCTGCACACTTTTGAATTCGTTCAACGGGTGTTCGAAAAGGCCAAAGGCCTCAAAGCCCGCATCAAACATGAGGTACTTACCCACGAGGCCGTTCGAATTGGCCAGGCCTTGCGGAAACCGGCTCGATTTGGACATAAACAGCAGGCGCGGCGTTTCGCTCCCGTTGGCGCAAACGATAACGGCTTTTGCCTTCTGGAAGACTTCGCGGCGGTCTTTATCGAAATAGACGGCGCCCGTCACGCGGCCGTTCGCGTCCAGTTCGATTTTGCGCGTGTAGGAATCCGGGCGGATCTCGCAGCGGCCGGTTCTTTCTGCCACGGGAATCACGGTGGCCAGCGTGCTCGACTTCGCACGCATCTCGCAACCGAACGTTTCACAGAAGCCGCAATGCGCGCAGGCGCCGCGCCCGCGGTACGGCTGCGAGAGAATCGCCATGGGCGCGGGAAATGGGTGGAGACCCAGCTTGCGCGTGGCACGTTCGAAAATCACGCCGGAAGATTTCACCGGCAGCGGCGGCAAGGGATACGGCTTGGAACGCCAGGCCTCAAAAGGATTCACGCCGGCGAGGCCGGAAACGCCCAACTCCTCTTCGGCCTTGGTGTAGAACGGTTCGAGATCAGAATAGCTGACGGGCCAATCCGCCAGGCTGGCCCCGGCGATGCCGCCAAACTTGCCCTTCTGCCTGAAATCCGATTCCCAGAGCCGCCAGTAATTCGCCGTAAAATGCACCGATCCGCCGCCCACCTGGCGCCCGTATTGAATGATCTTCTGCGGTTGCACCTTGGCCGGCTCCGCGTCCGACTTCCGGTACGTCTGCGGCTGCTTCGTCAGATTGTTGGTCATCGCGGAAAGGCGGGTGAACTTGATTTCGTCGTGATCGAAATCCTTCTCGCGAAGATAAGGACCCTGCTCCAGCACTACCACGCTGAATCCCGAGGACGCGAGCTCCTTGGCCATGATTCCGCCCGCCGCGCCAGCGCCAATAATCAGAAAGTCGACTTCTTCGGAAGGCTGGTATTGCTTCACTGCCCACCCTCCGGGCCGTCGTAGTAGCCGAATGGCGGCTCGAATTGATGCTTGTCTTCGAAACCGATCAGTTTCCAGCCCGCCTTGTCCCGGTTTCCGCCGTAACTCGGATTTCCGAAGAAGCCCATGATCGTGTGTGTGCGGAGCTGGTCAAAGAACGCCGTATTTTCGATCGCATGCAGCAAGCGGATTTGCTCGCCGGGCTGGAGCGCCGCGATGCTCTGGGAGGCCGGAAACAGCTGGTGGCGTTTGTCCTGCGCCTGCCTAAGGCCCTCAGTGTAGAGTGCACGTTTGTCGGTGTCGAACGTCGCGAGCGCACGGTCGATGAAATAAATGACGCCCGCCTCGCGCGCGCCCGGCGTGCCGTCCGCAGGAATGATCTGCGCGGCAAGCGCCTCGATTTCCCGAGCCTCCGCGGCGCCAAGAACGGAAAGGGTAGCCGGCGCGCCGGCGCGCATCACGTCGTGCGCGTGCTGCTGCGCCGCGAGCACGGCCGCGCTGAGAGGCGTCAGCGCGAGCCACTGCCGCCGCGAGATCAAGTCATCTGGCATCGAACCAGTCTAAATCAGATCCCACGGCTTGCGCGCCTGGCGCGCCAGCAGTTTCGACGCCTCGCCATCATCCATGAACTCTTCCGTCTCGGAATTCCAGTGCAGCTTTTTGCCGGTCTTGAAGGCGATGTTGCCCAGATGCGCGACCGTGGTGGACCGGTGGCCGGTCTCGACGTCCGCATTCGGCTTGTTTCGCGAACGGACGCAGTCGATGAAATTCGCGGCGTGCAAACGCGTGGCGTCGGTAGTGTTCATCTGCTTGCGCTCGAGTGAGCTTCTCGGCTCGGGATAAATCTCGTAGCCGATGCGGTCGGCGTAGAGCGCGCCGTTGGTTCCGTAGAACGCCATCCCGTTGGGCCGGTCCTCGGCGCCCTTAGCGTTGTAATACTTCATATTTGGAGTGCGGCCTCCCACGCCGTGCCCGTTGAGCAGGCAGGATTCATAACTCATGACGAAGCCGGGATATTCGTAGGTGACTTGCAGGACGTCGGGAATTTCGCCCGCGTCGCGCAAGCTGAAACGGCCGCCGCTGGCTGCCACGGTCTTCGGCGCGTCGACCCCCATCACCTGCTGCACGGTGTCCAGACGATGTGTGCCGAAATCCGTGATGTAGCCGCCGGAGTAATCCCAAAACCAGCGATACGTCACCAAAAAGCGTTTGCGATTGAACGGCACAAGCGGGGCCGGTCCAAGATAGAAATCCCAATCGAGCCCGGCGGGCGGATCCGAATCCGGCTCGCGCCCGATGCCGTTCGGAAACACGTTGGTGTAATTCCAGACGCGCACCCAGTTCACTCTTCCCAATGTCCCGCTCTGCAGGATCTGCTGAACCTCACGAAAATGCGGCGATGACCGGTGCTGCGTGCCGGCCTGCACAATGCGGTTGTAGCGGCGGGCGGCATTCACCATGGCGCGACCTTCCCGTACGTTGTGCGCCAGCGGCTTTTCCACGTACACGTCCTTGCCCGCCTGGCAGGCGAGCACCGTCGCGGCGGCGTGCCAGTGATCGGGCGTCGAGATCTGGACGGCATCGATGTCCTTCTGCTCGAGCAGGCGCCGGAAATCTTGATACGCTCGCGCGTTCGGCCCCGCCCATTCCCTGGCGCGCTCGGCATTCGGCAGGTACACGTCTGCCGTGGCGCCGAACTCGACACCTGGCGCTTCGCGCATCAATCCCGCGACGTACCGGCCCCGGCCGCCGCAGCCGATGAGCCCGACCGTCACGCGGTCGTTGGCGCCTATGGCGCGCTGAGCTGCCAGCGCCGTGAGAGCGCCGCGGCTGAGAAACTGGCGTCGTTGCATGTGTTTGATTATCGCGCTGGCGCGCCGGGCTCGCTAATGGATCGCAGGTTTGGTATGCTCGATAAGACTTCCATATCTGAAAAGCTGTTTTGATGACTACTCACCCGAAGGGCGTTCACGCCCGAATCCTGCTCACTTCTGTCTTCGGCCCGTATGCTCAGGATGACGAGTTCGGCAGCCGCACCATTAACCCGATGGAGCTTTACCACAACCAGGTAACGCGCGCGCAGGGAGCTTTCTCGCCGCGCATGTTCCATCGTTCCTGGGGCATCATGATGATCCAGGAAAATATTTCAGCGCCTTCAACCGTGCTGGATTTCCCCACGCGCGAGGATTTTGCGCGAGAACTCAACAAAGGCCGCTACGACGTGGTCGGTATTTCGTCCATCATCGTCAACATCGGCAAGGTGCGCGAGATGTGCCGCATGGTCCGCGAACTATCGCCGGATTCCGCCATCGTCGTGGGCGGTCACGTGGCCGCTATTCCGGGCATTGAGTACCTGATCGACGCCGACCATATCGTGAAAGGCGACGGCATCTCCTGGATGCGCCGCTATCTGGGCGAAGATCCGGATGCGCCAATCCGCCATCCGGAAATCGTGTCCGCTTTCGGCCACCGAGCGATGGGCCTACGGCTTCCATCGCGCCGCGGAGCGACCGCCGCTACCGTCATCCCGTCGGTGGGCTGTCCCATGGGCTGCAATTTCTGTACGACGTCCGCCTTCTTCGGCGGCAAGGGCAAGTTTCTCAACTTCTATGACTCTGGTGACGAGCTGTTTCGCGTCATGAGCGGCATGGAAGACAGGCTCAAAGTGCACTCGTTTTTCATGATGGACGAAAACTTCCTGCTCTACCGCAAGCGCGCCATGCAGTTGCTCGAGCGCATGCAGCAGGCCGGCAAGAGCTGGGAACTATACGTATTTTCCTCGGTCAACGCCATCCGCAAATACACCATGGAAGAACTGGTGGCCCTGGGCGTTTCGTGGATCTGGATGGGTTTGGAGTCTCCGCGCTCAGCGTATGCCAAGTTGCAGAATGCCGATACCCTGGGCCTGACGCGTGAACTGCACGAGCACGGAATCAAACTGCTGGGGTCCACCATTGTCGGGCTGGAACACCACACGCCCGAGAACATCGCCGAAGAAATCGATTACGCCGTTTCCCACGCCACCGATTTCCACCAGTTCATGCTGTACACTCCCGTGCCCGGCACGCCGCTCTACAGCGAGATGTCCCAACAGGGCAAGCTGCTCGACGTAAACCTGGCCGACATCCACGGCCAGGATAAATTCAATTTTGAGCACGCGGCGATTTCGCGCGAGGATTCCAAAAAATTTCTGGACTGGGCCTTTTGGCGCGATTTTGAACGGAACGGTCCCAGCCTGTTCCGCATCTGCCGCACTACGCTCGAAGGTTGGAAGCGTTACAAAGACCATCCTGACCGGCGCATTCGCGAACGGTTCGCCCGGGAAGTGGGCGGGTTGAAAACCGCGTACAGCGGCCTGCTGTGGGCCATGGAACGACAGCTACGGGAAACCAATCTAGCCGTCAGCCAGCAGATCCACACCTTGCGCCGCGACCTGGCGGCCGAGTTCGGCTGGGTCTCGCAAGCCGCAGCGCGGCTGATTGGTCCGGTGCTCTTGTGGACCACGCGCCGCGAGGAGAAGCGGCTGGCGCGCGGAAAAACTTACGAGCCCAAGGTCATCATCCAGCACAGGAACTGGGCGTAGGCGTTACGCCTGCCCGCTCCCGCCGTGTACCTGGCGCTCTAAGCGACGCATACCTCGCAGCCAGCGATCGTAATCCTGCGCCTTGCGCCGGAAGTATTCGGCGACCTCCGGGTGCGGCAGGATCAGGAAACGTTCTTCCGCGATCCCGCGAATGGCTGCTTCGGCCACTTCCTCCGCCGACACCGATCCCGCGATCAAAAAATTCCCCGGATCGTTCAAGAGCATATTCGTGCGCACACCTTGCGGG
>Ga0335079_10003092_pt1 | contig 19221 bp, 22 predicted proteins | sample Lox_Sample_33_FD_206719 | JGI IMG/M metagenome (GOLD analysis project Ga0335079, IMG submission 206719) | Soil microbial communities from Loxahatchee National Wildlife Refuge, Florida, United States - Lox_Sample_3.3 | ecosystem: Environmental > Terrestrial > Soil > Wetlands | place: USA... | reverse complement strand
CGCACGCAAAATACTCCGCAGGTCGGCGGGCTCAATCGAGCGCTCCCCGGCCACACGGTTGACGGCCACGAAGGGGATTCGGTCCAGATCTCTGGAATCTCGCAACACCTTGCCGAGTCCAACGCACTGGATGCCCAACAGCGGGAAAACCGGGTGTCCCAATTGGCATCGCTGTACGCCAAGGGTCAGTACCATGTCGACGCGTCCGCCCTCAGCCACAAACTCGTATCCAACAGCATCGCATCCGGAGAAGGCGGCGAAAAATGACCGCCGACGCTGGGGTCCTGACATTTATCGCGAGAGCGGAAGCGCATATCCAAAACGCCCGGCGTGCGTGGGATCCGACCAGTCTTTCGGCCTGCGCGGAATGTGCAACCGAACTGCAGGCGGCGATTCAAGAGATGAACACCGCATGCGAAGCAGCCACCACTGTAGTGGCTGTACCCGACGCCACCTCACGGCTCGAGCGGCTCAGAGGCGATGTGGAACGCTTATCGCGCCTGGTGGACGCCGCGATTGCCTTCGGCCGGGGCCTGGCGCTACGCTCGGCCGCCGACGAGTGGGCCATTTCGGAAGTGAAAGGGTAATGCCGTGTCCAACCTCTCAACTTCTCTCGACAGCGCCGGCCAGGCGCTCGGTGTCTACCAGCAGGCCCTGAACGTCGTCCAGAACAACATCACCAACGCCAACACGCCGGGCTATGCCAGCCAGTCGCTGAACCTTACCGCGCAACCATTCGATCTGGTCAGCGGATTAGCCGGTGGCGTCGCAGCCACGGGCCTGGACAGCGCGCGCGACGAATACGCTGAGGAGGAGGTCCGCCGCCAGCTTTCGTCGTTGGGCACCTACGAGGCGCAGGCTCAGGCTACCGGCGCCGTCGGAGCTTATTTCGACCCGAGCGGAAATACCGGCGTACCGGCTGACCTCAACCAGCTCTTCCAGAGCTTCTCGGCATGGAGCCTGAACCCCAATGATTTGTCCTCGCAGCAGCAGGTCCTGGCAAGCGCCGGCAATCTGGCCTCGAGTGTGCAAGCTCTCTCAGCCTCGCTTCTGCAGGCCGACCAAAACACGCAAACACAGATCTCCGACACGGTGCAGCAGGTCAACAACCTCACCGCCCAAATCCAACAGCTCAATATCCAGCAGGGACAAGATCCGCAGTCGAATCCTGGGCTGGACGCGCAGATGCACAACGCCCTGCAGCAACTTTCAGAGCTAGTCGATTTCAGCCAGATCAAGCAATCGGACGGAAGCGTGACCGTGGTTTTGAGCGGCGGCACTCCGCTTGTGATCGGCGACAAGCAGTATGCGCTGTCGACCGCGGTGGCCGTCCCCGCTGGCTCGGTCAATCCGCAAGCTCCGCCCACCAGCCAGATTCTCGATTCGAGCGGGAAAGATGTGACGTCCCAGATCACCGGCGGCAAGCTGTCCGGATATTTGGATACGCACAACAACGTGCTGGCGTCGATATTGGGTGACGGTCAGCAGGCGGGTTCTTTCAACCAGTTCGTGAAGAACCTGGCTGATACCGTGAACGGAATCCTGACGTCGGGAACCGTCTCGGTCGCCGCGGGCGCCGCCAATGGCCTGAAGCTGTTTACTTACAACAACGCGGATCCCACGCTGGCGGCCAGCACCTTTGCCGTGAATTCGAGCATTACGCCGGCCACCTTGGCGCCGGTTGATGCGGCCGGCAATTCCAACGGCAATGCGCTGAAATTGGCCTCGCTCGCAAATTCGACAACCAATGGCGGTATCAACGGTCAGACTTTTACGCAGTTTCTCGCCGGCATCTCCCAGTTCGTCGGCAGCGCAAACGCCACCGCCACGACCAACCAGCAGTCGCAGCAACAGATCGTGACACAGACGGAATCTCTTCGCGATCAGACTTCGGCGGTCTCGCTCGACCAGCAGGCGATCCAGCTCGAGCAATATCAGAAAAGCTACGAGGCTGTGGCCAAATTGATCAACGTGATCAACAGCTTGATGCAAACCACAATCGATATGGTCCAGTAGTCCATAGGAGCTTATATGTTGCCCTCTGTTTCCGGCGCGAACCAGCAATACCTGTCCGATCTTCAGCGGATGAATTCGCAGTTGACCGATGTCACCCGCGAGCTGAGCTCGGGGCTTCGCGTCAATACGGTCTCCGACGATCCATTTGCCGTCGTGCCGATCATGCAGGACCAGACCCAGATCACGCAACTCAACCAGTTCCAGACCAACTTGAACAACCTGAAGCCGGAGCTCGAAACGGCCGACTCCGCGCTGCAGCAGGCGATGCAAAACGTCGAGAGCGCCATCTCCATCGCCAGCCAGAGCACGTCCCCCATGATGGACGCCGCTGGACGCTCGCAGCTGGTCAATCAGGTCCAGGGCATCCTGACGAACCTGGTGAATCTCAGCGCTACCTCGGCAGGCGGCCGGTATGTGTTCAGCGGCGATCTGGATCACCAACCGCTCTACGCGCTCGATTCGACTCAGCCGACCGGTGTCAAACAGCTCGCTACCGCCAATTCCACCCGTGTCATCACCGACCTGAACGGTTCCCCGATCTGGGTCGGGAAGACCGCGTCGGAGATTTTTGACGACCGCAATCCGGACACCACGCCCGCGAATGACAACGTGTTTGCCGCTGTGAACTCGCTGCTGACCGCGCTCCAGGCCGGCGACACGACCGCGGCTCAGGCGAGCATTACGAACTTACAGGCGGCCGACGACCATCTCAACCAGGAATTGGGTTATTACGGCATCGGGGAGTCTCGCATCAACGACAACCTCACCCAGGTCTCAAGCTCGCTCGTGAGCGTCCAGACCGATATGAGCACGCTCCGCGACGCCGATATGGCTACCGCGGCCGTCCAGCTCAATCAATTGACTGTTCAGCAGCAGGCGGCGCTTTCGGCGCGGGCCAAAGTCACTGGATTGAACCTGTTTGATTTCCTGGCGTGATCATGACACCCGCGCTCAGCCTTTGCATGATCGTGAAGAACGAGCAGGCTGTGCTTCCCCGGTGTCTCGATTCGGTCGGCGGGCTTGCTGAAGAAGTGATCGTCGTCGACACCGGTTCGACCGACAACACGCGCCAAATCGCTGCTCTTTCCGGCGCCAAGGTCTTCGCTTTCGATTTCAGCACAGTCGATTTCGCCGCGGCGCGTAACTATGGTCTGGCGCAGGCGTCAGGCCGGTGGATTCTGGTTCTGGATGCGGACGAAAGACTTGCTCCCGCGGGCGTGCCATTGTTGCGCGACCTGATCGCTCACGGCGATCGCGCCGGTTATTATCTGGAGCGCCTGAATTCGCAGCCTGGTTCCAACGACGCGACCGCCGACTACGTAGTCCGGCTGTTTCCCAATCATCCGGCCTACCGGTATCGCGGCCGCGTTCATGAAACCGTCGATGCCTCGATTCTTGCCGCCGGATCGCGGCTGATTCGCACCGATATCCGCATTCACCACGATTTCGCCAGCGATCCCGAGGCACGGCGCAAACGCAATCTCTGGTACATCGGGATTCTCAATGAAGAGATCGCCGCCGATCCGGCCGACGACTCTCGTCTCGATTTTCTCGCGGCGGAATACCACCAGCTCGGAATGTTCGAAAAAGCCGCCGAAATCGCGGAGCGCATCGCCCGCCTACGGCCGCTCGATCCCCAGGCGCACGTGCACGCCGGTGTCTATCATTTGCTGTATAAAGGGGACCGCTCCCGCGCCAAGGCCGATTTCATGGCCGCGCTGAACCTCCGGCCGGGCCACGCCGAAGCCCGGTCTTTTCTTCAGTTCATGGAAGAACAGGAGGGCCGCTCGTCGCCTAGTTTGCGTTGAGGCAGGGCCGCCGTCGCGCCAGGTGGGCCAGTAAATCCAGGCAGGGCCGCACGGCTGGGTCGCGCCGGTCGTGGGAGACCGCCCGCAGCATTCCTTCCGAAACGGCTTGCAGCAGTTCCACCCGCTCTTCATCCAGGCCATGGACCATCGCGTAATCGAGTTTCTGGCTCTTCCGCAATTCCTGGTGCAGCAATGGCTCGTTACCCGATTCCCAAGCCGCCAGGATCCGTTCGGCCTGCAGGGAGGGCGTCCGATTTGAGGTTTCTGCGAATCTCATCCGTAAGTTCTTATCGTCAACATTCAGCAGAATTTCCTAGAATTTTAGGCGCCGAATTCGATGTGAATAAGAGGAACGGCCGATGATCTACGTCACCCGACTAAATCACACGCCCGTAGTGCTCAATTGCGACCTGATCGAGCACATCGAGACCACGCCGGATACTGTCATAAGTTTGACAACTGGCCAAAAGATGATGGTTCTGGAGTCCGCCGACGAAATCGTCGACCGCGTAGTCCGCTACCGCCGGTCTATCATGCAGCCGGAAAATCTCGGACGCAACCTCATGCCGGCCGGCAGCGCGGCCACTCAATCGGAAAACGAAATCCATGGCAGACGCTAAGAAGGCGAAAGGCCCCGGTCAGCGGCCGGACTTGATCAGTATCGGCGGGCTCGTTGTAGCCTTGGGCGGAATCATCACCGGTCTGATGATGGATGGCGGCAGCCTCAAAGACGTACGCCAAGTCTCGGCGGCTCTGATCGTCATCGGTGGAACCCTGGGCGCCGTGATGATCACTACGCCCATGAGCATTCTCCTCGGCGCTGCGAAACGGTTCGGCGGCGTATTCTTCGAGAAGACCTATACGCCGGCCGTGGTGATCGACGAGATCGTCGCTTACGCCACGCAAGCCCGCAAGCAGGGGATCGTTTCGCTGGAGCAGCAGGCTGACGCCATCAAAGACCCGTTCATGAAAAAGGCCTTGAACCTGGCGATCGACGGCGTCGAAATGAATCAGTTGCGCAGCATCATGGAGCTCGAGATCAGCCAGCTCGAGCATGAAGGCGAGGCCGAAGCGAAAGTGTTTGAGGCGGCCGGAGGCTATTCCCCCACCATTGGCATCATCGGCGCGGTTCTCGGTCTGATGCAGGTGATGAAGAACCTGGCCAATATCGACGAAGTCGGCCGCGGCATCGCTACCGCTTTCGTCGCGACTGTGTACGGTGTCGCGCTGGCCAATATCTTCCTGCTCCCCGCCGGCAACAAGCTCAAAGCCCGGATCAAAGAAGAAGTCCGCATTCGCGAGCTCGCCCTCGAGGGCATCCTCTCCGTCGTGGAGGGCCTGAATCCGAAGCTGATCCGGACCAAGCTGGAAGCCTACGCCCCGGCTCACGCAGGCGGCCAGAAGAAAGCCAAGGCGAAAGCGGAAGCGGCCGGCAAGCCGGCCCCCGCCGAAGGCTGATATGGCCCGCAAGAAAGCCCACGCGGAACACGAGAACCACGAACGCTGGCTGGTTTCCTACGCCGACTTCATCACTCTGCTGTTTGCGTTCTTCGTAGTGATGTTTGCCTCTTCGCAGACGGACAAAGCCAAAGCCCAGCAGGTCTCTGATTCGGTCAAAGAAGCAATCGAGCAGGGCGGAATTAAGGCCACTGTCAAAGAGGTTCTCGGCGGAACTGTCGACGAAGTCGGAAAAGGTAACGCCCAACTGCGCGGCCCTGGCGGCGCCAAGAAGATCACAAAAACCGATAAGGTGCAGAGCCCTCCGCGAGATGAAGCAGCGGACACTCCTACGAAACTGGTCGACCTGATCCCTTCCATGCAGTACCTCCAAAAGGAGCTCGCCGACGCCATTAAGGCCGGCAAGATCGATATCCATCTGGAGGCGCGCGGTCTCGTGATCAGCCTGCGCCAGGCCGCGTTCTTCCCGTCAGGCGAAGACACGATAGCCCCCGACACCTACCCCACCATCCAGAAGATCGCAGAGACAGTCGGAAAGCTGCCCAACCCCGTACGGCTGGAAGGCCACACCGACGCGCTGCCCATCCACACGGCCCGCTTTCCCAGCAACTGGGACCTCTCGGCCGCGCGCGCCATCGCGATGATGAACTTGATGACCGACCGGTTCGGAGTCGCCAAAGACAGGTGCGCCATCGCCGGCTACGCCGAGACCGTCCCCGTCGACACGAACGACACGCCCGAAGGCCGCGCTCATAATCGGCGGGTCGATGTGGTCATCCTCAACCAGCAGGCCATGATCGCCGAGCCTGGCCATCCCGCCGCCGCCCCAGCAGCCGCCAAGACCGCAGCGGCCGCTCCCGCACCCAAAAAATAACGGGCCTGGAATTGCTAATGGCTTTCCGGGACTATGCCGCGCCTCTCGACTGTTTACTTTCAGGAACTGGAATACTCCAACGAATCGATCTTCGATTTTCCATCCGGACTGCCGGGCTTCGATGATCAAATCGCCTTCCTTTTTATCGAGCAGCCACAGACCCGGCCGCTCATTTTCATGCAGAGTCTTCTCAATCCAAGCCTCTGCTTTCTAGCGTTGCCGGTGCTCGCGGTCGATCCGCACTACCGCCTGAATCTTTCTCCGGATGACCTGGCGGCGCTCGGGTTTGAGCCCGGCTGCGCCCCCCAAATCGGCTCCGAGATCGGCTGCTTCGTTCTAATGACGGTGACCGAAGACGGGCCGCCCACCGTCAATCTCATGTCTCCCATCGTCATCAATCTCCGATCCCGGAAGGGTATCCAGGCCATCCCCGCCGCGTCTGAATATTCGCTCCGTTATCCGCTGGTGCTCGAAAAAGAGACCGCTCCATGCTCGTAATGCGCCGGCGCGCCGGAGAGGGTCTGCTCATCGGCGACATCGAAATCGAAATCCTCGACATCGGTCCGACGCGCGTCAAGCTCGGCATCGTCGCGCCGTCGAATCTGGCGATCATCCGCAAGGAGGTGATCCTCACCCGGTCCGAGAACCTTACCGCCGCGCGCAGCACCGCCCCTGAAGTCATCAATTGGCTTAGCCGCAAACTGGGCCCGCAGTTATCCAAAGACAACCGTCAAGCGGTTGACGCAAGTATGCAGGACCACTGGAACTCCGGAACCCAAAAACAGTAGAAGCGCCTTGCGGCTTCCCCGATATGGACAGTGAAGATACTTCGGGCATCCGAAAAAAAGGAGAACCCGGAACCGCGCAAGATGCGCGGGACGTATCGGAAAACAGGATGTTTTAGCAATGTCACTTACCGTTCAAACCAATATTGCCTCGCTGATTGCTCAGACCAATCTGAACAACAACAACAACTTCATGACGCAGACGATCACCCGGTTGACTTCGGGTTATCGCATCAACTCGTCGGCCGATGACGCCGCGGGTCTGGTTATTGCCAACCAGTACCGCAGCAGCATCACGGAGTTGACGCAAGGTGTCCGCAACGCCAACGATGGCGTCAGCACCCTGCAGATCGTCGACGGCGGCTTGAACAACATTTCGACGATTCTCGATCGTCTGAAGACCCTGGCCACGCAGTCGGCTTCCGGCACATTCAGCGGCGACCGCAGCACCCTGAACGACGAGTACCAGACGCTGCTTGGTGAAATCACGCGCCAGGCCGACAACATCGGTCTCGGCGCAGGCGGCACCAATAACAGCGTTCTGCACGTGTTTATCGGCGGAACCAGCAACGCCACCAACGCGCAGGTGTCCGTCGACTTGAGCGGCGCTTCGAAACAGGTGGATGCGGCGGGTCTTGGACTCAACGGCACCAACATCACGGCCTCCGGCACCAGCCTGAGCGGCAATACCATTCTGTTGAACAACACTGCCGGCGACTTCACCGGCACCCAGGACTTCACTTTTAACGTCCAGGGCCAAGCCAACGCCGTTACCGTGCACTACGACGGCTCCGCCGTTGCCGTCGGCGACGGCGCGGGTGCGATTAATGCCCTGAACGGCGCGCTGGCAGCCCAAGGACTGGGCGCGATCACGGCTTCCATCGGTTCCGATGGCAAGCTGCAGTTCTCCAGCGGCTTGGGATTCAGCGTGAAGGCGGCTGCCGCCACCGGCAACGGGATTGTCGACACCAACGCCAAGGCCGATAATAACGCGGGTCTCTACTCGTTCGTCCAGGCAGCCACTCCTAACGTTACGAGCTCCACCGCACATGAATTGGTCACCGTCACGAACGGCCAAGGCTCCGCGAGCCTGGACTTCACGACCGCGAACGGCGGGTCGGCCGCAACGGCTATCGCTTACATGAACACGCAGCTGAATAGCCTTGGTATCTACGCCGTCGCGGACTCTGGTACTGGCTACACGCTGCAAAGCAACTCCACGTTCACGATCAACAAGACCCAGGTCGCGACTACCGGCGCCGTTTTTGCCGGCGCGGTGGGTTCCAAGGCGCTCACCAATGCGACGCCCACGTCGAGCGGTGCTGCGGCCGAAGCCGCGATCACATCCATCGACGCCGCCGTTGCCCAGCTCGGTAAAGTCCAGGGCGCCGTCGGTGCGGGTGAGAACGACATGAACTACGCCATCGGTCTGGCCAACTCCCAGGTCACCAGCTTCTCCGCTGCCGAATCCCGCATTCGCGACGCCGATATGGCTGCGGAAGCGGCGAACCTGACCAAGGCTCAGATTCTCGAGCAGTCCTCCATCGCCGCCATGGCCCAGGCCAACTCGGCGCCGCAGGCCGTGCTCGCGCTTCTGAAGTAGTTGAAGCAGCAAAAAGGATGTGGGCCGGCCGAACCGGGTTTGGCCCACATCTTGCACTGAGGTGATTTATGGGCTCCACCTCCAATTCGCTGGCCTCTTCACTGGCGGCATTCTTTGCCCCCGTCACATTTAACGGTTCGAGCAAGTTCTCCAGCGATTTCCAACAGGTCCTGACCCGCGCTGTCGCCATCCAGTCGCTTCCTCTGCAGACCATGCAGAACCAGCTGGCGACACTACAGGCCCAGCAGTCGGATATGACCGGATTGCAGACCACGTTTAAGTCTCTGCAAACCGCGATTCAGAACATCGGTTCGTCCGTCACCACCCCCTCCGCGGTATCTTCGAACCCCACGGCGGTTACCGCCGCTGCTTCCCCGAACACTCTGCCCGGCACGTACACCGTCCAGGTTGTGCAGATGGGTTCTTCGACTACGACAATCAGCGGCCCTGGGACACCGGTCATCACTGATCCCACGACGGGCAATATCAGCTCGGCTTCCACCTTCACCCTGAAGGTCGACGGAACGAACACCACAATTACGCCTTCCGGCACTTCGCTCGATGATCTCGCCAGCGCCATCAATGATGCGGCCGCGGGCGTCCAGGCGACGGTCGTGAACGTAGGCAGCAATTCCAATCCGGACTACCGCCTCTCGGTCACGAGCAACAATCTCGGATCCGATACCATTCAGCTCAACGACGGCACGAATAACCTTCTGACTCAGCTGGCCGCGGGCACGCCGACCGAGTATCAGGTGAATGGTCTGAGCACCGTCATCCAATCGAATTCGAACCTGGTCACGCTGGCTCCAGGGATGACCGTCAGCCTGCTCCAACAGACCTCGTCTCCGGTGACCATCACGGTGGCGCAGAATACAAGCGCGCTGGGCAACAACATCTCCAGCTTCGCGACCGCCTACAATGCCGCCGTGGATGCCCTCACTGCGCAACACGGAAAGGACGCCGGATCGCTCCTGGGAGACCCGGCTGTGCTGACATTAGGACAGGCGCTGACTTCCCTCACCGAGTACACCGGGGGACAGTCCGGTCTTACCAGCCTCGCGGACATCGGCCTGACGCTCGACCCCGATACCGGCCACCTCGCCTTTAACGCGAGCGTGCTCAGCAACACACCTTCCGACACGGTCCAGCAGTTTTTGGGAGGAATCAGCTCCGGCGGATTCCTGCAAGCCGCCAACGACACATTGAATTCGTTGACTGATTCGACGACGGGCGTCATTCAGTTCAGCCTGAACACCCTCCAGACCTCGATCACCAACGAAAACACTCAGATCTCAGATCAGCAGGACCAGATCACGCTGTACCAGCAAAACCTGCAATTGCAGCTGGCGAATGCCGATGCGGCTATCTCCGTCCTACAGCAGCAGCTCACTTACATGGGCAACCTGTTCGCAACCATGTACCCGAACGTGTCGTCCACTAGTGGCGGCACCTCGAGCATTAACGGCGGCTAAATCATGAACGAATCTCTGTCCCGAATCGGAAAAGAACTGCGCCGCGCCGTCGAAACCCTGCAATATGAGGAGGTGCAGCGTCAGGTCTTGGCGTTTTGCGAAGCTGCCGAGGCCCACGCCCGCGCGCTGCCGCCCGGCGACCCGCGGATTGCCGAGATCGCGGCGTTGACTCAGGAAGTGCTCCAGTGGACTCGCACGATGGTGCAGACCGGCCGCGCTGTGATCGTCCTCCAACTCCGGCAGCTCGGGCAGGTGAAGCGTTACATCCCCGTTCCCGTCGCTCCGGAAGCGACCATGCGTCTGAACGCCTAGCCCGTGGCGCCGGCGATCTTGTCGCCGGCGAGTGCCCCCGAACCAACTCTGTGTTCCAGTTGCCGCCGTCAACACCTTGACACGTCACGCGCCTGACGCGCTCTGATTGCATCCAGCGCTCTTCTTTTTCATTCACATAACCTGAAAAGCGCAGTGGAACCCGGGTTGCTCCACTCGGTCCGCCATGATTGATGGCCTGACCGACAGTCTTGAGCGGTACATGGACGTTCTGAGCGCTCGCCAGAAGGTGGTCGCCTCCAACATCGCCAACGTCGATACCCCCGGCTACAAAACCAAGGACATCAACTTCCAGGCCGAATTCCAGGCCGCGTCGTATCTGAACAATCCGCTTCCCGTCGAAGTGCCTGACCTGCCGGTCAAGAACGACGGCAACAACGTCAGCCTCGACCGCGAAGCGCGCCTGCTCGCCGAAAACAATCTTCGCTTCACTCTGGCTTCGGTGCTGATTCGCGGAAACCTTTCGACGATCAAGACCGCGATTAACGAAGGAAAGACCTCCTCATGAGCCTCCTATCGGCTTTATCGGTCAGCGCGTCCGGCATGTCCGCGCAGCGCACGCGCTCAGAGTTACTGGTCGAGAACATCGCGAACTCGGAAACCACGCGGACGGCTGAGGGCGGTCCGTACCGCCGCAAAGACGCCGTTTTTTCCAGCACGCCCGTGCCGTCGGCCTTCTCTTCGCTGCTCGATGAACAGATGGGCAGTTCGCTGATGGGAGTCACCGTCGCCGGTGTTTCCGTCGATACGCGCGAGCCTGAGCGCCGCTATATGCCCGGCCATCCCGACGCCGACAAAGACGGCTATGTCGCCATGCCCCGGGTGAATCCGGCCGAAGACATGGTCGACCTGATGGGCGCCAGCCGCGGGTATCAGGCCAACGTCTCCGCGATTTCCGCCGTCAAGGACATGATTCAACGGTCGATCGATCTCTTACGCTGACCCATGAGAAATATATGACTGGTCCGATTTCCTCGATTTCTTCGATTCCGAATCTGCCGGCAATCCAGCCTGCCGGCGAGACGGCTCAGCCCGGAGCCTTTCAAAACGTTCTCAACTCCGCGATCCAGACCATCGAGTCTGCCAACAGCGATGCTACGGTCGCGGTCCAAAAGTTTCTCAATGGAGAGAACGAGGAATTGCACACTGCCGCGCTCGCCGTCCAGAAAGCCAACCTCACTTTTGATCTCGGCCTCCAGGTCCGCAACAAGGTCGTGGACGCCTACCAGCAGATCATGCAGATGCAGATGTAATCCCAGGGAGCCAAACCTCGCGTGAAAAAGCTCTGGGATAGCCTCTCCAACTCCCAACGAATTTCGATCATTGCCGTCGCGGTGCTGACGGTTGCGGGTCTCTATGGCTTCAGCCAGTGGCGCCATGAGAGCGATTTTCGTCCTCTCTACACGGGCATGGCGCCCGAAGATGCTGCCGCGGTTGTTCAGAAACTGCGCGAAAGCGGCGTTGAGTACCGCCTGGGCGAAAACGGTTCCACGGTGTTGGTTCCTTCCGCCAAGCAAGCGGAGTCGCGCCTTACCCTCGCCGCCGCCGGCCTTCCCAAATCCGGCCGTATCGGCTTTGAGCTGTTCGACAAGAATAACTTCGGCGCCACCGAGTTCGTCGAGCACATCAATTATCAACGGGCCCTCGAAGGCGAACTCGAGCGTTCTGTCATGTCCTTGGCCGAGGTCGAACAGGCGCGTATCCACATTACGATGGCCAAGGATTCGGTCTTCCTCGAACAGCAGCAGCCCGCCAAGGCCAGTGTCATGGTCAAGCTGCGCCCGCACACTCAGATCTCGCCGCAAAACGTGATCGCCATCGCCAACCTGGTCGCCAGCGCGGTGGAAGGGCTCGCGCCCGAATCCGTTTCCGTGGTCGACATGAACGGCAATCTGCTCAGCCGTCCGAGGCGCCTCGGCGGTCCGGATGGTTCTCAGACCACCGCTGAAGCCCTGGAGCTCCGGCAGCAGTTTGAAAAAGATCTCGTCGCGAAAGTTCGTGCCACGCTGGAACCGCTTCTCGGGGCCGACCGCTTCCGGGCCGGCGCTTCGGTCGACATCGATCTGACCAGTGGAGATCAGCAGGAGGAGACCTTCGACCCCGCCAAGTCCGTGATGGTCACCTCGCAAAAGACCGAGGATGTTGTGGATCGCGGAATTTCCTCGGGAATACCCGGCACGGCCTCCAACCTGCCGCGTGGAAACTCGACACCGTCCGGCGGTGGAGTTGGTAGTTCGCGCCGCAGCGAAACCGCCAGCTTCCAAAGCAGTCGCATCGTCCGCCACACTCGGATTCCCCAGGGAATGGTCAAGCGCATGTCTCTGTCCGTGTTGCTCGATCAGACGGCCCATTGGGAAGGGCAGGGGCCGAACCGCCATCGCGTCCTCGAGCCGCCCAAACCCGAAACCATCCAGAGCATTAAGGGTCTGCTTACAGCGGCAACCGGCCTCAACACTGACCGCGGCGATCAGTTGATCATCGAAAGCTTACCCTTCGAAACCACCCTGAATCCGGAAACGCCCTTTGTCGCAGCGCCGTCGAAAACCACACCCGCTCCTACGGGTCCGAAATGGCTCCAGTTCTTCAACAAGTACCGCGACTTGATCGCACCCATCAGCGCGGCCATTATTGTGGTCGCGTTTGTCCTGTTCGCAGTCTTGCGTTTCCTCGGTCGCAAGCGCAAACCGGAGCCCAGTTCCGCCCAGGAGTTGGAAGCCGCGCCGCGGACGGCCGAGATCGAAAGCACGCCGGCCGCCGGACAGATTGCCACCGGCACTAAGGTCAGCTTTGCCGACGACGAACTCGAAGTCACCGAGCGCGTCCGCCAAATGGCAAAACGCGACGTCGGCACGGCTGCCAATATTGTTCGGCTCTGGCTTCAGGAGAGTAAGTCCTGAACCGGGCTGACGCTCAAGCTCTGTTCCTATGCTGAGTAAAGTGCTTCCCCAAACCGAGGGCGAGATCCAAACGCCGACCTGGCGCAGCAACGGCTCGGGTGGAGCCGTAGCGGCCGTGCGCGCCTCCCGCGTGTCCGCCGCACCTGCACCAGACCCAGCCGCCGCTGCCGCCGCCACGAAGGAGTTGGAAGCGAAGGTGCAGCAGCAGTTGCAGATCGCGTATGAATCGGGCGTTCGGGAAGGCGAGGCCGGCGCTCGCCAAAAGCTCCAGGCGGAAGTTCAGCACGCTGTCGAGCAGTTGGCCGTCGCCGCCTCCGAACTGGTCGCCTCCCGCGCCGATGCCATCCGCCAGGCTGAAGGCGAGATCGTTCAGCTCTCGATCGAAATTGCCCGCCGCATCCTGCATAGGGAACTCTCCATCGATCCGACCGCCTTGGGCGCGTTGGTCCGTGCGGCCCTCGAAAAGCTCGCCTCGCAACAGGTCTGCCGTGTTCGCGTGCATCCCGATCAGGAACAGTTGGTTCGAGCTGCCCTCGCTGAGCTGGGTAGGAGCGCGGATATCGAAGTGGTGACTGATGTGGCTCAGCCTCGCGGTGCCATCTTCGAAACCGCCAGCGGATTCCTGGATGCCTCCGTCGAGACACAGCTTCGTGAAATCGAGCGAGGGCTTGCGGACCGCCTCCAGGAGCGCGCATGACCTCTCCGGTTTCAATCAACCTGCAGCCGTATCTGGATCAGGTCCGGCAGACCGGCCTGCTGCCGTCGTCCGGTGAAGTGGTCGAATTGGTCGGGATGCTCGTCGCCTCGCGCGGGCCCGCCGTGGCCGTCGGCGACTTCTGTGAGGTTCTCTCGTCCTCGGGCCGCCGGGTTCGCAGTCAGGTGATCGGCTTTCGCGACGGGCTCGTCCTCTCGATGCCATTGGAGGAAATTGACGGCATCCAGCTCAAGGATCGGGTCTTTGCCCGCCAGGAGCAGGCTCTCGTTCCGGTCGGTCCCGATCTGGTCGGCCGCGTCCTCGATGGTTTTGGCCGGCCGATCGATCGCAAAGCCGCGTTCCACCCACAATCTCATTACCGGCTCTATCCGCCGGCCGGCAGCCCGCTCGACCGCGAGCACATCTGCGAACCCATTGTCACCGGAATTCGCGCCATCGACTCCATGACCCTGTGCGGCAAAGGCCAGCGCATGGGAATTTTTGGCGGTAGCGGCGTCGGCAAAAGTACCCTGCTCGGATGCATGACGCGCCACAACTCCGCCGACGTCACCGTCATCGCGCTCATCGGAGAGCGCAATCGCGAGGTCCGCGCGTTTCTCGAACAGGAAATGGGTCCTGAAGGCTCCAAGCGATCGGTTGTCGTCTGCGCCACGTCCGATCAACCCGCGCCCCTGCGGGTCCGCGCCTGCTTCGTCGCGCTCGCCATCGCCGAGTACTTTCGCGACCAGGGCGCCAACGTTCTGCTCATCATGGATTCCGTGACCCGTCTCGCTATGGCCCAGCGCGAAATCGGTTTGGCCGCCGGCGAGCCTCCCAGCCAGAAGGGTTATCCCCCGTCGGTCTTTAACCTGCTGCCCAAGATTCTGGAGCGTGCCGGCAATTTTCCCGGCGCCTCCATTACCGGCTTCTTTACCGTGCTCGTGGAAGGCGACGACTTCAACGAGCCGATCGCCGATGCCGTCCGCGCCATTCTGGACGGCCACATCATCCTCTCCCGCCGCCTGGCTGCCGGCGGCCACTATCCCGCTATCGATGTCTCTCATTCCGTCAGCCGGCTGGCTTCGCATTTGGCTTCCGACGATCTTCGCGCTGCCGCTATCAAATTTCGAGAGGCGCTCGCTGTTCTGGAGGACTCGCGCGATCTGATCGATCTTGGCGCTTATGTTCCCGGCAAGAATCCCAAACTCGATGCCGCCATTCAAACCCAGCCGGAGATCATCACATTCCTGCGCCAGCAGACCTCGGAAAAAGCCACCTTCGAGGAAACCTGTGACCGGCTCCGAGCGATTGCCGCGAGGCTCTGAGTTCGGTGCAACGGTTTCAGTTCCGTCTTCAGAGAGTCCTCGCCTGGCAGCAGCGCCTCTGCCGGACAGAAGAAGATAAGCTTCGCCTGTGTCTGGCGGCACTTGCCGAAACTGAGAACAAACTCGCACGTCTCTCCGCCGAAGCCGTGAGCATTGAGCAGGAGTTTTCGACTCAAGCCGCCTTGTCGCCGGCCGATTTGCGCGCACTTGCCGCCTTCCGGCGCAACGCCGTTGTCATTCGGCAGAAGCTCGAACGCGAACTGGGCGCGCGCGTCGCGGCCGCGGATGCCCAGCGTCAGGCGCTTCTACACGCGCGCCGGCGTCTCCAAATCCTCGAAAAACTCCGCGATCGCGCGTTGGCTGAGCATACTCGCGCTGCCGACCGCGAAGCCGAGGCGCTCAGTCTCGAATCGTATTTGTCGACCTGGGTATCTGCTAGGCGCCGTTAGGCGCTCCAAACGAAGCCGCGTACGATTATTTTCCTTGGAAATTCGGTTGCCGGTTATCAGACTGCGTCGCACCCGACGCCAAACAGTTTCTCGCTATGGAGGAAGGTACTCATGCTGCGTAAGGTTATTTGTGCCGCACTGTGGTGCGCTGGATGCGTCTCGCTGGTTCACGCCCAAACCGCAGAGCCGCCAAGATTCACATTCGATGTGGGTGGTGGGTTCACACAGCCGCTCGGTCATCTCGACGGCCGTATTGATACCGGGTGGAACATTCAAGCTGGGGCCGGCGTCAACATCGTCCCGTGGCTCGGAGTCATGGCTCAATTCATGTACAACGAAGCCGGGCTAAATGGTTCGTTCCTGCAGAGTATCGGACAACCCGACGGCAATTTCCGTCTCTGGGGATTTTCACTTGATCCGATTGTGCACCTGAATCCGCGCGGTCACGTCGACTTCTATTTGATCGGTGGTCCCGGAATTTATCGCCGAACCGTAGAATTCACTCAGCCGACCGTAGCCACGGTGACTGCATTCGACCCCTTTTTCGGTTATTTTTATCCCATCAACGTTCCCGCCAACCAGGTCATCGGCTCGTTTAGCACGACCAAGTTCGGTATGAATGGCGGGGGCGGCTTGTCGTTCCGTTTGGGTCACGGAAACGCGAAGCTGTTCGCCGAAGCCCGGTACATCAAAATGTACACCCAAGGCACAAGCACATCGCTATTGCCCGTAACTTTCGGCTTCCGCTTCTAACGCCTACTCCAAATTGATGCCGGAGACTAAATCCATCACCGGAATCGAGGAGATTGCGCCGGAGGCCGGGTTTATTCGCAGCCCCGTGATCGCGAGGACGTTCGTACTGGCCAGCACGCCGACCGACCCTGTTTTACCCGCGAGATCCGGGTATGTGTTGGGTAAATTGACGCTCGTTTGTTCACCGGGGTTCACGGTGATTGTATCGAGCAGCAGCATTTGTCCTGCGGTGTCAAAATAGGTCAGTCTGATTAGGGCCGGCAAATTGGAAGCCGGGTTCACGATCGTCAACTGCGTCTGAAAACCGGCCGTGTTGTCAAACTGCACACGGGCTGAGAAGTCCTGCATGCCGCTGAACGATAGCGTTGTCTCTGAGGTGGACCCTCCGACGGCTGCATGCCGCAGAATAGCGTAGCCACTCAATTGATTGAGCGTGCCGCCAAAGGTCAGCAGCGACCACCCTTGCTGCATGCTGGAACCCTCATCCGGCAGCGTGAAGGCGACTGTCCCGTTCGGACCAACGGTACCTTCGACCACCGTGGCCGGAACCGATCCGGTATCTCCCTGCTTCCTAACGGAGAACGAAGCCGGTTGGCCATCGTTCCCGAAAAATGACTGCTGGAAGGATACCGGGGTTGGTCCGAGATCCATCAAGACGATCGTTGTCTCCCAGCCTCCCCCGCAGACCAGGTTTCCCAGGCTGCGGATCTGGATCGACCCGAGCGCCGAAGCCGGCCGGGGCTGGGTGCGGGTAAGATCAAGTCCCGCCGCGAACGTGGGCGCGGCCATCGCTAGTCCCACCACGAGTACGCCTATCTGTACTGAACAGCGGATTGCGTTTCGTTCCATTCCCTGAAGGGCTCCTTTGGACCGGTGTGGCATCCATCACAAGCGTAAGGCCAACTGGATTTTGGAAAAAGTGCCGTTCTTACTAGGAGATCCAAACGATTGTACTGGTAGAGACTTACTAGTACCCATGGGAGGGAGCCCGAAATCCGACGTGTTTTCAGGTGCCGACCGGTACCGGTTACCGGGACTGGGTTAACCGACGGCAGATCGACGGTGGTTCCGGTCCACCGTAAGCTCCCCATATGGACACCCGAACGGTTGAGGATCCTACCGTGGTCGAGATGCCTTCAGAAGCTGCCGAGGCCCTGCCGCCCGATGGCAGCCCCCTTCGCGGTGTCGTTTTCGGAACGATCTTGAGCGCGGCCCTCTGGGCCGGGTTGATCCTGACCGGAGCCGCCCTGATCCGGTAAATCCCCCTAGCGGTCGCCCGTATCATAAGGGAAGACCGCATGACCTCTGCAGAACCGACACTTCGTTCGCGCCTCATTTTTGAACCGCAGGAGCTGCGATTCGGCACCAGCGGACGCCGCGGAGAAGTGGTCCATCTCACGCAACTCGAGATCTATATCAATGTCACTGCGGAGATCCGGTTTCTCCAATCTCTGCCGCCAGCGGAAGGAGGGATCGCTGCCGGTGACGAGTTTTACGTCGCATATGACTTGCGCCCCAGTTCGGCGTCCATCTGCCAAGCGGTAATCCGCGCCGCGGCGGATTGCGGCATGCGGCCCGTCAACCTGGGGGCGATCCCCACGCCTGCGCTTGCCCACTTTGCCTTTTCCCGTCAGCGTGCCAGCATCATGGTCACGGGTAGCCACATCCCGTTTGATCGCAACGGCTATAAGCTAAACACCGCTCACGGCGAACTGCTCAAACAGCACGAAGCGCCCATCGCCGGGTTCGTGACTCAGGTTCGGCGGCATCTCTATGACCAGCCCTTCACAGACTCACTGTTCGACCAAAACGGGATGTTCAAAGCGGGCCAATGCGATCTTCCTTCGGAGCGCGACGATGCCCGCGCCGCCTATTTCCGCCGCTACGTTGATTTCTTCCGGGGGGCTTCGCTGAGGGGCAAACGCATCGCCGTGTACGAGCATTCGGCCGTCGCCCGTGATCTGCTGGTTGAACTGCTGAACACTTTCGGCGCCGAGGTGATCCCGATGGGCCGCAGCGAAACTTTCGTGCCCATCGATACCGAGAACATGGAAGCGTCGCAACTCGCCGCCATCCAGGCGCTCACGGACGATGCCGCGCGCGCCAACGGTCCGGTGTGGGCCGTAATTTCGGCCGATGGGGATAGCGACCGGCCGCTCATTCTGGGAGTCGATTCCGAAGGAGGGGTTCGGTTTTTCGGCGGCGATCTTGTCGGTATGATCGTTGCTGAATTTCTGGGCGCCGATGCCGTCGTGGTCCCCATCAGTTGCAACGACGCCATCGATCGCGGCCGCCTCGCGCTGGTGCTCGAGCCGAAGACAAGAATCGGATCGCCTTACGTCATCGAGGGTCTGGAAGCCGCCCGAAAGAAGGGTCGTCGGGCCGTGTGCGGTTGGGAAGCAAACGGCGGTTTTCTGACCGGCTCCGACTTGACTCGCAATGGGAACGTGCTCACCCGCCTGCCGACCCGCGACGCCGTCTTGCCGATCCTTTCAGTCTTGTTTGCGGCGCAGGAAGCTGGTTGCTCCTTGCCTCAGCTTTTCTCGCGTTTGCCTCCCCGATTCAGCCGTGCCGCACTGTTGAAGAATTTTCCTCAATCGCGCAGCCGCCGGATTATCGAGCACTTCTCAACGGCTGTCGCCTGTTCCGAACTGCAGCAATTTTTCACTCCGGCGTTGGGCTTCTCTGAAATCGCCGGTCTGAATTATGTCGACGGCGTGCGGATCACATTTTCGAACGGCGATGTGGCGCACA
>Ga0335079_10003087_pt1 | contig 19228 bp, 13 predicted proteins | sample Lox_Sample_33_FD_206719 | JGI IMG/M metagenome (GOLD analysis project Ga0335079, IMG submission 206719) | Soil microbial communities from Loxahatchee National Wildlife Refuge, Florida, United States - Lox_Sample_3.3 | ecosystem: Environmental > Terrestrial > Soil > Wetlands | place: USA... | reverse complement strand
CCCCAACACCTCCGTCATGCTCTCGGCGGGCGTGCCGCCGGGGACCTGGTCGATGGTGGTGAGCGACTACGCCAACGAGTGCCCGCACGTGACCGGGTGCAGCACCGTCTACGCCTATCCCGCCGGCAGCTACCAGGTGACGGTGCTCCTCAAGCCGGGCCCGGCTCCCGCGAGCGGCGCGATCGACTTCACCTTCTACCTGCTCACGAACGCCTACCAGGCCGCGGCGCAGAACGACGTCGCCACCCGCGATCCCAACGTGAGCCGGATGCTCTCGACCCTAGGGACCCTCCTCGGCGGCGCCGGGATCTCTCTCGGGGCGACGACCTTCGTCGACCTCCCCGACAGCGTGAAGGCGAAGTACCTCGACACCGCCACCAGCCTCGAGACGGTCGACGCCGACGACGTGAGCGCCTGTGGGCAGGTGGCCGAGCTGCTGCGCAACTCCGGCCCCGGGAACGCCATGAACCTGTTCCTCGTCGACCGCATCACCACGGCCAACAACCCCGCCGGCACGAGCACGGTGGGGCTCGACGGCACCATCCCCGGGCCGGCCACCGTGGGCGGCACGGTGTCGAGCGGCGCGCTCGCCTCGGCCGCGAACCTGTCGAGCGGCTGCAATGGCCCCATCCGCCCTCGCACCTGCGGTCCCGACGAGGTGGCCTACATCGCCGCCCACGAGACCGGCCACTTCCTCGGCCTCTACCACCCCACCGAGTCGGACGGGACGTGGTTCGATCCGCTCACCGACACGGATATCTGCCCGTGCAGCAGCTGCGCCCCCCCCGGGTCCACCTGCCAGAACTCGTCGAGCTCGGTGGCGAGCCCCTACGCCATGGCCGGGACCGACTGCGTGAAGAGCTCGAGCTGCGGCGGCGGCGACAACCTCATGTTCTGGGAGCTCTCGGGGGCCTCGGTGGGCACCCTGTCTTCCCAGCAGGGCGAGGTCATGCGGGCGAACAGCCTCGTCCAGTAGGAGCGAACGAACGTGACCGCCAATCTCCTTCCCATCCTCCTCGCCGCCGCCCTGGGCGCCGGGAGTCCGGCCGCGGCCGGCACCCCCTCGCCGGACGAGGCGCTGCGACAGCGGATCGACGCCTACCTCGGGTCCATCGACACGCCCATCCCGGCCTCGCGCTGGCGGGCGCTCGGGCCGGGGGCGGTGCCCATCCTGGCGGCCGTCGCCAGGGACGCCGCCGAGCTTCCCACCTGGCGAGCGAGGGCGCTCGCGGTGCTCTCGCTCATCGGCGGGGACGAGGCGATCGAGGCGGCCAAGGGGGTGGCGCTCGCCGAGGGGCCGCTCCTGGTCCGGGTGGAGGCGGTCGACTCGCTGGCGAGACTGGTCCCGAAGGCGGAGCTGGGGGCGGCGCTCGGGCCGGTGATGGCCCGGGCCGACCACCCCGGCGTGCGCGCGGCCGCCGCCCAGGCGCTGGCGCTCCGCGGTACCCCGGCAGACTGCCCGGCGGTGGAGGCGCAGGCGGCTGCGGAGCCGGCGCCGGAGCGCCCGCGCTACCGGCGCGCGCTCGAGGCGTGCGGTACGGTCCGGTAGCGAGGGGACGCCGGGGTCCGGCCCCTCTCGGCTCGGCGACCCGCTAGAGCGTGTCCCAGGCGTAACCGTCGTTTTCGAAGGCGTGCTCGGCGAGCGCCTTCACCAGGTCGTCGTCGTTGTCGTCGATGCGGTGCACGTTGCTCCGCATGCGCCGGCGCGCGCGGCCGGCGAAGACGCCCAGGATCTCGAGCTCGCGGACGGCCCCCTTCTCCCCCTTCTCCTCCACCGCGGTGTTCGCGCGCGAGAGCACGCAGGAGAGCACGAAGAGGTCGATGAGGATGTCGGCGATGCGCTTGGTCGCGAACTGCTTCCCGACGATCTTGCCCCCGTGCTTGCGCAGGACCCGGTCGGCGGCGGCGGCCAGGTCGCGGGTCCCCTCCTCGACGATGGCGGCGGCGTCCTTCACCTCCGGGTGGAGGAGGGTGAAGGCGCGCTTCTCCCCGACCAGCCCGGTGGCGATGGAAGCCCGCTTCCGGGCGTAGCCGGACAGCACCCCGAAGCCCTTGATGGGGTCGGCGACCGAGTTCCGCACCGCGGCGGCGAGCTCCTTCAGCTGGGTCCCGACGTCGTTCATGGCGGTGAGGGCGATGAAGAGCCGGAGGATCTCGTTCGTGCCCTCGAAGATGCGGTTGATGCGGCTGTCCCGGATGGCCCGCTCGTAGGGAAGTTCGCGCATGTAGCCCGACCCGCCCGCGATCTGCAGCGCCTCGTCGGCGGTGCGCCAGAGCGCCTCGGTGGCGAACACCTTGGAGATGGCGGCCTCGACCGCGTAGTCCTCGTACCCTTGGTCGATGAGCCCGGCCACCATGCTCACCACCGACTCGGAGGCGTAACAGTCGACCACCATCAGGCCGATCTTCTCCTTGATCATCCCGAACTCGGCGATGGCGCGCCCGAACTGGTGTCGCTCCTTCGCCTGCGCCGCCGCCAGCCGGATGAGCTTCTTCATGCCGCCGACCGAGCCCCCGCCCAGGCCGGTGCGCCCGGCGTTCAGGATGCGCATGGCGGCCTTGAAGCCCTGCCCGAGCTCGCCGAGCACGTGGTCCCCCGGGACGCGCACGTCGCTGAAGGTGACCGTGGTGGTGGAGCTGGCCCGGATCCCCATCTTGTCCTCGTGGGGTCCGGTCGAGACGCCGGGAAGGTCGCGGGTGACCACGAAGGCTGTCATGCTCGCCTTGTGCTGCCCGGTCTGGACCTCGGGGGTCTTGGCGAAGACCGTGAACAGGTCGGCCATCCCGCCGTTCGTGATCCAGATCTTCTCACCGTTCAGGATCCAGTCGTTGCCGTCGCGGCGGGCGGTGGTGCGCACGGCGGCTGCGTCGGAGCCCGCCCCCGGCTCGGTGAGGCAGAAGGCGGCGATGAGCTCGCCGCTGGCGAGCTTCGAGAGCCAGCGCTCCTTCTGGGCGTCGCTCCCGAAGAGGAGCAGCCCGCGCATCCCGATGGAGCTGTGCGCGCCCACCGTGAGGGCGACCGACGAGTCGTACTGGGCGATCTCCTGCAGCACCCGGGAGTAGGCGGCCGAGCCGAAGCCGATGCCGCCGTACGCCTCGGGGATGACGAGCCCGAAGAGGCCGAAGGAGCGCAGCTCGTCCACGAAGGACGCGGGCATCTCGGCCGTACGGTCCCACTCGCGGAACTCCTTCTCGCGCCCCGAGACGAGCTGGCGCACGGAGGCGAGGACCTGCGAGAGCATCTCCTTCTCGGAGGTCCGCATGTCGGGGAAGGGGACGATGATCTCCTCCTCGATCTCCCCCATGCAGAGCGACTGAACGAAGCTCGCCGTCTTCCGGTCGACCATGTGGGCACCCTCCTGATTCTCAAATCAACAGTATGACGCAACGCGGCAAGAAGTGCAATCGGCGGGAAGCCGCTCCCGCCGCCGGCACTGGAAGACGTCCGCAGCCGCCGCCCGGTCGGGGCCGCGTGTCCGCGCGCGGGGTGCGCCGGGGACTCGAGGCCCGGGCCTCCCCCGGTCGCCCTAGAGAAGCTTGTAGACGAGCACGATCTCCGTGAAGGTGTCGAGCTTCTCGGCGAGCGGCTGATATCCCGGGGGCCAGCTCAGGCCGGGGGGCAGGCCCGGCAGCGGCTTCGGGGCGGGAGCCGAGTCGTAGAGTGCGCGGAAGCGGAAGCCCAGGCTGCCGTTCCCGAAGATCTTCCAGGTGAGGCCGAGCTTGCCGTTCACCCGGTTGTCGGCGAAGGCGCCCACCGTGCCGGTGGGTCGCGTCTCCTCGTTCATGTTCCCGAGCCACTCGACGCCGACGTTGTAGGAGAGCAAGTCGTTGGGGTTGCCGATGTAGCCGAGGTAGGCGCGCAGCGAGGCGATGTTGACCGAGTCCGGCGTGCCGGTGACGAAGAGCTCGTGGCTGTAATCGACGCCCATCTCCAAGGACAGCTCGTCCTTCGCGGTCTTGACGAGGGCGCGCGCGTAGCCCACCTGGGCGCCGCCCAGGAACTGCTTGCCCGCCGGCACGTCTCCGCCGGCGAAGACGAAGGCGTAGAGCGCGTTCAGGTCGAAGAACCGGTCGTAGCGCAGGCGGGTGTTCCACGCCTCGCTCGTCGTCTGGGTGAGGGAGCTGAGCTCGGCGTAGCCGGGCGGGGTCGGCCCGGCCACCGCGATGGGGATGGTGCTCCGCGTGATGGCGGCGCTCCCGTCGAAGCTCAGCATGTTCTCGTCGAAGCGGCGGCTCACCGTCACGCCGGCGGTGAAGTTGAGGTTCTGGGCATTTCCGGTGGTGGCGCCGAAGCCGGCGGTCACCGAGGCCGCCCAGTCCGGAGCCTTGGCGATGTCCTCCTTCTTCCCGTAGGCGAACTTGGGCTCCTCGGCGGCGGCCGGCCCGGCGGCGAGCGGGGCGGCGAGCAGCGCGGCGATCCATGGAAAGCGCATCGACTTCCTCCGTTCCGCGCGCGGCTCGACGGCGCGGCGCGGCCTTGTACACCACCGGGAATCGGCGCGCAGCCGCCACCCCGGGCCGAGACCCAAAGTGGGGTCGCGGCCGGCGGCTGGCCGTTCGCCCTTCCTTCTGAAGCCCCGAAGCCTCTAGCGCTTCTTAGACGGCTTCTTCCTCTGCGTGGGCTTGCGAGCGACCTTGGAGGTGGCGCCCTTCGCCCGGGCCGGCTTCCGGGCAGCCTTCTTCGGGGCGGCGGCCCGAGCCTTCGCGGCCCGGGGCTTCCTCGCGGCCTTGCGAGCCGGCTTCTTCACAGCCTTGGCAACGCCCTTCGGGGAGGCCTTCACTCTCGCCTTCGGCTTCGCTCCCGCCTTGGCAGGCGCCCGGGCCGCGGCGGCCTTCTTCGCGGGCTTCGCGGCGGGCGCGGCCGGGACCACCTCCGCCGGAGCGGCGGCGGCGCCTTCCGGCTCGGGGTGGGCGATGGGAGTCTGCCCGGTGAGGCACCAGACGACGAAGTGCTCGGGAGTCGGAAACATGGCCCAGGCGGCAGAGTCGCCGAGCTTGGAGAAGGCCCGGCTCACCACCATCTTGGGCGGATGGGTCCTCTCGGTGTGCCGCACCACCTCCACCCGCTCGGCGCCGTAGGTGAAGTCGGCGAGGAGCGATCTCTTCACCGCCGGGAGGCGGCCGTTGGGCGGCAGGGCGAGGTGCAGGACCGTCCGGTCGCCGCAGTCGACGGCGTGGTCCAACCGTCCGCCGATCAGGATGCGCAGGTGCTCGCCATGTGCCATCGGTGACCTCCCCTTTCGCGTTTCGGGAGATGTTAGGCGACGGGCGCGGGCCGGGCAAATGCGGCGACGCCTTGAGCCCTGCGTCACCGGCCGTGGTAGGTTCGAGGGGCGGGCACCCATGCACACCCCTCCCTGCCGCGCCGCCTGGCTCGCCGCCGTTCTCTCACTCCTGGCGCCGGCGGGCGCTGCCCTGCCCCAGGCCCCCGGCGCACCGAGGACTCCGCCGGCCGCCCTGGGAAGGCCCTCCCCGCCGCTCGAGGCCTGGAAGACGACCGAGCCGGTGCCGGTCCGCTTCGACGGGAAGACCCTCTTCTACGTCCGCGGCGGGGTGGCCGAGCTCACGCCGGCGGTCCGGGCGGAGCGAATCGAGTCACGGCTGCAGAGAGTCGCGAGCCAGCCCCAGCCGCCCGGCCCGGTGCACGTGGAGGAGGGGCTCTTCAGCGACCTCTACGTCGGCGACCAGTTCGTGGCGAGCATCACCGACGAGGAGGCCGGCGTCAGTGGCCCCCAGCGCGCCGCCTACGCGAAATACGTCGCCGAGGTGGTGCGGGAGGCGCTCCAGGCTTACCGCGAGGAGCGGGCGCCGCGAGCCCTGCTCCGCTCCGGCATCGGCGCGGCCATCGCCACCGCCTGCCTGGTCGCCTTCCTGCTCCTCCTCCGCTGGGTGCGCCGGAGGCTCGCTCCCAGGATCAGCGCCGCCGTGGAGCGGATCTTCTCCCGGGCGCGCATCCAGGGGGCCGACCTCCTCACCGTCGGGGCCCGGGGACGGCTCATTCGCTGGGCGGGCCGGGGCGTGCACCTGGCCCTCGTCCTCCTGGCGTTCTTCACCTGGCTGCAGGTGGTGGCGCACCTCTTCCCCTGGACCCGGGACCCGGCGGACCGCTCCCTCGCCTTCACGCTCGGTGCCGCAGGCTCGGTGCTGCTCCAGGTCGTCCGCTTCCTGCCGAACCTCGTCTACATCGCCCTCTTCGCCCTGCTCGGCTACGCGGTCAACAGCGCCAACCGCATCTTCTTCAAGGCGGTGGAGCGAGGGGCCGTCCGCCTCCCCGACTTCTACCCCGAGTGGAGCCCGACCACCGCCCGGCTGGTGTCGGTGCTCGTCTACGGCCTGGTGGCCGTGGCCATCTACCCCTACCTGCCCGGCGCCGGGTCGAGCGCCTTCCAGGCCATCGGCATCTTCTTCGGGGCCATGATCTCGCTCGGCTCGGGGTCCTCGGTGGCGAACGCCATCTCCGGGGTGGTGCTCACCTACATGCGCCCGTTCGTCGTCGGCGATTTCGTCCGCATCGCCGACGCCACCGGAACGGTGGCGCAGCACAACATGCTGGCGGTGAAGCTGACCACCATCCGGAACGAGACCGTCACCATCCCGGCGTCGATGGTGCTCGCCAACCAGATCCTGAACTACAGCGACGAGGCGCGCAGCGCCGGGGTGGCCATCGCCACCAGCGTGACCATCGGTTACGACACCCCCTGGCGGCGCATCCACGAGCTCCTACTCGGGGCGGCCGCGAAGACCTCGCGGGTCCGCTCCGCGCCCAAGCCCTGGGTGATCCAGAGGGCGCTCGACGACTTCTACGTGCGCTACGAGCTCGACGTCTACATCGAGGACCCGAGCCAGCAGCACTTCATCCTCTCGGAGCTGAACCAGAACGTGCAGGACGTGTTCTTCGAGGCCGGGGTGGAAATTCTCTCGCCCCACTACGCCATGCTCCGCGACGGCAACAAGCCCGCCATTCCCGACCCGTGGCTGCCGAGCGGTTCCGAGGAGCGGAGCTTCCGGGTGACGGCGAGCGTGCACCCGGCACCGTCCGAGGGCCCCGAGCCGGCGACCCCCGCGCGCCGGAAGAGCTAGAGGGGCTACCTCCCCAGGATGTCGATCTGGAAGCCGAGCCGCTCCTCGGGGTCCGGCGGCAGCGCTTGGTCCACCTCCGCGTCGAGCCCGGCGAGCGCGCGGACGTGCGCCGCGATGGCCCAGACGTCGTCGGGGGGCAGGGTCTCGTAGGAGGGCATGGGGGTGCCGTCGAGCCCCGTCACCAGGGTGAGCCACAGGTCCCGCATCGAGCCGCCGCGGAGGAAGCGCCGGTCGGCGAAGGGGCGCGGGCGGACGGGCGCCCCCGCGTCGCGCCGCAGCGTGGGCGCCGACGGCCCGTCGCCTTCCCCGCGGGGGCCGTGGCAGTTCGGGCAGCCCGCCTCTCGGTACGCCTCGGAGCCGCGGGCGAGGAGCGCGGGGGAGAGCGGAGGCTCGGGAGGGATCACCGCCGGCTCCCCCGGCTCCTCCTCCTCGAAGCGCGAGGAGAAGGACTTGAGCTGCGCCACCAGCGCGTGGCGCTCGAGTTCGGTGAGCCAGCTCCACGGCAGCATCGCCGTCCCGCGGAGCCCCCGGGAGACGGTGCGGTACAGGTCCTCGTCGGTGGGCAACGTCCCCGAGGGGGTGGAGCGAAGCTCGTACACGCCGGTGGTGAAGTCGCGGGCCGGGATGCCGAGCCGCGCCGCCTGGGGGCCGTGCCCGTTGCCGTTCACCCCATGGCAAGGCCCGCACCGGACCCGGTACACCTCGGCCCCGAGGGCGCGCAGGCGCACGTCGAGCGCCGGCGGGCGCCCGGGCGGGGGGAACGCCGCCTCGCCGCCCGCCAGCCAGCCCGCCACCTCGCCCGCGGCCCGCGGCGGGACGCCCCGCGTCGCCGGGAGCGGCCGCTCGCAGGCGGCGAGGGCGAGCGCGAGGGCGGCGGCGACGGGGGAGCGGCGGCCGGGCACGGCGCATCCTACCCCGCCGGCCGCCCCGGGGGAGCCACGCCCTCGCGCCGCTCCGCCAGCGCCTTCCAGGCCTCGGGGGTGGGGACGACGGCCGACTCCGGCGGCCCGAGGAAGCGCTCCGGGTCCTCGAGGATGTCCTGGGCGATGCGGAGCGAGCGCGCCGCGTAGAAGCCGTCGTTCACCCGCTCGTCCAGGGTCCAGCGAACCTGCAGGATCTCCCGCTCCTCCGGGCCGTTCCGGCCGGGGGCGAGCGTGGGCCGGACGAGCCCCACCACCCCGAAGATGCTCACCGTCCCGTATTCGTACAGATGGTGAAATGTATCCGACAGCCCCACCGAGCCCAGGTTGGCGAGGAAGAGGCTCGAGAAGAACGGGTCGTCCTTCATCATGAACCCGGGCAGGAGGTTCCACCGATCGAGCCAGGCGGCGAGCCGGGTGAGGAAGGAGACGACGAAGCCGGGGAGGCTCATGATGAGCGCCGCCTCCCGGTCGATGGGGCGCACCGGGCCCGATCGCCCCCCCTCGACCGCCGCCGCCACGCGGCGAACCGACTCCTCGAGCCCCTCCGCCTCCGGGAAGCCGAGCTTCACGGTGGCGAAGGGGGCCAGGTCGCTCATCTCCTTCTTCGCGGCGAAGGCCACCGAGACTCCGCGCCGCTGGTAGAGGCGGCCCCCCGAGGCGAAGCGGTTGAGCCCCGGGCGCAGGTGGAGGGCGCGCGTGCAGGCGTAGAGGACGAGTTGGAAGAGGGTGACCCGCTGGCCGTGGCTGCGGTTGTAGCGGCGCAGCCAGTCCCGGGCGCGGCCGACGTCGTAGAGGGACTCGTGGTAGACGGCGCTCTCGTTCCTCCCGCGCATGAGGTAGGGGACGATTCCGCGGACCGGGGGAAGGTCTCTCACCAAAGTGCCGTCGGGACGGCGGAAAAGGGGCATGCGGAACCCTTCAACGCTCGCCGCCGGGTTGTCAATTGCGCCGGCGAGCGCGATGTGGTGAGGTTACTCCCTTCCAGTGAAACCGGTCCGCCGACTCATCAAGACCGAGCTCCCGCTCCCCCCTCGCGGCCCCGCCCGCCTGGTCGTCGTCGCCGCCCTCGTCCTCGGGGGAGTCGCGGCACTCGCGATGACGACGCTCTTCGGCGCCTACCTCCTCGAATCCCTGCGGGCGGCCGGGAAGGGGCCGGGGTAGGGAAAGGCGCGCTCCAGGAAGGGGATCTCCCTGTCGCTCCGCCGAGGTACTCCCTCTAACGGGGGGGCGGCGTTATTGTGGCGGGCGAGTGAACGACTTCATCGTCAACCCGCGCAAGTCGCCGCGCCTGCCGGCGCGCTGCCGGGTGACCGTCGCGCACGCGGGCGCGGGCTGGCTCGCCGAGACGGAGGACCTGAGTCCGGGCGGATGCCAGATCGTCTCGCCCCGGCCGCTCGAGGTGGGGAGGGCGGCGCGCCTCATCATCGAGAGCGCCCGCGTTCCCAACCCGCTGAGCGTGCTCGGGCGCATCGCCTGGATGGCGGGAGAGGGCCGGCACCGGGCCGGCGTCTCCTTCAGCGAGCGGCAGGCGGGGGTCGATCCGGGGGCCTGGTTCCGCAAGCTCCTCGTCTCGCAGCCGGACCCGGAAGGAGTCCTCCACCGCGTCCCCGACCGGCTGGCCGCCGCCACCGCGCTCTTCCTGCGCCCGCCGCCGCAGCACATCCTCGACTTCACGCCCGACGAGGTGAGGGTCCTGAAGCTCCTCGAGGACGGGACGACCATCGAGCGCCTGCTCAAGGGGCCGCTCGCGCCGGCGCAGGTGAGCCGGGTCGTCTTCGCGTTGCTCGACCGCCGCATCCTCACCCTCTCCCTCGGAGAGGCGGCCCCGGCATGGCGCTGGAAGGCGGCGCTCTCGGAGATCGAGGCGCAGGCGCCGAGCCGGAGGGGCGTGGAGAGCCCGCCGGGGCGGGCGACGCCGCGTCCCTGGATCCCGCCGCCCGTCGAGAGCCTCGTGCCCTCCGCCGCCCCGCGAGCGGCGCCGGCGCAGGCTCTCGCCGCCTACGCGACTCACGCGGCGCCGCGGCGGTGGAGGCCCGGGGGCGCTCCCGCCCCCGCCCGCCAGAGCGCTCGCCCGGCGGAGGCGCAGGAGTGCTTCGACCGGGCGGTCTCGGCCGTGTCGGCGGGAGAGTTCTCGGGAGCCATCGCTCTCCTCCGCCGCGCGCTCTCGCTCTCGCCGCGTGATCCGGAGGTCGCCGCCCTCCTCGGCCAGATCGCCTTCGCCGGAAACGACCGCGCCTGAGGTCGAGCGACGCTCGGTCCGGGTTCACCTCCCGTTTGGAGGGGGCGCCCGTAGAGGGCCTTCACCCCTCCCGGAACAAGTGCTTACATCCCGTGCGGGTTTCCTCGGGGAGCTCCGAGCGGGCCGCCTCGAGGGGAGTGGGCACCGGCTTCGGGATCACGCCGCAGTCGCCGAAATCCCTCCACGGCGAGTGCCGGCGGCCGGCCTGCGCCCGGGAAGCTGGGTCCCGGGGCCGGTGCCTTCTTTCCGGGGGGCGAATTTCTCGTGGCCCCGGGCCCTCCGTGCGAGGATGCGCGCCTCGAGGGGAGCCCGTGGGCGCGATTCCGGCGGAAGCGACGTGGCGGGAGGCGTGGGGGCGCAAGGCCTTCCGCGTCCACCTCGCCGCCACCGTCCCTGCGCTCCTCGCCGCGCTCGCCGCGCTCGCCGCCTTCGTGAAGCGGGTGGAGCGGAGGCCGGGAGTGGTACTCCCCGATCCGGTCTTGGCGCTCTTCGCCCCGCGAGACCTGACCTGGCTCACCTTCGCCCTCATCTACGTGGGCCTCCTCGCGGGGGTGGTCCTCCTGGCGCGCCGCCCCCGGCTGCTCGTCGCCGGCGCCGAGGCCTACGTCCTCATGGTGCTCTTCCGGATGGCGGTGATGTGGGTCGCCCCGTTCGATCCTCCCCCCGGGATGATCGATCTGCAGGACCCGCTGGTGGAGCGCCTGGGAGGGACTTCGCAGGTGCTCACCCGCGACCTCTTCTTCTCCGGGCACACCGCCACCCTGTTCCTCGTCTCCCTGGCGATGCCCAGCCGGCGCTCGCGCGTCGTCCTCCTCCTCTGCGCCGTGGCGGTCGGAGCCTGCGTCCTCCTGCAGCACGTTCACTACACCCTCGACGTGCTCGCGGCTCCCTTCTTCGCCTACGGCGCCTGGCGCCTCGCCGGCGCCCTCTGGAAGAACGGCCCCTTCCGCCATGGGTGAAGGTGGGCGGCTGTGCGCAATGACGCAGGATGTAGGTGGCGCCCAATTCGCTCCCCGTGAGCGCGGGCCGCTACAATCACGGAGCGCGATGGTCCAACCTGTGATCCCCGCTGCCCCGGGCGAGGGCGACGATCGCTACCGGCGGATCGTCGACTCCGCTCCCATGGGGCTGCACCTCTACCGCCTGGAGCCGGACGGGAGGCTCGTCTTCGTGGCGGCGAACGGGGGAGCCGACCGCCTCCTCGGCGTCTCCCACTCCGCCTTCGTGGGGAAGACCTTGGAGGAGGCCTTCCCGCCGCTCACCCGCACCGAGATCCCGGAGCGCTACCGCGAGGTGGCGCGCAGCGGGATCCCCTGGAGGAACGAGGTCATCGAGTACCAGGACGACCGCCTCGCCGGAGCCTTCGAGGTCCACGCCTTCGCCGTCGACCCGGGCGAGGTGGCGGTGATGTTCACCGACGTGGGGCCGCGCAAGCGGGCCGAGGAGGCGCTGCGCCGCAGCGAGCTGCGCTACCGCCACCTGGTGGAGAACCAGCACGACCTCCTCGTCGAGGCGGACGTGGACGGGCGCCTGCGCTTCGCGAGCCCCTCCTACTGCCGCCTGTTCGGCAAGACCGAGGAGGAGCTGCTCGGGGAGCGCTTCATGCCCCTCGTCCACGCCGAGGACCGGGGCGCCACCCTGCAGGCGCTCGAGAAGCTCTTCCTCCCGCCGCACGCCTGCGTGGTGGAGCAGCGGGTGATGACCCAGGACGGCTGGCGCTGGGTGGCCTGGTCGGACAAGGCGGTCCTCGACGAGCGCGGGGACGTGGTCTCGATCGTGGCCGTCGGCCGGGACATCACCGCCCAGCGCGCCATGGAGGAGCGCCTGCGCCAGTCGGAGAAGCTGCAGGCGATCGGGCAGCTCGCCGGCGGCGTCGCCCACGACTTCAACAACCAGCTCACCGGCATCCTTTCGGCGGGCGAGCTGCTCGCCCAGGCGCTGGAGAGGGATCCGGACTTGCGCGAGCTGGCGGAGATGATCGTGACCGCCGCCGAGCACTCGACGAGGCTCACCCGGCAGCTCCTCGCCTTCGCCCGCAAGGGGACCCTGCAGACGGTGCCGGTCGACATGCACGGGACCGTGCAGGACGTGATGGCGCTCCTGCGCCGCAGTATCGACAAGCGCATCGTCATCCGGCACGACCTGGCCGCCCGGCCCTCGACGACGCTGGGCGACTCGGCCCAGCTCCACAACGCGCTGCTCAACTTGGCGCTCAACGCCCGCGACGCCATGCCGGAAGGAGGCGAGCTGACGTTCTCCTCCCGGGTGGCGGCGCTCTCCCGCGAGCACATCGAGGCCTCGCGCCTCGACGTCGCCCCCGGCCGCTACCTGGCGCTCGACGTCGCGGACACCGGCTCGGGCATGAGCGAGGAGACGAAGGCCCACCTCTTCGAGCCCTTCTTCACCACCAAGGACGTCGGCAAGGGGTCGGGTCTCGGCCTGGCCGCCGTCTACGGCACGATCAAGAACCACCGCGGCGGGGTGGAGGTGGCGAGCGAGCCGGGGCGGGGCAGCACCTTCACCCTCTACCTGCCTCTGGTGGAGACCGCCTCCCGGCAGGAGGACTCCGAGCTCGTCCCCGCCGTCGAGGCTCACCGGCGGATCCTGGTGGTCGACGACGAGCGGGTGGTGCGCGACGTTCTGCGGCGGCTGCTCGAGAAGGCCGGCCACCAGGTGCTGGTGGCCGACGGCGGGAACGAGGCCCTCGAGCTGTACCGGAAGAACCACCATCACCTCGACCTGGTGATCGTCGACGTGATGATGCCGGACATGGACGGCCGCGACGTGCTCGCGCTCATGCGCGAGGTGAATCCGGCGGTGCGGGCGGTCCTCTCCTCCGGCTACTCGGTCGACGGCGAGGGGGCGCAGACCACCGACGGGGTCCGGCTCCTGCAGAAGCCCTACACGCTCGAGGAAGTGACCCGGGTGGTCGCCGAGTCGCTCGCCACCCCGGTGCGGCACGCGGTGCCGTGACGTCGGGGCGGTGACGTCGGGGCGGGTGCGCCCGCCCGGGAGCGCGGCTACAATGCGCGGTCCATGGGACCGCCAGCGGGAGAGCGTCGTCAGTTCGCGAGCGACAACTACGCCGGGATCTGCCCCGAGGCCTGGGCGGAGGCCGGCGAGGCCAACGCCGGCCACGTGCCCGCCTACGGGGACGATCCCTGGACCGCGCGCGCCGCCGACCTCCTCCGCCAGCTCTTCGAGACCGACTGCGAGGTGTTCTTTGTCTTCAACGGCACGAGCGCCAACTCGCTCGCGCTCGCCTCGCTGTGCCAGAGCTACCACTCCATCCTCTGCAGCGAGACCGCGCACGTGGAGACCGACGAGTGCGGGGCGCCGGAGTTCTTCTCCAACGGCACCAAGGTCCTCACCGTGGCGGGCAAGGACGGGAAGGTGGACCCGACCGGGGTGGAGTGGATGGTGCGCCGGCGCACCGACATCCACTACCCCAAGCCGCGCGCGGTGAGCCTCACCCAGGCCACCGAGCTCGGGACCGTCTACACCCCGGACGAGCTCAAGGCCGTCTGGGCCAAGGCGAAGTCCCACAACCTCCGCATCCACATGGACGGGGCCCGCTTCGCGAACGCGGTCGCCTCGCTGGGCTGCGCCCCCAAGGAGATCACCTGGCAGGCGGGGGTGGACGTGCTCTGCTTCGGCGGCACGAAGAACGGCATGGCGGCCGGCGAGGCGGTGGTGTTCTTCGACCGCCAGCTGGCGAAGGAGTTCGACTACCGCTGCAAGCAGGCGGGACAGCTCGCCTCCAAGATGCGCTTCCTCGCCGCCCCCTGGGTGGGGATGCTGAAGGACGGCGCCTGGCTGCGCCACGCCACCCATTCGAACGCCATGGCCGAGCTGCTCCACTCGCTCGTGAAGGACCTGCCCGGAGTGAAGGTGCTCTACCCGCGCCAGGCGAACAGCATCTTCCTCGAGCTGCCCCCCCGCGTGCGCGAGGGGATGCACGAGCGCGGCTGGAGGTTCTACGACTTCATCGGCTGGGGCGGCGCCCGGCTCATGTGCTCCTGGGACACCGCCCCCGAGGAGGTGCGGGCCTTCGCCCGCGACCTCTCCGAACTCGCCCGGGAAGCGGAGCGCTAGGGGTCAGGCCACCTCGGCCGGCGCCGGCTGCCGCTCCTTTTCCCCCTTCTTCTCCGCGGCAGCGAGGCGGGGAGCGAGCTCCTCGGCGGTGAGCCCGAGGCCGACCGCGCCGCCCTCCAGCCAGGCGTGCTTTCCGTCCAGCACCGCCCGCCCGAGCTCGTAGTCGGCCTGGTCCGAGTTCCGCCACAGCTCGCGGAAGAGCTCCTTCACCTTGCGGGTGGAGGCGGCGGCGAATCGGTCGGCCAGGACTCGGCCCTCGGCGGCGCCGGGGCGCCCGGTCGCGCCGGTGGCGACGGCCCGCGACACGCTCGCGGCGGTCGCGAAGAGCTCGTCGGCCACGTCCACCAGGCGGAAGAGGAAGCCCTGCTTCCTCTCCAGCTTGGGGCCGTAGACCACCATGCCGTGGAACACCTGCCGGGCGAGCTTGCGGCCGGCGCGGTCGACGAAGCGCAGGTGGCGGCCGAGCGCCCCCAGCCCGCGGAAGCGGAAGGGCGTCGCCAGCCCGCGCGCCCACAGGCCCAGGTACCAGGTGAAGTAGAACGCCGCCACCCGGGGCAGGGCTCCGAGCTTCTGGACCAGGGACGCCTTGGGATCGATGAGGATGCCCGACACCTTGAGGTGCTTGTCCACCGCCTCCCGCGCCATGAAGAGGTGCATGATCTCCGAGGAGCCCTCGAAGATGAGGTTGATGCGGGCGTCGCGCATCCAGCGCTCCACCCCCACCCCGGCCTCGCCGCGGGCCTCGAGCGACGACTTCCTCTCGTAGCCGCGCCCGCCGCGGATCTGCATGGTCTCGTCGAAGATCCGCCAGGCCTGGACGGTGTTCCACTCCTTCGCGGCCGCCGCCTCGAGCCGGATGTCGTAGCCCTTCTTGTCGGCGAGCGCCTGCGCCAGGTCGGACATGGATTCCATGGCGTAGGTGGTGGCGGCGATGCGGGCGAGCTTGTGGGTGATGGCCTCGTGACGCCCGATCTCCATGCCCCACTGGGCGCGCACCGAGGACCACTTCCGGTCGAGCTCGAGCGCCACCTTGGCCCCCCCGACCACCGCCGAGGGGATGGAGAGCCGCCCGGCGTTGAGCGTGGTGAGCGCGATCTTGAGGCCGCGCCCCTCCTTCCCGATGAGGTTCTCCTTCGGGACCTTCACCTGGTCGAAGCGCAGCACCGCGTTGGCGAGCGCGCGCAGGCCCATGAAGCGGGAGCGGTGCATCACCTCCACGCCCGGCCAGGCGGTCTCCACCACGAAGGCGCTGATGGCGCCGCTCTTCGGGTCGCGCGCCATCACCACCAGGAGCTCGGCGATGGTGCCGTTCGTGCACCAGAGCTTCTGGCCGTTCAGGACGTAGTGAGTGCCGTCGGCAGAGAGCTCGGCGGTGGTGGAGAGGCGCGCCGGGTCGGAGCCGACCAGGACCTCGGTGAGCGCGAACCCGGAGATGGCGCCGCGCGCGCAGCGGGGCAGGTAGCGCTTCTTCAGCTCCTCCGAGCCGAAGAGCTTGAGCGGCTGCGGGACGCCGATGGACTGGTGCGCCGAGAGGAGCGCCGTCAGGTTTCCGTCTCGGCTTCCGACGAGCTGCATGATCCTCCCGTACTCGACCTGGCTGAACCCGAGCCCGCCGTACTCCTTCGGGATCTTCATCCCGAAGGCTCCCATCTGGCGCAGCCCGTCGATGACCTCGGCGGGGTAGTCGCCGTGCTCGTCGATGGCGTCCGGGTCGACCTTCTCGCGCAGGAAGCGCCCGAACTCCTCCTCGAAGCGCTTGAACGCCGGCCGGTCGGCGTCGAGCTCGGCGAGGGGGTAGGGGTGAATGAGATCGAAGTCGAACCGTCCGAGGAACAGGTCGCGAAGGAAGCCCTTGCCCTGCCACTCGGCTTCGCGCGCTGCCTCGGCAACCTCCCGGGAGTGCGCGACTTCGTCCAGACGCTCCTTGTTCTCGGGCTCGGCCATTTCTTCCTCCGCGATGAGGGGGCGTTGATTCGAGAATCAGTTCACGACCACAATCTATCCATCTGACGCGGTGCGTGCATGCCCATCGGAGGGCGAGCAAAAGCGATCGTTGACTTGCCTGGAATTACGCTGATCTCACCCCGCCGCGCGCTGCCAGGCCGCGGCGAAGAAACCGTCCGTCCCGTGGCGGTGCGGCCAGAGCGAGAGCAGGCCCCCCGCCCGAGGCGGCGGGAGGGAAAGCGCGTCGGCTCTCTCGAAGGAAGGTCGCGATCGCTCGAAGGCGACCACCACCTCCTCGTTCTCCTCCCGGCGGAAGGTGCAGGTGGCGTAGACGAGCCGGCCGCCGGGCCGGACGGCGTCGGCGCCTCGCAGGAGCAGTTCGAGCTGGAGCGAGGGCAGGGAGCCGAAGGAGTCGGGGTCGACCCGGAAGCGCACGTCGGGACCGCGCCGGAGCGCGCCGAGCCCGGAGCAGGGGGCGTCCACGAGGACCCGGTCGAAGCGCTCCCGCGAAGGCGGCGCGCCCCCGCCGACGGTGATGTTCCCCGCCTGCGCCTTCGAGGCGCGGCGGCGGAGCCGGTCGAGCCGCTCCGGGTCGCGATCGCAGGCGTGCACCTCCCCGCGCTCCCCGACCTCGGCGGCGAGGAGGAGAGACTTCCCCCCCGCTCCCGCGCACAGGTCGAGGACCCGGTCGCCCGCCATCGCCCCGACCGCGAGCCCGAGGAGCTGGCTCCCCTCGTCCTGCACCTCGAAGAGCCCCTCGCGGAAGGAGGGGAGCGCGAGCAGGTTGGGGCGGGGGGAGAGGACCTCGAGACCGTCCCTCGCGAACCTCGCCGGGCGGGCGAGGACCCCCTCCTCCTCGAGCCGGAGCCGGAGTGCACCGCGCTCGGTGCGGGTCCGGTTCGCCCGGAGAAAGACGGGGCCGGGGCGGTTGAGCGCATCGGCTGCCTCGCCGGCCTCGCCCGGACCCGCCTCGCGGCGGAGCGTCTCGGCGAGCCAGGCGGGGAGGGAGTAGAAGGTCGCGAGGTCCGCGGGCGCCGGACGCCGGGGCGGGAGGGCGCGCCGCAGGCTGCAGATCGCCTCGGCGCCCTCGAGCCCGGCGAGGTCCCGGACGAGCACCGCCAGGAGCTCGAGTGGCCCGGCGCCCTCCCCGGCGTGGTACTCGAGGCGACGCCGCCACAGGCCGACGCCGAAGAGGGCCTCGGCCGCCGCTCGCCGTCCGTCGGGGCCGAGATCGCGGCGGGAGCGGAGGAAGTGGTCGAGGACGTCCTCGGCGGGCGCGCCGCCGAGCACCGAGGCGAGGGGCTGCTCGAGCGCGGGCGCGGTGCCCGCGAGCGAGCCCCAGGGCACCTCGCCCAGGCGGGCGACCGAGGCTGCGGGGAAGGGGAGGGGTCCCACGCGCGCGAGGCTACACCCTCGGGACGCGATCGGGGGCCGAGGCGCGGCTCGCCGGAGGCACGCGCTAGCTGTCGTGCCTCACGACGTGTCTGTTGTAGGAGACGTTCATCCGGCGGCCGATCCTGTGGCTGAGTGCGGCTGCCCTAGTCCGAGTCGAGGAGCTTCACGGCAGCGATCGAGGTGGCGAAGTCTCCGCGCCTGGGCTGCCTTGCCTGCGCGGCTGCGTCGGCGCAGTGAAGGGCGCCCTCGCGCAGGCGTCGGGGTCCCCAGTCACCCGCCGCCGCGGTGAACGACCCGAGCCTCGACGGCTAGCGCGTCGCGATCCCGGCGCTGCCGAAGTCGCTCTGGGCGAGGAGGCTGAGGGGGCCGCCCGCGGCGACGGCGGGCAGGTCGGTCGCGGGGGCGCTCCGGGCGCGGATGGCGCACCAGGTCTCCGCGGAGATGGCGCGCCCCTCCGTCGCGGCGGCGTGGTAGCGGAGCCCCTTTTCGCGCGTCTCCACCGCCACCTGCCGGTAGAGGAATCCGAGCTCCGGGAGCCCCTCCACCATCTCCAGGACCTCGACGAGCCAGCGCCGGTGGAGGCCGGCGCCCGGGTCGGCGGGCTCGAAGGACAGCTGCGGTGGCACCGTGCGACTCGCGTCCTCCGCCACCGCGCGCCAGTCGGCGACCAGGGAGTAGGGGGGCCCGAGGCCGTCGGCCTCCGACGCCACCCAGACGCGCTGGAGCCGCCTCACCTGGAGGCCCACCACCTCGCGCCCGCCCACCGCGATCCGGTTGCGCACGCCGACCGAACCGTCCGGGCGCGGTCGGGCCTCGAGCCCGAACGAGTGCGGCTCGATGGGCGCCATCGAGAGCTCCACCCGCCACTGCCGGCTGCTCGGCGGCAGGCGGTCGGAGGCGGGGAGGGCCGTGGCGTAGGAGACCTTCTTGCGTGCCGCGGCATAGCGAAGGTCGTAGGGCAGGGTGCGATCGATCTCCAGGTCGGGGACCGTCTCCACCTCGAACGCCGCGACCCCGTCGACGTCGTCCGTCACCCGCACCTTGCCGGGCCAGGTGGCGCGCAGCTTCACCCGCAGGAACGGGTGGCGCGGCCCCTGCCCCTGCCCCGGAGCCGGCGAGCGGGCCTCGCGCCCCGCTCCCACCTGGTCGTGGATCCAGAGATCCTCGCAGGCGAGCGGCGGGAAGCTCCTCTCCACGGTCGCGTCCCAGTCGAGGAGCCCTCCGGACTCGTTGCCGCTCTCCACCCGCGTCGACGAGGCGGCCCCGTAGGAGAGGTTCCGCCTCCAGGTGTAGCGCGAGACGCCGGAGTCGCGCAGGGGCCGCATCGCCGGGCTCACGTCGAAGGAGAGCGCGAGCGCCACCTCGTCGCGGAGCGAGGCCCTCGCGCCCGCCAGGTCGGCGCGGGCCGCGTCGTCCGGCACCACTCCCGAGCCCTCGTCCACTCGCTCGACGTCGACGGTGACGTGGAACAGCGGCACCTCGTCCCCGAGGGAGATCGCGGGCAGGAGCGCGGACACGGCGAGCAGCATTCTTCCGGTTCTCAAGATGGCTC
>Ga0335079_10003086_pt1 | contig 19230 bp, 22 predicted proteins | sample Lox_Sample_33_FD_206719 | JGI IMG/M metagenome (GOLD analysis project Ga0335079, IMG submission 206719) | Soil microbial communities from Loxahatchee National Wildlife Refuge, Florida, United States - Lox_Sample_3.3 | ecosystem: Environmental > Terrestrial > Soil > Wetlands | place: USA... | reverse complement strand
CGAAAACGCGCCTTATCGTGCCGTCCTTTCCGGAGCCATCCATGCCCTGAAGAACCAGCAGGACCTTGTGCTTGTGCTCGGCGTAGAGCAGCTCTTGGAGGGGGTCGAGTTTTCTTATGTTCGATTGGATCGCCCTCTCTCCGTCCTTCTTGTCGCCCCAGAACCCGGACGTGTCACCGGGGTCGATTCTGTCAAGGCGAATCTTGGCTCCGGGCTTCACCAGGTATCCTTTCGTGCGCGGCTTCTTGGCCACGGGGCACACTGGAGCACGCCTTCCTTTAGTCATTTCGCGGCTCGGGCCAAGAACGGAGTCCCTGGCCATCGGTCTTCAATGGCTTCCTGTAGAAGACGCCAAGACTAGGCTTAATACCTCTGTCCACAATCAAGAATTGTCTTGACGAAAACTGATCTCACTAAGGAACAGGTGGAAGACCTGGTCGCCGGCGCGACCATTTTGGGAGTGGGGGGCGGAGGGAGTCCGTCCGAGGGGCTCGCAGGCCTCACCCGCGTGTTGGACCAGGGGAGGCATCTCGTCATCGCGGGTCTGGATGAATTCGGCGAGCAGGACATCATCGTCAGCCCCTACTTCGTTGGGTCAGTGGCGCCGTCCAAGAAGGCTGAAGGGAATCAGCCACCAGCAGTGCCAGACCCAATTGCGGCAGCTGTTTCTCTCCTAGAATCCAAGCTGGGCAAGAAGGTCTCCGGAACAGTGGCCACAGAAATAGGAGGGGGGAACACGGCAGCCTGCCTGGCCGTAGCGGCGAAACTCGGCATCCCCATGGTAGACGGAGATTTGATGGGGAGGGCGGGCCCTGAGCTGCACCAGAGCACCACGCAGATCTTCAATCTGTCCATGGCCCCTTCGGCCATAGTCAGCGAGACAGGAGACAGAATTCTGGTCGAGTCCTATGCGAGAATCGACGACTATGAAGCAATCGCCAGGTACGTGAGCGTGGTTGCGGGGGGGCACGTCGCTGTGGTCGACTCTGCACTTACCGTGAGCGCGGCCAGGGACTGCGTAATCCAGGGAACCATCTCGAAGTGCATTGGAATCGGCAGGACGAGGCGCACGGCAATCGGGAAGGGCGAAGACTCGGTGGCCGCCGTCCTCGACGAACTGGAAAACGGAAGGCTGCTCCTGAAGGGGAAGGTGAAGAAGTACACCTGGAGAGACGAGAAGGGCTTCCTATTCGGCGACGCGACGGTCTCCGGCGAAGCCGAGTGGAAGGGCAAGGAGTTTAGGAGCTGGATAATGAACGAGCACATTATGGGCTGGACGAATGGGAAACCGTCCGTGATGCCTCCCGACCTGATAATGTTCCTTGAGCCATCGAGCGGGTCGGGGATAACGAACGACAGATTGGAGGAAGGCATGGAGGTTTCGGTGGTCGGCGCGAGCGCTCCTAAAGTCTGGAGAAAGCCTTCCGGGCTCGCGGTCTTCGGCCCGCGGCACTTCGGGTTCGACTACGACTACATTCCCTTCGAGGAACTGCAATCCTGAGAGACTTTCCGTAAGTCACCAACATCTCCCAACCCTTTTAAGAACAGGGCACCGAAAAATTACCGTGGACGCTTCTTGGGAATCAACGCGTGCTGACCGGTTGACCAGCGCCTGGTGTAGCCGTTGGGGCTAGCGGGATTCGTAATCAGAAGAGCTGTCTATTCTGTTCTGCTCGTCATTGGGGCAGTCGTGCTCGTGTTTCTGCTGACGAGGGTTGCGGCACCAAACCCGGCAGCGCTCTGGGCAGGACCACGGGCGCCTCCCTCAGTCATTCACGCCGTCGTCGTGGAGTACCACCTCGACCAGCCCCTCTACATCCAGCTCCTCTACTATCTCCAAGAGATATTCACCTTCAACTTCGGAATCTCGCCCTTCTTCAAGCAGCCTGTCTCCAGCCTGGTCGCACTCTACTTTCCGAGGACGCTGGAGCTCAGTTTCTTCGCGATGGTGCTAACGGTCATGATCGGGGTCTTCAGCGGCGCCTATGGAGCGGCGCACCAGGACAAAAAGGGAGACTACGCCGTAAGGGGAATCTACCTCGTGAGCTGGAGCATGCCACCCTTCCTGGTCGCGCTCCTCCTCCAGTTCGTTTTTGCCTACCAGTGGAGCCTGTTCCCTTCGAGCCTGCTCGCCGACCCAACGCTGATCCCGCCCAAGGTGGTGACCGGCTTCCCTCTGCTCGATTCCCTCATCGAAGGGGACCTCCCGTTCTTCTACTCGACTCTGACCCACCTGGTGCTCCCGGCAGTCGCGCTGGCCCTGATCTCCTTCGGGTTGATAACGAGGATAACGCGCTCCTCGATGCTCGAGTCACTCAAGTCGGACTTCGTCAGGACGGCTATAATGAAGGGAGTGGGCGGAAGGAGGGCGGTCTATGTCCACGCCCTGAAGAACTCGCTTCTCCCCGTAATCACCGTCATCGCCTTGACCTTCGCCTACGTCATAGCGGGGGCGGTTGTCGTAGAGGAGATATTCGGTTATGAAGGAATGGGGTACCTAATCACCCAGGCCATCTACAACTACGACTACCCGACCCTCATAGGCTCGACCATCGTGATCGTGGTCGCAGTCGTTGCAATCAACTTCGCAGCGGATGTCCTCTACGCCGTCGTGGACCCAAGGATCCGGTTAGGAGAGTAGAATTGGGCGTCCTCGGCGTGGTCAGGCAGATTGCTTCACGACCCGCCCCCCTGCTCGGCCTTCTCATAGTCGCGGCCTTCTACGGTTGGTCCCTCGTCGAGGGTCTGCTCCAGCTCGTGGGAAGTCTGACCCATAACACGGCGCTGGGCTGGGCGCTGCTGCAGTCCAATCCGTTTACGCCTTCCACGTCGAACTCGCTGCTCCCCCCCAGCTTTTCGCACCTGATGGGGACGGACGACTTGGGGAGGGACATTTGGACCCGAGTGCTCTACGCTGCTCCCACAGACGCTCTTGTCTCCGCGGTGGTGGTCGGAGGCGGGATACTCGTCGGGAGCCTCATAGGCATCCCGGCGGGGTACATCGGAGGAGCGGTGGAGGAGGTCAACATGCGCTTCACCGACCTCTTCCTCGCGTTTCCCGCCCTGATTCTTGCGGTGGCAATCGAAGCGACCTTCGGGCGCCAGCTCGTGTACGCCATCCTCGCCCTGATCATAGTGTGGTGGCCTTCCTACGCGAGGCTATTCCGGGCAGAGGCGCTGAGGATCAAGAACCTCAGGTTCATCGACGCCGCCCTGCTTTCGGGGCTGCGCGACAGGAGCATAATGGCCAAGCACATGATACCGTCTTCGCTCAACACCATGGTCTCCTATGCCACCATCGACCTGGGAAACTCGATCCTGGTCTACTCCATCCTTTGCTTCCTCGGGCTCGGAATCCCCGCGCCCGCACCCGAGTGGGGCTCCATGACTTCACTCGGCCTCTACTATTTTCCGCAGTGGTGGTGGTATTCGCTGCTGCCCGGGGTCGTGATAACTGTGGTCGTGGTCGGGGCCGCGCTGCTGGGTGACGGACTAAGAGACGTCCTCTCAGGAGGCGCCTAGTCATGGAGGTGCTCCGCGTCGAAGGGCTCACGGTGGACTACGGGGTGGGAGGGGGGACGGTTCACGCGCTGAGGGACGTGTCCCTTTCGATCCAGGAGGGTGAAATCGTCGGAGTGGTAGGCGAGAGCGGCTCCGGGAAGAGCACGCTGGCTCTCGCCGTATCTCGCCTGCTGCGGTCACCGCCGGCGGTACAGCGGGGAGGAAGCATAACCTTCAGGGGGTCCGAGATATCTCAGATGCAGCCTTCTGAGATAGACAGACTGCGCGGGACCGGCATCTTCATGGTGTTCCAGGACCCGTTTCTCAGTCTGAATCCCCTCATGAAAGTCAAGGACCAGATAGCCGAAGTGATAGCCGTAAGAACGAAGCGCAGTTCCAGTCCCTACGATAGGAGTTCGGCTGAGGGCGAAGCAGTTGCCCATCTGAAGACGGTGAGGATAGGGGACGCGGAGGACATCGCGGAGCGCTACCCCCATCAGATCTCCGGAGGGCAGATTCAGCGTGTCATGCTCGCCATGGCGCTGGCAGCGCGCCCCCAGCTGCTCGTGGCGGACGAGCCGACGACGGCGCTGGACGTTACCACCCAGGCACAGATTCTTGCCGTGCTCAAGGAGATAGTGGGGACTACAAAGATGGGGGTCCTCTACGTGACCCACGACCTGGCCGTTGCCGGAGTGATCTGCGACAGAATGGCCGTGCTCTACGGCGGAATGGTCCAGGAGGCTGGGCCGACTGATAAGATACTATTCGAACCGAAGCATCCGTACACCGTGGGCCTGATGAATAGCATACCCTCGAAGACGAAGAAGGAGGGACCTCTTACCGCCATAAGAGGTTCGTTCAATCCAGAGGGATTGGGAGGGATTTGCTCCTTCGCCCCCCGATGCCCCCTGGTCCGCGAGGAGTGCCGGCGGGGCATCCCCGCCCAAAACCCGGTCGACGGCAGGGTGGTTCGGTGCATCAACTATGGTGAGAATTACGAGCAGTAGACAGGAAGAGCTTCTCGAGGTCCAGGAGGTCACCAAGAGGTTCTCCATAGGGCGGCGGAGCCTTTGGGACAGGATTACCAGGAAGCGGCAGAAGTACGTACAAGCGGTGGGGGGAGCGACCTTCATCGTGGAAGCAGGCGAGACTCTGGTCGTACTCGGGGAAAGCGGATCTGGGAAGACAACTCTCGGCAGGCTCATAGTGGGCCTTGAGAAAGCGGACTCAGGCAGGATCGCCCTGTCGGGAGACGCGGTGCTGCCCGTCAGGGAGCACAGGACTCAGCGGGGCAGGTTGCAGATGGTCTTCCAGGACCCCGGCTCGTCCCTTGATCCCTTCATGAAGGTCAGGGACGTGGTGGCGGAGCCCCTGACAAGGAGTGGCATTTCCAGCGGGGCCAGGACGGAGAAGGTTGTACAGGCAATCGACAGCGTCGGACTGGACAGGTCGGTGCTGGACAGGCGAGCGTCGGAGCTGAGCGGGGGGCAGAAGCAGAGGGTTTCGGTGGCCAGGGCGATAGTGAGCAGCCCCGAGGTCATCGTCCTCGACGAGCCCACTTCTTCTATCGACGTCTCCATTCAGGCCCAGGTGCTCAACATGCTCGTAGGGCTCCAGCAGCGGAATCACTACGCCTACGTGCTGATCACCCACGACCCGAACGTTGCGAGTTTCATGGCCGACAACATCGCTGTCATGTATCTGGGGAAGATCGTCGAACAGGGGCCGGCAGCCAAGGTGCTGCTTCACCCTAGGCATCCCTACACCCAGGCCCTGCTTTCCTCTACCCCCAGACTTCACGAGAGGTCAATCCCGGAGGCCATCAAAGGCGAACCTCCAAGCCTGATCAATCTCCCCCCGGGGTGCCCCTATGCTCCACGCTGTCCCTATGCGATTAAGGTCTGCGGGGAGCGGGAGCCAGAGACCTATGAGATTGAGGGGCTCGCCGTCTCGTGCTACATCTACGACAAAGACCTCAAGAGCCAGTTTGGGGCTGCGCCCTAGCTAGATGTGTAGTAGACCAGCGGATAGTAAGTCCCCAGTATGCCTGGGTTGTAGAATATCCCGGCCACGTAGTCTCTCTGAGCCCAGTTGGGGACCACGGCGTAGAGCCAGATGTCGGGCACCTGCTGGTAGACCATCTGATACACGCTGCTGACAGTGCTGTTGTACTTCGCCTCGTCGGTCTCAAAGGGCAGATTGGCGGTCAGGGCGTCCACAGTCGAGTTTGTGAAGCACGCCAGGTTTCCGCTTATCCCGCAGTAGACGCTGTTCACCAGCACTACGAGGTCCTGATAGACGGGGTCAAGCCAGGAAGGATACCAGTACCAGATCAGCATTTCGGGATACGTTGAGGCCGTGGCGGATTGAGAGAGGTCCGTTGTCTCTCCCTGGGTCGTCAGGCCGTTCAGGGTGACCGTGAGTCCGATTTTGAGCAGGTATGACTGGACGAGCTGCGCAACACTAATCTCCGCGGTGTCACTGGTGATGTACGACAGGGTGGGGGAGAACTTCGTTCCACCCGGGTTGATGGTGGTCCCGTTGGGAAGGGTAAGGGTAAATCCTAGAGCCTTCAGCAATTTGATCGAAGTGTTGGGGTTGTAGCTGTAGGGAGAGAGGTTGTCCGGGTTGTAATAGGAAAGGCCCGGGCTTATGGGGCCGACGTACGCCTTTCCGTACTGCAGCGCCACCGAGGAGAAAATCTCGGAGTAGTTTATGGCGTCGGCGAGGGCGACCCGGAAGTCAGTTATGTTGTAGGGATACTTCTGAGTGTCGAGGGTGATCATGAGGAAGTTGAATGTGGGTGCGTTGGGCAGGCTCTCGACTTTGATCCCCGGATGCTGGGAGAGAGACTGGAGGAAGGAAGGTGCCAGGGCGGGAATCGGCGGCCCCTCCGTTACCTGCGCCTGATTGCTTTCTATTCCCTGGACGATGGAGGAGGACTGCGTCACGTACTGGACTATGATCGTGGGAATGTGCGGCGGCGTCAGCATAATGTTGCTCTGCGACGCCGGGAGCTTCGCCGCCCAGTAGTTCGGGTTCTCCTGCATGGTGATGAACTCCGAAGCGACGTAGTTCTTCACGTAGTATGGAGCCGTCCCCATGGTGTGCGTGTTGACATAGGTGTTCTGGGAGTTGGGCTGGACGCCGCCGTTCTCGTCGACGAACGTCGGGTCGACCATTCCGGCGCCGGGCACGGCCATCACCTGCTGGAAGAACCTGTAGGGGTTCAGGAGGTTGAACACGACCTGGTAGTTGCCCGTGACCACTATCGCCTGGTTGGGATAGGCCATTATCGTTTGAATAGTCGAGTTGGACGCTTTGAAGTTCGACAGGACAGTGGCGAGGTCATTGGCAGACTGCTGAGCCGCCAGGGTCGCATTCGTGCTCGATATGGAGAAGCCACCGGCCCGCAGGGCATCGGCGACGCCGTCGGGCACGGCATATCCGGTGAGGTACGCGGTCGTGCCGTTATACAGCGTGCTAGTGAAGTAGAAGGCGCCTATCTGCTGCATCAGTATGGTCCGGTAGATGTTGAACCACACTACTGAGGAGTTGAACGGGTGGCCGTTCATGAACCAGGCGTTGGTCCTCAGGTTGAAGGTGTACACCGTGTACCCCGCGTTCCACGTCCAGTTGTCAGCGAGGATGGGGGCGAAGGACGTGGTGCTAGTGTAGTTGAACATCAAGAGCGTCTGGTAGACGTTGGTCATGATCTCGTCCTCCCCGGCAAAAAAGCCGGCGGCAGGATCTATCGAGCTGGTGGGTTCGTTGTTCATCTCGACCAGCTGACTGGAGTTCTTGGGCCCCGGCGTGGTCGATGTCGTAGACGTGCTCCCTGTCGAAGTCGTCGAGGTGGTGGATGTGCTTGCAGTCGAAGATGTGGAACTCGTTGAGGAGGGGCCTGAGACAGACAGGAAGTAGATGGCCGCGACAGCGGCTATGATAAGCACTACAATCACTATACCGGCTTGAACTCTCGTGACTGCTCTACGAGAGGGACGCAAAATCGACGCGCCTTCTGAGCGCCATATGCGATTTAAGCTTTGGGAGAGGCCGACGGTGGGGTTGGCCAGCGGCCGTTCCTACGAGCCGCTTCGGCGCCTCGCTGCTCCTGTAATGGAAGTCAGTTCAGGATGGACGTACTTCCCGTCCTTGATCACCAGCTGGCCGTCGGCGACGAGCGTCGGCCTCAGGGTGATCCCGTCCGAGTGCGAGGCTGCTCTCGTGCTCCTTGCCCCAAAGGTCTCGCTCTGGTTGCCGAGGCCCCATTCGAGGACCCCCCAGATCCTTTCGTCTTCGAGCACGTTCCCGGTCAGTTTCGCCCCCGGGTTGCAGCCGTAGGAGATGTGGGCGGGGACGTACATATTCTCGTCCTTAAAGCTCCCGAGCCACTTATCGTAGATCCTCGCCGCCCTGCCGCCGTGGACGCCCTCCACCTTCCCGTTCTTCACGTCCAGCTTCACTGGCTCCTTCAATAGTCCCAGCTCGTCGGGAGGGTTGACGGAGCCGTCGTAGACTATGGTCCCGTTAATGGTCTCCTCCAGAGGTGCCCAGTCCACCTGCCCCAGGAGCATGTACTCACCTGGCCCAGAGACATCCCCCTCCACAAGGACGGGTCTCCGAGGGTCGTTCTCGAACGTGACATCGGATCCGCCGGGGGTAGTGTAGTGCATCGATCGAGACGACTTGGTTATCCCCTGCAGGGCCCTTTGGAAGCTGAGGACAGCCGGCACGTTCACGTCGCCCACGCACCTCACGGCCATGTCCCTGTTCATCCCGACCAGGCAGATGTACCTCGTTCGCCTCCTCCTCATCGCTTCTTCGTACACGGCGGAGTAGAGCAACCACTTCCCGTTCAGCTCCACCCAGACATCGGAGTTAGCGACCACGCCCGTCAGACTCTCAAGAGGGAGGAAAGGCTCGGCCGCTCTTCCGACGTGAGGGGGCGCCTTGTTCCTGACGAGAAGGGGTTTGGAGCCGAGGGCCGTTGCGGCCCTCTCCACTTCAGTGGCGAATTCCCAGTCGCTCTCCGTGTCACAGGTGATGGCGACGGTCTCGCCCTTCTTCACCTTCATCAGGTTCCTGAGCAGCTTGTCCGCGGTGCGTGCGACGCGAGTGGCTGCCAATCAATAACACGCCTGTAGGCGTCAAGCCACAGCGTGATTATTTAAGCGGCGGGCCCATCCCCACGTTGAAATCGTTCGCTGGAGCAAGAGGGCGAAATCTTTTCTCCTGGAGCTGACGGTCCATTCTGTCATGAGGTACTCCTGAAGATGGGCAAGGGAAGAGGGTCCGATTCCGTTCTCGACCTTCTGGCAGCCATTTCAAAGGGGAAGGCGACAATAACGTTGGAAGGGCGTCCCTTCATCCACCTGGACGCCGACGAGAAGACGATGGAGGTCGATGCGAATGGATTCACGGCGGCTGGCCTGCGTCTTCAGGATTTTGGAGGTGGAAAGGAGGGGCCACTTGCCACTCTGACGGGCCCGGTGCAGATCGCAGGTGCGCTTTCTGCCCACGGATGGAAGCTGACCTTGTGCACCGAGGGGGAGAAGGTGCTCACAATGGGTAAAGGGGTGTCCAGGCTTACGGGCCGAATCAGGATGAACCCCATTAAGGCTAGGAAGCTGCTGAAGGCATTGAGATAGAGCTTGGCCCTCCGCCTAGCTCTTCGCCATCAGTGTTACGTTCTTGGTTGCAGAAGCCTTCTTTTCGTCCTCGGTCAGGTCTCTTACGTGGCACGTCACAGTGACGAGGCCGTTCAGCTCCACGCTCATTCCGGTGCTGGGGAACCTGACGTTCATCCCTTGAAGGTTAACGTCCACCTGTGAGTGCTTGTCTGAGAGGGCTTCCAGAAACTCTGCTACCATGTGCCTTTCGGGTTCGGCGGTATGTCTTGATTGCGCCATGACTGGGATTTCGCTATGACGGATATTTAGGGATTGGGAGGACGAAATCCACCCCCGACGCTCTGCTTTTCTATGCGGAGGGCGTCACGGCTCTGGATGCATTTCGAAGAGACCATGAAGTTCGGAGGAGACGCGGCCGAAGTCTGGAGGAGGGTCTCCGCGATAAAGGAGATTCCGCGGTACTGGCATGGAATGCGTTCGCTCATAGTGGTAGGCGAGGACGATGGGGTAGTCCGCGTGAAAGTGAAGTTCGCATTCGGCGGTTCGGGGGTGGCGGACATCACCGTCGATGATGTCGGGCGTACCATGACAATCGACTACAGGTCGGGGGCGTTCACGGGAAAACAGACCGTCATGGTAGGCGAAGGAAGCATAGGCGCCTCTTGGGATGTAAAGTTCAGGGGAATCTACCGCTTGGCTTCAAGGTGGAATGAAGGCCACTTCAGGTCGGGAACGGTGCACGCTCTCGAGAGGCTTGTCGGCCGGGACGGTCCCACCTAGGATTCCCACTGCGGGAGGGCTCGCCGCGAATTCTGCACCTTGGAGTGAGTCAAGGTTCATCGCACCTCCGATGAGCTCGATTAGCCGAGGTGGAGCCTTTCCAAGAGCCGTAAGCTGTTTACCTAGCTCAACCGATGTGTTGTACCGCTCAGGTCCGCTAAGGGAACACCCGCTCGCCAGTGGTCGCGTCCAGAAGGTAGATGGCTCGGTAAGGACATGATTGAGCTGCCTTGAAGACCTTCTCGGGGTCCACCGTCGGGTCCCCCACGCGCTCCAGCGGGGCCGGGTCGAACATCGATTTCTTCTTGCTCCAGTCTAGACGGAATACGTCTGGCGCCAACTCAACACAACTCGAGGCACCCATGCAGAGATCGTGATCAACACCCACATCGAGTCTTGTTCCTTCAATGACGATCCCTGTCCACCATCCGCTCTGACTCAGGTCTCGCCGCCACCGTAGAATCATTACGAATCCGATGATTGTACCAATGCCGAAGGCTATCCAGGCAAGATTCGCGATTTGGTCGTCCACTGGCAATCAGCTTCAACAATTGGGAGCCAGGCAGTCTATGCTGCCTGACTCACTTCGATGGTTCCCTGCATCCAGTAGTGGTAGGTGCAAGCGTACCTGTAGGTGCCAGGAACTTTGAAGGTGTACGTGAAGGTTGCCCCTGGCATCATGTTTCCCGAGTCGAACTTTGTCGCACCGCTCGGAACCGTCGTCGCACTGACCACGTGGGGCGCGCTGTCGTTGTTTGTCCATATCACTGTGTTGTTGATCCCGATGACCAGGTCGATTGTGCTGGGTTGGAAATTGAACGACTGGGTCGTACCTACTCCGTAGGGCATGCTTACGTGCACCCCTTCGAGTTGCGTGGAGGCGCCCGAGCCTGTCGTTGATGTGAGAGACGTCATTGTAGTGGCTGCCACCGTAGCCTCGGGCATCATCTGACGCGACTGGGGTGGGGCCGCATTGTTGGTGGAGGCGTAGTAGGCTACGCCGGCCAGGAGGACGACGAACACCACTGTCACGACAAAAACGACCCCTGTGCCTAGCCCAGGCCTCTTTGCGGGCTCCCTCACGCGCCTGCGACCTCCCTAGCGACGGCCGGGGTTCTTCGCAATGTCACGAAGGCTGCGATCCCGGCCGCGATGAGGACAGCCTGAATGCCCAGGAGGGACACGAAGGCCGCATCGCCGAGGAGGTACTTCGAGAAGGCAGCCGCGGTAGTGACGTCCGAGGAGAACGTCATTGTGCCGAAGAAGATGTCGCCACTCATCGCTCCCATCTGGACCAGACCGAGCAGAGTTGCGACCAGGATTGCTGCCCTCGGCTTTCTCCACAGGCCTGCGACCAAGGCTAGGTCAAGGGCCGTGAACGCCACGAGGCCATAGGCATGCGTAGGGGCCACGGACCACAGATACGAATCGGTGGCTAGAATGTAGGCTCCCACCGCCGCAGAGAAGAACAGGACGACAGACAGAATCAGAGTTGTGGTCTTCAAATTCGCATAATTCACCTCCTGACGGAGCCTTCCGTCAGCCCCACGGATGTTGCTCCCTCAGCCTTTGAAGAAAGAAGCCGTGCTGGGAGAGCGGTTGCAGCCGTTAGTTTTTTCGCCATGCCATCCAATTCTGGGTCCGAATCGGTTAACAGATGCCCTACGGCGACGCCGGAAATCGGACATTCTAAAAATACTTGACAATGCTTATAGCATTAGTGAAATTCCTCTAAACAGTTGCACCATCCGGACCGGCTGGACGCAGGCATCCTCCGCGAGCTCCAGAACCCGGCTTCGAGGTGGGACATCAGGAAGTCCTTCGTCCGAATTGCCAGAAGGCTGCAGGTGGACGAGGAGACCGTTAGGAGGAGGGTCGCCAAGATGGAGACCCTCGGCGTCATCCAGGGATGGACAATAACCCCGAACCCTCACCTGCTCGACAGGGACAGGGTCGGGGCCTATCTTGACCTCACTCCTGGGAGCAGGAGACACCAACTGGCCGACAGTCTGGCAGGCGTCGAAGGCGTGACGTCGGTCCACTCCTTCCATGGGGACTCGTTGCTGGTCTTCGTCGATTACCCGACGGGTTCCCCCCACGATGTGCAGGTCGCAGAGATTGAAGGAATATGCGGGACGAGGAGCACCATGATTCTGGACTCCAAGTTCCCTCCGTTCGGCCTGGTGATGACCTCGACCGACTGGAGGATACTGCGGTCCCTGCGGAGGGGCGCGAGGAGAAAGCTGGGCGTCCTAGCTAAAGAAGCGGGGGTGAGCGTCAAGACTTTCAACAGGAGGCTGGAAGAGCTCATCGAAGGTCGGGCGTTTTACCTCGAGGTAAAAGTGGACTTCCAGCGAATGGCGGGGCTCGCCTACACCCTAGTCGTCCACTACAAAGACGCAGCACAAAAGGAAAGGGCAGATCCTGCCATCGTAGAAAGGCTGGGGGAAGGATACGAATGGAGCGACACAAGATCTGACCCGACGCACTCCCTCTTCTCAGCATTCTCGAGTAATCTGGGAGAAGCCGAACAGATTGTCGACTGGGTGAGGACACTGAAGGGTCTCGCCGATGTGAGAATGGGAGTTGAAGAGAACCGTCTGGCACTGGGCGCCTGGATCGATGAAGAAATCCAGTCGAGGAGTGCCTCAGCCCCTACTGCCAAAGAAATCGTTGCCGCCGCCCGCTGGGCGCCCCCTGCACCCCCTCCCATTGAAGTCCCGACGATTCCCAATGCCGTGGACTCCTGGTGGACGGGGAACCTGGTGGAAGGAAGGAACGTCAGGGTGTCCATCGACGCTGATTTGTGCATGGGGTCGGCAAGCTGCGTGGCGATGGCCCCCAAAGTCTTCAGGCTCGACTGGGCGAAGAGGAGGTCGTCGATGAGCGAACCCATTCCTCTGGAGGTCCTGAGGACAAAAGGGACCGAGCCGGAGGCGCTCTTCTTGGCTGCCCAGTCCTGTCCCTATGGAGTCATTCGAATTGAGGACGCCGACACGGGCGAGCAGCTGTATCCCTGACGATCGATTCGATGCGCACTGGTTGGAAATATTGATGGTTGCGTGTTCTACTATTCCTGCAACCCGTTCAGGGCCCCAAAGACCACCCTTCCCGCCTTGGTCGTGTACCCGCGAAGTGCTTCGGCATCAACTATGGGCGCCGACTCTGTGACGTTGTCGCTCACCAGCAGCAGGGAAGCTGTCTTCACCTTTCTGAGCTTCCCGAGGCCGAACAGCGTGGCACACTCCATTTCGATGGCGATGTAGCCCTTCTTCGCAGACGCCCTGGCGAAGCTAGAATCTTCAGCGTAGAACGCGTCGGAAGAGAAGACCGGACCTTTGTAGTATCCTGTTCCTTGCTTTTGGACAGAAGCCATCAGCAGTTCGGTGAGGCGGCGATCAGGCTTCGGCGTAATTCTTCTGTCGAAGTATTGGTCGAGGGTTCCACCTTTGTACCCGGCGCCGGTTGCGATCACCATGTCTCCGACCCTCATGGGTTTCAGCAGCCCGCCACAGCTGCCCAGCCTTACGATTGCTCGAACCCCAAGCATGGTCAGCTCCTCCACGACCACGGCCACCGAAGGTCCGCCAATCCCGTGGCAGGCAACGGTGATGCTTCTGCCGTCGTACTCCCCGGTGTAGGTCAGGAACCCCCTGTTCTCATTCACCAGCCTCCGGCCCTTCAGCAAGCCCGAGAGCTGGACCACCCGCGCCGGGTCGCCTGAAATGACGGCCCTCTTGGCTACGTCACCACGCCTGGCCTTGATGTGCTGAGGCTTCAACTAGACCGACACCTGCTACAAGCTTCCGGTCCAGCAGTGAGAGTGACTCATTGCGCCGCACCAGCCCGGTGTGGGGCGCCTGCCTTCCCTCCGCGGCCGGAGGTCAGTGACGATGAGAAATGCTCAGCCGCATCCTCGACATCTCGAAGGAACATGGTGATCTCCTCGACAGTGTTGAAGTGGACGGGGCTGGCACGTACAGCGATTGACTTCCCGTAGGTGTTGAGAGTCTTCGAATAGAATCCGCCGTGGTCCTCAGCCAGCACGGCTATGGCATGCCTGTCCCAGAGGTACCTGGCGACTTCCATTGGGTCCGCTCCCGCGATGTTGAACGTGAACGTCGGGACGCGTGACTGCACCCGAGCCGCGTCGGTTATTCCGTAGACCTCGACGCCGGCGATCTCAGGTAGGCCTCGGACACCCTGAGTCCCCTTCAGCATGACGACTGAGAGCCCCCGCTCGTATTCTTCAATCCATGTGAGCGCAGCTTTCAGCGAGCGTCGACGGCCCGTGTATGCGCCGAGCGATTCCGCTACCCGTCCCTCCTGTTCTACCTTGGCGCCCAGCCAGGCGAAATACTCCATCACAGCGCTTATCGAGGCGAAGAGCGACTGGTCACGTGTACCCATCTCCCAGCTTGACGGGGGATCCTCCGGAGCGGGCAGGACCTTGTACGGTTTGAGGGTCTGAAGAAGATGCTTGCGACCGCACATGAAACTCCCGCGCCTGCTGAACAGTTTGTACGCGGAGAACACGACGAAATCGAAGGGAGTCTTCTCGATGTCAAGCGGGACGTGAGCAACGGTGTGAACCGCGTCCACTACGGTGTAGGCGGAGGCATGCTTTGCGATCTTCAAGACTTGGTCGAGGGGCGTCTTTGAGCCAAGAACATTGGAGACCCCAGCCACCGAAATGACCCTGGTGTTTTCGTCCACCAGACCTTCCAGGTGGCGCAGATCGAGCAGCCCCGTCCTCGGGTCGAACTTCGCGAACCGCACCTCTTTGACAAGCCTTCTCCGTTCCAGTTCCAGCCACGGGCTTATGTTCGCGTAGTGCTCATAATTGGTGAGCACAACGTTTTCCTTTCCCGACAGCTCCTTTGAGATTGCGTAGCTGAGGTGGAAAAGCAGGCTGGTCGCTGACTCTCCAGATACGACGCAGTAGGTGTCGGGAGCGTTCAGGAGGTCGCCGACGTCCTTTCTCCCGTCGAGTATCACTTCGTCGTTTCTCTGGGATTCCCACGAAGGGGCGTCGACGTTGGCCGAACAGTCTATTCGCGCCTTCGCTTCAGCTGCGGCAGCTTGCTGCAGAACGAGGGAACCGGCAGCATTTTCGAAAAAGATGCGGTGCCGTCCGCTCGCGTCCTTGTCAACCCGGGGAAAATTAGCCCGAATCGATGAGAGAAGCTCCGAGGACAACCAGGAAAAAGCAGTCTCGGTCTATATACACTTTGACCAATACAGATGCCGAGCGAATTGGACGCGTTCAACTTTAGACGCAGCGGGTCGGATTCGAACAAGCTACTTTGGTACTATTGGCCAGGTCGGCATCGCATCGAGAAGAGTAGGGCGGACATCTATTTCCGTTCTTAGGCGGTGCTGCTAAACTGCGAGAGGTCTGCACTGACCGCTCGAACTACCATGTCTGTATAATCTGTAAATAGAACTTCGGATTTCTCTGTTTTTTCGGAGAACACCATGACGAGGTACCTAGTCATCTGGAAGGCTGTGAACTCCAGATTCCCTGAGGAACGAGATGCCAGAGTCAAGCAACAAATCGGGTACACCCAGCTTGTGCAGGAGGCCCTCAAGTCAGGGGGGCCCCTGAAGGAGTGGGCAACCATCCCAGACGGGACAATGGGATACGCAATCTTCGACGGGGACGTGACTGACATGGCTCTGATGGCCACCCTGTACGTGCCCCACTTCGAGTTCGAAACCCATCCAATCATGACGGCAGAAGAGTTCCTGGGCGCTCTGAAGACAGCAGCATAGCTGGTCCAGAGTTAGGAATGCCGAAACGAGGGCTGGTGGGAACCAGCCACTTCCAAGGCGTACGCTCTAATCCTCAGCCAAGGTGAGATCGTTGCAAACAGCCTCGCCCTGATGTATCCGTGAACTGTGAACGAACACGGGCCAAGAGCTCGGGCCGCCCTAGAATGTCATTCTCAGCAGCCCAAGTAGACCAGCGAGTTCGGCGCCTCCGATGACCGAAAGGTAGGGGAGAGCATCGGTGCCAAAGAGGGGAGACATCGTTCCATAGGCGAATGCCGTGAGGAGATTCTGAAGGAGCAGCATGGTGGCAAAGAAGGCGAGCCCGAAGGAGTATGCTGCCCGGGATTTGATCGCTATCTTGGCGTAGAGATACAGCAGGAAAAGCAGGATGACCGAATTGATCCCGGCGATCCCGATGGCGAAATCCATCAGCACTTCCATTACGGTCAGGGCTGAAACACGACCGTTCGGCGTTTAACTCTTCTTAGAAATCTCTTAACTGAACGCCTGACACGCCCAACCGAGATGACGGACGATCCGGAGCTCCGGAGGCTCCTATGGTACCTGTTGGGCGGAACTCGTGGGGCAGAGAACAGGGCCACGATAATACGGGCCATAAGGGAGCGTCCGAGGAACCTGAACCAACTCGCTACCGACCTGGGGTTCCAGTACACCCTGGTGCAGCATCACGTGGGAGTGCTGAAACGGAACTCTCTTGTCTCCGTCGTCGGCGAACACTACGGGCAGACCTACTTCCTCAGCCCCTGGCTGGAGGCCCACTTCGACGTCTTCGAGCTGGTGGCGAAGGAACTGAACGTTTGACCTGCCAGGATCATCAAGAGAATTACAACACATTCAGACCCAACCTCGAAGAATGGAAAAATAGACTTCGTTAGGTTTCGAAAAATACGATGAAGAAGACAATCATAGCTACTCTCAGCATCGCATTACTGATTCTCTTAGCAAGCCCCATACTTCTCATTACGGCAGCTCAGCCCCCAAAGCCAGGAATCGTCTATACCATTGACAACAAGTCGGCCAACTCAGTCCTAGAGTTCCAGTCTGGCCCCGACTCCTCTCTGACACTGGTCGGGACCTTCTCTTCCCATGGCAGCGGCACTGGAGCGAAGCTTGCAAGCCAGGGCTCGGTAACGCTCACTCAGGACGATAAGTGGTTGCTCGTTGTTGACGCAGGAAGCGACCAGATAACCGTCTTCCAAGTGAACAGCGACGGGAGCCTCACCTTTGCCAGTGTTGCAGCCTCACACGGAACAGCGCCCATAAGCATCACCGAGCACGATCGTCTGGTCTACGTGCTCGACAACGGGACAAGGACGACACCTGGCAACATCGCAGGGTTCTCCCTGGCCCACAACGGCCTTCTGACCTTCCTGCCGGGATCGGTTCAACCGCTTAGTGGCGCGCCCAACACTTCCCCCGAGCAGATAGGTTTCAGCAACGACGGGAGCGTTCTGGTGGTCACAGAGAAGGCGGCAGGAGCCATCGACACGTACGTGGTCGGTAGTGGAGGCGTTGCGAGCTCCCCAACGACTATCTCATCCAACTCTGCAGGGCCCTACGGCTTCGCTTTCACACCACAGGGCTATCTCATCCTGAGCGAAGCTGCCGCGGGTACACTCTCATCCTACAGTGTCTCAGACGACGGCGTCCTGAGGACCCTCAGTGGCTCCATACCCGACTTTGGGCTGGCACCCTGCTGGGTTGCTGTTTCGCCCGACGGAGACTTCGTTTACACAACTAACGCACATGGAGGGACAATCTCGGGATACGAAGTGTCTGGAACAGGGACAATCAGCCTCTTCAGTTCGGTTGCGTCGAAGGCGCTAACACCAACTCTCGACTTGGCCTTTGGGGGAAGCAACAACTTCCACAATCAGTTCCTTTACGTCCTGAACGGCAACTCAATCACTAGCTTCAGAGTCTACAACGACGGAAGCATCGCCCAATTTGCCACTGTAGGCGGCCTGCCCACCTCAGCGACTGGAATAGCCGCCCTCTGAGCACAAGCACTTCCATAGATCACAAGCGGAAGTACGTGGGAGAGGGGCTCACATGGCCCGCGGATCCCCGCTTCCGCACCCACCTGATTTTGTGTACTAGTCGGAACGACCCCTTGAAGTGCAGTCGTGAGTCTGGGCCGCCTTAACGCTGCAGAATCGCCGGTTCGCGGGTAGCTTCTTCGGTTATAGGACCAAGCCGAAAGAATCCGTCCGATGGTCGCCAGAGTGATAAGACGGCTGGAAGGGATAACCTACTGGGTCATTAACGACAGCGAAGGGATCCGCAGGTTCATCAACACCAGCGTTAGGCGGAAATGGGAAGAGGACAACAGAAACGACAGAGTAAATTCTCGCATGGACGATTGGTTGCTGAGCCTGTCAAAGAGACAATGGAGATTGCAAACGCTCTCTGTGAACAGGGTGAAACTCAACCCCGCAATGGTGGCAAGGCGGAGTTTCAGAGCGAGATTGAAGGCGAGGAGTGAAGAGATGCAGCGCTCCATTGCAAGCTACGGCGTTGTAATCTGGCCCCTTGTGATAAAATAGGAAGACTACGAGTTAAGAGACGGTTATTGCGAGTTCATGACCCTTCAAATCATCGGGGTAAGCAAGGTCCTGGCCTACATCGGATCCATGCCACCCGGTTGACACGGCCTCCATCCAAGCTAGCACAACTTCGCTAGATGTCGAGTCGTCAGGTCCAAGAGACACGTGAAGCTGACCCTGGCCTAAGCTCTTATAGCGAGAGCCACCGCTCAGCTGGATGAATCTGAATTGAAGGCGACATTCCTTTACACGGGGATACGGGTCAAGAACTTGGAGGAGTCGGTGAAATTCTACACCACTCTTCTGGGGATGAAGGAGAGGGGGAGAAACAGGCTCGAGGCCACCGGCGGGACGGTGGTCGGCCTCAAGAGCGTAGAAGGGGGACAGGAGCTGGAGCTCAACTACTATCCGAAGGGGAACAAATATGCGACCAAGTATGCCGCTGGGGAAGGCCTGGACCACCTCGCGTTCAAGGTGGAAGACCTGGACAAGGCGCTGGCCGAGTTTGCGAAGGCGGGGCACCGCACGATCCACGAAGTCAAGGGCTCCTCGAGCCGGTGGGCGTACGTAAAGGACCCCAATGGGATTTGGATCGAACTCTTCGTATAGGGCGTGATGACTCGGGCTCATTGCGCCCACCGGGAATCACTCATCGTTGGCGACAAGAGCCTGGCTTCGGCCGATCTCCTAAACAGCGCCGCTTCTTGAGGCGGATTCGATGGTAACACGAGTCTGAAGCGTGGAGACCTCTTAGAGGCTGGCTCCACGGTCTAGAAGTGCGTTAGCTCGAGGCGGACCCTCTTTCTACAGTGAATGCAATTCTTACGAGGGCCCGGTATTCAACGATCCTGGTTCCTTTCACTTTGGCCGTGTACGCTACCACATGAACGCTCGTGATATCTCGGATAGTCTTGGCTGCTTCCTTCACTGCGTTTCTAACTGCTTCTTCCCAGCCCTCGGGCGAACTTCCC
>Ga0335079_10003083_pt1 | contig 19241 bp, 16 predicted proteins | sample Lox_Sample_33_FD_206719 | JGI IMG/M metagenome (GOLD analysis project Ga0335079, IMG submission 206719) | Soil microbial communities from Loxahatchee National Wildlife Refuge, Florida, United States - Lox_Sample_3.3 | ecosystem: Environmental > Terrestrial > Soil > Wetlands | place: USA... | reverse complement strand
GTGCAAGCGATTGATGGAGTCGATGACGAACCTGCGGCCCTCGTCCGTAAAGGCATATGCCAGATCAATCAGGCTGTCAGAGTTTCTTGCGCCAAGATTCTGCAGGTACAGGCGGTCCACCGCCATGCGAACCAGCTCGAGAACAATGTTGTACGGCAGCTTGATCGCATCAGCAAACTGCCGTACCGTCTGGAGACGGTTCACATACATCAGTTTCAACAGCAACGCCAGAAGATCGGCCTCGTCCAGTCCGGTTGCTGCGATGTTTTCCGGTTCGCGGGGGGTCCGGTGCAGGAATTTCTCCAGCTGGTCTTTCGTGATGGCCCCAATCGCGACTAGGTTGTCGCCGAGGCGACCTCCGCACAGGGAAAGCCGTTGTAGTGCCTTTGCCACATCCTGCTCGGTCACAATCTTGGCCCGGATGAGCAAATCTCCCAATCTCAATTGCGTACTGATGGCGGCCCCCCCAAGTGCTGCGAATTGTTCACCTTGTCTTGCACTCATTGTAGCCGTGAAAGTAACTTTGCAATGAACTTAGGTAACGCATTCCTTCCTCATGATGGTTACGACCGTGCGCCGCAACCGGTTCTTCCTCATTTCCTGCTGCCATTGAGCCTTCTCCCATGAGAAATCTCTCAGATCGGCGCGAACGGGCAGTGCGGAAGCAACCACTTGCTTCGAGTGAGGTATGTTGGCCTTCAAATGTGCCGCGTGTGCCATGGCTGGTTTTCTTGGGGCAGCGGTACTGTTCGCGGGTGGGCCGTGGCGGGCAGCTCCACTTCGATCCGACTTGCCGCGCAAACCTCAACCGGCACTTCAGCTCTCGACGGGGCTGTCTCCTTCATCTCCGCATTCATTCTCGGCGTCGCCACGAACCTCGTCGGTCTCGCTGTCACCGGAGACACCGGCACCCTTACGATCGCGATCGAGAACACCTTTAGAATCCCGCAACTTGGGAAACAACTGTTTCCTGCACCCTCCCTCAGGCATCCATACACTTGAGAGCGAGGTCGAATGAGCGAACTGACGAAACCCCTTCAGGTTGACGGAAAGAACGGCCGTCCTCGCGTGGTGATTGTGGGCGCAGGATTCGGGGGTCTCCACGCGGCTAAAGCGCTGCGCCATTTGCCGGTCGAAATCACGGTCGTGGACCGCAAGAATCACCACACCTTTCAGCCGCTTCTCTACCAGGTAGCCCTTGCTGTTCTTTCACCCGCAGATATCGCGCAACCGATTCGCGGCATCCTGCGCCGCCAGTCCAACACCGAAGTCCTCATGGACGAGGTAACCGCGATCGATGTGCAATCACGTCGCATTCGCGTAGCTTCGGGTACGCAGCTTCCGTACGACTATCTCGTGATCGCAACCGGATCCACTCACTCCTACTTCGGTCACAATGAGTGGGCATCGTTTGCTCCAGGTCTCAAAAGCATCGAAGACGCCACCGAGATCCGACGCCGTGTCCTTCTCGCCTTCGAACTTGCTGAGCGGCAGATGCAGGAACACGGATGGCATCCTCCGCTCAACTTCGTGGTCATCGGCGGCGGACCCACCGGCGTCGAATTGGCAGGCGCCATCAGCGACATCGCCAAGCTCTACATGCGCCACGATTTCCGCCATATCGATCCCACAAAGGCCCGTGTTCTGCTGCTCGACAACGGCCCGCGCGTGCTCGCGGCCTACCCTGAAGACCTATCTGCTAAAGCTGAGCAACAGCTTCATGGTCTCGGTGTCGAAGTTCACACCGGCACGCACGTTACCGGCGTCGGTCCCGGCTGGGTGGAAGCAAACAATCAACGGATCGACGCTGCCGTGATCCTCTGGGCCGCGGGCGTTCAGGCCTCGCCTCTCGGGAAAATGCTCGGCGCTCCCGTTGATAAGCGCGGCTGCGTCATTGTTGACGACAACCTGAATCCCCCTGGTCTTCCCGAGATTTTCGTACTTGGCGATCTCGCTCACTTGGATCAGGACGGCCACCAGGTACCGGGAGTGGCTCAACCCGCAATGCAGATGGGTGATCACGTGGGTACGATGATCGCGGCCGACCTCGCCCGCAAGAAACGCCCCGCCTTCCGCTACTTTGACAAGGGCGATATGGCCACCATTGGCCGCAGGGCCGCCGTTGCCAAAGTCGAGTGGCCATTTAAAGGGCACCTGAGCGGATTGCCTGCGTGGATTACCTGGATCATGGTCCACATTTTCTTCCTCATTGGATTCCGCAACCGTGTTGCGGTCATGTCACAGTGGATCTGGACCTACCTCACCTTTACCCGCGGCGCGCGCCTTATCACAGGGGACCAGCGCCTGCCGGGCTGGCAGGACCAGGTCGACGCCGGCCCGGCAGCCGAGGAAGACACCCGCGTCGTGCAAGCGCGATGAAACAGTCCTTAGCCTTCAGCCCGAAGCAACCGCTGAGGTCTGACGGCTGAGAACTGCCTTCATCAGATAAACTGATAGGAGTCATGCTCGATCTGGGATTCGTCCGGGGCAACCTGGAAGTTGTGGAAGCAAAACTCCGTTCTCGCGGCGCCGATCCTGCCGCACTCCTCGGCAATTTCCGTCAACTGGATCAAAAACGCCGCGAAGCCATTACGGCGTCCGAACAGCTCAAAGCGCGACGCAACGAGCTCAGCCAGCAGGTGGGCGCTCTCAAGCGCGAAGGCAAAGATGCGACGGAGCTGATGGAGGAGACTCGCAGCCTCAAAGACAAGCTCGACGAACTGGACAAGACGGCCGTCGCTCTCGATGAGCAGATGCGTCTCTCCCTCGCCAGCATCCCCAATCTCACACGTGACGAAGTCCCAGCCGGCAAATCCGAAGAAGACAACGTCACCGTAAAGACCTGGGGCGACAAGCCTAACTTCGACTTCACACCCAAGCCGCACTGGGAGCTGGGCGAGCAACTCGGCATTCTCGACCTTGAGCGAGCCGCCAAGCTGAGTGGCGCGCGTTTCGCCGTTTACGTGGGCGCCGGAGCCCGCCTTGAGCGCGCCATCATCAGCTTCATGCTCGACATGCACACCCGGAAGCACGGATACACCGAGGTGCTGCCGCCGTTCATGGTCAACTCCCGGAGCCTCTTCGGTACGGGCAGTCTTCCCAAATTTGCCGAAGACCTCTTCCGCTGCTCCGACGCCGATGCTGAAGCCGCCGGGCGCGGCGAGTATCGCGATAGCGACCACTGGCTCATCCCCACCGCCGAAGTCCCGGTCACGAACCTCTACCGCGACGAGATCCTGGACGAGACGCGCCTCCCGATCAGCCTGACGGCCTATACGCCCTGCTTCCGCGCCGAGGCCGGAGCCGCCGGCAAAGACACCCGCGGCATCATCCGCCAGCACCAGTTCCAGAAAGTGGAACTCGTCAAGTTCACGCGCCCCGACGAATCAGACGCGCAGCATGAGCAGCTCACCCGCGACGCCGAGGAAATCCTTGAAGCTCTCAAACTTCCCTACCGCCGCGTTCTTCTCTGCACCGCCGACACCAGCTTCTCCTCCGCGAAGACCTTCGACCTCGAGGTCTGGCTTCCGGGCCAGCATCTCTATCGCGAAATCTCCTCCTGCTCAAACTTCGAGGCGTTCCAGGCCCGCCGCGCCAACATCCGTTTCAAGCCAACCGGGGGCAAAGCGAAATCAGAGTTCGTGCACACCCTCAACGGCAGCGGACTGGCCGTTGGTCGCACCTGGCTGGCGATTCTCGAAAACTATCAGCAGGCCGATGGCTCGGTCCTGGTTCCGGACGCCCTGCAACCATACATGGGCGGTCTCGCCCGCATCACAAGGCAGGGGCAGCTATGAACAAGCTTCTGAAAAGCTATTTCTATTGGACCTACCCACGCGGCAATTTCCACTACGACGTCATGGTGACGCTGATCCTGCTCTTCATCTTCGTCACACCTCAATTATGGGATTACGGCGACAAGCCCTCCCGCGTGCCGGGCCCATCGCATCCCATTCAGGTAGCAAGCGACGGAGCCCGCGCCCTGATCGTGACCGTCGCCGCAGTCGACGTAAACGCCCCTGCTGATGCGACCGACAATGAAATGCGGCGCATTTTGCGCAAGGCCATTGAGCCCGTAACGGGAGATGCCGTCTCCATCCTTCGATGGGAGACAGCAAACGATGCCCAGGGCAATAAAGTCTGGAAGATCTGGGCCCGGCGTTAACTAGCTGAAAGATGACCCGGACCCGAGTCTCGGTCAGAGCGTCTATCCGTCCAACAGGTAAAGGAAGTCTATGCACTTGAGAAAAACTCTGATCGCCTCTGTATTCGCGATCCTTCTCGCACCGCTCGGTCCTCTCCCTGCCTCAGCCCAGGACCTTAAGACCGTCCTCGACAAGCTCGATGCCGCTGCCGCCAATTTTCACTCGGTCTCTGCCGACTTTCAGTTCGACTCCTATGTCACAGACCCTGTTCCCGACAAGGACACACAGAAAGGCACCGTCTATTACGAAAGACGTACCGACAGCTTTCAAATGGCGGCACACATCGACGAAGAAAACGGCAAGCCGGTCCCCAAGATCTACACGTTCTCAAAGGGTGTCTTCAAACTTTATGAGAAGCTTCCCGACCAGGTCACAACGTACAAGAACGACAAACTTGGCGGATATCTGCTGCTGGGCTTCGGCGCCAGCGGCAAAGAGCTCTCAGACAAGTGGGACATCACCTATGCCGGCCAGGAGACGCTGGATGGTGTTAAGACCGACAAACTCGAACTTGTCGCCAAAGATCTCTCGGTTCGTAAAAACCTCCCCAAGGTTACAGTCTGGATGGATACTGTCCATTGCGTCAGCCTGAAACAGGTATTTGACCAGGGCCAGGGACAGTCCCGCGTCAGCGTCTACTTCAACTTCAAATTCAATCAGCCTCTGCCCTCTGACGCATTCACTTTCAAGACCGACAGTAAGACCCAGTACGTGAACCGGTAGAGCGCAATTCCTCCCAGCACAAACAGCATCGGGAAGCACTCGAGCGTATACCGCGCCTCGGGTGCTTCCACCGTCAGCAAAAGAAGGGTGCGCAGAACGATATACGCCAGCATCCAAACCCACATCCTGGGTCTCAAACACAGCCCCGCAATCCCCAGCAGGAGATGCAGTGCATTCAACCCGGCGTAGAACCAGCTGAATCGCGTCTCCGCATAATGATGCGAATATACCCACCAGTCGAGATCGATTGGCAGATTCTCTACTCGCGGCCGCAACCACATATCCACGACACGCACCACAGGCAGCAGCACATGTCGCTCGAACGGATGCGCCGCATATCGCTCCCGCGCTAACTTTGCGAACCGGGCGTCGATCTCTGGCGTCAACTCCTGGCCGTTGTTGTTGTAGTCGTCGAACAACGACTCCGTCTTGGCATATTGCTCTCTACTGTCAAACGCCCGGGCCGGCAACTTCGAAATGTCCAGCGGGTCTCCAGGCGCGTTCCAGTACACCTCATACGTCGAAACAAAATCGATACACCACGTCTTCACCCAGCTGATCCAGCCGGCCTGAGTTGGCTCTCCCGGGTCCATCGCATACCGCGGCGCCAATGGCTCGAAAACGTGAAACGTCGTCCAGTTGCGCCACGTCCAGATTGCAAACGGCATAACCGCCAGCAGCACGCAAACCGGCACAATACGCATCGCCTTTTGGTGTATCCAGGCTTGCCGTCGCTCGCGCACCAGGGCCAACACCAGCACCGGCGCAAACGCAACGGCTACGAGCGCACCATCCGGCCGCAGCAGCGCGGCATAGGTCACTGCAAAGGTGAATCCCAGTGCCGGCCTCCATCGAGGCCGCTCGTCAAACCGCGCCGCACACCACATCGCTACCGTAATTAAAAACAGGGTGGGTCCCTCGCTCAACGGGTTTGCAGCGTATATCGCCGTGAACGGGCACAGTGCAGCCAGCCACAGCGTGCAATGCGCCGCTCCCCGTTTCAGCGCTTCGGGCGCCACTCTTCGCGCCACATCCGCAAGCAGCAGACACCCCGCCAGTTCCAGAAAAATCTGCACCCAGGCTGCCGAGGCGTAGTTCTCCATCCCGAAAAACTTGAAACACACCGCCAGAAACAGCGGATATCCAGGCAAACGAATCAGCGTCGGATAGGTCTCGCCCGCGCCCACCGTCAGCGCATATCTGCCGCTCATCAGCAGGTTCTTGGCGATGCCGCCGTAGATCAGCGAGTCGCCGGTGACCTCAAAGAAGTGTTTCAGCATCCAGATACGAAGCAGCGCCCCTGACAGAAGTGGCATCAGCACCCATAGGACGTCCCGAAGGCCTCGGGGACCAGTGCTCTTTGCCAGCTCGTCAATGCGATACTGGTTATGAGTCTTGGCCGTCTGCTTCGATTGACTCAGGGGGTCAGCTTCCATACGATTCGTACTGTATAGCCTACAGCGGCTCTCACGTCGTTTGTAACGCGAAGGCTCATTGCCGAGTGGCTTCTCCCTCAAGGAATTGCCACCGTTTTCGGCATTGGAGACGCCGCATCTTAACTGGAGAACCGCTCTAAACGGCAATGCCCGATAGACAGATATTCTTTGACCCCCAACGAACTCGCTGGAAGCGTCTCCGCCGCATTCTCGACATCTCGGCAGTCATCACTACGCTCGTGCTCGCAGGCTTTATCTTCAACGTCTTGCGCGGCCAGCACCTGCCGGAGCTGCTTTTCCCCAGCCAGAAACACACTTATCGCGGACTCCAGAACCGAAACCAGCTCAACCACACAACAAAGCCCCAGCATCCCGCGCGCCGCAAAACCAACCGCAAGCCCTCCGAGATCCCCTTCAACACTGATGAAGGTCTGCGAGCCGCCTACTACATTCCCGACGACGCTGCCAGCTACTCATCCTTCAAGGAGCACGTCCATCAGATCGACCTGCTCTTCCCCCAGTGGCTTCACGTCGATGGAGCTTCCACCGACCTCGAGGGCACGACTCAGGACGGCTTCGAGTTCCCCATCATCGAGGGGGGAGTGGTTCACGACCCGGATGTGAACAACAAGGTTAAGCGCGTCATCCAGCAGGCGCACGAAGACGCCGAAATCTTTCCCCATTTCAACAACGTCAACTCGCATACAGGCGCGTTCGACCCAGCCACAGGCGACATCCTCAAGGACCCCGCAAAGCGCATGGTCCTCCGCCAGGAGCTGCAGCGTTTCTTCACCACCTTCCCCGGCTATCACGGCCTCTCGCTCGACATCGAGAACTTGAAGGATGACGCACGGCCTGCCTACCTCAGCTTCATCCAGGAGGTCTATTCCGACCTCCATGCGCGTAACCTGCACCTGTATGTGAATATGCCGGTCTCCGCCTCAGCCGACGAATTGAAGACGGTCGCCGCCAACGCCGATGCCATCGTCCTCATGAACTACGACCAGCATGAGGACTCAAGCGAACCCGGGCCCGTCTCCAGCCAGGACTGGTTTGTGGGGAACCTCACCCGCGTCCTCAAGGTCGTTCCCCTGAACAAACTTATCTGCGCTGTCGGCAACTATGGGTACGACTGGGAGATGTCCATCCCTGATCCCAAGGCGCGCGATCCGAAACTGCGCAAGCCTCGAGTCGTCAACACCGAGGATCTCCCTCACGTCGCCGACGCCTGGCAAACCGCCAGCGACTCCGATGCCGACGTTGACCTCGATTACAACTCCCTCAATCCGCATTTCGAATACATCGATGAAGACACCCATACGCGCCATATCGTGTGGTTCCTCGATGGCGTAACACTGCTCAATGAGCTGCGCGCGGCCCGCGAGCTTGGTATTCGAACATTCGTCCTGTGGCGCTTGGGCGGCGAAGACCGCTCCATGTGGAATATCTGGGACAAGCCCAGCAATCCGGCATCGCTCGATGCTCTAAGCGATCTCAAGCCGGGCCACAACGTCAACGCAGAAGGCGCCGGCGACATCCTTCGCGTTACAGGACTTCCGCAGACCGGCAAGCGCACGATCACCGTCGATCCTGACGAACCTGATCCGCGCAAGAAACTGATCATCGACGAACAGATGGATGTGTTCCCTCACACCTACACTGTCCAGTATTACGGCTACCATCCCAATGAGGTGGCTATTTCCTTCGACGATGGACCCGATCCGAAGTGGACCCCGAAGATCCTCGACATTCTCAAGGAAAAGAACGTGAAGGGCGCCTTCATGATGATCGGCGCCGAGGCCCAGGAAAATATCGGCCTCATGCAACGCGTGAAGCGCGAAGGTCATGAGATCGGCAACCATACCTATTTCCACCCGGACATCAGCGAAATCTCGACCCAGCAGCTCGACCTCGAGATCAAGCTCACCGAACGCCTCTTTGCCAGCAAACTCGGCGTGCAGCCGCTCTACTTCCGCCCGCCCTACGACATCGACGAAGAACCGGACACCGATGACCAGGCGGCCCCCGTTGTGCGTGTACAGGAACTGGGCTTCACCATCGTCGGCAACAAGATCGACACCAACGACTGGGATGAGCGCCAGCGGAAAACGCCAGCCGAGATCTGCAAGATTGTCCTTGATCAGCTCGATACCATGAAGATCAAGCCGCAGTTCCGGGGCTCCATCATCCTGATGCACGACGGGGGTGGCGATCGATCGGTAACCATCGCCGCTCTTCCGGTTCTGATCGACACGCTGCGCGCCCACGGCTATACAATCGTCCCGGTCTCCGCGCTCATGGGCATGACCACCGCGGAGGTGATGCCGGCGCTCACCTGGCGCCAATATGTGCGCGCCATACCCGACTCCATCGCTTTCTCCATCCTGTCGATGATCGGCCGGTTCATCGTCCTGGTCTTTTTCCTCGGTGACATCCTGATGAGCGCCCGTCTGATCGTCGTCGGCATCTTCGCAATCATCGACCGCTTCAGGAGGCACCGCCAGGCCTCGCCCGGATTCACTCCCCGCGTCTCCGTCCTCATTCCGGCCTACAACGAGGAGAAGGTCATCGTGCGTACCATCCGCTCGGTGCTCAACTCCGATTACAACAATCTTCACGTCATCGTCATCGATGACGGATCGAAAGACCGTACCTTCGAAGTTGCCCGCGAAGCATACGCCAAAGACATCGCCGCCGGGCGTGTGCAAGTCCTCACCAAGCCCAACGGCGGTAAGGCCGCCGCCCTGAACTACGGATTGCAATACGTCGAAGAAGAAATCTATGTCGGCATCGATGCTGACACCGTCATCGCCATGGACGCGATCTCAAAGTTGATTCCGCACTTCGAAGATCCCACCGTGGGCGCAGTCGCGGGCAACGCCAAGGTCGGCAATCGCGTGAATCTCTGGACCCGCTGGCAGGCTCTCGAATACATCACCAGCCAGAACTTTGAGCGCCGCGCCCTCAATCTTTTCAACGTCGTCACCGTCGTCCCCGGCGCCATTGGCGCATGGCGCACAGCGGCTGCAAAAGCCGCCGGCGGCTATCCGATCAACACCGTTGCCGAGGACGCTGACCTGACCATGAACATCCTCGAGCAGAGATACAAGGTGGTCTACGAAGATCGCGCGCTGGCCTTCACCGAGGCGCCCATCGATGCAAAAGGACTCATGCGCCAACGCTTCCGCTGGTCCTTTGGGATCCTTCAGGCCGTCTGGAAACACCGCCTTGCCTTCGTCCGCAACAAGGCCATGGGCTTCTTCGCATTACCCAACATCCTTATCTTCCAGATGCTGCTGCCGCTGGTCTCGCCCTTCATCGATCTCATGTTTCTTACCGGGCTGGTGCACTATCTTGTGGACCGCCATTACCATCCCGAGGCCGCCTCCGCCGCGAGCCTCGAAAGGCTGCTGGCCTACTTCGGCGCATTTCTCCTGATCGACTTCGTCACCTCGACCATCGCCTTCAGCCTCGAGCGTCACCATCCCGCCAATAGGGGCGACGGCTGGCTGCTCTTCCATATCTGGCTCCAGCGCTTCGCATACCGCCAGGTTTTTTCGATCGTCCTGGCCAAGACCCTCAAGCGCGCCATCGACGGCAAGCCCTTCAACTGGGACAAACTCGAGCGCACCGCCCAGATGAGCAAGCAAACCGAGGCTCTCACGATGTGAGAGCTCCCGTTCAGAGTTCGAAGTTCTTAGTTCGGAGCAGAATGAGTCTGGGTGCCCCAGGTCTCGATTTTGAGACCTGGGATACCTCGGTACTACAGCTTTACCGCTCTTCTCAGATCCGCCGCCAGCAGCCGATGAAACAGATGTTCCCCGCCCTCTCTGCGTACCGAAAGCCGACCCGCCCCATACGCCCGCGATCTCAATCCGCGCTGCACCGACTCGCAGATATCTACGTCTTCATCCTGGATGCGGTCGCTCACCGCAACGCTCTCCGCATTTGAGGTTCTTGCCGCCTCACTCACATCGGAGAAGAAAAAATCAAACTGCACCATGCACTGATCCGTCCCCAGCGGCAGCACGAGGTTCGTATCCATTACGCCCTCGTAGATATTGATCATGAAATTCGGATAGAGCCAGTAATAGTAGGCACAATCACCCGTGCGCGTCGCCGCAAACGAAGCGTGTTCCTCCGAACTCACGATCGGGCTTGACTGCAGCGAATACCTCTCGCTGTTTTCAATCGTGTATTCCTTGTAATCGAGCACACTGTTCAGCCCCTTGTGCAGGTGCGGCACGTGGTATCCGCCGTCGAGATAGTTGTCCACATACACCTTCCAGTTACAAGCCAGCGTGTAGCTCTTCCTCGCAAAGAAATGGAGATCGCCGATTTTCAAAGCCGCAACCCGCGCCGGCAAATCGCCAAGAGAATCTCCCAGCCCAGGAGTGTCCTCATCAAGCGCCACGAACACGAACTGCTCCCACTCACTCACGCGAACAGGCACCAGTCCGTTTGCCGCTCGATCGAAGTTGCACACCCCAACAAACTCCGGGGTTCCCTTCAGCGATCCATCCAGTCCATACGTCCATCCGTGATATGGGCAGCGCAGGTGCTGCACCGTGCCGTACGAAACATTCGCCACGGCGGCTGCATGATGCCGGCATACGTTGTAAAACGCCCGCAGTGCTCCATCCGATCCGCGAACCACGACAATCGGTTCGCCCGCAATCTCCACCGTAAAAAACTGTCCGGCCGTCGCAACCTGGTCGACCCGTCCCACCGCAATCCAGTTGCGCCCAAAGACCTGCTCGCGCTCCGCCTCCTCCATCCGCGCATCCAGGTACCACGGTGCGGGAATCGTATAAGCCTCCTCCAGCGGCGCATCGGTCTTGTACAAATCCAGCAGTTCTGCAAATGACCTGGTCATTCCGAGCCCTTTCAAAGCGAAGCGCCTAGATTGTTTCCGGAGACTCAACCGTTCGCAGCCTGCTTCCGCAGGCTTGAGAGATAGACTGCGATTCCCGCGACGAGCAGAACAACCGTCATCACCACGATCTTGATCAGCGTCGCCATCGGGTGCGCATCATCCTCCGCGGGAAACAGCGAAAGCACAATTGTGCAGGCAGTAGATGCGAGTCCGACGTACGCCAGCGGAACCAGCATCCTTCTTTGGCCCGAAAACTGATACGATCCCTCCGGCATCGGCTCGCGCTGCAGCCGGATTGCCGAGGCAAACAGGAAAAGATAGGGAATGAAGTAGGTGATCACCCCCATGGCCACCAGCATGTCATAGGCTCCGCGGACATTTGTCCCTGCCTGTCCCAGCAGGCCAAAAACAATACCCGCCATACCATAAGAAATGATCGCCACATGCGGGGTCCTGTACCGCGGATGAATTCGTCCGAACGAGGCAGGCAAATAGTTATGTACCCCCGCCACAAAGGGAAGCCGCGCCGTCGAGGAAAGATAAGCACTCGCTGCACCAATGCTGCTCACGGCAACAAACAATCCGATGGGCGCAATCAGGAATCCCATCCCCAGCCGCTGAGCCAGAAAGTCAATCGCCGTCATGAATCCGCCCAGCCCGCTGATGCGTTCCGCGGGCAGTGCCATCAACATCGATAGAGTCCCAGCAATATATCCGAGCGCAAGAATGCATCCGGCAACGAACAGCGACCGCGGAATCACTCGCCGCGGCTCGCGAATCTCCTCCCCCATAAACGATCCAGCCTCACAACCACCGAACGCAAAAAAGATCGTCGAGAGAAAAATCAGATTCTTCATCCCGGGTCGCGGCACCATCGCGCCCACCGTAAAGTGTGTCGCCGACCCGAATCTGAAAAACGAAACGCCCCCCAGCAGGATCAATCCCGCCGCCGGAACAAGGCTCCCGATCGCACCCACATTGTTCAGCCACTTCCCGACATCGAGTCCCACGACATTCAGCAGGGTAATCGCGGCAAGCATCACGATCGTGAACCCCAGAAAATAGATCTGCGAATCCGCAGCCGTCCGCATGAAACCGCCCACGTACACCAGGCTGCCCGCCGCGAAAAAGAGAACGGAAGGGAAATACGGCAGGTTGCTCATCCAGTAGGTCCATGCAGAGATGAACGCGGAAAAAGGCCCGAATGCCTCGCGCGTCCACACGTACAACCCACCCTCGTCCGGATAGCGCGATGACAAATCCAGAACGCACATCGCCAGCGGCACAAAGAAGCCCACGAATGCGGTCAGCCATATCGCGATCGCAGATGGTCCGACGGCGGCCGCTGTCGCAATCCAGCGCAGGCTCAATCCCGAGGCAACATAGAACAGAACAAGGTCCCGATACCCTAGCACCCTCTTTAGTTTTGTTGTGGACAAGTCGGACCTCGCGCGGGACCCTGATCCGAGAGAATGACTCGGTTGTTCGACAGAATATCCGGGACAGTGCCCGGTTCCAATTGTGATGTTTAGATATTTTTCATGCGTATGTGATGAGATAGCGCAAGCGAGAGAAATCGGGGCTCACTTCGCCAGAGTCGCACGCTGGGGAATCATGACAGGAATACCGTCCACAACGGGATATGTCCGTGAGCATCCCGTGCAGACAATGGTCGACTCGGAGAAGCGAAGCGCCGCAAAGCACACTGGGCAGACCAAGTCCTCCGCCCACTGTCCGAGATCAGATGATTTTATGGGCTGAGAATCTTCTTTCATTCCAATCCCTAGTGGATCGTGGCGTCAGCCGCCTCTTCGCCGTGCCCGCGTCGAACCGGCCGCTTCAAGAACTCCTGCTCGATCCGTTCGTTCGTCCCGGCATGCGCGAATTCGTATGCCACGCGGATTCCATTGAAGATCGCCCGATCATTCGACGACCCGTGCCCGATCACGCAAACTCCACGCACGCCCAGCAATTGCGCGCCGCCATACTCGCGATAATCCAGTCGCCGCCTGAAATCATTAAACGCCTGTCGCGACAGAAGGGCGCCCACCTTTGCCGTCACCGTCCGCGTCAGCGACTCACGTAGGACGTCGCGCACAAACCGTCCCACGCCTTCGCTCGTCTTCAGCGCGACGTTGCCCACAAACCCATCACAGACAATCACGTCCGCCAGACCGCTGAAAATATCGCGCCCTTCCACGTTCCCGATAAATTTGATCGGCAACGCCTTCAGCAAGGGAAACGCCTCGCGCGTAAGGTCGTTGCCCTTGGTCTCTTCTTCGCCGATCGAGAGCAGCCCCACCCGCGGATGCTGAATCTTCAACACGCTGCGCGCATACATCTCGCCCATCACGGCAAACTGCTCCAGGTTGTGCGCCTTGCAATCTACGTTCGCTCCCACGTCCAACAGGACGCACGGATTTCCCGTCGAACTTGGCATTGGAGTCGCCAGCGCCGGCCGGTCTACTCCCGGCAGCGCACCCAGCACCATCTTCGCCGTGGCCATCGCGGCACCGGTATTTCCCGCGGTTACAAACCCCTTCGCCTTGCCCTCCCGCACCAGTTTCAGCCCCACGCGCATCGAGCTGTCTTTCTTCGTGCGCACCGCGTGCGCGGCTTTCTCGTCCATGCCGATCCGCTCCGAAGCATGGTGGATCACAATCGGCAGCTCTTCGTTTTCGAGGTGTTCGTCCAGCAAGTCGCGCAACTCTCCCGACGGTCCAATCAGGTGGACGCGTACAGGAAGTTCACGGGCTGCGAGGATTGCGCCCTTAATCTCGGGCTCGGGGGCTTTATCGGATCCGACTGCATCGAGAACGATATCGATAAGCATCCTGTGTCACCAAGGCGGCCAGAAACAGCTTTTCATGAGTGCCGCAATGCCTAAATAGCGACGGGCCGATGCCACCCATCCCGTCGACCATTCACCTGTCGCTCGGATCTGGGTTCGCAGGACGACCCCACCTCATAATCAATTGCATAATGGCATATTCCAGCGCGTTATGCGGTAAACGAATGGTTTACTTAGCGGCTTCCTTGGTTTCGAGAACCTCCCGGCCCTTGTACTCTCCGCACTTCGGGCAGGCGCGATGGGGAAGCTTTTTCTCGTGGCAGTTCGGGCACTCCGAAAGGCCGCTTGAAGTGAGGAAGTCGTGGGCACGGCGGTTGGCGGTACGGCGCGAAGAGTGGCGCCTTTTCGGATTCGGCATGATGCAGTTCCTTTCGCGTTCTCGCCCTCGAACGGACCAGAAACTCCAGACCGCCCCTCGGCAGAGTGAGACGCATTAAATTCAATGTTTCGCGGACTCTATCCGGCTGCGCAGCCCTGAAAGCGCCTCCCAGCGGGGGTCGGCCTGACCCTCTTCGCAGGAGCAATCCTGGCTGTTGCGGTTCTGTCCGCAGCGTGGGCAAAGTCCTTTGCAGTCAGGCTTGCACAGCGTCCTGACCGGCAGGGACAATAGCACCTGCTCCCGCAGCACATCCTCAAGCAAAAGACTGTCTCCTTGATAATAACCGATTTCCGTCTCCGGCGCCGTTATCGACCGCTCCGAAGCGCCCGCATCGGCCCCCAGGGGCCGGAAGATCAGATCAAAGTCCCCCGTCAGGGGAACCTCAACGGGCTCAACACATCGCGCACAAGGCACCTGGAACTTCCCCGCGAACCTCCCGCGTAGCCGGATGTCTGCAATGATGTCCTTCGGTCCCCGGTGTTCATGAATGACCTCTGCCAGGCCTGATGTCTGAAGGTTTCCTTCCTGCTTTGCTTCATCGCCGAGATCGACGCGACCGGCAGGGACTGCGACGTTGAACTCGATAGGTTCCTTCTCGAGTTCACTTACTTTGAATTCCATAACGTTCAGCCTACGGCTGTGACCGGGGGGCGTCAATGCGTGCATTGGTTCCATGTACTTTAGACGTGCAAAATCCGCTGCCGACGATCGTCCTCAATAACGCGCAAGCAAAATCCCGGCTGAATTCCGGAATCTACATATACTGTTTTTCAGTCGAGCGACTTCCTTACACGGTGATTCGGCAGCCGTCGTGGCGTGGGAACTGCCGCCCTCGAACGCATCTACGACAGCGAACAACCCCCGACGATGCCGACGGAGAGTGCCCAACCCCTCATGGCCTGTAAGTAGATCGCCTCTGCATCTGGACATTCAGGATCTCCTCGATCTGCTTCGCGTGCCGTGCGGGATGCGCCGCAATCATGACCAGCGTCTCCGCGCACGTCACTGGCCCCACAATCAGCGGGTGGTCCGTCATCATCCGCCTCGGGTCGCCCGGGCAATTCTCCACCCACCGCACAACCTCCGCTCGTGTCGCATCAAAAGCTGCCAACGCCTGGCTCAGCGACTCGAACTTCCCTTTCGGATGGGCCTGCTCCGGCGCATCAATGCGTCGCGTACGATCTGCCGCCAGCCTGGCAATCTTTTCTTCACGCCGGGATTTCTCGAAGGGCTCGTCAGCCAATTCGGCAGCGTGCAGTCTTGTCAGCAGGTAGCGCTCCGACTCAATCATGTGCTCCACGCATTCGAGAACCGACCACGACTCATGGGTTGGCTTTCGCCTGGCAAGCTCATCGTCGACGCCATTGATTGCGGCGCCCAGGGCATCACGTCCTGCCTGCAGTTCACGAAGAAATCTCGCCCGCTCTGTCCCGTCCATCCTGACCAATCCTTAACGCCGAAGCAGCTATTCTGGTCGCGGACCGTCATCCCCGTCAACAGCGAGGAAGAGCATGCTGATCCGCGACGCTATCCAGGCCGACTTTGAAGAAATCACCGCCATCTACAACGACGTGCTCATCCACTCCACCGCCATCTACAATGACAAACCCGCAACTGCGGCCGATCGTATCGCCTGGTGGCGAGCGCGCCTCGACCAGCATTACCCCGTTCTGGTCGCCACCGACCGCGAGCACGTCTGCGGCTTCGGCAGCTTCGCCGACTTCCGACCCGGGTCCGGCTATCGCTTCACCGTCGAAGGCACGGTTCACGTCGCGTCCACTTATCGAGCTAAAGGAGCAGGTTCGCTGCTTCTCAAGGCTCTGATTGAGAAAGCAAAACTCGCCGGTAAACACTCGATCATTGCGGGAGTCGACGCCGAAAACACCGTCTCACTTCGTTTCCTCGAGCGCTCCGGATTTCAGCGCGTCGGCTACTTACCCGAGGTCGGCTACAAATTCGACCGCTATCTGAACCTCGTTCTCCTCCAGTACTGGCTCACTCCCCGTGTGAACCTCGGTTGATCCCGAACGAGGAGCATTGGAGTTCCCTTCCCCGTGCTACATTCCTCCCATGCTGACCTTCATTGAACAACTGATCCGCCACAAGTGGTGGGCTAACTCAAACCTCCTTCGCTCGATCCAAGATCACCAGCCGGCCGCTCAAGATCCGGATCTCCGCAAGCTCCTTCACCACATTCTCGTCGCAAATCGCTATTGGCTCCTCCTTACCCTTGGCCAGACCTTCATCGACGAAAAAGAAAAGCATATCCCTGAATCCCATATCGCTCTCACCCAGCAATTCATCCACACCGAGAGCCTCGAGATGGAATGGCTCTCCAAGCTCGCCCCAGCCGAACTCGACCGTCCGCTCCAGCCCCGCGCTCTTCCCGATATCACCCTCTCCGTCGCTCAAGCTGCGACCCAAGTCGCTTTGCATAGCCAGGGCCATCGCTCCCAATGCGCAACCCGCCTCCGCGCTCTCGGGGGCTCCCCCGCTCCGATGGACTTCGTCCTCTGGATTCGCGACCATAGAATTTCATCAAAAATCTAGCTCTTGACTATAAATATAAGTATCTACTTGACTTACGTATCTGGATCTGGTATAATACTAAAGGGCTCTTGCGCACCGAATCTCACCTCCAGACCGCCCAAAAAAGGAGACCATCCATGATCCAAACCGATACACCGGTCAGCCGCTTCCTCAACCTTTACGCCAGGGAAACCGCGCGCGACGACATTCCCGCCGTCGTCTCTCACTTCACCGATCCTTTCCTTTCCGCCGGCCCCTCTGGAACTCAATCCGTTCGCGTCGCCGACTTTGCTGCCGCCCTCCCCAAGAAGAAAGCCCTCTTCGATCGCCTTCGCTCCCAGCCAACCCAGCTCATTGCCGTCAGCGAAACGTCGCTCGACTCCCGCTATGTCTTCGCCCGAACCACCTGGCGGATGTCCTTCCTCCGCGACGACGGCCTCGCGCAGACACTCAATGTCGATTCCACATTCCTCATCGACACCGGCCTGCCCGAAACCGATCCGGCAGATTTCAAAATCCTCCTCTACCTCGCCCACCAGGACCTCATGCAAATCGTCCGCGAACGTGGAATCCTCCAAAGCTGATCAAGCTGGGTGCCCCATCCATTCGGCTGCTCTTGCCGAATGGGTGGGAAAGCAACAAGCAAATTCCTGTTCGGAAAGCGCGATAGGATATCCGGCCTAGCCACACGCGCCGATCGCCCGCGCCTCATTGTTCTCATCGCCACTTTCGCTATCGAAACCTTCTATCGAAACTTCCCGTTACCGCGATCAATGTCGTGGGCTCACTCAGCCGGTCATCTGCCATGGAGCCCTTGCATCGTCACGTCCCGGCCCCTTGGCCCTCCCTTATACTTCTCCCCATGCAATCGATCAGTCGAATGCACGTCCTTCTGCTTGCGTCCGTTTGCTTCACGGTTTCGGCAACCCCGGCGCAGCAGCCGACAGTCGCTCCGCCTCTCCACACTGAGGGACACCGTATTGTTGATTCCGGCGGCCATCCCGTTCGCCTAACCTCCGTGAACTGGTACGGCTTCGATCAAAAGGAATACGTTGCCGGCGGGCTCGACCACGCTCCCCTGGCGCAGATCATCGATGAAATCCGTCAGATCGGCGTGAACTCTGTGCGCCTTCCCTGGGCCAACGAGACGCTCGAACAGAATCCCGTCCCGCCCGCCTACGCCATCAGCGCCAATCCGCAGTTCAAAGGCAAACGAGCCATGGAGATCATGGATGCGGTCATCTCTGCCCTGGCCCATGCGCACATTATGGTCATCCTCGACAACCACGTCAGCCTCGCTGACTGGTGCTGCAGCGAAGACGATGGAAACGGCCTCTGGTACAACGCCGAGTATCCTGAAGCGCACTGGCTTGCTGACTGGAAAGCCATCGCACATCGCTATCGCCGCCAGTCCTGGGTCATCGGTGCCGATCTCCGAAACGAACTTCGCAGTGGTGCAACCTGGGGCGGTCCCGATCCGAAACACGATTGGCACGCGGCCGCCGAACGAGGGGCGAAAGCCGTCCTCGCCGGCAACCCTCGCTTGCTCATCATGGTCGAGAGTCCCGAATACTCCACCAACTTCACCGGCTTCGACAAGCTCCCGGTAAAACTGCCTGTGCCCAATCGTCTGGTCTACTCGCCGCACGCCTACTACGACCAGGGCCACACCTTCGCCACGTACGAAGAGATGAAGCAGGCCTACGAAGCGCGTGTCGGTTTCTTGATGCACACCGAGCCGGCGGTCCCCCTCTGGGTCGGTGAATTCGGCACCTGCCAGGACTTGAACTGCGGCGCCAACTCCGACTGGTTCCGCTTGTTCATCCGGCTATTGCAAGACAACGGCCAATTGTCGTGGAGCTATTGGGCCCTCAACGGCACGCAGTCCAGCGGCAGGTCGCGAAAATACGACACTGTCGAGACCTTCGGCCTGCTCTCTCCGGACTACAAGAGCATCGCGGCCCCAAGGATCATCGATCTGTTTCGCACGATCGAAACTCCGCCAGCACACTGACTCTCCTGCATTATCGTGCTGCGGTCGCACCGGGTGCATGCAGATACCGGCTTGCGAACTCGAGGAAGTAAGGCCAATCCAGTTGCGGCGTGTGCCCACCGTCAAATTGTCGAAATGCCAGGTCGCCGGTCATGAGCGCCGTTCCCATCTTCGGAAACCCGGCCGTCCCCAGGTCCTTTTTTCCCAACAGCCGGTACACTGGCCCCGCTGCGACTTCGGCCAGGAACA
>Ga0335079_10003080_pt1 | contig 19255 bp, 13 predicted proteins | sample Lox_Sample_33_FD_206719 | JGI IMG/M metagenome (GOLD analysis project Ga0335079, IMG submission 206719) | Soil microbial communities from Loxahatchee National Wildlife Refuge, Florida, United States - Lox_Sample_3.3 | ecosystem: Environmental > Terrestrial > Soil > Wetlands | place: USA... | reverse complement strand
CAGGCCGTCGGGCGTCACGTCGTGGCGGGCGCGCTGGGCGAGGGCCACCTCGACGGTCGGTCCCTGATTGCGCTCGACGAATACGTCGCCGAGCGTGCCGTCGCCATTGACCTGCTGCGCGTAGACGACCGCGCTGCCGCCGCCGAAGCTGCGGAACTTGCCGGGCGCGATGGGCGCGAACTGCCCGGCGCGCAGCGCCTCGTTGCGCAGGCCGAGGGCGCGCACCGTCGCCTGCGGTGCCAGCACCAGGGTGAGCCAGGCGAGGGCCGCGGTCAGCAGCGTCGCGAGCAGCGCGACCGGCAGGTAGACGTTGAGGGGCCCGAGGCCGCAGGCGAACATCGCCGCCATCTCGCTGTCGTGATACAGCCGCCCGAAGGCGAGCACCACGCCGAGCAGCAGGCCCACCGGCAGGAGGATCCACAGGTACTGCAGTGCCCCGAGTCCGATCAGCTCGAGCACCACGCCCTGCGGGTACTGGTTGGCGGCGGCGCGCTCCAGCACCCCCACCACCTGGTTGGCGAGCAGGATCAGCAGCAGCACGCCGGTCACCATGAGCCAGGCCGCCGCAACTTCCCGCAAAATGTAACGTCCGAGTATGTTCCCCAAAGCTGAACCGTCCGCACCGCCCTGCCGGAAACCCGGCGGGCTCTTGGGTTACACTTGCCGTCGCTTGCACCCGTAGCTGCCAACACGCGCTGGACAACACCAACGGAGCGAGGCGCCAGAAGCCGCGACTAAGGTAAATCAGACGCTCGCATGCCTCAACGGCAAGGGGATTAAAGGATGGAATTCGGAGTCTGGACGAGGAGCCTGACGACGCTCGCGGTCGACTGCCTGGTGGTCGGCGTGTTCGAGGAGGCCGAGCTCGGCGGCGAGGCGCGCAGCATCGATGCGGCGAGCGGCGGGCGGCTGCAGCGCCTGCTGGCCGCGGGCGATTTTACCGGCCGCAGCGGCGACAGCCTGCTGCTCACCGACCTCTCGGGACTCGCGGCGACACGCGTGCTGCTCGTCGGCATGGGAGCGCGCACCCAGCTCACGCGCCGCAGCTGGCGCCGCGCCTGGGCGAGCGCCGTCGCGGCGCTCGGCCGCACGCGCATCGCGAGCGCCGCCGTCGCTCTCGACCGCCCGGCGGCACGCGACCTGGATGACTATTACTTCGGCCGTGCGGTGGCGGAGATCGCCGGCAGTACGCTGTATCGCATCAACGACCTGAAGACCGGCAAGAAGCCGCGGCCACCGGCGCTCGGCAAGGTGCTCGCAGGACCGGTACGCAAGGCCGAGGCCGCGCAGCGCGGCTTGCGCCACGGCGCCGCGATCGCCGCCGCCGCCGCCGTGCAACGCGATCTCGCCAACCTGCCGGGGAACGTCTGCACGCCGACCTTCCTCGCCGAGGAGGCGCGGGCGCTCGCCAAACGGCAGAAGTCGGTGAGCGCCAAGGTGCTGGACGAGGCGGCGATCCGCCGCGAGAAGATGGGCTGCCTGCTCGCCGTGTCGCAGGGCAGCCGGCAGCCGCCGCGCTTCATCGTGCTCGAGTACCGCGGGCCGAAGGCGGCGAGCCAGCCGCCGGTGGTGCTGGTGGGCAAGGGCGTGACCTTCGACACCGGCGGCATCTCGCTCAAGGATCCGCCGGCCATGGATGAGATGAAATTCGACATGAGCGGCGCGGCGGCGGTCATCGCCTCGGTGACGCTGGCGGCGGAGCTGCGCCTGCCGCTGCACCTGGTGGGACTGATCGCGGCGGTCGAGAACATGCCGGACGGCAAGGCGGTGAAGCCGGGCGACATCGCCACCAGCGCCTCCGGGCAGACGGTCGAGATCCTCAACACCGACGCCGAAGGGCGCCTCATCCTGTGCGACGCGCTGCACTACGCGCGGCGCTTCCGCCCGACCGCGGTGGTCGACATCGCGACCCTCACCGGGGCGTGCGTGATCGCGCTCGGCCATCATCACTCGGGCGTGTTCGGCAACGACGAGCGGCTGGTGCGCTCGCTCCTCGAGGCCGGGGTGCGTGCCGAGGACCGCTGCTGGCAGCTGCCGCTCACCGAGGAGTATGGCGAGCAGCTGAAGAGCAATTTCGCCGACTTCGCCAACGTCGGCGGCCGCGACGGCGGCGCGATCACCGCGGCCACTTTCCTCGGCAAGTTCACCCAGGGGCTGCCCTGGGCTCACCTCGACGTCGCCGGTACGGCCTACCAGGGTGGCGCCAACAAGGGCAGCACCGGGCGACCGACGCCGCTGCTCGCCGACTTCCTCATCCAGCGCGCCGAGCGCTGAAGCTGCACCCGGCGCGGCAGCGGCCGCGCCGGCATGCGTGAGGCCGCGGTGTGCGGGCCGCGCGCGGCGCTGCAGTTATAATCGCCCCACCTCTCCTTCAGTTCCCCGTTGCAGTCCATGGACAAGGTGTACGCGCCGCAGGACATCGAGCGGCGCATCTACGAGCGGTGGGAGTCCCACGGCTGGTTCGCGCCGCGCGGCCGCGGCGCGCCCTACTGCATCATGATTCCCCCGCCGAACGTCACCGGGACGCTGCACATGGGGCACGCGTTCCAGCACACGCTCATGGACGCCTTGACGCGCTATCACCGCATGCGCGGCGACGATGTGCTGTGGCAGCCGGGCACCGATCACGCCGGCATCGCCACCCAGATGGTCGTCGAGCGGCAGCTGAACGCCGCCGGCAAGCACCGCACCGACCTCGGGCGCGAGGCCTTCATCGAGCGCGTGTGGCAGTGGCGCGCGCAGTCGGGCGGCACCATCAGCGCGCAGATGCGCCGCCTCGGCGACTCGGTCGACTGGTCGCGCGACCGCTTCACCATGGATCCCGGCCTGTCGCGCGCGGTGGTCGAGGTGTTCGTGCGGCTGCACGAGGAGGGCCTCATTTACCGCGGCAAGCGCCTCGTCAACTGGGACCCGGTGCTGCTCACGGCACTGTCGGATCTCGAGGTGCAGTCGCAGGAGGAGGACGGCGAGCTCTGGCACCTGCGCTACCCGCTGGTGGACGGCAGCGGCCACGTGGTGGTGGCGACCACCCGCCCGGAAACCATGCTGGGCGATGTCGCGGTGGCGGTGCATCCGGACGACGAGCGCTACCGGCACCTCGTCGGCCGCAGCGCGGTACTGCCGCTCACCGGGCGCACCATCCCGGTGATCGCCGACCTGTACGTCGATCCGAACTTCGGCTCCGGCTGCGTGAAGATCACGCCGGCGCACGACTTCAACGACTACGAGATCGGCCAGCGCCACGGTCTGCCGCTCATCAACATCCTCACCGAGCGCGCCGCGCTCAACGACGCCGTGCCGGAGCGCTTCCGCGGCCTCGACCGCTTCGAGGCACGCAAGCGCGTGGTCGCGGAGCTGCAGGCCGCCGGACTCGTCAAGCTCGCCGAGAAGCATAAGCTCGTGATCCCGCGCGGTGACCGCAGCGGCGCGGTGCTCGAGCCGTGGCTGACCGATCAGTGGTACGTGAAGATCGCGCCGCTCGCCAAAGAGGCGATCGCGGCGGTCGAGAACGGCCGCACCCGCTTCGTGCCGGAGAACTGGACCCGCACCTACTTCGAGTGGATGCGCAACATCAAGGACTGGTGCGTGAGCCGCCAGCTGTGGTGGGGCCATCGCATTCCCGCCTGGTACGCGCAGGACGGCCGTATCTTCGTCGGGCGCGACGAGGCCGAGGTGCGCGCACGCCACGGGCTGGACGCGAAAGTGCCGCTGCGCCAGGACGAGGACGTACTCGACACCTGGTTCTCCTCCGCCCTGTGGCCGTTCTCCACGCTCGACTGGCCGCAGAAGTCCGCGGCGCTCGCGCGCTTCTACCCCGGGAGCGTGCTGGTGACGGGCTTCGACATCATCTTTTTCTGGGTGGCCCGCATGATGATGATGGGGCTGAAGTTCATGGGCGAGGTGCCGTTCCGCGACGTGTACATCACCGGTCTCGTGCTCGATGAGCACGGCGAGAAGATGTCGAAGTCCAAGGGCAACGTCATCGATCCGCTCGACATCGTCGATGGCATATCGCTCGAGGACCTCGTCGCCAAGCGCACCTCGGGCCTCATGCAGCCGAAGCTCGCCGGCGGTATCGAGCGCACCACCCGCCGCCAGTACCCGAACGGCATCGCCGCGCACGGCACCGACGCCCTGCGCTTCACCTTCGCAGCGCTCGCCTCGCCGAGCCGCGAGCTGCGCTTCGACCTGGGCAGGGTCGGCGGCTACCGCAACTTCTGCAACAAGCTGTGGAACGCGGCGCGCTTCGTCATGCAGTCCCTCGGCACGGAGCCCGCGGCAGCGACCGCCGCGGCTGAGCCGTCGGTGGCCGACCGCTGGATCCGCGCGCGCTTCGGCCGCACGCTCAGCACGGTCGAACGCTCGCTCGCCGACTACCGCTTCGACTTCGCCGCGACGGCGCTCTACGAGTTCACCTGGTACGACTTCTGCGACTGGTACCTCGAGCTCACCAAGCCGGTGCTGCAGTCGGAGCAGTCCTCGCCCGGGCAGCGCGTCGCAACCCGCCGCACGCTCGCCGAGGTCCTGGAGGCGCTGCAGCGCGCGCTCCATCCCTTCACGCCGTTCATCACCGAGGAGATCTGGCAGCGCGCCGCGCCGCTCGCCGGAGTGAGCGGAGAGACCGTGATGCTGCAGCCCTTCCCCGAGGCGGCCGCCTTCCCCGCCGACGCGGCGGCCGAGCGCGAGGTCGCCTGGATCCAGGCGGTGGTGCTCGGCGTACGGCAGATTCGCGGCGAGATGAACATCAACCCCTCGCGGCGCATCCCGCTGCTCATGCGCGATGCCGGCGTCGAGGACCGCGAGCTGAGTGCACGCCACGCACCCTATCTCGAGCGTCTCGCGGGGCTCGAGCGCGTGACGCTGCTCGCAGAGGGAGCCGCGGCGCCCCCCGCCGCGATGGCGCTCGCCGGCTCGCTCGCTCTGCTGGTGCCGATGGCGGGACTCATCGACGCGCCGGCCGAGGCCGAGCGGCTCGCGAAGGTCATCGCCAAGGCCGACAAGGAGCTCTCGGGGGTGCGCGCGCGGCTCGCGAGCGACAGCTTCGTCAACAACGCACCCGCGCCGGTGGTCGCCGCGGAGCGCGCGCGGCTCGCCGAGCTCGAGCGTGGCGTCGGCCGGCTGCGTGCGCAGCTCGATGAGGTGCGCAGACTCCAATGAACGCCAACTCCGGCGCCGCCCCTGCCTCAGCCCCCGTGGCGCTCGCCGCCGCGCTCGCAGGGCTCGAGACCGTGATTCTCGGCAAGCCGCGGCAGATTCGCCTGTGCCTGGCGTGCCTGCTGGCGCGCGGGCATCTGCTGATCGAGGACGTCCCGGGAGTAGGCAAGACCACCCTCGCCCACGCCCTTGCCCACCTGCTCGGGCTCGCCTGGCAGCGCGTGCAGTTCACCAGCGACCTGCTGCCGGCCGACATCATCGGCGTGTCGATCTTCGATCGCGGCAACCAGCGCTTCGACTTCCGCCGCGGCCCGATTTTCACGCAGCTGCTGCTTGCCGACGAGGTCAACCGTGCGAGCCCGCGCACCCAGAGCGCGCTGCTCGAGGCGATGGAGGAACGCCAGGTGAGCGCCGACGGCACCACCTATCGCCTGCCGGAGGTATTCTTCGTGGTGGCGACGCAGAACCCGCACGAGCAGCTCGGCACCTTCGCGCTGCCCGAGTCGCAGCTCGACCGCTTCCTGATGCGCGTCACCCTCGGCTACCCCGACGGCGCGCACGAGCGCGAGCTGCTGCGCGGCGGCGAGCGGCGTGATCTGCTGCCGGAGATGCCGGCGGCGATGAACGCCGCGGCGGTACTGACCATGCAGCACGAGGTACGCCGGGTGTTCGTGGCGGACGCGCTCCTCGACTACTGCCAGGCGCTCATCGCCCGCACGCGCGAGCGAGCGGACCTGAAGCTCGGACTGTCGCCGCGCGCCGGCCAGGGGCTGCTGCGCGCCGCGCAGTCGTGGAGCTATCTCGACGGCCGCAATGCCGTGCTGCCCGAGGACGTGCAGGCGGTACTGCCGTCCGTGGTCGCGCACCGGCTCGAGCGGCGCGAGCCCGGCGACAGCGGCGATGGCGAGACGCTGGCCGCCGAGATCATGCGCTCGGTGCCGGTGCCGCTCTAGGCAGGTGCGCGGCGCGCCGTGATCCCGGGCCTTCGCAAGCGTCTGCGGGCGCGGCTCGCCTCCTGGGTGCGGCGCCGCCAGGGACCGGATCTGCTGCCGGTGACGCTCGCGCGCCGGCGCCTCTACATCCTGCCGACGCGCGCCGGACTGGCATTCGGATTCCTGTGGTTCCTGATGCTGCTCGGGGGACTCAACTACGGCAACAGTCTCGCGCTCTTCCTGACCTTCCTGCTGGCCGGCTTCGGGCTGGTGGTGATGCACGAGTGCCACCGCAATCTCCTGCGCATGACGCTGGTGTCGGCCAGCGCCCCGGCGGTGTTCGCCCGCAGTGTCGGGCGACTCGAGCTCACCCTCGACAATCCCTCGCCCGCCCCCCACCCGGCGGTCGCAGCCGCGCTCGATGAGGCGCCGCCGCTCGGCGTCGACTTACCGCCGCTCGGGCGCGCGCAGCTCTCGCTCCCGGTCGCCGCCGCGCGCCGCGGCCGGCAGCGTATCGGGCGGCTGCGGCTCGAGAGCGCGCATCCCTTCGGACTCTTCGGCACCTGGACGTGGGTGCACCTCGACCTCGAGATGCTGGTGTACCCGCATCCGCACGGCTCGCTGCCGCGACCGGTGGCGAGCGGACAGCAGCCGGGAGCGCAGCCGCGCGGCACGACCGGGGCTGATGAGTGGCAGGGGCTGCGGCCCTTCCGCGATGGCGACTCGCCGCGCCACATCGACTGGAAGGCCTACGCCCGCGAGGCACCGCTGCTGGTGAAGGAATACAGTCCCACGGGCTCGGACCTGTGTCTGTTCGACTTTGCGCAGCTTCCCCTGCCCGACGTCGAGGCGCGGCTGTCGCAGCTCGCGCGCTGGGTGCTCGAGGCCGAGGCCGGCGGCGAGCGCTACGGGCTCGCATTGCCCGGCCTTGCGATCGCAGCCAACCGCGGACCCGAGCACCGTCACCGCTGCCTCACCGCGCTCGCGCTCTTTGGGTCAACGCATGACAGCGCCTGAGGACGGTCGGGCGCTCATCTGGGCATGCGCGGCGCTCTCCGGCGGGCTGCTATTGCACATCGACCGCGTACCGGCCTGGGTATCAGCGACCGTGTTGATTCTCCTCGCCTGGCGGCTCGCGGCCGCACGCGGCGCCCTGCCGCTCCCCGGGAGGATCACGCGACAGCTCCTCGTGCTGGCGGTGGCGGCCGCCGTGCTGGCGCGCTTTCACACCTTCAACGGACTCGCCGCCGGTACCGCGCTCCTGCTCCTGATGTCGGGGCTCAAGCTCATGGAGACCCGGCTGCGGCGCGACCGCCTGGTGCTGGTGGGCGCGGGGCTCTTCCTGCTGCTCGCCGCGTGTCTCGACCGCCAGAGCCTCGCGCGCACCCCGCTGTATCTCGCCGAGACCTGGCTGTGCTGCACGGCGCTCGCGGTGGTCGCGACGCCCGGCTTCCCGGCCAGAGCGGCGCTCGCGCTGTCGGCAAGGACCCTGCTTCTGGCCCTACCGCTCGCGGTGCTGCTGTTCCTCTTCTTCCCGCGTCTCGCCGGCTCCTTCTGGGCGCTGCCGCGCGGCGAGGAGGCGGTCACCGGACTCTCCGACACGATGAATCCGGGCAGCATCGGTCAGCTCACCACCGACTACGACATCGCCTTCCGCGCGCGCTTCGCCGGCAGCTTGCCGCCGCCCGAGCAGCGCTACTGGCGCGGACCCGTGCTGCACGTGCTCGACGACGGCGGCACCTGGAGCCGCGGCGCGGAGTGGCGTACACCGCCGTCACTCGCCTTCGCCGGCAGCGGCTATCGCTACTCGGTGATGCTCGAGCCGAGCTTTCACCGCTTCTGGTTCGCGCTCGACACGCCTGCCGGCGCGCCCGAGGGGGTGCGGCTCACCCACGACTCGGAGCTCCTCGCCGGGCGCGAGGTCTCGGAGCCGACGCGCTTCGAGGCGCTGTCGTTCACCTCATCGAGCGCCGCGGCGCCGCTCAGCGAGGTCGAGCGCCTGCACGACACGCTGCTGCCGCGTGAGCGCAACCCGCGCACCGTGGCGCTGGCGCACGCTCTGTATGCGCGCGCCGGCTCGGACGCTGCGTTCGTGACGGCGGCGCTCGAATTCCTGCGCACCGGCGGCTTCGTCTACTCGCTCGAACCCGAGCAGCTCGGTCGCGAGCAGGTCGATGAGCTGCTGTTCCGCACCCGCACCGGCTTCTGCGGCCACTATGCCTCGGCCTTCGCGGTGCTGATGCGTGCGGCGGGCGTACCCGCGCGGGTAGTCACCGGCTACCTCGGCGGCGAATGGAACCCGGTCGGCGGCTATCTGGTCGTGCGCCAGTCCGATGCGCACGCCTGGGTCGAGGTATGGCTCGCCGGGCGCGGCTGGCGCCGCATCGATCCGACGGCGGTCGTCGAGCCGGCGCGGCTGCAGCGCGGGCTGTTCGATCTGCTGCCGGACTCGATGTCGGAATCGACGCGGCTGCTGCGTGGCACGCGCTGGCTGGCGGCGCTCGCACAGCGCTGGGATGCAACCAACGCCTGGTGGAACGATCGGGTGGTGAAGTTCGACTACACGACGCAGCTCGAGGCGCTCGGGCGCCTGGGACTGCACTTCGACGACGCGAGTGAGCTCGGCTGGGCGTTCGCGGCCACGCTCCTCCTCTGGCTCGCGGTGATCGCCTGGCAGCTCGGCCGCGGCGCCGCTGCGCTGGGCGCGGACCCGCTGGCCCGCGCCTATGCCCGCCTGTGCCGCAAGCTGTCGCGTGCGGGAGTCGCGCGTGCGCCCCATGAGGGGCCGCTCGCCTACGGCGCGGCGCTGCGCGCGGGGGCACCGCAGGTCGAGGCAGGCGCGTACGCGCTGCTATCGCGCTACGCGCAGCTGCGCTACGGCGTGCCCGCGCCCGCCACGCGCGCGAGCGATATCGGCGAGTTCGTGCGCGCCGTGCGGCGGCTGCGGGTGGCGCGCGCCTGAGCCGGCGTCACGGGACGCATACCCGGTTGAGCGATCACTCGTACCGCAGCGCTTCCACCGGCTTGGCGCGTGCGACCGCTGATGCATGAGCCGCGACCGTTAGCAGGGCGATGATGAGGGCAACGGCGGCGGCGGCGACAAACGTCGGCGGGCTCAAGTCGATGTGATCCGCGAATCCCTCGAGCCAGCGATTGAGCAAAACGGCGCTCACGGGCCAGGCGATCAGATTCGCCCACAGGATGGGTTTACTGAATTGCCATAGCAGCATCTGCAGTATGTCCGTGCTGTCGGCTCCGAACGCTTTGCGGATGCCGATTTCCCGCGTGCGGCTTTCCGCCGTTGCCGCCGACAAGCCGACCAGGCCGAGACAGGCCAGGACAATTGCGACTGCGGCGAAGATGCCAAGAACCCGCGCTTCTCTGAGCACCGCGAGATACAGGCTCTCGATGTACTGGTTGAGAAAAAAGCGCTCGGGCGGCGAGTCGGCAGCGCTCCCAGTGCCGGCGCTGATACGATCGATGGCCTCCAGCGTTTGCGGAATGTCCCGTCCTCTCAGCTTGACGCTGATGAGTCCGTATCGGGCTCTGTCATCGGGAGTCGAGCCCTCGTAGAGAGCCGGACGTACTTTGTGTAGTCCCGCATCAAATGCAAAATCCGGAACCACCGCGACAATCTCGCTCGGCGCTTGCCCTTCCCCGCCGACGAATGGCGGCCGCTGGCCTATCGCGGCAGCCGGCGTCTTAAAGCCGAAGCTGCGCGCCGCGCTTTCATTGATTACGATCTGCGAAGCATTCTGCATCGGCCCGAGGTTGTTCTGGTCGTCTGTCGGGAGCCTTCCGGCCAAGGGCTTGATGCCGTAGAGCCCGAAAACACCGAAGTCGAGCGCGGTACTGTCGATTGCCAGCATACCGCCGTCCTGCAACCGGGCATTGAGGAAGGACCTCCGGTCGAGCCAGGGCTCCGTGGAGCAATTTGCACCGCGAACGCCCGGCAATGCCCGTAGCTCGTTCAGGACCGCCGGCCTGCAAGGGGAACGGAGAAGTAACATCTGGTCGGTCTCCACGCGCAGGGCGGCGCGCGTCGCGTAGAGATGCTGCCGGTATATCACGGTGGCGCCGATCAGCAGTCCGATCAGCACGGCGAACTGCAACACCACCAGCGACTTCCTTGCCAGGTCGCCACCCGGGCCCGGCGCCGATCCCTTGAGCACTGCGCTCGGACGGAATGCTGAGAGGACGAACGCCGGGTAGGCGCCAGCGAGCACGCCAACGACGAGAATCCCTGCCACTGCCGTCGCAACGAGGGCCGCATCGTGCGCGAAGTCCAGCCGGCCCGCCGAGTCCAGGAAGGCATTCACATAGGGCAGCGCAAGATCGGCCAAGGCCAACGCGAGGCATGCCGCTATTGCCACATAAACCAGCGACTCGCCGAGGAATTGGCGGATGAGCTCAGCCCGGCTCGCCCCACAGACCTTCCTGACTCCGACCTCCAGGGCACGACGCACCGAACGGGCCGTTGAAAGATTGACGAACACGACGCACGCTGTGAACAGGACCGCGAGAGCAACCGCGCCAATCGCCGCGAGCCTGGCCTCCATCCCCGGATTCAGACCCTCGAAGAGGTGGACGCGATCGATCGGAATGAGTCGGACCGCCAGCGTCATGCCCGGGAATTTCGGATAGAACCGTGGCAGAAAGCCGTCTATCGCTCGTTGCAGACGGTCGACCCTGGTTCCCGGTTCCAGCTGCACGTACATCCGGCCACACAAGGCTACCGCATTCCTGCTCGCCTCCCCCGGCGCATTCTGATCGCATTTGCTCAGCGCAGAGTACGCCGCCAGGCCGCTTGCGAAAATTCCTGACTCGAGCGTGGTGCCGTTGATCGGCAAGTCATCCAGGACTGCCGTGACCGTCATGGGGTGAACGTCATCGAGCAGTATCGGCTGTCCGATCGGGTCGGCGCGGCCGAAGTACTTCTGCGCGACGCTGCGGGTCAGGACGATGCCGTCCGGACGGCGCAGCGCCTTGCGGAGATCGCCGGCAAAGACCGGCAGCGGCAGCAGATCGAATGCATTCGGGTCTGCCCAGTAGACCGTCTCCCTCGCGGTGGTGCGTTCGTGCCGCAGATGCACCTCGTCCGGCGCGAGCCGTGTGACGGCACTGATTTGCGGAAAATTCAGTCGCAGCAGTGCCGCAACGAATGAGGGACTGGTGTAGTTGTAGAGAGGTGGGTGTCCGGTGGGAGCGGCCAGCTGCGGCGCGAGGTAGATGCGCTCAGAGCCTGGAATGAAGTGCTCGTAGGTGAACTCGTTGCGCAGCGTAACCCCGGCTAGCGTCGCTACGCACAACCCGACCGCCAGCGCCAGAATGCTGATGCCGGAGTAGAGTCGATTGCGCACAAGGTTTCGAAGCGCTACGGCCAGGTAGTTTCGCAGCATCGCCTCAGCCCTCTATAGGATCGGATGCAGCGCGCGCCGGCGGCTATTCCGGGTCGACAAAGCGGCCGTCCAGCATGTGAACAACGCGGTGCGCGCGTTGCGCGTACGCCTGCGAGTGCGTCACCATGACGATCGTGGTACCGCCGTTCAATATGCCCGCGAGCATGTCCATCACGGCGTCGCCGTTCGCGGTATCGAGGTTGCCGGTGGGTTCATCGGCAAGGATCAGCTTCGGATGTGCTACCAGGGCCCGCGCGATGGCGACTCGTTGCTGCTGACCACCGGAGAGCTGTCGCGGCAGATGGCGTGCCCGGTGCGCCAGGTCGACGCGGTTCAGGGCAGCGGCCACCCGTTGACGACGCTCGGTACCCGTCAGGCCCAGATACAGCAGCGCGACTTCGACGTTCTCGGCGACGTTGAGATCATCGATGAGATTGAAGTTCTGAAAGACAAAGCCCACGCGTGCGCGACGACGGACGCTGAGCTCTCTCTCCGAGCACTGAGCGACGTCTTCTCCATTGAACCAGTAGGCGCCCGAGCTTGGACTGTCGACCAGGCCGAGGATGTTGAGCAACGTCGACTTTCCACAGCCCGAGGGGCCCATGACCGCCAGGAATTCGCCGGCCTTGACCTCGAGTGAGAGGTCATCCAGCGCCGCGGTCTCCACCTCGGTAGTGCGATAGGTCTTTGAGACGTGTTCGAGTCGAAGCATCTTCGATCCTCTACCGAGTGAGGACGAGGCGATCGGACTGTTCGAGGCCGGTGTAGTCCGAGGTAATGACGCGCTCTCCAGCCGCAAGACCGCCGGTGATCTCCAGTTGTTCGCTGTTCCGTCGACCCAGCTTGAGCCGCCGACGCTCGGCGGACCGGCCGTCCGCGGTGACCACGAAAGCCCAATCTCCTCCCGTGCGTTCGAGGAAGGGACCGGTCGGGAGTACGAGCGCCGCGGTGTCGCCGCCAAGCTGCAAGCGGCCCTGCTCCGCCGCTCCTTCCACCAGCGTCGGAGGGCTGGTGGAACTGAAATCGAGGTCCACGCGGAACTGACCGTTTTGGACCTGCGGGTATACCCGTCGCACTGTGACGGTCACCGGCCTTCCCTCGATGTCCATAGTCGCCGTCTGACCGGCCCGGACGCGCGGGAGATAAAACTCATCGACATCCGCGGCGAGCTTCATACCCGTCTGCGGTGCGATTTCCGCAAGGCGCTCACCCGAGGCAGGGGTCTCGCCCACCTTGAGGTCCATCGCAGTGACTTTGCCGGCCACGGGGGCGCGAACGATGAGGCTCTCGAGCTTGTCGTGAACCACCGCGAGATTGCCGCGCAGAATTTTGAGCTGCTGATGGATATCCGGCAGCAACCGATCGTAGAGCTCTGTCTGCCGCCGGCTGCTCTCCTCCTGGATCGGCCTCAGCCTCTTGTAGTAGGTGAGTTCATCGGTGACGCGATCACGATCTTCCGCAGACACGAGGCCCTTTGCAGCCAACCCCTCGCGGCGCGTGGATGAACGCTCCAGGCGAACCAGGTTGTAGTCGATTTCCGCGAGCGCGCGCGCATTCGAAAGCTGCTGCTGTTCCAGTGCGATTTCATTCTGCTGAAGTTGCGAGATCGCCTGATTCAACTGCGATTCCTCCTGTACGACCTGCAGCGCCAGGTTGCTGTTTCTCAGCTCGACGATGGGCTGGCCTTCCTGGACCATGTCTCCCGGCTCGACGAGCACCCGGTCTACACGTCCGCCATCGATAGTGTCGACGTAGACCGTGTCGCGCGGCACTACAGTCGCGTGCAGGGGAATGAGATCGTGGAACACATCGCGTTCCACCGCGGCGATAGTGATCTGCTCCAGCGGCACGCGCAGCGTTCGCACTCCGCCGCCAGCGGTAAGTCTCAGAGCCAGCACGACTGCAACCAGGGCCATTGCGACAACTGCGCCAATCCTGGCGGGGAGAGGCCAGCCCGCCGCAGACCAGAGCGGCTGGCGGATCGCTCGATCCATGGAGCCGATTACCGGCTCGCCAGGTGACCTGAAGACGGGTGAAGCGACGGCTCGCATGCCATTGCTCATCGCGACTTGCGCTTGAGCCTGCCGGTAAACGCGGCAAGCTGATTCACATCGGCGAATCCGGTGTCGACCAGCCCCTGCAGCACTCGCTCAAGCGATCCACCACAGAAGCGGTCCACAATGCTCCGCACGGCGGTTGCCGCAGTAGCCTCGGCCGACTCCCTGGCGCGGTATATGAATGTCCCGCTCACCACCGAGTGCGTCACGTAGCCCTTCTCTTCCAGACGGCGCAGTACGGTTCGGATAGTGGGGTCCTTCAGCTTCCGAGCGACGTGCCTGCGCACGGCGGTCGCTGTCATCTCCCCATGCCTCCAGAGAAGGGCAAGGAGCTCGTGCTCGAGGTCGCCGAGAGGCGGGCGGGCGCTCATGATGTGACGCTAAGTAACATGTTACGACGTGTAACACATGACGCGGCGGACAGCAAGCGATCGGGATCCGAGGTGCGACTCAGGAGGAGCGGAACCCGATCCTGGCGTGCGTGCCGTCGCAGAAGGGCTTGGTGGCGCTGCCGCCGCAACGGCACAGCTTCGCGGCGGTGACGCGCGCGACGACCCGCCCGGTGCCGCTCACGATCTCGAGATTGCCGCGGACCTGCAGCGGTCCGTTGGGCTGCGGGTCGATGGCGAGCTCCCCGCCGCGCGCCTCGAGCATGTCGGTCTTGCCGCTCGGCGGCTCGCCGCTCGCCTCGAAGCCGATCCTGTGGTGCGAGCCGTCGCAGTACGGCTTGTGCTGCGAGGCGCCGCAGCGGCACAGGGTTGCGCGCAAGCCGGCCGGCACACCATCGATCGCAAGCTGCGCGCGGAAGGCGTACGGCCCCGCCTCGCGCACGCTCGCCAGGTTCACCGGCGGCGCGGCCTCCTGCGGCTCGCCGTCGAGGCGCCGGTAGCGGATCGCGCCCGAGGGACAGGCGTGCGCCACCTCGACGAGGCGCTCGACCGGCATCGCATCCGGGTGGATCCAGGGCCCCTGCACGTTGGCAAGAAACACCTGTGGTGCCCAGGTGACGCAGAAGCGCGAGTGAATGCAGCGCCGCGCCTCGAACTCGAGCTCGAGAGATGCGCCCGTCACCCTCTCGATCCCGTCGGCGATGTCGGCCGCGGGCGGCGCAGCGGGAGTCTGCGGTGGTGCGGAGGCGCGCGCCGACACGGCGGGCGCGGCAGCGGGCGCCGGGTCGGCCGCCGCCAGATCGAAGCCGCGCTCGGCGCGCGCGAGCAGCTTCGCGAGCTGCTCTGCGGCGGCCCGCCCGCGCGCATCGCTACCGGACGCGCACGGCGCCGCGGCGGCGGCCAGCTCCCGCAGGCGCTCGACAAAGATGCGCCGCGCCGCCGGCCCCGGCGGCAGCGGGCTCGGATCGCGCAGCGTGATGAATGACACCCCGGCGTTGCAGTGCGCATTCGACGGTCCGGCCGGCAGCCGGGCGGCACGCTCGGCGAGCGGCGCGAGTGCCTGCATGAGGCCGATGGCCAGATCCACCGCGAGCGACTTCTCGGCGCTCGGCCCACGCACCACGTAGGCGTAGCCGAGGAGGCGCAGCATCAGGGCGTAGCAGGCGTTGGCGAGGTCGACGGTCGCGAAGGCATCCGGGTCCTCGATCCACACCCGCCCCTCCGGCCGCGGCGGACGGCGCAGCACCGGATTGGTCGCCGCCGGGAACGCCGGAGTGAAGCCGGGGTTGCGTGCCGAGAGCTCGCGGAGCTCGGTGCGGATGGCGAGAAACTTCTGGTAGTGAGAGCCGGCGGAGTCCGCAGGCGCACCCTCTCCCTGCGTGACGATGGCGTCGAAGGCGGCGAGCGCGGTCTTCAGGCACACCACCGGCTTGACGCCGGGCAGGCTCACCTCGGCGGGCGTGAGCTGCAGTGCGCGATCGCCGTGGAAGGCCGTGTCCTCGCCGTGGCGCGCGACGAAGGCGCGCAGGCCCTCACCGATGCGCGCATAGAAGTCGCCCACCGTCTGGTAGTCGCGGCCCATCGGAGTGAGGTGCGGCCGCTCGGTGCCGCGCACATAGCTGTGTTCGCCGGCGAAGCCGGCCCCGTCAGGCTCATCGGATCCACGCGGGCGCTCGAGGAACACGAAATGCTGCAGCGTCTCGGCGTTGAAGGGCGCGAGCTTCACCGTGATGCTCGCCGGCAGATAGCCGGGATCGAGCGGGAAGTTCGCGCGCCCGATGCGGGGACTCGCGCCGAGTGCGGAGGTGATGTTCCAGACCGCGGCGAGGTGCCCCATCTCCTCGATGGTCACCTGGATGAGCGCCGTCCGCCAGCGCCTCACCGCCGCCGACTCCGCGGCGCTCAGTCCCTCGCCCTCGCCGTCCTTCAGGCTGAAGGCGGCATAGAGATAGGTGCACATGAGATTGTGCTCGAGCTCGGCGGCCTCGTAGAGGAGGTTGACGAGGATCTCGCGCTGCGTGAGCGGGGCGGCGACCGCGGCGACATCGTTCATGGGGCCTATGTCGCACAAAACGCCGCAGCGCGCCATACCTCTTATTAACGGGAAAAAGTCGCCTGCGGCGCTTTTTCGGACGTCGGCTTCGTTGCCGGCCGCAAAAGGCGCGGCTTTTGCGGCCTGCGCAGTCGCCTGCGGTGCCTTCAGGTGGCGTGTTCCCGGGTTTCGCGGAACACGATTCCCGGCCAGCGCTCGAGCGTCAGCTCGAGGTTGACGCGCGAGGGCGCGAGGTAGACCAGCGCCCCGTGGTGATCGAGCGCCAAGTGCTCGTAGGCGCGGGTGCGAAACTCCTCGAGGCGCTTCGCATCCGCGCTGTCGATCCAGCGCGCGGTGTGCACGCCGACCGGCTCGAATACGCACTGCACCCCGTACTCGTCGGCGAGGCGGAACGCCACGACCTCGAACTGCAGCTGCCCGACGGCGCCCAGGATCAGATCGTTGCTGCGCAGCGGCCGGAAGAGCTGCGTCGCCCCCTCCTCGCACAGCTGCGACAGTCCCTTCTGCAGCGCCTTCATGCGCAGGGGATCCTTCAGCACCGCGCGGCGGAAGATCTCCGGCGCGAAGTCGGGTACGCCGGTGAAGGTGAGCCGCTCGCCCTGGGTGAAGGTGTCGCCGATGTTGATGGTGCCGTGGTTGTGCAGCCCGATGATGTCGCCGGCAAAGGCCTCCTCGGCCTGGGTGCGGTCGGCCGCCATGAAGGTCAGCGCATCGGCGATGCGCACCTCCTTGGCCAGGCGCACGTGGTAGAGGCGCATGCCGCGCGTGTACCGTCCGGCGCAAAGCCGCAGGAAGGCGATCCGGTCGCGGTGCGCCGGATCCATGTTCGCCTGAATCTTGAAGACGAAGCCCGCGAGGGCGCTCTCGCCCGCCTCCACGCTGCGCTCGCGCGTGGCGCGCGGCAGCGGCCCCGGGGCGTGCACCACGAAGGCGGCGAGCAGCTCCTCGACGCCGAAGTTGTTGATGGCGGAGCCGAAGAACACCGGGGTCTGCCGCCCGGCGCGGTAGGCTTGCGGGTCGAAGCGATGCGTGGCGCCCTTGACCAGCTCGATCTCCTCGAGGAAGGCGCGCGCATCGGCACCGAGGAACTCGCGCGCCGCCGCGCCGGCGAGCCCGTCGATCGTGCGATTCTCGCCCACCCGGCCGCGCTCGCCCGCCTCGTAGGCGTAGATGCGGTCCTCGCCGAGATGATAGATGCCGCGCAGCTCGCGGCCCATGCCGATCGGCCAGGTCACGGGCGCGGTGCCGATGCGCAGCACGCTCTCGATCTCATCCAGCAGCTCGATCGGCGAGCGGCCGTCGCGATCCAGCTTGTTGATGAAAGTCATGATCGGCGTGTCGCGCAGGCGACAGACCTCCATCAGCTTGATGGTGCGCTCCTCCACGCCCTTGGCGCAGTCGATCACCATGAGCGCCGAATCGACCGCGGTGAGCGTGCGGTAGGTGTCCTCGGAGAAGTCCTCGTGGCCCGGCGTATCGAGCAGATTGACTATGCGGTCGCGGTACGGGAACTGCATCACCGAGGAAGTGACCGAGATGCCGCGCTGCTGCTCGAGCCGCATCCAGTCGGAGGTCGCATGGCGGGCGGCCTTGCGCCCCTTCACCGTGCCGGCCATCTGGATGGCGCCACCGAACAGCAGCAGCTTCTCCGTGAGCGTCGTCTTGCCGGCGTCGGGATGGGAGATGATCGCGAAGGTGCGTCGCCGAGCGATTTCGGCAGCCAGGTCACTCATGTCGGGAACGCCGGCTAAGGATCGAGGCGCGAGCCGCTGCGCAGCCCGAGCCTGAGCACCGCGGCATCCTCGCGGCCGCCAACGGCCTGGTAGTAGCCGCGCCGCATGCCGACCTGCTGGAAGCCGTGCGCCAGGTACAGGCGAATCGCTGCGGTGTTGGATGGGCGCACCTCGAGGAACGCCTCCTTCATGCCGAGCGCCGCGGCGCGCTCGACGAGCAGCGTCAGCAGCCGTCGCCCGAGTCCGTGGCAGCGAAAGCCTTCCGCGACGCACAGGTTGAGGATGTGCGCTTCGCCGGCGCCGACACTCATCACACCGTAGCCCGCGATCTCTCTGCCCCAGACGGCCACGCGGCAGGTGTAGCCGACGCGCAGGCAGTCGCGGAAGATCCCCTCGCTCCAGGGGAACTGGTAGGAGGCGCGCTCGATGGCGACGACGTCGGGCACGTCGCCCTCGCGCATCGCGCGGGTCAGCTCCGGGGCGGAGGCGAATAGCTCAGGGGCGGTCGCCATCGGGTACTTGTGTCAGCTGTTGGAACACGTTGCGCGCAAACTTCAGGTCCTCCCACGCCTTGCGCTTGTCCGCGGGCGTACGCAGCAGATACGCGGGATGATACGTCACGACCAGCGGGGTATTCAGCTCGCCGAAATAGTGTACCTGCCCGCGCAGCCGCCCGAGCGGCGAGTCGGTGCCGAGGAGGTTCTGGGCCGCGATCCGCCCTACGGTGAGGATCAGCTTCGGCTGCAGCAGCCCGATCTGGCGCTTCAGGTACGGCAGACAGGCGGCGACCTCCTCGGGTTTCGGGTCGCGGTTGCCCGGCGGCCGGCTCTTGAGGATGTTGGCGATGTAGACGTTCTGCCGGCGGTCGAGCCCGATGGCGCGCAGCATCGCGTCCAGCAGCTGGCCGGCCTGGCCCACGAAGGGCTCGCCGCGCCGGTCCTCCTCCGCTCCCGGCGCTTCCCCGACCACCAGCCAGTCGCAGCGCCGCGGCCCGACGCCGAACACCCCCTGAGTGCGGGTGAGGTGCAGCGGACAGCGCTGGCAGTTGAGAACCTCGGCACGCAGCGCTTCCCAGCGCGCCTCGAGCGAGGCCGCAGCGTCGCGCACCGCCCCGGCGTCCGCCGCCGGCGCGGCCGCCGCAGATGCGCGCGCGCTCGCGCGCGGCACCCACAGATCGACGCCGATCGCCTTGAGGTATTCGAGGCGGCGTTGCGCGTGCATGCCGGGACTTCAGGCGCCCGCGGGCGGCGCCCCGCGAATGAGACGCCGGATGCGCCGGCCGAGCCACAGGAGCGGGGCCGACAGCGCGTAGGTACCGAACATGGACAGCAGCATGGTCGGCGGATCGATCGCGATGGCCACGAAGAACAGCGGCACCAGCAACAGGTAGACGAAGCGGATGCGCCGGTCGAGATCGAACTGCTTGAAGCTCGGATAGCCGAAGCGGCTCACCATCAGTGCGCCCGCGGTCGCGGTCACGATGAATGCCGCGATCAGTCCCGTGAGCCCCGGCTCGATCCATTCGCTCGAGAACCACA
>Ga0335079_10003078_pt1 | contig 19258 bp, 16 predicted proteins | sample Lox_Sample_33_FD_206719 | JGI IMG/M metagenome (GOLD analysis project Ga0335079, IMG submission 206719) | Soil microbial communities from Loxahatchee National Wildlife Refuge, Florida, United States - Lox_Sample_3.3 | ecosystem: Environmental > Terrestrial > Soil > Wetlands | place: USA... | reverse complement strand
GAACCCGATGATGCCGGAAACGGGCGCGGGCGCTTCCACGCTCTCCAAACTGCTGCCGGCCTGGGGCTTCCAGTTTGGCACGACCGACGTGGTCGCCGACTTGAATTTCAAAATGCAGATCGGCAGCCGAACCGGCCAGCCTCAGGATGCGCCGGCATTTCTGGATGTGACGGGCGACGGCGTCAACACCAACAGCATCATCACCGGGTCGTTGAGTGATGTGTGGCTGCCATTTACCGGCGCGTTCACCGGCGCGCCCGTGCCGGGCCTGAAAGAAACGATCCTGTTGAAGAGCACGCCCGATTCGGAGCTGGCGGATGCGTTTATGGCGAACCTGTCCGCGGACGCAGTTCTCAAGAATTTCAAATCGTCCGGAGTCGAGTATCCGCTGGCTATCGAGCTGACCGGCCGGTTCAAGACGGCATTTCCCGACGGCCCGCCCAAAACCGGAACCAACGAAGCTTCCGCGACCGCCGCCGGTTTGAAAGAAAGCGCCGCCACCAATACCGTGGTGCTCGTCGGCGACGCGGACATGCTGGCGGACGATTTTGCCTTGCACGAAGAAACCACGCCGTTCGGTACGTTCGCCTCGGCCATGAACGGCAATCTGGGTTTTGCCGAGAATGCCATCGAACAATTGGCCGGCGGTGAAGACCTCATCGCCATCCGCAGCCGCGCGGTGGAAGACCGGCCGTTCACCGTCATCCGACGCATGGAAGCCGCCGCGCAAGAGGCGTATCAGAGCAAAATCAACGATTTGCAGACCAGCCTGGAGGACACCGAGCAACGCCTCAATGAATTGCAGCAGACGAAAAACCAGAACCAGCGCTACATCCTGTCGCCGGAACAGCAGAAGGAACTGGACAATTTCCGCACGAAAGAAGCGCAGGTGAAATCCGACTTGAAAAAGCTGCAAAAGGATTTGCGCCGGGACGTGGTTTCGCTCCAGAACCGCATCGAATGGCTGAATATCGCCGCCGTGCCGTTGCTGGTCAGCGGCTTCGGCCTCGGCCTGGCGGCGTGGAAACGCAAACGGACTTCGGCGAGATGAATGGCAGGCAACTCATCGTTCTGCTGGCGCTGGTCGTGCTCATCGGCAGCGCGGCCTGGCTGCATTCCCGCAAGCAGGCGGCGTCATGGTCAAACCCGAATTCCGCCGCCGGCCAGAAATTACTCGGCGATTTTCAGGTCAACGATGTCGCGCAAATCCGCGTGCAGCACGGCGTGGACGTGGTGGACTTGATGCAAACGAACGGCCTGTGGCGGGTGCAGGAACGTGGCGGGTATCCGGCCGATTTTTCGCAAATCGGCCGGTTTTTGCTGAAGCTGCGCGATTTGAAGATTGTCCAGACCGAGCAGGTGGGGCCGTCGCAATGGGCGCGACTGGACCTGGCTGCGCCGGGGCCGGGGCCTGATACCGCAACGCTATTGGAATTTTTTGACGCCGGTGGAATACCGCTGCGCAAGCTGTGGCTCGGCAAATCCCATCAACATCAGAGCGCGCAACCGGCGGCAACGCCCGACATGGGAGATCAAAGCTGGCCGGACGGCCGGTACGTGCGGACAGCCACCAATTCCGACACCGTCGCCGTGATTGCCGACCCGTTGACCGAAGTGAGTTCGGATGCCAGCCAATGGCTCGACAAAACCTTTTTCAAGGTGGAAAAGCCGCAGACCGTTTCCGTGACTTATCCGGTCGCGACCAATTCCTGGGAGCTCGCCAATGCAACCAACGGCTGGAAACTGACGGCCGCCAAACCGGATGAAAAACTCGACGACTCGCAGGCGTCGGAAACGGCGGATTCGCTTTCTTCACCAAGTTTCAACGACGTCGCCGTGGGATTGACGCCGATCCAGACGGGATTAATCCAGCCGACGCGCATTGGCATAAAAACGATGAATGGGTTCGATTACGCCATCAACGTGGGCGCGAAGACCAATGACAATTATTTCATGACCGTCGTTGTGTCGGCGACGCTGTCGAAGACCAACGCGCCGGACGAAAGCAAGAAGCTGGCGGATAAACTTGCGCAGGAAAGCCAGCTCAACCAATGGACTTATCTCGTGCCGGAGTGGACGCTGGAGCCAATGCTCAAGAAGCGCACGCAGCTTCTGGTGGCCAAGCCAGTGGAAACCGAAACCAATTCGCCCGCCACCAACGCGCCGGTTCCCCCGGCTTCGAAATAAGGAACTTCTGCTGTCGTAGCGGCGTCTTGGCAGAGCGCCGCCATTCAACCGAGCTGGAAAATGCGGCTTTCTGCCGAAAGCCGCTACGTCGGGCGGTCCTAAAAATTTTGCTTGAAACGTCGAAGCCTGTTTTACTCAGTGACCGATGGCCGACATAAAACCGAGTTCCCGCACACCGTGGTTCTGGGTGCCGACACTGTATTTCTCGCAGGGCATTCCCTACGTCATCGTGATGACCATGTCGGTGGTGATGTACAAGCGGCTGGGGATCTCGAACACGGACATCGCGCTTTGCACCAGTTGGCTGTATCTGCCGTGGGTCATCAAACCGCTGTGGAGCCCGTTCGTGGACATCACACGCACCAAGCGTTTCTGGGTGGTCACGATGCAATTCCTCCTTTCGCTGGCGCTGGCGTCGGTGGCGTTTTCCGTGCGCGGTCCGGCGTTTTTTCGGTGGACGCTGTTTCTGTTCTGGATCATGGCATTCGCCTCGGCCACGCACGACATTGCGGCGGACGGTTTTTACATGTTGAGCCTGTCAAAACACGAGCAGGCGTGGTGGGTTGGCATGCGCAGCACCTTTTATCGCACGGCGATGATTGTCGGCAGCGGACTCCTCGTGGTGCTGGCTGGCGTTTTGGAAAATAAAAATGGTTTGCCGCCGGTGACGATTTCCGTATCGGCGAAGGCAACCGCGCCGATCGTTACCAATTGGAATCCGGCGGAAATAAAATTCGCGGAACAACCCGGTGAACTGCGTGTTGTTGCGCAGCCGGGTTCACTCGACATCGCACTGGCTGAAGGCAGGGCTGCCGAAGCGAAGGCGGTTGTCGAACTCGCAAAATCATGGAACGTGCAACACGGTTTTGTGGCGGGCGACCAACCGGCAGCGAAACCGGCGGACAGCCGGAATGATTCGTGGTGGGCGCGCCATATTTCCCGGCCGCTGCGAAGTTTCCTGACGGCACACTTTCCAAAACCGGAAAGATCTGAAACGGCCGCCACCACGGGAAATTTCGGTGTGATTTGCTTGGCGCTTTCACGACCGCCCCCGGAGGGGAGGGGAATCGCCGTCAATTTTGTGCGGAAGCCGAGCGGCCTCGAATACCTTGGCCTGGGCAAGAGTGACAAAGGTTTCCGGCTGATGGAAGGCGAGCGCTTTGTTTTCACCGCGACCAATTGGAACCAGCCGGCCATGGCCGTCATCCAGCTCGACCCGAAACTGAAAAGCGATGCGAGCGTCGTGTTTCAAACAAGCTCGGGCGACATTCCGCTGGCCTGGACGATAACGCTGTTCGTTGTGGCGGCGTTGTTTCTCGCGTTCAGTTGCTGGCACAGCTTCATGCTGCCGCGGCCGCCGGGCGATGGCCCGGTTGTCACGCATAAAAGTTTGTTCGGCGAATTTTTCGCCACGCTCGGCGCGTTTTTTCAAAAACCGGGCATCGGCCTGGCGTTGGCGTTCATTCTGCTTTACCGCTTTGACGAAGCGCAGTTGGTGAAGGTGATTTCACCCTTCCTCCTGGACAGCCGCGCCGCCGGCGGCCTCGGACTGGCGACCAGCCAGGTCGGCCTGGCTTACGGCACGTTTGGCGTCTGCGCGCTGACGCTGGGTGGATTGCTCGGCGGATTTGCGGCGGCGAAACACGGGTTGAAAACCATGCTGCCGTTCATGGTCGGCTCGATGTATCTGCCGAAGCTGGTGTTCATTTTTCTGTCGTTCACGCAGCCGGAGAATTTTCTGGTCACCTGCGGCGCGGTGGCGGTCGAGCAGTTCGGCTACGGTTTCGGGTTCACGGCATTCATGCTTTATCTGCTTTATTTTTCCGACGGGCCGCACAAGACGGCGCACTACGCCATCTGTACCGGGTTCATGGCTTTGGGCATGATGGTGCCGGGCATGTGGAGCGGTTGGGTGGCGGACATCGTCGGCTACAAACACTTTTTCGTGTGGGCCATCTGCTCGACGCTTCCCGGCTTCACGCTGGCGTTGCTGCTGAAAATTGACCCGCAGTTCGGAAAGAAAGCCTGATTTTCAACCGCCCGGGGCGCGGGCCGGGCGAAAGAAAACAATTGCTTTGAACGCGCCAGTCTTCCCAAAATCCAAGTTCACGATGAGATTGAAATGTTTCAACCTTTTTGGCCGGGCGCACCTGATTGAGTTGCTGACCGGCGCGGGATTGGCCGGATTCTTGCCGGCGGCCAATGCCCAGTCTTCGTTCGTTTTGACCAACCAACTGTCGCATGCCCTTCCGCGCCGACCCAGCATCATCCTGATGGTTGCCGACAGCCTCGGGTACGGTGATTTGAGTTGCTACGGCCAGACCAAATTCCAGACGCCGAATCTGGACCGGCTCGCGGCCGAAGGGGTCCGGTTTACCAACTATTACGCGGGCGATGCGGCGAGTTCGCCGGCGTGGGCGGCCTTGTTGATCGGTCGCGATGCGGACCATTTGCGGCAACGCGCGGACGTGGACACTCCGCTGATTCCGGGCGAAATCACGGTCGCGCAGCTCTTGAAGCAGTCCGGCTACCACACGGGCTTGATTGGCAAATGGGATTTGGGTGACGACACGACCAGCGGCGCGCCGTGGAAGAAGGGTTTTGACGAGTTCGCCGGGTACTTCGATCCACACGACGCAACCAATTATTACGCCGACTACATGTGGCGTTTCGCGCCGGGCGCCAGAATCACGACCAACAACCTGCGGGAAGACTACGTCGGCAGGGAAATGCTCTATCCCAATACCGGCGGCAATCGGGGACAATACATTCCGGACTTGCTCACGAAAGCCGCGCTGAATTTCGTCAAGAACAACCAGCCCGACAAGTTCAACTTTTACCGCCCGTTTTTCCTGCTGCTGAATTATCCTATTCCGGCAGCGGGCAACGGACCGGTGCTGACGGACGCGCCGTATTCCGAAGAGCCGTGGCCGCAGCCGCAGAAAAACAAGGCCGCCATGATTTCCCGGCTCGATGGCTATGTCGGCCAGTTGCGGGAGCAATTGCAGGAAATCGGGCTGACGAACGACGTGGTGATTTTCTTTACGAGCGACACCGGCTCGCGAAAAAGCGGGGGAGTGGACCCGAACTTTTTCCACAGCATGATTTCGTCCAACAGCCTGCGCGTTCCGTTTATCGTCTGCTGGCCGGGTAAAATTCCCCCCGGCAAGGTCAGCGGCCATGCGTGCACGGCGTCGGATTTTCTCCCGACAGTGGCGGATATCGCGCTGATCAAGGCGCCGACGGACATTGATGGCCGTTCGGTCCTGCCAACGCTGTCGGGCCAGGCGCAAACCAACCGGCACCATTTTTCGAGGAAGTAGGCGATCAAGGGTGTGTGCCACCGGCGGGCAACGGCGCGTTCACATCGCGTTCCCGCTCGACTTTTCGGACCGCAAAGCTCATCCATAAAATCGCCAGCGCCACGGCCAACAGAAATGCCGCCAGCACAAACCACGGCCACCGGTAACGGGGCGTCGGCGGTCTTTCATCCGGTCCATTCATCTTCATCTGCATCTTAATCTTTTCCCGAGACGATGACGATTAAGAATAAAAGCAAGATTAAGAAATGACGACAGCGCGAAAACTCGACCTGCGGATTTTTTGCGCTATCTTCCACAGCCGTTCTGCTCATGCACGAAGCTGAATCGCCAGAAAATTTGCCGTTGCCGCCCGCAAACGCTGTCGGTGACAATCCGTATGCGCTTTTCCAGAACCGCGATTTCCGGCTTTACCTCGCCGGGCGGCTGGTGTCCGTGCTCGGTCAGCAGATGCTGACCGTCGCCGTGGGCTGGGAGCTTTACGAACGAACCCGTTCGCCGCTTGCGCTGGGACTTGTCGGTCTCGTGGAAATGATCGCGATGGTCTGTTGCACGCTGCCGGCCGGGCACACCGCTGACAATGTCAACCGCAAACACATTATCCTGGCCGGATTGCTGGTCAGCTCCGGCGCGAGTCTCGGGCTCGCGCTGATTTCGTGGCGGCATGCGCCGGTCGCGTGGGTTTACGCCTGCCTGTTCGTCGCCGCGACCGCGCGGACATTTCTGTGGCCGGCGAGCGCCGCGTTTCTGCCCAACCTGGTGCCGCGCGAACTGTTTGCCCGCGCGGTGACGTGGAACAGCGGCTCGTTCCAGCTTTCCTCTGTGGCCGGTCCGGCGCTGGGCGGCGCGCTCATCGCCCTGCTGAAAAAATACTCCGACCATCCGGCGGCGTACATCTACGCGCTGAATTTCGCGGCGGCCATGACCTGCTTCCTCTGTATGAAAGCCGTCCGCGCGCGCCATGTCGTGACCAACCCCGAGCCGATGTCGCTCAAGAGTTTCGCCACCGGGTTCCGGTTCATTTTTGCGCAACGACTAATCCTCGGCATGATTACGCTGGACATGTTCGCCGTGTTCCTTGGCGGCGCGACGGCGCTGTTGCCGGTTTACGCGAAGGACATCCTGAATGCCGGGGCCGATGGGCTGGGAGTGTTGCAGGCCGCATTGCCGCTGGGTTCAGTCGCCTGTGCGTTGTTCCTGGCGCATCGTCCGCCGTTGCAAAGGGCCGGGCGGACGCTGTTGTGGTGCGTGGCCGTGTTCGGGCTGGCGACGATTGTGTTCGGGCTATCGCAATGGTTCTGGTTTTCGTTCGCCATGCTGTTCACGTGCGGCGCGGTTGACAACGTGAGCGTGGTGGTACGGCACACGTCGGTGCAACTGCTCACGCCGGACGACAAGCGCGGGCGCGTTTCGGCGGTCAACAGCCTGTTTATCGGCACCTCAAACGAACTGGGCGGGTTCGAGTCGGGCTTTGTAGCGTATCTGTTTGGCGCGGCGATGCACCATTCCAACGCGACCGGCGCGACGATCTCGGTCGTGATTGGCGGCGTAGGAACGATTCTGACCGTTTTACTGGTGGCGTGGCTCTGGCCGGAAATCCGGCGGTACGGGAAATTGGCGTAATTTCCGTCTGTCCTCACCGTCGTCCGCGCTCTCGTGGTCCAGGAAAAACAAAATGAGCCGAGCAGGAGGACAAGTACGGTTGAGAAGGAACATCGAACATCGAAGTCAGGCCATGTTGGAAACCGGCGCATGGCCCGCAGTTCAACTTGACGCGGCGGGCAAACAGGCTTTTCATTCGGGCATGAAAACAATTTCGCTTTGGCTTTGCCTTTTGCCTTTGACCGTTTTCAACCCCGGCTTCGCGCGCGCGCAGGACTCCGAGACGAGCGTGCGCCTGAACAAGATGGAAGGTTACGTGCAGGATTTGCAGGCGGCACAGCACGACCAGAAAGAACAAATCCAGGCGCTGGAAAAGGAAATCGCCGACTTGCGGGACAAGTTGAACCAGCCCGCGGCGAACAATTACGCCAGCGCGGAGGATTTGCAGCAGCTCGCCAAGCAAGTCCAGGAGCTGGCCGATAAACAGCAGAAAGACAACGACCAGATCGTGAAGACGCTCGATAAACTAAGCAAAATCAGTACTTCTCCAAGCACCGGAGGCCACCGCACGCCGCCCAGCTCCGCAGCGTCCCCGCCGGACAATTCCACGCCGGCAGTCAGCGGCCCGCAAAATGGTTTCAATTACGAAATCAAGAGCGGCAACACCTTGTCCGCCATCGCCAAGGCATACAGCGACCAGGGACACAAGGTGACGGTGAAGCAGATTTTGGATGCCAACCCGGGGTTGGACCCAAAGAATCTGATCGTGGGGAAAAAGATTTTCATTCCCGCGACCCAATGAACTCTAGGAGGTGCGAGCTCTGCGAACCCCCCAATTGGATTGAAATCAGGGGCTCGTGTAACTCGCCCCTCCGAACTGGTTAGCGCATCATCAGGAGAAAAACCACCGCCGCCAGCGCGATACGATACCAGCCAAACAGATTGAACGTGTGCGTCTGGATGTAGCGCAACAGCCACCTTACCGCGATAAAGGAGGTCACGGCGGACAGTGCCGTGGCCAGCAGCACCATGCCCCAATTTTCCTGCGCGGCTTGGGGGCCGTGGTGGTGAAACGCCTCGAAAATTTTCAGCGCGCCCGCCGCCAGCATCGTCGGGATGCCGACGAGAAAGGAAAATTCCGTCGCCGCCGGACGGTTCAATCCCAGCAAGAGGCACAGCAGGATGGTTGAACCGGAGCGCGAGGTGCCGGGAAAAATCGCGGCCAGCAATTGGCCCAGGCCGACGGCGATAGCGACCGGCCAGGTGATTTCGTCGCGTAGTTTGCGCCCGCGCAGCCACCATTCGATGGCGAGAAAGCCCATGCCGCCGATGAGCAACGCCCAGGCGATGGGCAGCGGATTTTCCTCCAGCTTGAAGCCTTTTCGGTCGAGGACGAAGCCGATGACACCGGTGATGACGAACGCGGCGAGGATTTTCCTTAGGTAATCCTGCGTTTCCGGCTGGCGCCATTCGAAAACGAATTTGTGCAGGCGTTGGGGGAACAGCGGCAGCACGGCGATAACGGCGCCGCATTGGATGACGATGTTGAAGAGGTCGCTCTCCTTGACGCGCATCACGTGCTCGGCAATGAGCAAATGGCCGGTAGACGAAACCGGAATGAATTCGGTAATTCCCTCGATCAACCCCAGAATAACAACAGCTATCCAGTCAGGCATGGCGCGTGGTTAGACTCGAAATGCGGCCGGCTGGCAAGCAAGAAATGGCGCCTGACCCAAACGGGTTCAGGAGCCGGCGCGCTCAAGGCAGGGGTTGTCCGGCCCGGAACTGAAAGACGTAACGACCAAGCATGGAGCTTTTCAAACTGTTGTAAACCAGTCCGGTCAAGGTGTTGGTATCCATGAACGCTCCGTTAACACCGGAGCCGGACAATTCGTAGGCCGTGATTCCGTCCGAATAGCCCGCGCGCGGCGGCGACCCGACCGAAACATCTCCCCATTGCCACTCCACCCGGTCGTAGTTGAACTCCATATCGAAATTGCCTGGGGCAATGTCCGAACGATCGATGAGGACCAATTGACAACTTAACAATCTGTCGGCGTGGAAAGCATAATAGCCGACGTTCACCCAGTTCACGCCGAAGGCGTTATGGCCGTGGACGACATTGGTTCCGTATTGCACGACGCCCGGGGAGGGGGAGCGAGTGTCCACATCCGCCCAGAACGGCGCGATAATCTTCACGCCCGCGCTCATCAGATTGACCGGCGAATAAGTACTCAACGATTTGTCAAACGACACATTCCCATTGTTATTCACGTACAGCGTGGATTCAGAATTACTCAGGAAATTCATGGTAAAGGGCAATGTCACCTGGGCGGAGGAACCATCGTCGTTCGCCGGCAGGAATTGCTGGTCAAAGCCGGGCCGAATGGAGCTGCTGACCATGAAAAATCCTTGCCCGCACGGGAGGTTGGTCACGACCAGGTTCGTCTGGCCCGGGACACATCGCAGCACGCGGCTCCACGAGGAAAGGACTTCGCAATTCGTCGTGAAAAACAAATTCACAATGCTGTTGGTGGCTGTCGTTGGCAGATAGAAGACGAGGGACGCCGTGTTGTCAGTAACGCCGGTCAGTTGCAGCCAGACGTTCGTATTGTTCAATTGCAGATTGCTTGACTGAGTAGCTGGAATCGATTGAGGTTGGTCCGGCGGGCCGGCCTTCTGGCCCTGCGCGGCGAAGATAACCAAAAAAAACAGAGCAATCCCCACTCTCGCCACCCCGGCCTTTTTCATAAAACGCATTTGAAAACCAACCCTATTCTAACGCATTTACTTATCCGGTGTAAAGACAAAAGTTGAAGGCGGAAGTTGAAGGCGGAGCGGTAAAGCCATCGCGCCACCTGCGGTGGCACGGGCCCCGATAGGGAGACGTCCGCGGCGGTCAAGGCCGCCGAAATCCGAAGCTATTTGGACTTGCCGAAGAAGGTCTTGGTTTCCTCGGCGTGTTGTTTGACCTTGAGCTGGCCGAGGATGGAGTGCCAGCCGATGTAGATTTTGTGCCACTGGGTTTCGATCCCGCGCAGAGCACCTTCGCTCATTTCGCTGAGGTAACGCAGCGACGGCGCGTTGCCGATCAGCGCGTGGACTTCGTCCCGCGTGGGCGAGGCGACCTCGACGGCGGCATAAATCAATTCCAGCTCCTGGACGATAATGCTTTTGATTTCGAGGAAATTGTTTTCCTCCGTCGGCCCGAACTTTTTGGCGCGGGCGGTGGAGACGAAATGGTTGAACTGTTTCCAGCACTCAATATGAGTTTCAATTTGAGTGACCAGTTGGTTGAGCTCTTTGGCGGTCATAGGCTTGATCAGGTTGGGGACGGCGACAGTGCGGTTTGCGGGAACAGGAAAATAACGGCGCCGCCGCGCAATTCGCGGGCGGTGATGTGGAGGCTGACGTAATGAATGTCCACCTCGGCGATGGGCGTCTGGGCCTCGCGCGCTTCGCGGAAGAGCGCCAGAACATCCCGCCCGATGGCGTGCAACAGGGTCTTGGAATAAGCGGAGGAAACCGTGGACGTCACCACGTTGCCATCCCGGTCGACGGCGATGCTGCCGCTCGGCAGTTGCTGGACCGCGGCGCGGGCGCGAAAGCGAAATAGTCTTTTTAAGAATCCCATGACGCTACAAGTTTTTTGCTTTTCTCCAATAGTGGCCCGGCCTCGACATTCGGCGCCCAGCCAAGGAGGAATGATTTATCCTCTCGGGGCAAAACGAGCAACTGGCGTTCCAGATTTTGCCCGCCGAGATGGGACAGTGGTCCGGCTTCGATGTGTTCACCGAGCTTTCTGGCGACTTCCACGGCCCGGCGCGTCCAATGAGCGAGCGGTTGGACAGACTGTGTGCCCAAAGCTTCGACTTCGCCGCGGCCTTCCGCCGGGACGGCGACAACGAATTCTGCATTTTCGCGCGTGATCAGGGCCAGCTTCCAGATGGTCTTGCGGTGGCTGGCCTGCTCGACGGATTCGGGTTCAACGGGGTTGGCCGTTTCATCCATGGCCTGCGCGGATTCGAGCAGCAGGGCGTTAACGGATTTAGTGATGCTGTGTTCGCGGCTGGGTTCGGCCGGAAGGTTCTCAAACGTTCCGGATTTCCAGGCGAGGATTCTGCGGAACGCCGTCTCGCCGCGCGTGCCTTCAGCCTCGGCGTCAATTAATTCACCATCCTGAATCCACAATTTGGCCACAAGCGCGCCGCGCGTGAGGCGCAACACGGTGGAACTGCGCGATAGGCATTCCATCTGGATGATGTCCATGAGGCTTTTGCTTTGAATGCCTCGAAAGCCGCCATCGTTTTCCCGGCCGAGCAGCGATTCGAGACAGTCCAGGTACATCTGCAGGTTGCGCTGCATCTCGGTTTTGAGCCAGAACAGGTCCACGCCCAGTGCGTAAGCGCGGGAGCGGAATTCCTCGTCCTCCAGCGCGCTCAAGACGACCGTCCGCAGTTCGGGGAAGCGGCGGCGGACGATGGCGAGCACTTGCAGTCCGTCAATTCGCGGCATTTTCAAATCGCAGACCAGCAACCGGAACGGCTCGGTTTCCAGCAGCGCCAGGGCGCGGGCGCCAGACGAGACGGTGCGGATTTCAGGCTTGCTGGGAAGATGCGTCAGCATCTCACTGCTCAATTTGAGCCAGTCCGCGTCGTCGTCCAAAACCAGGATTTTATGCCTTGTCTCCATTCCGATGGCTACAGTCGCTAACGGTGTTGCTTCACAACTACAAGCGCGTTAATGCGCTAACGGTATCGTTTTGGGGAGAAGCAATCGCCGTTCCCATCGGGTCAAATATATTTCCGGTCGCATTGTGGACAAACCGCGGACAAATCAGTCCAACGCTGGGACATTCTTTCCACCCGGTCACCCAAAATCCAAAACCCGCGTCGGAACCAAAACCGGAAAGGGTCATGGCGCGCTTCCTGCTAAAATTCGGGCAAACCTATCTGGTTGATAGGCAGCGGAACATGCATGTAATACCAAAGATCATGAAAACGAAGTTTGTCGGGTTGCTCCGAGGCCTGCTCCACCGCTTCGAGGAGAATGACGAAGAGAATGCGGTAGAGTCGCCGCTAGCCATCACCGTGGTGCCGTCCGCAGAGAACAACCTCGCCACCAACACGGCGCTCGCGCCGTCGGTTTTTAATCCGCCCGCAACCCCGGTGGATAACCAGGTGGCGACGGACGAGTTGGAGATGCCGTTGCAGACGGTGCTCGCCGCGTTGCCCATGGATTTGCGGGCCAAAGTTATGCAGACGCCGCCGGCCGGAGCGACGATGATCATGACCATTGAAAAAGTGCTTTCGCAGCTCGCGCACGGTTCGGTAAAAATCAGTTTCGGCGAATTGCGCCTGGCTGCGCCCAGCCTCTTCGCAAACTCCGGCGGCGAGAATGACTCCCGGCCAGTGGCCCTGCCATTGAACGAAATTCTCGCGCGGCTCAATCCGGCTTTATTGGCTCGCAACTCCCTGCAGAAGAAAATCGCGGTCGCCGACGATATCACCGGCCCGTTCGACAACCGCGGGCAGGGAATTGATTTTACCACCACGCCGCTCAAACCGGCGCCGGCACCGGCGCCCGCGCCGGCGCCACGGACCAAGGCACCGGTGGCATGGCCGACCGTTCCGCCCAATCCGCTGGCGCCGCAGCCGTCATTCGCGGCGCGCAACATCACTCCCCTGCCGGCGCCCGCCGCCGCGGCGCCGGTCGCCGCCAGCCCGGTTCCGCGCAACGGCACGCCCCGGGTCAATTCGGTCGCCCCCGTGTCACCCGTGGCGCCCGCTACGCATCCGACAATTGTTCCGGAGCCCGCCCAATCAACCATATCCGCACCGCTGGCCGCGCTTTCGGAAGAGTGGCCGGAGGCGCTGCGGCTGGAAATTTCGCAAATGAATCTGACCAGCGCCCAGGTCGCCCTGCCGGTGCATCTCGTGGAACCGGCATTGAAGCGCGGGCGAGTGATTTTCTCATGGCGCTACGTGCGTTCCTGGATCCGGCCGGTGCCGCCGGGTGTCTCGGTCAATGATGGAATCGAACTCGAACTGCCGTTGAAAGTCATCGCGCCTCTGTTTTTTGGACACCAGAAAAGCGGCGCCAGACTGCAGCGGAAAGTTACCCTCACGCCCGAAGTCCCCGATCTGTTTTTCGGTTTTCCGCAGCCGCAATCGACGCCCGAACCCGGCGTGTTGCAGCCCGAACCGGTTGCGCCGCGTCCGGAGCCGATTACGCCGCAGCCGGAGCCGGTCGAACCGGAGCCGGAACTCGCCCATTACATGCCCAAACCGGCGTACCCCAGGCCGGCCGACACGAACTTTTACATCTGGGGCGATAACGGCGAGGCCCCCAGAATGGAAGAAGAAGAATTCAAACGTTCCCGCGCGCCCCTGACCGATTTCACGAGCCGCCGAGCCATGCCGAAAGACATTGTCGCCCGCGCCATGGGATTGCCCGGCGTGGCGGGTGCGTTGGTGGCCTTGCAAGACGGTTTGAAAGTGGCCAGCCAGGTGCCGGCGGATTTGAACGCCGACACGCTTGCTGCGTTTCTGCCGCAGATTTTTGACCGACTGGGCCAGAGCACCCGGGAGTTGCGCATGGGAGCGCTGAACAACGTGAATTTCACGGTCGGCAACGTGCCCTGGAAGATTTTCCGCGTGAACTCAGTCTATTTCGCCGCGTTCGGTCGCGCGGGCGAGGCGTTGCCCACGGCACAACTGGCCCTGCTGGCCGCCGAACTCGACCGCAAAAAGCAATAATCGATTTATGGCCATCATCAATCAATCCACCAAGGAGTTGCAGGTTAAAATCGTCTATTACGGCCCGGCAATGGGCGGCAAGACGACCAACCTCGTTCAAGTCCATGACCACGTCCAAACCGCCGCGGGCAACAAGGGCAAACTCGTCTCACTGGCGACCAGCTCCGACCGCACGTTGTTCTTCGATTTCCTGCCGATCGAAGCCATGACCATCAAGGGATTCAAGACAAAGTTCCAGCTTTACACCGTGCCCGGCCAGGTGATTTATAACACGACCCGGCAACTGGTGCTGCGCGGCGTGGACGGCATCGTATTCGTCGCCGACTCGCAGTACGAAAAAATGCCGGAGAACGTGGAGAGCTTCCAGAACCTCATGGATAATTTGAATACACTCAAGCTCAACTTCGCGGACATTCCCTACGTGTTGCAGTGGAACAAGCGCGATTTGCCGAATGCTGCGCCGGTGGAATACATGGAGTTTCTGCTGAACAACCGCGAATTGCAGGTGCCGTCCTTCGGTGCTACGGCGCACAAGTGTGAAGGCGTGTTTGAGTCATTGAACATGATCACCCGTCTGCTGCTGCAAAAGTTCATCAACCAGAGCGTTCCGCAATACGCATGACATGGCTACTCTGCCCCAACTCGTCGAGCGCGATATTCACCTGCTGGACGAAGCGCTCCGCGAATTCATCGCCCACACGGAAGCGACGACGGCGTTGATTATTGACAAGGGTGGTTTTCTCATCACGCACCAGGGGGATGCGGTGCAGTTTGATTTAACCACCATCGGCGCGCTCGCGTCCGGGGCGTTCATGGCCAACCAGACCATTGCCGGCCTGGTCAACGAATCCAACTTCAGCAGCATTTACCAGCAGGGCGAAAAATACAGCATGTACGTCGTGAACGTGGACGAACATTGCCTGCTGGTCGTCATTTTCAAAGCGGAGGTGGGGGTGGGGGTGGTGAAATACTATGCCGGCAACGTGGTGAAACGCCTGGCGCGCCGGCTCAAAACCGCGCGTGAACGCAATCCGGAAGGAGGCCTGGACCTCTCCGTGCTCAACGTGGCTGACCCGAATCAGCTCTTCCGGAAGAAAGGCGGGTAACGCGTTCATGCGCCGCGCGCCGCCGGCGCCGGTCACAATCCAGCGTGCGTGCCGTCACAGAACGGAGCGCCTTTCGAGTGCTTGCAGCCGCACCAGGCAACCGTTTTGGCTTCGGCGATCTCAACTTTCTTTGGCGCGAAGCCCGTGCCTTTGTGCGAACCGTCGCAAAATGGCTGCGCTTTTGAGCGGCCGCACGCGCACCACCAATTCGTGCCGGGCTCGACCTTCTGGACGAACGGAGATTTTTGGGCAATGACTGGTTCTGGCATAATGATTTTCCTTTCCGGACGATGGAATAAAGTAAGGACCGGAAAGAGGCAACACCCAAAACATCCGCATTAATAATTATCGCCCTTTGGCGGCTTCGGATTTGAAGTGGTAAGCTGACCGGCCTGTTCGACGGCCTCGCGGCGGCGGTATTCATCCAGAATCGCGGCGGTGGCTGACACCCCGCAACGGCTGGCGCCGAGCTCGCGCACGCGGATCAAGCCGTCCAGGTCCCGCACGCCGCCGGCAGCCTTTACCTGGACCTTCGGTGAGCAGGCCGCCCGCATCAGCGCCAAATCGTGCTCGGTTGCGCCCTGATAATTGTAACTGCCGTCGGGTTGTTTTACGAAGCCGAAGCCCGTGGACGTTTTTACCCAGTCGGCCCCCGCGCCTTCGCAAATCTGGCACAGCTTGCGTTTAAGGCTGTCGCTGTCCAGGCCGGCGCTGCCTTTGGTGAGATAATCGTTCTCAAAAATGACCTTCACTTTTGCCCCATGCCGATGGGCCTCGTCACACACGGCCTTCACATCGCGCGCGACGTAGTCCCAGTCCCCGCTCAGGGCCTTGCCGACGTTGATGACCATGTCAATTTCCACCGCGCCATCACGGCAGGCCAGTTCAGTCTCGTGCCGCTTCGCTTCCGTGCAGGAGTTGCCGTGGGGAAAGCCGATGACTCCGCCGACGAGCACATCGCTGCCGGCCAGCAGTTCGGCTGCGCGCTTGACGAAATAAGGTTTGATGCAAACGGTCGCGACACCGTATTTCACGGCAAGTTTGCAGCCATCTTCGAGTTCCCGGTCCGTCAGAAACGGACGCAGCAGCGAATGATCAATCATTTTGGCCAGTTGCTCGTAGGTGTATTTCATGACGCGCCAACCCTATTCCAATCCGCCGGAAACGTAAATCATTTGAGCGAAGAGGCTGGAGCGCCGGTCTCCGATCCGGCGCGGTGCGGATTCGATCGCTTTTCGACACGCCGGGTCGGAGACCGGCGCTCCGGTTCACGGAAAGAGGGTTATTCACTTTCGGTGCGGCTGTCAGGTTGCGCCCGACCGTACTTTGGTCGCTACCTTTCCATTGGCAACGCGCTTGACCGGGCTTAACTTGCCCTTGTCATTATGCCCATCACCTATCGTCAGTGGGGCACGGATTTGGACGCCAACGCGCTCCAGCAGATGGAGAACGCCTGCCAGTTGCCCGTCTCCGTCGCGGCTGCGCTCATGCCGGATGCCCACGTCGGCTACGGTTTGCCCATCGGCGGCGTGCTCGCCACCGACAACGCGGTCATTCCCTATGCCGTGGGTGTGGACATCGCCTGCCGTGTCAAACTCACCGTGCTGGATCTGCCGCCCGACTGGCTTCGCCGCCATGAAACAGATCTCACCCGCGCCATCGAAGCCGAGACGCGCTTCGGTATCGGCTCTGAATTCAAACATCACCGCACCCATCCCGTGATGGACGAAGATTGGTCGGTCAGCCCGGTCACGCGGCGTTTTCGCGACAAGGCGGCGGCGCAACTTGGCACCAGCGGCAGCGGCAATCATTTCGTCGAGTTCGGCGAATTCACCGTCGCGCACAAGCAACTTGGCCTCGAACCGGGCACGTACCTCGGCCTGTTGAGCCATAGCGGCAGCCGCGGCACCGGCGCGCAGGTTTGCGATCATTACAGCCGTGTCGCCCGCGTGAAACACAAGGATTTGCCCAAGGAACTCAGCTTCCTTGCGTGGCTCGACCTCGATTCCGCCGACGGCGGGGAATACTGGGCGGCGATGGAATTGATGGGCCAATACGCCTCGGCGAACCACCACCTCATCCACAAACACATTGCGCGGCATCTCGGCGCGGGCGTGTTGCTGGATATCGAAAACCACCATAACTTTGCCTGGAAAGAGAACCACAGCGGACGTGACCTCATCGTCCATCGCAAAGGCGCGACGCCGGCCGGGGCAGGCGTGCTGGGCGTGATTCCCGGTTCGATGGCCAGCCCGACATTTGTGGCGCGCGGCAAGGGCAACGCCGACTCGCTCAACTCCGCCTCGCACGGCGCGGGCCGCGTGATGAGCCGCCACAAAGCCCGGGAAAGTTACAACTGGAAGATGGTAAAACCATATCTGGATGAACGCGGCGTGAAATTGATTTCCGCCGGCCTGGACGAAGTGCCGATGGTTTATAAAAACATCGAGGCAGTCATGGCCGCGCAAACTGACCTCGTTGAACCGCTGGCGAAATTTCTCCCGCGTCTCGTCAAAATGGCGCCCGCCGGCGAACGGGCGGAGGACTGAAGCTTTCCCGCAAAGCCGCCGAGCTGGGAAGATGCAAACAAAAACTCGCTTGGAACTGTTGGCCCAAATGTCGGAACGGGTCGGAGAGAGTCATCTGGGGCAGAGCGGCAGGAATCGGGGGAGGAGAAGGCCGAACGGATCGTGTGGGAGGAATTGAAGGTTCGGCGGTGGACTGAGAAGAGTCTGTCCGAACGGCGCAAGGGCGATGCGGAGAAGGCGAAGATCGCATAGCGGTTAAGGCGGGAAAGCACTATGATATTGAAATGGATCGCGACAACAGATGGACAGTTAGACGAATGTGGCGAACTGTCTGGCGAACAAAGCGAAATGAAACATCAACTGTCGATAGTCAGGATCCGTTCATGGTGAGCTTGGTCAGCTTCACGCCAATTTTTTCCAGGTGCAGGCGAGCGACTTCTTCGTCCAGCGTCTTGGGCAGGAGATGGACGCCGACTCGGATGGAGACTTATGAAAGAAGATCGCATGGCGGTGAGTCGGCTACGGCAACAACCTCACGCGATAGAAGCGCTGCAGCGCGTCGGTAGGAATCACATTTGTCTTCCTGGCGGTGTTGGTTATGGCCGCCACATCGCCGCTCAAATCAAGCCAGGCAGGGTCGGTGAGATTGGTTTTGTATTGAACGCGATAGGATATGCCTTGCTGCGCCAGCCACGACAAATCCAAGTTGGTTCCCTCCTTGTTCACGCTGGTGATGTAAACCGGCGTCAGGCATTTGCCCGCGCTGCCGGCGGCGTAGATGGCTTGGACTTCACTCGCGGACAACGCCCGGTTGAACAGGCTCAACTCATCTATCTGTCCGTGTAAAGGTTGCGCGGCATTGCTCCCGTCCGTGGTCTGATGGCCAATCCACAAACGCGAAGTGTTCGACAAACCCGGAAAACCAGTGATGTCCACCGACTGCTGCAAAACCCCGTCCAGGTAGGTGCTTAGAAGGCTGCTCCCCCGATCCAGTGTGACGGCCACGTGATGATAACCCATCGCGGGCATCTGCCCGGTGTAAACCTTTATCCCATTTATTCCGTTGATGATGGTGAACTCAAGGTGATGTTGCGCGGCGGTCCCGACCAGTTCCAAAGTGTATCCCGCAGTCCCCGGTATCCATTTGTGGAGCACCGCGTCCTCACCTGCGACGGAAACTCCGGCCACGCGCAACCACATCTCGAACGTGAACGAATCTGACGCCCCGGAATTCAATGTGGGGCTGTCGGAGACCACCACGGCATCGTCCACGCCGTCGAAACTGAATCCCTGTCCGACCTTGGCCGCGACAAAGGTTGTGCCGTTGGTCAAGGTCCCATTGTTCGTGCCAATAACATCGCTGGCGTTGCCCGCGCCCGGCCACCAACTGACCAGACCCGGCGGCGCAGGCGTGCAGGCGGAGGCGGTGCCGGCGAAATTGGCGGTGACTGTCTTGTTCACGTTCATCACAAGATTCACCGGATTCTCTGAGCCGTTGGCGTCGTTGGACCAGCTCGTGAAAGACCAGCCCACCGCCGGCACGGCCTGCAAAGTGATGGTGGAATTGTAAGAATATGGCGACTGACTTGGATTCGCGAGTATCGTGCCTCCGCCGTTGACTGCTGTGGTGAGAGTCGGTTGGTAAAAGTTGGCAGTGATGGTTTTGCTGGTGTTCATCATCACGGTCAACGGATTGTTCGTGTCGCTGGCGTCTCCTGACCAGCCGGCAAAACCCCAGCCGGGTGCAGGCACGGCAG
>Ga0335079_10003076_pt1 | contig 19268 bp, 17 predicted proteins | sample Lox_Sample_33_FD_206719 | JGI IMG/M metagenome (GOLD analysis project Ga0335079, IMG submission 206719) | Soil microbial communities from Loxahatchee National Wildlife Refuge, Florida, United States - Lox_Sample_3.3 | ecosystem: Environmental > Terrestrial > Soil > Wetlands | place: USA... | reverse complement strand
CTGCTTGTAGGGCGAGGCGGACATGGTCTTTCGTCGCGCGCCCGGGCTTAGGTCAGGCCTTCGGCACGCAGTTCAGAACGCTTCAATGGACGTAAGGGGAAACGAGGAGAAGTTTACCACTTCCCCGCCCGGTCCGCCTGCCGATTTTGATAGTTTATTTAATTAAAACAAATACTTATGCAGACAGGCTGCGGCCTGCCTGGAGGCTGCGACCCCCCTCATGGGGGGTCAGGATTATGTCGCGCCCGGCCCAGGCGAGCATCGCTCGCTTGCGCTCCTCGCCCCACCGATACCCTCCGAGGGACCCATCGGAGCGCAGAACGTTGTGGCAGGGAATGAGCCATGCGACCGGGTTTGCCCCGACCGCATTGCCGACCGCCCGCTCGGCGCCCGGGGCTCCCGCGGCCTGCGCCACCGCGCGGTAGGTCGTGGGACCACCGGCGCCCACCTCGAGCAGCGCCTGCCACACCTTGAGCTGGAAATTGGTCCCCCGGACCGCGAGCCGTATCGGGGCGCCCTCGCGGCTATCGCCCGCGCCAAAAATCTCGAACGCCCTGCGCCCGGCGTCCTCGTCGCTGCGCGTGAGATGCGCCTCTCCCCACCGGGCCGCGAGCTCGGCGGCCGCCGCCCGCTCGCGGGGACGATCCTCGAAGCCGAGGTGGCAGACGCCGCGCGCCGTGCTCGCAATCATCGCCGTGCCGAACGGCGTATCCGAGAAGCCGTAGCGGATCTCGATACCCGCCCCGCGCGCCTTGAGCTCACCGGGTGTCATGGCATCGAGGGTTACGAGCAGGTCGTGGAGGCGTCCGGGACCCGAGAGTCCCACGGAATAGGCTGTCTCCAGAACCGAGGCGTCCCCGGCCAGCGTGCCGCGCGCGGCCCGCGCGGTGATAAAGGCCAGGTACTGCCGGGGGGTCACCCCTGCCCAGCGCCGGAACAGGCGGTTGAAATGAAACTCGGAAAGCCCGGTGGAGGCGGCGATGGCCGCGAGCCGCGGCTGCTCGCGGAAATGCTCATCGATGAAGCGGATCGCGCGGGCGATGCGGCGGAAATCCCGGCTGTCGACGAAGCTGTCGCTGTGCGTTTTCATGGAGTGTAATGATAGGGACGCCGGGGCGGCGCGCGACCCGATTCTTGCGGCGCGCCTAAGGGGCCCTGAGCCTTCGGTTACACTGCCTCACCAAGCGCAGATCCACGGGCACACGTGCCGGCAGTGGGGCCAACGGGCGACCGTCACTCCCACGCTGATCGAGACCGCGAGCAGCAGCACCAGCGTGAGTCCGATCAGGAAACGTCGCATGCAGCAATCTTAATAAATGAGCACCGCACCCGGGAAACTCGCCATCTGCCTGCTCGCCTCCGAGGTGGCCCCGCTCTCGAAGACCGGCGGGCTCGGCGACGTCGCCGGAGCGCTCGCCAAATACCTGCACGCCGACGGGCACGACGTGCGGCTCTTTACGCCCTGCTACTCATCCATCGACCGCGCCGCGCTCGAGGCACGGCCGCTCGCGGCGCTGCAGCAGGTACCGCTCGCCCTGGGTGAACACCAGTACGTGTTCTCGGTGCTCGAGGCGGCGCTGCCGGGCGCGGGCGGCGCCCGGGTGTTCCTCATCGACTGCCCGGCGCTGTACGCACGCGCGAGCCTCTACACCACCGGCCCCGACGAGCATCTGCGCTTCATCGCGCTCACCCGCGCGGCGCTCATGAGCTGCGCGGTGCTGAAGTGGGCGGTGCAGATCTTCCACTGCAACGACTGGCACACGGCGTTTGCGCCGCTCTACCTGCGCACCGGCTACGCGCGGCAGCCGCTGTTCGCTCGGGCGCACACCGTGCTCACCATTCACAACATCGGCTATCAGGGAATCTTTCCGGCGGCCGACGTCGCCGACCTTGGTCTCGCGCCCGGCGACACGCACCTCCTCCACCAGGACGATCTCAAGGCTGGGCGCATCAACGCGCTGCGCCACGGGATCCTGTACGCCGATGCCATCACGACCGTGAGCCCCACGCACGCGCACGAGATCTGCACCGCGGAGTACGGCATGGGCCTCGAGGACAGCCTGCGCGCGCGCAGCGGCGCGCTCACCGGGATCCTGAACGGCGTCGACTACGACGAATGGGATCCGCGGCATGACCGTCTGCTGCCGATCCACTACGACCCGGATCATCTCGAGGGCAAGCGCGCGCTCAAGCGCGAGCTCCTCGGCCACATGCGCCTCGACGCCGCGCCGGAGGCGCCGCTCGCGGGTGTCGTCAGCCGCCTGGCGATACAGAAGGGCTTCGAGCTCATGTTCGCGGCCCTGCCCAAGGTGCTCAGTGCGCGGCCGCTGGCGCTGGCGGTGCTCGGCAGCGGCGAGGCGAAGTACGAGCAGTTCTTCACCGGACTCACACACTCATTCCCCGGCAGGGTGGCGTTCGTGAACGGCTACGACGAAGTGCTGTCGCACTGGATCGAGGCCGGGAGCGATCTGTTCCTCATGCCCTCGCGCTACGAGCCCTGCGGCCTCAACCAGATGTACAGCCTGCGCTATGGCACCGTGCCGCTCGTGCGCCGCACCGGCGGGCTCGCCGACTCGGTCGAGCATTACGACCTGGCGAGTGGCAGCGGCACGGGCGTGGTGTTCAACGACTTCGATGCGCCGGCGCTCGAGTGGGCACTGAACTTTGCGCTCGACCTGTACGCTCAGCCGGCACAGTGGTCGCGCATGATGCACAACGGCATGCGCCAGGACTTCTCCTGGCAGCGCCGCACCGGGGAATACCTGGACGTTTACCGGCGGCTCACTGGAGCCTGAAAGTGCCGTGCTGCTCGAACGGAATCGACTGCAGCCAGCCCTGCGACAGCGAGATCTTCCCCGCCAGCCGATAGGGGACGTTCGCGGCCGCGTCCGAGCCGCGCGCGAGCAGCCGCACCAGCATGCCCGCCATGTTGGTGGTCACGTTCATGTCGAACTCGGCCTCGCCGAGCGCCGGGACCACGAAGCTCGCGGCCGATTCGCCGGTCGCGAACGGCTGGCCGTCGACCTCCAGCGTGTAGTCGATCCCCTTGACCGGCAGCGTGCGGTCGTTGGGGTTAATCACGTGCACGCGCACCTTGAGGTGCTGCGTGAGGAGGTCGCTCCCCTCGAGCCGCACACCGACGATGCTGAGAGTCGGAGTGGTGAGCTTCGGCGCCAGCGCGCAGCCGCTGCCGAGCAGCGCGACCGCGGCAGCAGCGGCGAAGGCTCTCATGCGGCTCATGTTAGCAGCCTCAGCCGCGGCCGAAGACCGCGTTGAGCCCGGCGAAGCGGCGCGCGAGATCGCAGGTCAGGGAGCCGGACGGCAGCCGCCAGGTCCAGTTGCCGCTCACCGTGCCGGGCGTGTTGAGACGCGCCTCGGAGCCCAGGCCCAGGAGATCCTGCACCGGCACGATCGCGAGACGCGCGACCGAGCCGAGCGCTGTACGGATCAGCGCCTCGGGGACGGCGTCCGCCGCGGCGCCGAGATAGAGCCGCACACGCGCGGCCGTTTCCGCATCGAGGTGCGCGTACCAGCCCGGCGTCGTGTCGTTGTCGTGGGTGCCGCTGTAGACCACGCTCGCGCGCTCGTGCAGGTAGGGCCGATGGGGATTCCCCGGGTCGCCGTCGAAGCCGAACTGCAGCACGCGCATGCCGGGGAGCCCGAAGCCGTCGCGGAGCTGGACCACGTCGGGCGTGATCACCCCGAGATCCTCGGCCGCGAGCGGCAGGTCGCTGAACTCCTCGCGCAGCCGCGTGAGGAGCTCCGCCCCCGGAGCGCTGTGCCAGGCGCCCCCGCGCGCGTCCGGCGCTCCCGCCGGCACCGCCCAGTAGGCGGCGAGCGCGCGGAAATGATCGAGGCGCAGCAGGTCGAGACGCGCAAGCTGCGCGCCCACACGCGCCACCCACCAGCGGTAGCCCTCACGCCGCTGCGCGTGCCAGTCGTACACCGGGTTGCCCCACAGCTGCCCGAGCTCGGAGAAATAGTCCGGCGGCACGCCCCCGACCACCGCGGGCTCACCGGTCGGCGTGAGTTGAAACAGTGCGCGGTGGGCCCAGGTCTCGGCCGAGGAAGGCGCGACATAGAAGGGCAGATCGCCGAATAACCGGATGCCGCGGCCGTGCGCGTACTCGTGCAGCCGCTCCCATTGCACGTGGAAGGCGTACTGCTCGCGTGTGAGCGCCGCGAGCTCCACCGCGAGCGTGGCGCGCGCCGCGGCGAGCGCCTCGGGCGCGCGGTCGCGCAGCTCCGCGGGCCACTGCCAGAAGGGCGCACCGCCGTGCGCCCGGGTGAGCGCCTCGAAGAGCACGTAGTCGGGAAGCCAGGAAGCCGAGTCCGCGAGGAACCGCGCGTCGGGCGCCGCGTGCGCATCGGGCAGCTCGCTCTCATCGAGGAACTGCGCGTTTCCCGCCCAGTCGGAGCGTACCCAATAAGGCGAGCGGTCGGCTCCCGTGGGTCCGAGCGGCAGTATCTGCCACACCGAGAAGCCTGCCTCCGCCAGCCAGTCGATGAAGGCGCGGCCGCCGCGCCCGAGCGGCGCCTCGAGCGCCGAGAGCGGCAGCAGCGCCCCGGCGCGACGCCGATCGAAGACAGGCAAGCGCATGCCGGACACGCGCGCTCGGTCCGCTCAGCCGGCGCCGGCGCGACGCATGACTCCACCGTGCTCGGGCGAGCCTGAGCCGGTGGAGATCGGCTGCGCGAGCGCTGCCGGCGCCTCGAGCCCGAGCCGGCGGTAGAGCGTCACGAGCTGCCGCCGGTAGAGGCGATCGAACTGGCTCACCGACTCGGCCGGGTTGTAGTCGCCGAACCACCAGAACCAGTCCGAGCTCTCGCACAACGCGAGCTGATGGCTCGCGGCCTCAGTTGAGGCGGCGTCGAGCGCTGAACTGCTCACGGCGCGATCGAAAGCCTCCTTCGCGTCGCACAGCAGGTCCCAGGCGCGGTTCTTGGCCGGGTCACCCATCCAGGTAGCGAGCGTGCCGTGCACCCAGCTGCCAGCCGCCACCCTGGGGAGCGGTGCCGCCTTGAGGCCGCGCGTCAGGCACGCGGACAGCGTCGTGAGCTCGATGAGCGGATGACTCGCGAGCAGCGCATAGAGCGCCTTCAGGAAGTAATAGCCGTTGAACGGGTAGTGCTCCCAGGCGTTCTCGCCGTCGAGCGCGATCAGCACGGCGTGGTTCGCGTCGCCGTCGTAGCGCCGCGCCAGCTGCGTCAGCTCGTTCGCGAGGTTGTGAGCCGCGTCATCGCCGTGCCAGGTGGCATAGGTGAAGCCGATCAGGTCGGAGAGATTGTCGTCGCGGAAGAAGCAGTCGATACCCGCGCCCGTTGGGCGATAGGCGCGGTTGTAGCTGGAGAGCTCGCGCGCCGCCTGCGCGTCGGCGAGCTCGAGGCTGTTGTGCAGCACGGCCCCGCCGCTCGCCGCCCAGCGGAAACCGTGGGCCGAGAGCAGCTCGAGCGTCGCTGAGCTGATCGCGCCCTCGGCGGGCCAGGTTCCCGCCGGGCGCACACCGAAGGCGCGCGTGAAGACCCGGATCGCCTCCTCGATGTGCCAGTTGGCGCGCGCGGCGCCGCCGGGATACGCGGCGTGCGCGGGCAGCGTCATGCCGGGCACGGTATCGCGCGCCACACCGAAGTCGAGCAGCAGCGGAATGATCGGATGCCCGTAGGGCGTGACCGACAGCTCGCATTGACCCCGTGCGCTGAGCGCGCGGAAGCGCGGGATCACCCGGGCGACGAGCTCGCCGATCAGCGCCAGCAGGTCGCGGCGCTGCGCGGCGCTGAAATTGCGTCCACGCTCGGTGAGCTGCGCGACCAGCGGGTCGGCGCGGCGCACCGTCTCGCCGAGCCACGCCAGGTGATACCAGACGGCGAGATCGTGGATGAAGTGATCCGAGGCGTAGCCGACCCGCTCGGGCGTCGCCAGTGTGTCGGCGATGGTCGCGAGCTCGAGATACGGCCCGAAGCGCTCGATCATCTGCTTGCGCTGCGCGCGCAGGCAGGCGTTGAGGAGCGCGAGGCGCGGCGCGGGCTCGGTCGGCAGCGGGTCGGGACCGAGCAGCCCGAGCACCGGATCGGGGAGCGGTGCACCGCTTTTGAGGTGCGCGCCGATGCGCGCGGCGATGTCCTCGAGCTGCTCGAGCAGCACCGGCGAGAAGTTGACCACGGCGCGCGCCGCCGAATTCGCCTCGAGATGCGCCGCCATGTCGGTGTAGTCCTTGATGGCGTGCAGGTAGGTCCAGGGGAGCGCGTACTGTCCCGTGATCGCATCGCGGTACTGCGGCTGGTGCATGTGCCAGAGGAGGACGACCGGCAGCCGTGCGGCGAGTGCCACCAATGAGCCTCCTCAGGGACGGAGCTTGCGCAGCATGTCGGGCGTGACCAGCACCACGCCCTTCCCGGTGACGTGAAAGCGCTGCGCGTCCGCGGCGCGATCGCTGCCGACGCTCATGCCGTCGGGGATCTCGCAGCTCTCGTCGATGATCGCGTTGCTGATGCTGCAGCCGCGGCCGATCTCGGCGTGCGGCAGGACCACCGAACGGTGGATGGTGGTGCGCTCCTCGACGCGCACGTCGGAGAACAGCAGCGACTCGCGCACCACGGCGCCGGAGATGATGCAGCCGCCCGACACCATGGAGTTGATGGCGATGCCGCGCCGCCCGTCCTCGTCGAGGATGAACTTGGCGGGCGGCTGCTGCACCTGGTAGGTCCAGATGGGCCAGTCCTCGTCGTAGATGTTGAGCTCGGGCCTGACGTGCACCAGCTCGATGTTGGCATCGTAGTAGGCATCGAGTGTGCCGACGTCGCGCCAGTAGCTCTGCGCGCGCGTCTTCACGTCCTGGAAGGGATAGGCGAACACCTGGCGGCTGGAGTTGATCGCCTCCGGCAGGATGTCCTTGCCGAAGTCATGGGACGAGGCGTCGCTCGCGGCATCCGCGCTCAGCATGCTCTCGAGCAGCGGCGCGTTGAACACGTAGATGCCCATCGAGGCGAGGATGGTGTCGGGCCGGCCGGGCAGCGGATCGGGCACCGCCGGCTTCTCGGCGAAGCGCGTCACGCGGTTCCACTCGGTGGCGGTGAGCACGCCGTAGTCGCGCGACTGGTCCGCGGGCACCTCCACGACTCCCACGGTGATGTCGGCGCCCTTCTCCACGTGGTAGGCGATCATCGGGCCGTAGTCCATTTTGTAGATGTGGTCGCCGGCGAGCACCAGCACGTGCTTGGGGTGGTGCGAGGCGATCAGATCGTTGTTCTGGTACACGGCATCCGCCGTGCCGCGATACCAGTGCGCGCCGGTCTGCTGCTGCGCCGGCACCACCTCGACGAACTCGCCGAACTCGCCGCGCAGGTAGCTCCAACCGTGCTGCACGTGCTGGATGAGCGACTGCGCCTTGTACTGGGTGAGGATCGAGATCTGGCGGATGCCGGAGTTCACGCAGTTCGACAGCACGAAGTCGATGATGCGGAACTTGCCACCGAAGGGAGTCGCGGGCTTGCAGCGATTCAGCGTGAGGTCACGCAGCCGCTCGCCGCGGCCGCCGGCCATGATCACCGCGAGTGTGCCGCCGGTGAGGCGGCTCACGTAACGGCCGGAGGAGGCGCGGGCGGGCTGACGGGTCATGGCGGGTACTACAGCGCAAGGCGCATCCGGTGCGCAACCGCGGAATTTGCCCCGCTCACAGCCACTTCATCAGCCCGAGCTCGTAAGGGTGGGTGAGCAGCTCGTGCCAGGGGTAGACGCGGATCTCGGTGGCGAACTGCCCGGATTCCGGAGGCTCGGCGTCCAGCGCGAACAGCGTCTCGCCGGCCGGGTCGGTGTCGTCGGCCGCCTCGAGCGTGGCCCGCCAGATGCCGTCACGCGCCGGCAACCCGTAGGAGCACAGTACCGGCGGCGTGCGGTCGGCCTGCGGCAGGAGCCGGCGGGCGAGGAACTCGACCCGCACGTCGGCGGGCGCGAGTCCGTTGAGCGCCACGGCGACCGAGAGCCGCAGCCGCTCGCCGCGCGGCAGGTCGCGCGTCGAGTCGCTGAGGAGCTTCAAGCTGACCTTGGGCCAGGCGGCCCGCACGCGCTGCTTCCAGTCCGCGAGCGTGCGTGCGCCGGTGAAGCCATCCGCCGCGAGGCGCCGGTACTGGGCGACTGCCGGCTGGTAGAGCCCGCGCGTGTAGTCGAACAGCACCCGGCGCATGTTGAAGCGCGGAATCACGGTCATCATGGCGTGCTTGCTGCGCCGCACCCACTCGGGCGGACAGGCGGGGAAGGCCTTGTCGTAATAGAGCGGCATGGCCTCCTCGGCGATGGTCTCGAGGATCATGTCCGCCTCGAGCACGTCGCGCCGCTCGGGATCGGCCACGTTTGCGGGTGGGATGCCCCAGCCGTTGTCGTGCATCCAGCCTTCGGCCCACCAGCCGTCGAGGACGGAGAGGTTGAGCCGCCCGTTGATCGCCGCCTTTATTCCCGAGGTGCCGCTCGCCTCGAGCGGGGCGATCGGGTTGTTGAGCCAGATGTCGACACCGGAGACCAGGCTGCGCGCGAGCTGCAGGTCGTAGTCCTCGAGGAACACCACGCGCCCGAGGAACTCCGGGCTCATCATCAGCTGGCGGATCTCGCGCAGCACGTGCTTGGCCGGCTCATCCGCCGGGTGCGCCTTGCCGGCGAACAGCAGCACCAGCGGACGCTCCGGATTGTTGAGGAGGCGCGCCAGGCGCGCGCGGTCGTGCATCAGGAGCGTTGCGCGCTTGTAGGTGGCGAAGCGCCGCGCGAAGCCGATGGTCAGCACGCCGGGGCGCTGCGGGTCGAGGAAGCGCGTCACGTGGCGCAGCTGCGCCGGGGACAGGCCCTTGCGCTCGTACTCGCGCTGCAACCGCTCGCGCACGTTGGCGAGCATGCGCGACTTCACGTCCTGGGCGGTCGCCCAGTAGCGCTCGTCCGGGATGCGCTCGAGCGCGCTCCAGAAGTCAGTATCGCGCAGCCGCTCGCGCCACTCGGCGCCGAGCTCGCGATCGAAGAACGCCGTCCAGCGCTGATGCAGGAAGGTCGGCACGTGCACGCCGTTGGTGACGTATCCGACCGGGTTGTCCTCCGGGCGCACCTCCGGCCACTGGTCAGCGCACAGCCGCGCCGATACTCCGCCGTGGATGCGGCTGACGCCGTTCACGTGGCGCGTGCCGTTGAGCGCGAGGCGGGTCATGTTGAAGAGGTGCGGCACCGACGGGGCCCGCGCGAGATCGAGGAACCGCTCGACCGGTATGCCGAGCTCGCGGATGAAATCGCCGAAGTGCGCCACCACCAGATCGTGGCCGAAGGCATCGTGCCCGGCGGCCACCGGCGTGTGCGTCGTGAAGACGCAGTCGGCCGCCACGGCCTCGAGCGCGGCGTTGAACGGCAGCCCGGACCCGAGATGCTCGCGCAGCAGCTCGAGGATCAGGAACGCCGCGTGGCCTTCGTTCAGGTGCCATACGGCCGGCGCGAGTCCGAGCGAGCGCAGCAGCCGCACGCCGCCGATGCCGAGGATCATCTCCTGGCGGATGCGGGTCGAGTCGTCCCCGCCGTAGAGGCGGTGAGTGATGTCGCGGTCCGAGGGCGCGTTCTCCGGACAGTTGGTGTCGAGCAGGTAGACGGGCGCGCGCCCGGCCTGCGCTTTCCAGGCGCGCGCCACGACGTCGCGCCCCGCGACGCGCACGCTCACCTTGAGCCACTCGCCGGCCGCGTTGCGCACCGGCTCGACCGGCAGATCGCGCGGATCGCGCTCGCGGTACTCCGCCTGCTGATTGCCGTCGTTGTCGACCGTCTGGGTGAAGTAGCCCTGCTCGTAGAGCAGTCCCACCGCGACGAAGTTGGCGCGCTCGTCGCTCGCCGCCTTGCAGTAGTCGGCGGCCAGCACGCCGAGGCCGCCCGAGTAGATCGGAAAGCTCTCGTGAAAGCCGTACTCCGCGCAGAAATACGCGATCAGCGGCTCATCCGCGCCCGGAGCGCTCACCCGCACGTAGGCATCGAGGACCTCGAGCGCCTCACGATAGCGCTCGAGATAACCGCCGTCGTTGGCCGCACGCTCGAGGGCGAACTGATCGACGCAGCGGATCATCAGCCGCGGGTTGCCGTTGGTCTGCTTCCAGAGCTCGGGATCGAGGTCCTCGAACAACGCCCGGATGGGCCGATGCCAGCTGAAGAAAAGGTTGCCGGCCAGCTCGGGAAGCCGCGCGAGGATCGGGGGAATGACCGGAGTGACTTCTAGGAGCGAGTTTCTCATCACCGGCCTTAGGCGCAAGTTCAGCCCGGAGTCTAGCAGCACCCCACCCGAAGCCAGCCCGGCCGACCCCGGCGCAAGCCTGTGGATACGTATGCCAAACCTGCACTTTATGTTGCAAAGCACAGTACGCTTAATAATACTGGTTGACAGCTAGTACTATTAAGTACACAGTACTGGCAAATGGACGATAGTCAGGCACGCAAGTTTCAGAAGGATCTCAACGCCGGTCTCGTGGCGCTCGTCCTGCTCGCCGTGCTCGACCGCAGTCCCGAGGACCTCTATGGCTACGAGATCGCCAAGCGTCTGCAGAAGGCCAACGAGGGGGAGGCGCTCTTCAAGGAGGGCACCATTTACCCGGTGTTGCGCACGCTCGCCGCGGGGGGACTGCTCACCAGCCGCGTCGTGCCTTCGTACTCCGGACCACCGCGGCGCTACTACCGCATCACCGACGAGGGACGGTCGCTCCTTTCGCAGTGGAGCGGCATCTGGCGCCAGACGCGCGGCTTCGTCGACCGCTTCATTGAAGGAACCGACTCATGAGTGCCAACGCCCCCCGCTCGATCGATGAATATCTCAAACAGCTGCGCGCCGCGCTCGAGGGCCAGGACCCGGCCCTGATCCAGGACGCGCTCTACGACGCGGAGGAATATCTGCGCGCCGAGGTGGCGGCTCACCCGGACAAGTCGGAAACCGACGTGCTCGAGCTCATCGCGAGCACCTACGGCGCGCCCGAGGAAGTCGCCGCGGCCTACCGCGATACCGAGGCCAAGGTGAAAGCCGCGCTGAAGACACCGGTGCCCGCGGCGGCGGACGCGAGCGGCTGGAAGCGCTTCTTCGGCGTGTATCTCGACCCGCGGGCCTATACCTCTATCTTCTATATGCTGCTCGCGCTCGCCACCGGGATCCTCTACTTCACGATCGTGGTGACGGGGCTGTCGCTGTCGTTGGGCTTCGCCATCCTCATCATCGGCATCCCTTTCTTCCTCGTCTTCATCGGCATCACGCGCGTGATCGCCCTCGGCGAGGGGCGCCTGATCGAGGCGGTGACCGGTGAGCGCATGCCGCGCCGACCGGTGCACCCGGGTCCCCCGGCCGGCTGGCTGACGCGCATCGGCGAGATGCTGCGGGACGTGCGCACCTGGACGACGCTCCTTTACATGCTCCTCATGCTGCCGCTCGGCATCGTGTACTTCACGGTCACGGTGACCGGCCTCGCCGTCGGCCTGGCATTCACCTCGCTCCCCTTCCTGGTATTGGCACGCTGGCTCGGATGGGACTCGAATGCCACGTTCTCGGACGATGTACACATCGGCGGCTGGGCGCTCTCCGACCACTCGATGGTCTCGGCACTGATCCTCGGCGCGATCGGCGTGCTGATCGTCACCCTGCTCATGCACGCGGCGCGCGCGATCGGGCGCGGGCACGCGCACCTCGCCAAGGCGCTCCTCGTGGTGCCGGGGGCGTGAGACGCGCCGGTCGCACCGGCGCGATAAACTGCGCCGGATGCCGCGCCTCACCCGAGTAGTCATCTGCGCCTTAGGGCTAGCGGCCGTGTTTCCCTGCGCCGCCCTGCCGTCGCCGCCGAGCGCCGCGCCACCGATCGTCATGCCGCCTGCCGGCGCTCCGCCGCCGGCGAACGCACCGCCCGTCGCGCCCCCCGGTTGCCTGCCGACCGGCAACGGCTATCTCAAGGCGCGTATCCGCGGAGCGCTCAACCTCGACATCGACTGGCGCAACGCCGAGCTCGAATGCGACGGTGGACCGCGCCCGGACGGCAGCGGCATCCGCATGAGCTTCCTGGGACCGAAACGCGCGGACGGGCGGCGGCTGCGGATGGTGTTCGGCGTGAGCGCGGCGCGCGAGGGGCGCAGCGGCCACACGTTGCCGACCAACCTCACCGTGATCGTCGAGGGCGCGCAGCGCCTCTACACCACCGGCGGCGACGACCACTGCACCGTGGACACGCTCAATCAGCAGCGGCTGCGCGCACCTGGGACGCCGCGCAAGTACCGCGTGGTGGCGCGCGGCTTCTGCGTCGCCCCGGCGGCGACGCTCGACCATGCCGAGCGCATTCTGGTCAGCAGCTTCGATTTCGCGGGCAACGCCGTATTCGGCGACGACGCGATCCGATGAGAGTAACTATCATGAAGACGCGGCACCTGCTGTCACCCTGCGCCATCCTGTTGTTTCTCGCCGCGGCGGCGCACGCCGATCCGCCGCCCATGGACCTCGCCACCTACCCGCGCGCTGCGCTCGAGATCGTGCAGCAAGCGGGCGACTCGGTACGCCGGTTTCAGTTCGACGTGTGGGTGGCCGACACGCCGGCACGCTCCGAGCAGGGCCTGATGTACGTGCGCGATCTGCCGGCCGACCGCGGCATGGTGTTTCCCTTCGAGCCACCGCGCGCCGTGAACTTCTGGATGAAGAACACCTACATCGAGCTCGACCTGCTGTTCATCGCTGCCGATGGGCGCGTGGCGAAGATCACCAGCCGCGCCGCGCCGCTGCGGCTCGACCTGCTGAGCTCCGATGTGCCGGTCGGTGCGGTGCTCGAGCTGCGCGGGGGCGAAGCGGGGCTGCTCGGAATCAAGGTCGGAGACCGGGTCAGCTGGAAGCGGGTCGGCAAGGCGGCCGCGGATTAAACCGGAACATGGCCGAGGCGCGAAGCGCCCAGGGCTTGCGCGCAGCAGGACAGCGCAGCGCTTTTGTCCGATGCGAGCTTTGAGCTGTTCAGCCGCCTCCGGCGGGAAGCGCATCGAAGGAGACGGCGGTGCGCGGCTGCGCCCCGAGTATCGGGCTCGTGCCGTGCCACATGTAGGACGGAAACAGCACCAGCTGCCCGGCGTGCGGCTGCACCACGCAGCCGACTCCCGCTCCTGGCGTCGGGAACTGCGGCTCGCCGAGCCGCAGCCAGCCGCTCTTGAGCTCGGGGTCGCCGGCTTCCTCCGGCACCTGCACGTAATAGGCCGAGCTGAGCCAGCCCAAGTTGTGAAAGTGGTTGACGTGGAAGCCGCCGCGGGTGAGCTGCACCGACCAGGCGGAGACGATCTGCACGGCGCCCTGATTGCGCGCGCTCAAGGGATGGCCGGGGTCGCGGCCGAGCGTGCCGAGGTAGGCGCGCAGCGGCTCCTCGAAAGCGCGCAGGAGCGAGCGGATCGCCGGGTCGGGATCCATCACCAGATTGCGCGTGGTGATGCGGCCGTTGCGCAGGCTCTCGCCGAGCGGATAGGTGTTGGCGCGGTAGCGCGCCGTGAGCACCGGCAGCAGCGCCGCATTGAGCTCGACCATCGAGGCGAAGCCCGGGGGCGGCTGCAGCTCGTAGCGGCGCACCAGCCGCTGGTAGTCGTAGAGCTCGCCGTAGAGGGGTTGCCCCAGGAGGCGCGCCGCGACCGCTTCGTAGGCGATCCAGCCCTGTGCCCCCGGCATGCGTGTGCGCTGCGCACGGATGAAGGCCAGCGCCTCCGTGGGCCGCCCGCGCGACAGCAGGATCGAGACCAGATTCTCGACCACGCCCGCGTCGTCGGGGAGCGCGGCGGCGGCTTCCAGCGCCTCGGTCTCCGCTTCCGCGAGGCGCTCGGCCTCGCGCATGATGCGCGATAACACGTAGCGCAGGCGCGGCACCGGGCCGGCACGCTTCAGCTCCTCGCGCAGCAGCTCCTCGGCGACCTCGCCCCGGCCGGCGTTGAGGAGCAATACGGCGAGCGCCTCCTGCAGATTCAGATCGCCGCCCGCCTCGAGCGCCGCGGCGGCCAGCGAACGGGAGAAGTCGGGGTCGCCGCGCGCCTGGCGCACGCGCGCGAGGTACAGCTGCGCATCGCCGTGGCGCGGCCTCAGTTGCACCGCCGCGGCGAAGGCGCGCTCGGCCTCCTCCAGGCGCCCGAGCTGACCGAGCGCGCGGCCGCGGGCGAGCTCGAGCTCGAAGCCACGCACGCCGAGTGCCTGCGCCCGCGCGAGCAGCGCCAGCGCTTCTTCGGAGCGCTCGAGCTGCGCGAGCAGCGAGCCGAGCCGGCGATGGAGCGGAGCATTGGCGGGATTCAGGGCGAGCGCCTGGCGGTAGGCGCCCTCGGCCTCGAGCAGGCGGTTCTGGCTGGCGAGCAGGGAGCCGAGCGCCGCCCAGCCGTCGGGGCTCGCGCGGTCGGAGTCGATCAGGGTGCGGCACTGGATCTCCGCCTCGCGCGAGTGGCCGAGGTTGTTGAGAGTCAGCACCAGGCCGTGGCGCGCACCGCGCTCGCCGGGCGCGAGCTGCAGCACGCGGCGGTAGACGCGCTCGGCCTCCTCGAGACGGCCGGCGCGGCGCAGAAAGGTGGCGAGATTGAGCCGCAGCCGCGAGTCGGCGGGCTCGAGCTCGACGCTGCGCCGCAGGAGCTCCTCGCCTCCCCGGCGGTCGCCGCCGCGGGCACGCACCAGCCCGAGCAGGTGGAGCGCGGCGGCGTTGTTGGGTGCCGCCGCGAGCACGCCCCGGCACATGCTCTCTGCCTGTGCGAGCTCACCACGGCTGAGGGACGCGGTTGCCCGGGTGAGCTGAGTGTCGAGTTCGGCCGCTGTGAGCACGCGGCGACTCTAAGGCAGGCGGTGGCGCACTGACTACTTGATCGGCGCGCCCGCGCCGGGAGAAGCAGCTGCGGCGTGCGGGCGCTTGTTGCGCTTGTGCAGGATCGGCTTCGAGACCGGGCTGCCGTAGACGTGGCTCTTGCTGTGGCGTGGGGCGAACGAGCTCGCTTTCGGGGGTCTAGGGTGCGTCGGGTCAGTGCCGGCCGCCGCGCCCCCCGGAAGCGCCAGCAGAGCGACCGCGGCCGCCAACGACAGCAGGGCGAGCATTCGATTCATACAACCAAGTGTATACCCTGACTGGCGGCCGGCAATCGTTGCCACTTCACAACAATCATGGGACTACGGCCGCGTGGGATTGTCGCGAATCACGCGGGCCGGAGTTCCCCAGGCTATCACGCCGTCGGGCAGGTCCCGCGTCACGACGCTGCCGGCGCCGACGATGACGTCCGCGCCGATACGCACACGTGGCACGATCACGGCACCCGGGCCAATCAGCGTACCGGCGCCCACGCTCACGCAGCCGCAAAGCGTCGCCTGCGGTGCCACGTGGACGCCCTCGTCGAGCTCGCATTCGTGATCGACGCTCGCGGCGGTGTTCACGATCACGCCGCGCGCCAGCGTGGCGTCGGACCCGACCACCGCCGCTGCGAGCAGCTGGCAGGCCGCCCCGAGCCGGGAACTCGCGGCGAGCACCGCGCTCGGATGGACCAGCGGCGGCAGTGTCAATCCGGCCGCCTCGAGCTGCGTCGCGATCCGACAGCGCTCGCGGCCACGCGCACCGCCGATCGCCACCGCCGCATGGAATTGCGCGGCGTCGTTCGCTGCCAGCCACGCCGCGAAGCCCTGCGCGCCGTGGTGAATGGGTACGGTGCCCCAGGGGCTTACGAGTCCCGCGCGGTTGTCGAACAGCGCGTGCAGCTCATCGCCGAGCAGCACAATCAGATCCCGCAGCACCCGCGCGTGGCCCGCTGCGCCCCAGAATACGAAGGATCTAGCAGCCATGCCGGGCGAGCACCTCGCTGACTACCGCCGCGACCCGGTCCTGGTCCGCCGCGCTCAGATCGTGGTAGCTCGGCAGATTGATCGCGCGCCCGGGAATGTCCCAGGCGTATCGGTTCTGCGGGCGGGGCGTGAACATCGGCAGGCCCGAAAGCGGATAAAAGAACACGCGTGCGTCGATGTTCTCGGCCGCGAAGGCCTGCAGCAACGCTTCGCGCCGGACGCCGCTCGCCGCGCTGAATACGGCGGTCGGCATCCACGCGCCGATCTGGGTGCCCGGGGGCTCGGGGTTCAGGGTCACCTCGCTCAGCGCCCCGAGACGCTCGCGATAACCGTGCATGATCGCGCGCTTGCGCGCCACGAGCTCGGCGAGCCGCTCCACCTGGGCAAGACCGATGGCGGCTTGCACGTTCGACAGCTTGTACTTGAAGCCGATCATTTCGGGCCAGAACTGACGCCGCTCGCCGCGCGCGCGACCGTGGTTCGACGCGGTCAGCACGGTCTCATACAGCTTCGCGTCATGGGTGACGAACATGCCACCTTCGCCGGTGGTCAGCGTCTTGGTGCCGTGAAAGGAGAAGCAGCCGAAGCGCCCGAGGGTCCCGGCGGGCTGCCCGTGATACACGGAACCGATGGCCTCGGCCGCGTCCTCGACCACCGGCAGATCGTACCGCCGCCCGAGTGCGAGCAACCGCTCCATGTCGCACAGATTTCCGTACAGATGCACCGCGATGATGGCCCGGGTCCTGGGCGTGATGGCGGCCTCCACCGCGTCAGGATCCAGGCACCAGCTGTCGGGCAGGATGTCGACGAACACCGGCTGCGCGCCGAGGTGCACGATCGGTGCTGCGCTCGCAATCCAGTTCGAGTCGGCCAGGATCACCTCGTCTCCGGGACCTATGCCGAGGGCCGCCAGCCCCATATGCAGGGCGCCCGTGCAGCTCGAGGTGCTGATCGCAAAGGGCACGCTCAGGCTCGCCTTGAAGGCGGCCTCGAAGCGCTGCAGGTAGTCGTAGCAGCGCTCACCCCAGCCGGTGGCCGCTGCATCGGTCGCGTAACGCACCTCCAGCTCGGTTATCGACGGCATCGTATAGCGGATGCGCGGTTTCATGCGATCTCCAGCCGCGGCACGACCGTCACGAACCGCCCGCCCCAGTCGCGAATGTACGCGAGCTGTTGCTGCACTTCGGTCTTGAGATTCCACGGCAGGACGAGCACGTAGTCCGGCCGCTGCTGCTGCAGCACGCTCTCGGCCACGACCGGAATGCGGCTGCCGGGCAGGTAGTGTCCCTGCTTGGCGGGGTTGCGGTCGGCCACGAAGCGCACGAGGTCGGAACGCACACCGGCATAGTTGAGGAGTGTGTTGCCCTTGGCCGCCGCTCCATAGGCGGCGACCTGCAGGCCTTGCGCGCGCGCGTCGAGCAGGAACCGCAGAAACGCGTTCTTGAGCGCCTCGAGACGCGGCTGACAGCCCGCGTAGAACCCGGCCGTTGCCAGGCCGGCGCTGCGCTCCCGCCCGAGCAGCTCGGCGACCGCGGCGGTCACGGGCCGTGCACCCGTGTCGGCACGCTGCGCGAGCACGCGCAGGCTGCCGCCGTGCGTAGGCAATTCCGCGACGTCGAACACCTGCAGGCCCGCGGCGGCGAAGATACGCTGCACGGCGAGCAGGGACAGATAGGAGAAATGCTCGTGGTAGATCGTGTCGAACTGGCTCTGCTCGATGAGCCGCAGCAGGTGCGGGAATTCGAAGCTCGCGATCCCGGTGGGCTCGAGCAGCAGGGCGAAGCCGCGCACGAAATCATTGATGTCGGGTACGTGCGCGAGCACGTTGTTCGCCACCATCAGGTCCGCCTGCTGGCCGGTGGCGAGCAGCCGCCCGGCGAGTGGCACGGCGAAGAACTCCTCGATGATTTCCAGACCCCGGGCGCGCGCCGCCGCCGCGGTGCTCGCAGTCGGCTCGATGCCGAGACAGGGGATGCCACGGGCCTTGAAGTACTGCAGCAGGTACCCGTCGTTGGCGGCGACCTCGATGATGCGTGAGCGCTCATCGAGCGAAAAACGCCTGACCATGTCGTCGACGAAGCGGCGCGCATGCTCCAGCCAGGTGCTCGAGTAGCTGCTGAAGTAGGCATAGCGGGCATCGAAGAGGTCGCTCGCCCGCGCAAAGTCCGCGGTCTGCACCAGGAAGCAGTCAGTGCACACCAGCACGCGCAGCGGGTACCAGGCCTCGGGCGCGGCGAGCGCCGCTTCGCTGAGATAGGCATTCGATGGCGGCGCCGTTCCGAGGTCGACGAGCGACAGATGCAGCGACGCGCCGCAGTGCCGGCACTTCAAACCGCCACCCCCGTGAACTCGCCCGTCAGCATCGGGTGCCTGCGATCCCGGTCGGACTGCCCGGTGATCGGCTCGGGCCAGGGGATTGCGAGCGCTGGATCGCAGGCATTCAGAGCGCCTTCGGCTTCCGCGACGTACGGAGCGGTATGCAGGTACAGGAGCTCGGCGTCGTCGGTCAGGGTCTGAAAGCCGTGTGCAAAGCCCGGCGGAATCAGCAGGCTACGGTGATTGTCCGCGCTGAGAAGCTCGGCGTGAGAGCGCAGCAGCGCCGGCGACCCGGCCCGGATGTCAACCGCGACGTCGAACACTGCGCCGCGCAGGCAGCTCACGAGCTTGAACTCATCGAACGGAGGATGCTGGTAGTGCATCCCGCGAACGATGCCCCGTCGCGTCGTGGACGTATGGTTGATCTGGGCGATCGCCCGGCCGGCGGTGAGGGCCGCGAACCTCTCAGCACAGTAGAGGCGTTCGAGGTAGCCCCGCGCATCGACGTGTGGGCGGCGCTGCACCACCTTCAGCCCGGTGAGAGCGGTATCGATGATCTCGAAGTTGGTGCTCACGGAATCGCCACCGACTCATAAGCGTCGATCTGTCGCAGGCAGAGCGCTTGCGGATCCTCGCCGCGCGCGCGTGCCCGATGCCACTCGACCGTGCGCCGGATCGCCACCTCGAGCGGCCATCGCGGCGCCCAGCCAAGCGCCGCGCGGGCCGCCGCGCTGTCGAGTCGCAGCAGCCCGGCCTCGTGTGGATGCTTCGCACCGGAATCGTCTTCGACGCGCGCATCCTCACCCCAGAGTCGCGCCACGCTGCGCGCCACTTGTGCCGCCGTCGCATCGCAGCTCGCGTCGGGACCGAAATTCCAGGCGCGCGCGAATCGGCCGGCCGCGTCACCATGCAGCAACTCGGCGAGGCGCAGATAACCCGCCAGTGGCTCGAGCACGTGCTGCCACGGCCGCAGCGCCCCCGGGTAGCGAAGCCGCACGGGTACGCGCCGCTCGAAGGCGCGCAGGCAGTCAGGCACCAACCGGTCCGGCGCGAAGTCGCCGCCGCCGATGACGTTACCGGAACGCGCCGTGGCAATACGCGCAGGCGAGCCGAAACTGACACGGTACGAAGCGCTGACCAGCTCGGCCGCGGCCTTGC
>Ga0335079_10003074_pt1 | contig 19269 bp, 9 predicted proteins | sample Lox_Sample_33_FD_206719 | JGI IMG/M metagenome (GOLD analysis project Ga0335079, IMG submission 206719) | Soil microbial communities from Loxahatchee National Wildlife Refuge, Florida, United States - Lox_Sample_3.3 | ecosystem: Environmental > Terrestrial > Soil > Wetlands | place: USA: Florida... | reverse complement strand
ACGGGCAAATCGCCTGCTCCCGTTCCCGGTGCGGAAACCTTAGCACTCTCCACATTCCTCCCGTGAATATTCATTCTCAAACACTCGCCAGCCAACCACCGCTCCAACACAATCATGCCCGGTACGACGACATCACCCGGCTAGCCTCCGCTAATTGCGGCAGCGCGGCGGCGCAAACGTTCAGCTTCGATCCCTTCGGAAACATGAACAAATCAGGCAGCCCATACAGTTTTCAAGCCACGTATTCCTCAGGCACAAACCGCATTACCTGCATCGGCGGTTCCGGCCAAAACTGCACCGGCGGTGTCATCCCGACCTACGACAGCAACGGCAACGTCACAAACGACGGCTTTCATAATTACACCTGGGACGCCGATGGCCACGCGGTCACTGTAGATTCAGGGCTGTCCGATGCAGTAAGCTTGACCTTCGATGCCCTCGGGCGCATGGTCGAGCAAAACCGCTCTGGGACTTACACCCAAATCGCCTACTCTCCCACAAGCCGAAAGCTCGCTCTGATGAGCGGCCAGACTCTGCAGAAGGCGACAGTTCCCCTGGCCGGGAGCGCATTCGCAGTCTATAACTCCGGCGGACTCTTGTATTATTCCCACCCGGACATGCTCGGCAGCATCCGACTGGCAACTACCCCTGCGCGCGGCATGTACTTCGACACCGCCTATGCTCCCTTTGGAGAAACCTACGCTTCGACTGGAACGCTCGACCCAGCTTACACAGGTCAGATGAATGACACTGCCCACCGTCAGGACACTGCTGGCGGTCTTTACGATTTTCCCGCCCGTGAATACAGCACGCAAGGCCGCTGGCCCTCTCCGGATCCACTTGGCGTGGCCTCCACCTGCCTCAAAGATCCGCAATCCCAAGATCGCTACGCCTATGTTCGGAATAACCCAATTTCCTACATCGATCCTCAGGGCCTGCTCATCACCGACGCTATTGGAACTTGCCAAGACTTTTTCTACTCGACCAGTCATGCCGAGTGCGGCCCCATGGACTTAGGCCTTGATTTCCCCATTCGTCTCGGACCCCGCGGAGGCGGTGGTGGCGGCTTCACCAACGGCGGCGCTCCTTCGGAAAAACCACGCCGCTTCCCCTGGCCGCAGCTCCCCTTAGGATTTTTGAACGCATTTCAAGTCGGGGGTTCCTTGGGCCTTTGCGATTGCATACTTATTCCACCCGGGATATCTCCTGTACCGATTCTAGGATGGGCGAGGGGACTGGGGTGCAGCTATCTGTGCGAATGTCCCAATGGAATTAGCCTTGGTTTCAAGAAATGTAGCATCCTCGCCCCGAAAGCGTTTAAGCCATGTCCGGTTGAGACACAATTTTCAGGTGAGCATCTGATTAATCCGCCGGACTTTTGCGGTGACGAGGAATAACAATACCGGGCAACTGCAACTACGAAGGAGTACTCTAGCCACATGTTCCTATGGCTTTGCAAGACGAACATTATTCTGGGCGTTAGCATGTGCTTCATCCTTTTTGCCAGACTGTTCGGCGTAGCCTCAACCGTACTGTCGGCCACCAGTGTGCTATTGGCGTCGCTTGAAATGGTCGCATGGCTCGCAATGCTCGCTACGCCAGCAGAAATAGGCATCCCGCACATCTCTCAGAAGGGTTTCGCAGGATTCGTTTTACTGACCGCGGTATTGCCACACCTCTCTTTGGCAATCGCGGGAATCACAGGTTGGATAGCCTACCGCGCCCCCTGGCGATATGGCTTCTTACTTCCGTTCGCAATCGGGCTTTTGCTGGCCATAATGTATTTTCCTCGGCTTGCGATGAGACCACCACACTGAATGTGGTCTGCCCCCCGAATCCGCAGGGAGGATCATACGACTTCACCTACGTGAAGGGGCTCAGTCTAAACCAGCGGAGGTAATTCTGTGTGACTTCGTGCTGCGGTTGGCGTAGCGCTGTTAGTGAGAAGGCGGCTCCGAACTTTTGCAATCGCAGGGCAGGCCAAAGAGTTCTAAAATCTTTCCCCCTGATTCCCGATGTTTGCCTCATGGCCGGGGAAGGGGAGAATGCTGAATCCAAGTTCGAAAATCGTCTGCCAAGGCCGACCATGCCTTGGGAAGAGTTAGTCGTCCGTCAGTTCTAAGCGTTGCACTCAGTGGAAGAGCACGTACTCGAAATCCAGCGGCTGTGCGTTGATTCCGCGCTCGGGCGGCGCAATCCAACCCGCCATTTTGCCGCGCTCGAAGACTCCATGCATCAGGCTATGCACAAAGGAGCGATCGCTGGGCGTGGGAATCCATTCGTCAAGATGCGCGTTGAACTCCTCGGCGCTGATCGGGTTTCCGGCGAGGTCCGTCGGCACGTTCGCCCAGTTTCCCACGGTGCGGCGAAACCGTGTGCTCGGCAAAAACATCCGGTGTGGCTGGCCCGCTTCTTCGAGAAGACGGTTCCACCGCGCCAGCCCTTTCTCGCAGTCCTTAATGTAGGAGTCGCGCACGACCTCGTTGATCGCGTTGCGCATGGTGACTTCTTCCTTGCGCACGCCGCCCTGACCATCCGGCAGCTCGAGTGTGTGCGCCGTTTCCGATTCGATGTGATCGCTGTACTTGATTTCATCGGGCCGACCCTTGAGCCCGTTGGCAAAGTAAGAGGCGGCATTCGATGAAGTGTCGCCGCCAAAAAGATCGAGGGACGAACTAAACCAGAAGTTCAGGTATTTCTGGATCGTCGGAAGATCTATCCCGCCGGCTTTGCGAATGCTCTCCGGATCATCCGTGCCGAGCTCTTTCATCAGTTCCAGCGTGCGCTTGATCACCCGAGCGATTCCCGTATCGCCCACGAACATGTGGTGCGCTTCTTCCGTCAGCATGAATTTGCACGTGCGCGAGAGTGCGTCGAAGCTCGACTCCGCCAGCGACTTGAGCTGGAATTTTCCGTCGCGGTCGGTGAAATAGGTGAACATGTAAAAGCTGAGCCAATCGCTGATAGGCTCATTGAATGTGCTGAGGATGCGCGGCTTGTTTGCATCTCCTGAGTGGCGTTCCAACAATTCCTCCGCTTCCTCGCGTCCATCCCGCCCGAAGTACGCGTGCAGAAGATAGACCATCGCCCACAAGTGGCGGCCCTCTTCCACATTCACTTGAAACAAATTACGCAGATCGTAGAGTGACGGTGCGGTGTGGCCAAGAAGCCGCTGTTGTTCGACGCTCGCGGGCTCCGTATCTCCCTGGGTGACGATCAGCCGCCGCAGCGTCGAACGGTGCTCGCCCGGCACCTGCTGCCAAACCGGCTGGCCGAAATTGTCTCCAAAACCGATGCGGCGGTCCTTCTCCGGCTCCGCAAGAAAAATCCCCCAGCGATACTCGGGCATCTTGACGTAGCCGAATGTGGCCCACCCCTTCGTGTCCACGCTGATTGCCGTACGCAAATAAACGGTGGAAGCGTTGAAGTCGCTCGGGCCCAGTCCATGCCACCAGTTCAGAAATTCCGGCTGCCAGTGTTCCAAAGCGCGCTGCAGCGTACGGTTTGATCCGAGGCCAATATTGTTCGGAATGCGGTCCTGATAATTCGGATCCATCAAACGCGCTCCCGGTCGAACTTGGGCTTTGATCCTTTGCCAAAAATCTTCAAAGCGCCCTGTTCTCCTGTCGCATTCGGCCGGATGAAAATCCAATTTTGCCAGGCAGAAAGACGCCCAAAAATTTTCGCTTCCATGCTTTCCGGCCCCGGAAAACGCAGATTGGCTTCCATCCCCGTAAGCGCATCCGGCGAAAGACTGCTGCGCTCTTCAATCGCCATGCGCAGCTCATCCTCCCAGTCCAACTCGTCCGGAGCCACGGTGACCAGTCCGAGTTCCACCGCCTTCTCGGCTCGAAGGAGCTGGCCGCTGTACTTTTTCAAGATGGTCAACTTCTCGCCGTCACCGTTGAATCGGGTGTTGATCCGGCTTCGTCCGTTCACCATGGGCAGATACCGGAAATTCATTTCGCTCAACGATATCCTGGGCGCTTCTTCATCCTCGTCGGCCGCCGAGAGCATGTAGCTCCGATCGGCCGCCAACGCCAGTGCGAAAAGGGTTCCCGCAAAGCAAGAGCCCCTGTCAATTAGGGCGAACATGCTGCGCGAGGTTACATCGAAGCGCGCAACGGTGCGCCGGAGTAGCCCGATCGTTTCGCGTACCAGCCAATCCTCGCGGTTCGCGATCAGCAAAGCATCGCAGGCAAGCACCGCTTCGGCGCTTCCCTGCGTTTTTAGCAGGATCAACCCCAGTTCCGGCTCATTCGCGCGCAACATCAAAATGGCATCGTCCAGTTCGCGCGCCATTGCCAGCGGCCACCAGTCGCAGCCCGCGTTATGAATCTCTTCTACAGTTTGCGGCTGCTTACCCTCGGGCGACCGGATCAAGAGCGTCGCAGTCTGCGCTCCTCGATCAAAGACGGCGTCCACGTGCGCGTAGTGATAACCCGAATCATCAATCCTGCGCTGCAATGGCTGAAGCGTAATGCCTTTAGTGTTCGCGGAACGCGGCGACGCAGCCGCAAGTTTCTTCGCCCGTTCCTCCATGAGCTTTGCAAACTGTGCCGGCGGGGCAATTTCATCCACAAGTCCCCATTCTTTCGCCCGCTCAGCCTTCACACCGTCCGGATTCGTGCAGAATAGATCGGCCAGGTCTCGCCGAACCTTGCGCTTGTCCAGAACGCGTGTCAGCCCTCCGGTTCCCGGGAGCACACCCAGAAGCGGCGTCTCTGGCAAGCTCACTGCACTCGAACGGTCGTCCACCATCAGGATTTCATCGCAGGCGAGCGCCAATTCATAGCCGCCTCCAGCCGTCGTTCCGTTCAACCCGGCAAGAAACTTCAATCCATCATTTCGGCTCGAGTCCTCCATGCCGTTCCGCGTTTCGTTCGTAAATTTGCAAAAATTGACTTTCCAGGCGTGCGACGACGACCCCAGCATATAAATGTTTGCCCCGGCGCAGAACATCCGTTCCTTGGCGCTGGTTATCACCACGCAAGCGACCTCGGGATGCTCGAAACGAATGCGCTGCAACGCATCATGCAGTTCAATGTCCACGCCCAAATCGTAGGAATTCAGTTTCAGTTTGTACCCGGGGCGCAGCCCTCCGTCCTCGTCCACGTCCATCGTCAGCGTGGCAACTCGCCCGGAAACCGCCAGCCGCCAGTGCCGGTAAGCAAGCGGATTGGCCTCAAATAGAATTAGTTCCCCTTCAGAAATTTTGGGCATGCAAGGCGTCCTTTACGGCAAATCAGGAGAACCGCACCTATGTATTATATGTCCGCTCAATCTCTACGCAAGCACTATACTGCGAGAACTCTTTCAGCCCAGTTGTGGACCCTCTAGATGCACTTCAGCAATCCCTGCAGCGCTTCGTCAACGGACTTACCGCTGGTATTAAACGCGGCGCCAGCTCTCGCATAGAGCGGTTCGCGATTCGCCAGAATTCGGCGCAGGTCGCCCATGGCTTCGGGATTGGCCTCCATCGGCCGCCGGTCCCCCTGTGCAATCACGCGGCCCATGTGATCTTCCGGAGTGGCGCGCAGCCAAACCGTGGAGCATGTCGCGAGTAACTTTTCGTAAGTTCCTTGCTCGGAAACAACGCTGCCGCCCGTCGCCAGCACGAATCGCGGATAGCGCTCAAGTATTCTGTCCAGACATTGCCGTTCCAGGCGATGATATCCTGCCGGTCCATACAGATCGAAGATCGCGCTCAGCGTCAGTCCATTTTCCTGCTCGATCATCCGGTCGAGCTCCAAAAACGGCACGTCGAGCCTCTCCGCCAATAGCGCTCCAAGCGTGGATTTGCCTGCTCCGCGAAGCCCGATCAGTGCAATGCGCTGGCGCCGTGCGCTGGCGCTCTCCGTGGAAAATTTCTCGAGCATTTCCTGGCGAGTTTCCCGAAGCTGCGCAGGACTCAGCTTTCGCAGAAGATTCGTGATCTGAATCCACTCTTCGGAGAGTTCAGCCCCTTCGATCACGAGCAATTCGAGATTGGCCTTCAGAGCTCGGCCAATCTGGCGCAACAACAGGATCGAGACATTTCCCTTCCCCGATTCCAACTGCGCCAGATACCTTTCCGAAACCTTGGAAGATTTTGCTAATGCCCTCCGGGAAAGCCCCATGCGCCCCCGAGCTCGGCGCACGCGTTCTCCCAGCAATTGCAAGTACTCGCGATCACTGCATCCTGAAGCCAGTCGCCCATCAGTGAGAGAGGTGCGATCAGATCCGCCTGGGTTACTGCGAACCCCCGAAATGAAGTTTGGACTGCTCACGTGAATCTGCATTATAATACATATGTTTCATCAAAGCCGCAATATCTCCCTGCTCTTCGTCTTGGACTTCAGCGATAACCCCGCCAGAAAAAATACACCGTCATTGCCGTGCCCACCCCAATTACAAACCTCCGGATCCATGCCTGCGGCACCTTCTGCGCGTAATGCGCTCCAGCGTATCCTCCAAGGAGCGCACCCCCCGTCATCGCCAACGCTGGCGGCCAGACAATCGCCCCGGTAATGATGAAAGTGATCGTGGCTACCCCGTTGATCACGCTTCCCAATAAAACCTTCAGCGCATTCATCGCGTGAATGTCGGTCATCCCCAGCGCCGCGAACATCGCCAAATGCACGATCCCGATTCCCCCGCCGAAATACCCTCCGTAAGTTGCAATGCAAAGTTCAAACAGAGCGGCTGTCAGAATCGCCGTGGTTGTCGCCTCGTGAAAAACCCGTGCGGAAAAGCGACCGGTCACTTGCCCTCCAAACGCAAAAAGCAAAGTGGCGCCCAACAATAGCCACGGCAGCACCCGGAGGAATGTCTCGCCAGGGGTGTGAATCAGGAGAAAAGCTCCCGCCAGCCCGCCCAGAATCCCGGCGCTCCCCAAAGGAAGAAGAATACGCCTGGGAACATCAAGCCTCTTGCGATAAGCACCTCCGCTTGCCGTGGTTCCCACCCACAGCGCAAGAGTATTGGTCGCATTCGCAGGAACCGGAGGCACTCCTGCAAACAGGAGTGCAGGGAAGGAAATGAAGCTTCCGCCTCCGGCAACGGAATTCATCGCGCCGCCGAGAGCGGCCGCAACGAACAGAAAAATGGCTCGATCCGCGGTCAAACATACTGTGTATCACGAAGCACAGAACATCTCCAATACGTCCCGCAGTTTCGCTCCCCGTGCTTATGCGACGTTGGATCGATTCGGTGCGCGCGTTGCCTCAATGCTAGCCAGCCGGTTGACTCTCAAGACGCTCTGGGGGCATCATCTTTCCGTTTCCGCAAAGCACCCGCTCCTTTTTACGGGCGGGCTTGCCCGTTATTAGCAGCGCCGCGCGATCCTTTGCTTCTCAGCGGTCTCGTGGCCAAGTCTTCGATCTAAGGGAGTTGGCAACGTGGCTAAAACGCATCCTCACAAGAAGGTCAAAGGGCGTCCCGTGGCGGCTGCAAAGCCGGGCTCGAAAAAGTCGCGCCACAAGCGGGTCAACGAAGCACAGATCGCCGTCCACTGGAAGGAAGAGGAATACTTTCGTCCTTCGGCTCAATTTGTTTCCCAGGCCAATCTTGCCGATCCACACTTTGTCGAGCGCTTCACCGAAGATTTCTTCCCCGAATGCTTTCGCGAGTATGCGCAATTGCTTCACTGGGACCGCTACTGGCACACCACGCTGGACACTTCCCAGCCTCCTTTCTGGAAATGGTTCGTTGGCGGCAAGCTGAATGCTTGCTACAACTGCGTGGACCGCCATCTCGCCGAACACAAGAATAAGGCCGCTTTCATCTTTGTCCCTGAGCCCGAGATGGAAGCTCCGCACGTGCTCACTTATCGCGAACTTTATTGGCGCGTGAACGAAACCGCCGCGATGCTGCGCGATTTTGCCGGACTCAAAGCCGGCGACCGCGTCACCATCCACATGCCCATGATTCCCGAGCTGCCCATCACCATGCTCGCTTGTGCTCGGCTCGGCGTTGTCCATTCCGTGGTCTTCGGTGGCTTTAGCGGTGAGGCTTGCGGCTTGCGCGCCGCAGACTCCGGCAGCCGCGTCCTCATTTACGCCGATGGGTACTGGCGCAACGGCAAGTGGATTGACCATAAAGCGAGCGCCGATATTGCCGTCGATACCGCCAGAAAAGAAGGCCAAACGATTGACAAAGTCCTGATCTGGCGTCGCTACCCGGGTAGATACACTTCCGATGCGCCCATGGTCAGCGACCGCGACTATTTTCTTGACGACGTCATGGAACCTTACGAAGGCAGAACCGTCGAACCTGTTTCTCAGGACGCCGAAGCTCCGCTTTTCCTCATGTACACCAGTGGTACTACAGGCAAGCCAAAGGGTTGCCAGCATCGCACTGGCGGTTACCTCGCCTATGTCACGGGAACCTCGAAGTATTACCAGGACATCCATCCTGGCGACGTCTATTGGTGCATGGCCGATATCGGTTGGATCACGGGCCACTCCTACATCGTTTATGGCCCGCTCGCTCTCGCCGCCACCAGCGTTCTTTATGAAGGAGTGCCCCAGTTCCCCGATGCGGGCCGCCCCTGGCGCATTGCCGAACGCCTTGACGTCAACATCTTCCACACCTCACCGACCGCCATACGGATGTTGCGCAAGGCCGGTCTTGAAGAGCCGAAGAAATATAACTACCGCTTCAAACACATGACCACGGTCGGCGAGCCCATCGAGCCTGAAGTTTGGCGTTGGTATTACGACGTCGTGGGCAAGCGCCAGGCCGTCATCGTGGACACCTGGTGGCAAACGGAAACCGGCGGCTTTCTTTGCACCACGAAGCCCGGTCTCGATCCCATGAAACCCGGCAGCGCCGGCCCTGCTGCTCTCGGCATTTACCCCGTGATCTGGGATGAAAATGGAAAAGAAATCAAGCCCGGCGCCCATGCTGCCGGAAATATCTGCATCCGCAATCCCTGGCCGGGTATCATGCAGACCATCTGGGGAGATCCAGATCGCTTCGTGAAACAATACTATTCCAAGTACTGCAAGAATCCGGAAAGCAAGGACTGGCGCGACTGGCCTTATTTCGCGGGCGACGGAGCTCTCCTGCCTGACGACGGCTACTACCGCATTCTTGGCCGCGTGGATGATGTCATCAATGTCGCCGGCCACCGCCTTGGCACGAAGGAAATCGAGTCTGCTTGCTTGACTGTTCCGGAGGTCGCCGAGGCCGCCGTCGTTCCCGTGGTGGACGAAGTCAAGGGCCGCGTTCCCGAACTCTATATTTCCATCAAGCCGGGACTCTTCACCAACAAGCAGATTATCGAAAAAGTGATAATTGCCGTGGAAACCATCATCGGAAAGATCGCCCGTCCCAAAAAAGTTCACGTAGTTCCCGACATGCCGAAGACCCGCTCTGGGAAAATTATGCGCCGCGTTCTCGCCGCCATCTCGAACCACATGCACACGGGAGACATCACTACACTCGCGAATCCAGATATCGTCGAGCAAATTCGCGAGCTGGTGCAGGGCCGCAAAGCCGGTCCCCTCCGCGAGGGCCCCGCGGACATCAAACTCTTCGGCGCGGAACCCTAGCCCTCTATCGCCGCAATCTACGCCCCGCAGCGTAGTTTGAGTTTTGCTTGAACGACTTTGCTGGATTCGGTGCCGGCTGCTCCGCGGCACTGCCGCTTTTCTAGTTGGTCGCCTTTGGGCAGGTCCGGGCAATCTCTCCGGCCACGTCCGCGTCAAATTGCGCCGTGCGCCATCCTCGTGTGACGCACACTTGCTCGGCCGTCAAGCCCAGTGTTCCCCGCAGATCCGCGCCTTCGATGTTGGCGCCGTCCAGCACCGCGTCGCGCAGGATCGCCGCTCCGAAATATGCTCCGCGAAGATCGGCGTCGTGCAGGTTCGCCCCCAGGAAAATCGTTCCCTTCAATTGCGCACCGCCAAATTGGGAGTCTTGCAGTTTTGCGCCGGAGAAATCCGCAAGCTCCAGGTCCGCGAACGACAAATTTGCCTGCTGCATTTGCGTGTCCCGCACGTCTGCGCGCGTCAGATCCGCGCGCAGCCACCGGGTCCTCCGCAAATTCGCGCCGTAAAGCGAAGCCCCGCCAAGCTTGGCTCCCGCAAACAGCGCATCCTCAAACACGCTGTACGTCAGGTCCGCCTCGCGCAAATCCGCGCCGGTCAGGTTCGCTCCCGTGCCGTTTGCGGAGATCAGAATGCTCTTTTGCGCCCGCACATGGTCGAGCACTGCGTCTTGCAGTTTTGATTCGCGAAGATTCGCCCCGCGAAAATCGGCTTCGGTCAGATACGCGCCTTCCAGATCGGCGCGCCACATTCTCGCCGCTGGCAGCGAGGCGCGATACGCGCGCGCGAACCGCAAATCCATTTGGTTCAGTCCCGGCCCAACACCGTCCCCGGTCGTATCCTCCGTCGCCGCACGTCTCGTTCCCGCTGTAATCAGCGTCGCTTCCGTCAAGTCCGCATAGGGCCGAACCCCGGTCACGCGGATCACATCCGCCGCCCACCGCAATGGGCTTGTCGCCGGAACTTCCGGCGCGGAACTCGGATCCGCCGGAAGGCCATGAATCACTCCGAAGGACAACAGCAGTAGCGCCGCTGCGCTGCCCAACGCGGCGCGCAGCGTCCACACCGTCAAGCGGAAAATTCCCTTTTTGCTCGGTTTACGCAGTTCGCCCGGACGAAGTATTCGCGAAACCAGGCTCGGCAGCGAAGTCGCTGCCGCCACCGCCGCCGAAAACACCAGAATGTGCAGCAGCGTCCCCCGCATGTCTTGCCGCACAAGATACCGAAGCCAGATGAACAGCAGCGCCGCAGGCACGCTCCAATACGCGAGGAGATTCGCGACAATTCCCTCCAGCTTCTGCAGCGGAGACCGGCTGTCGCTCAACCATCGGAAGTGCCGCCGGACCAGTCCCATCAGATACCACGGGCCTTCATTTTCGAGCGTCTGCCCGTCCCGAAAAACGGCCGGCAACGCGGCCATGTTTCCCCATAACCGCAAGAGCAGGAAATGAAAACGCGCATAAAGAATCAGCAGCAGGATCGGCGCGCCAAGATAAACTTCATTGATCGGCAGCACCCGTCCGTACCGCGGAATCGGCAGAGCCGGCCCGTCCAGAATGAGCCGCACATCCGTCGTCAGCGCCACGATCAGCACGCACGCGAAGCTTACTCCCAGCATCAGAAAATAAAACCAGCGTGCGCTTCGCGTCGCCTCCGCAACCGCGCTCGCGCCGTCGAAGGTCAAAATCGTCTCCGGCAGCATCGAGTCAAAAAGATTCGTCCCGCCCAGCCGCCCCACCCACAGCCCCTCGGCTCCGTACAGTGTCGCTCCCATCAAATTAGATCCGCGAAGTTCCGTCCCCAGCAGATTCGCATCCCGAAGATCCGCTTGCACTAACGAGGCTCCGCGCAGGTTCGCCATGGAAAGGTCCGCGCCGCGCAGCTTCACCTTATTTAGCAATGCGCCCTGCAGGTTCGCTCCGGTCAGTTCTGCGTAAGACAAATCCGCCCCGCACAGGTCCGCTTTGGCACCCTCTTCTCCGCCGGATTCGGCCCAGATTCGGTGCTGGTCCAGGATCGCCGCGAGCTCCAAGAGATCAATCCCTCGCTCCTCGCGCTCCGGAATTTCTAATTCTGCTTTGGTAATCTCCGCCGTCACTTTCGTCTCCGCTGCTTCAGTTTTCGGCTCCATGCGCAAATTATTCTCCGGCAAAGGCGGCCTCTCGATGGCGACCGGAAGTTCCACCCCTTTTGGACGTAGCACTTCCGCGATCGCCGCCTCTATAGCTGGTTCCGGGGTGATGCTCTTCGCTCTCAGCGCCCGCACCTCCTCCGGCGTCGCAATGCGCTCCGGCGGCACGATCATCCTTTTGGGCGCGCCTTTATCTGGAACCGGAATCCCCGGCATAGTTTCTTTCCTCAACTGGCTGTCTCGCTCGTTTTCCTAGATTTCTGGGCGGAGACTATCTTCCCTCGCGGCGGGCCAAAAATCGCCTGCCCGCAAGGACAGGCGGCGCATCGGTAACGCCAGGTCTGCTCACATAGACCGACTTTAAGCTCTGGGCTTTCCGGCTTCGCTTCATGTTCATAAATTTCCGAGGTCGGACCTCACTTGCAGCGCGCCACGATCAGCGTGATATCGTCCGCCTGCGTCGCGCCGCTGTATTCCTGCACGCTTTTCTGGATCATGGTTAGAAGTTCGTTCAGGGATAAATCTCGGTAGTTGCGGAGTAGAAGCTCAAGCCGTGCGGCGACATCCGGCGCGCGAAAATCCCCAATCCAAAACTGTGGTATGACCAGGAATGCGCCGAAGGCCAGGCTCGCCCATTTCAACCAGGGTATCTTGCGATCCAACGGTGACCGTGCCGGAAAAACCGCGAAAAAAATGTAGAACAGCGGGCAGAGCATCCCCCCAAATAAATTGTGATAACCACTGACAAATGCCCGCAACGCGCTCGGCATCACCGCCGGACTGGCGGCCGCCGGCGTTGCGACGAACGCGGCAAATAGCAAAGCCAGCAGCCAGGCGTTCGAATCTTCCAGCCGCAGGAACAGCACCGCGAATCCGACCAGCAGAAACAACACGGGATACGAGCCGGTAACCTCTTGCGCGGACTGCCTCGCCAATCCCTCTTGATGCGCGGACTGCGCTGCCCGGAAGACTCCGTGCAGAATGATCGGTTCTTCAACGCCCGGCCGCGCGATCATGATTTCCACCTTGTCGCCAGGCTTCCCGTGCGCGTACGCATCATCGTATGGCGCCGAGCTCGTGAGCAGCGTTCCGTCAACGCCGATAATGTGGTCGCCCGCGCGCATTCCGGCGCGCTCCGCCGGGCTGTTCGGAACCACGTCTCCCACCGTAATGGAATGCGTCTTCGGGTTATATTGCTCGTCGTGTGTGTGGTTGAATCCGAGCTCCACCTGGTGCTCCGGATAGCGCACGTCATACATCCACGCTGCGGCGTAAGTGGTCGAAGCCACGGCGAAAACAATCGCAATCGCCGCAATCAGTTTCCGCAGCAATCGCCCGCCCGGAGGCTTTTGACCAACCGGCGTTTTACCTGTTCTCTGAACTGAATTTCCCACGCAAGGAGGCTACGATTCGCTCTCCCCCGAGTCAATCCGTCCCGCCTATTGCAAGCCGAGAGTTACCTGAACGGAGTGGACATCTCCTCCGGTCTTGCCCTGGAGCGTCGTTGTAATCGTTCCAGTAATCACCTGCGCCAGCGAAGCCGAGCTTGAAGGTTGATTATTCGCATCCCCGCTGTACGAGGCAGTGATCTGATAAAGGCCCGTGTTGTTGATATCTCCAGTGCCAGTCTGCGCTTGGCCGTTCGTTAGCGGGAATCCTCCGGCAATAGGGCTTCCATAATTGTAAAAGGTGACCGTTCCCGTAAGCGGCCTGCTCGAGGTCACCGTTGCAGTAATTAAGAATACCTGGCCTTGTGCGACTTTGGCATTGGAAGTGATAAGAGTAATGGTTGTCGGAGCCGGCGACGAACTGCCGCCCCCACCCCCTCCTATCGTTTGAGCGCTGCCACCTCCACATCCCATCGCAAAGCAGAGAAGGCAGACGATCCCTGAACCCAGAGCCACACGGTACCTCTTCCGGCGGTTAGGCAGGCCGAGCAGAAACAATGCAGCCAGACCGGCGGCCAGACCCAGCGATCTCCAATCTCCTCTCGTGACGCCAATGAAGCTGGCTTGTCGGCCACTCCTGCTCGCAATATTTCCCATGGATGTCCCGACTGGAGTGAGCGAAATCGTTGCCGTCACTGCCGTCCCATTCAGGCTGACCTGCTGCGGGCTCAACGAAATGGTGTATCCGGAAATTACCGGTGACAATAGCGACAGATCTACTGTGCTCGGCGTTTGGCTCACCGGCGTGATCGTGATCTGCCCGGATCCCGATTGGCCCGCGATCGGAACCACGCTCAAACCACCCGCGGGCCCTAGCGTGAAGTCCGGAATATTCACAGTCACCACGCTGCTGCTTGTGTAAGCTGAAGCATAGTTGCTATCTCCGTTGTAACTGACTATGAAGTATTCGTTATTCGACGGCGTAATTGTCGCCGCAGCTTCCAATTCCCAATTCCCGTTTACATCGGAAATCGCATTGGTGGATACGCCATTCGTGATCTGACCGTCGTAAGTTCCCGAAATGGCGATGTTCCCCGTGGGTTTCAGGGACATGTTGGAGGCGGGCACTGTTGTGTCCACAATCGCAGTTATCGTGACGGTGTTTCCATACTGTACTGTGGATGGAGTGACGCTGACACTTCCTGTGGTGGGATAGAGAACGGTCGTGACGACCGGCGCCGAAGTTGATGCGCCGTAGTTCGTGTCGCCGCCGTATGTGGCTGTAAGAGTGTGAGCCCCTCCGGTCGCAATTGGCAGATTTGCACTCGCCTGGAAAAAGGGAAAGTAACCGACCGGCGCCCCAAAGATCGCAACAGGATTTCCCAGTTGCGTCGTGCCGTCATAGAACGTCACAGTTCCGGTGGGAGCCACGCCGGATGCTGTACTTGTCGATCCGACAATCTGAAGTTGAATTGGGCTGCCAGCAATGATGTTTCTTGCGCCGGTATCCACTTCCAACTGTGTGCTCGTAGGTGCGGGAGTAACAGTAAGAGCATAGCTGCTCGAACTTGCATTAAAGCTGCTATCCCCGCTGTAGCTCGCCGCAATCGTGTGTTGTCCGCCTTCGAATTGTACCGGCTGATCCTCGGTGAAGCCCCAGCTGTTCAGCGTCAAAGTCCCCCCGTTCGGCGCAGCGATGCTCCCATTGTCGGTGATCGTCACCGTTCCGGTGGGGCAAGCCGGCGGTTGGCACACCGGTTGTGGGGGAAAAGTCCGCTGCGCGCTGGCCTTCCCCACCTCCACCCGCATCAGGTAAGGCGAACCATAGACCAGCGTCGTCGGGCTATTCCCCGTCTCAACTCCCGTTCCCGCGTTGAAAGTCGGCAGGCTGATCAGTGTCGCGCTCGCTTCTGGACTTACTGTGACATTTAACGGGCTCGAATCGCTCGGCGCGTTCGTTCCGTCACCTGCATAATGCGCGTACACGCTGTAGTTCGTGCCGCCCGGCAGCGCTGAAGTCGTTCCGCTCACCGTCCCATTCGCCAGCGTGAAATCTCCCAACCCCATCGTGCTTCCATTTGCAAGCTGCGCGACGAGCGAAACATCTCCCTTTGCTGTCGCCGGCGTAACGCTCACCTGCACCGGTACCGGCGTTCCGTGACTCACATTAACGCCGCTATTGTTGTTGAGCGTCAGCGTCGTCGTTGTCGCCGTCAGGTTGACGCTGTTCCAGTTATTCACCAGGTTCTGAGCGTTGACGGAACCTAGCCCTGTCGCTAGATCGTATCCCGTTCCTGTCATATACGCGGGAACCTTGGTCGTTCCGCTCGTGATGAAAAGCACTCCATTCGTGCCCGCAAGACTGGTGCTGCAATTCGGCGAACCGCCCACGCATGGCACGGCGTTGTTGCCCTTCGTCACATCGTTGAACGTGCAACCTGCTCCCGGCGGAGTGGTCCCATTGGAATTGCACGAAGCCCCGGTCTTCTTCACCAGCGAATAGAGAATGTAGTTCGCATTTCCCTGGCGCTGTGCAGTCTTCTGATTAACCAGTGCCATGATCCCGGCAAATGCCGGTGCCGAAGCCGACGTTCCGCCAACTCCCTGAAACGTGTACCCGGGGCTGGTTAGGTTGCATGAGTTTGTTCCTGAAGCATCGCGCTCGCAAAGAATGTAGAAGCTGTCGTTAAAGCCGTTGCTCGCAAACAGTGAAATATCCGGCAAATCTCTGTGGCTGTCATTCGGAACTCCCGTCACCCCCATCTGCCAGGCAGGCTTTGAAATGAAGCTGCTGGCGCCCCCGCTCCCCGCCACAATATCAAGCAGGTACCCCGAACTGCAGCCCGTTAGCCCGTTCTGCGCGCATGAATCATTCCACGGTACCTCGGGAATGTAGGACAGCGCGGAAGACGGTACCGGGGCGGTTGTAGTAGTTGGCGTGGTGTTCCAGAATGTTGACTCGCGTCCGGCCTGATCAAAATCCGTCCCGCCGACCGCAACGTTGTAAGGCGTCGAAGCAAACCCGCTCACGGCGAGTCCCAAAGTCGCACTCTGCTCGGAATTGAAATTGTCGCAGCCCGCTGATCCTCCGTCCCCCGCGGCAATCATTACCGTAATGCCTTGCGCAGCCGCCTGCTCCCACAGCTGGTTATAGAATTGCCTCCCGGTCGTTCCCAACCCCTGTTCGCAATACCCGAAACTCTCGCTCATTACCGCAGCCAGATTGTTTTCCACGATATAGATCGCCGAGAGGTCAATTCCTGCCGTCGTCTCCGTGGGTTCCGACGTGACAAAATCAATGGTCGCGCCCGGCGCGGCCGCGCCGGACCATTCGATATCCAGATCTGCTTCTACTTCATTCCCACCGATGCCCGGATCAGGCCCATTCAATATGACGTTCTGGCTCGTAAAATTGAGCGGCAACCCAAACATCGTTCTAAAATCCGTCACGTCCTGAACATTGATGTTCGAATCCCCGACGATCGCGATGGTCACTCCTGTGCCGTCAATCGGGGGATTCGCCGCGAGGAGCGGTGCAGTGTTATAAATCACCGCAAAATCCGCCGGTCCCAATGCAAAGCAATGTCCGGACTGGCAGCCGTTGAACGTAAAAAGCGGTGTCACTTCCCCCGTTGCCCTCGACTTCTGGAACGTCCCGAGTGCTTGCAGATAGGACTTCCTCGGAAAGTTGTTCAGTGAGACCACGCCTGCGACCACCGGAGCCAGCGCCGCAGGAATCTGCGGATCATTCGCATTCGCGGAGTACATTTTTTGATTGACCAGGTAATGGTGGATCTCCGTCTGAAACGTGTTGCGCAGTTGTCCTGCGTTTCCGCTGAATTCGATCACCACTCGTCCCGGCGCCACCTTGATCCCGGTAAATCCCTGCGACGTCAGCCAATCGGTCACGGCCTGCACATCCGCATCGGAAGGCCCGAATCGTTGCCCGAACTCTTCCGGCGTCAGCCACTTATGATAGTTCGCGGAAGATTTATCCTGCTGCTGGTCCATCAATTGTCGCAGCGCAGCTTCTTGATCCGAACTTCGTTGCAGCAGCAACAACATGCGGCTCATCGGCTCGGACCCGGCCACCGCTCCCTGGTCATACGCCGCGTGCGCCAGCGGGTGCACGTTTCCCCGCAGAGTAACCATCTCATTCATTTTCACTGCTTGGGTTACGCGGTTTTGCGGAGCGGCCGTTTGTCCGGATGCGCCTAGCGTACCGAGAGCACACACAACCGCTATTAAGCACGCAATCTGGAACAGCGTTCGAGGAAGGGGGTACATTCTCGCCGCCCGGGAATTCCAATTATCCGCTCGAGTGACACCTCCCGGAGACACGGCGCGTTTCTCGCAGTACCTGGGAAGCTGCGGCTTCCCTCCCGGCAATGAGTCACTTAGGCGGGGACAACCTTTTCGCCGGGAGACTAGCACATTTTGCAAATCTTGAGCAGAAATTATTACCGAAAGAATGGAGTAGCCAGGTTGCCCCCTGGGCTGCTCCGGGATGACCTCCCTCAAGAGTCACTCCGTCATCTCCCTGTAGTTTCTTCAAGTAAAGGTATTCGTTGTCGCTACAATCCCTCTAGCGCGACCCCGGCGAGAGTTGTAATCTCACTTTTCATTTCAAGAGAGGAGTTGCCATGCGTCGCGTGCTTCTTTTCTTCCTCGCAGCTTTTTTGATCACCGCTTGGGCTTCTGCGCAGGAGCCTCAGCCCGCCTATCGCAATCCGAATCTTCCCATTCAGGCGCGCGTTTCCGATCTTCTCAAGCGCATGAGCCTTGAACAAAAGGTCGAGCAGATCACCGGCGGCAATGCGCAGCAAATCCTCGATTCCACGGGCAAATACTCTCCCGACCGGGCGCGCGAACTTTTCCGTGACCTCTACGAAGTAGATTCCAGGATTTTTCCGCGCGATGCCGCCATTCTCCGGAACGCGGCACAACGCTACCGTATCGAGAAAACTCCTCTTGGCATCCCCAATCTGTTCATGGGCGAAGCTCTTCATGGCTACATGGCTTACGGAAGCACCAGCTTTCCCATTCCCCTCGCGCTTGCCAGCACCTGGGATCCCGCTCTGGTTAAGCAAGTTTTCACCGCCGCCTCCGATGAAATGTCTTCAACGGGCACGCGCCAGGCTTTCACGCCAGTCCTCGGTCTCGCTCGAGATCCCCGCTGGGGACGCACCGAAGAAACTTACGGCGAAGATCCGTATCTAGTTTCGCGCATGGCCGTTGCTGCCGTCGAAGGTCTTCAGGGCACTTCTCCGATAATTGACTCGCATCGTGTCATTGCCACCATGAAACATTTCGCCGCCCACAGCCAGCCGCAAGGTGGCGTGAACACCGCTCCGGGAAATTTTTCGGAGCGCACGCTTCGCGAAAACTTCTTTGTCCCTTTCGAAGCTGCTGTCGAGGAAGCTCACGTCGGTAGCGTCATGGCTTCTTACAACGAAATCAATGGGGTCCCTTCGCACATCAATGAGTGGTTGCTCGACACCGTCCTCCGAAAAGAATGGGGTTTTGACGGTTTCGTCACCTCCGATGGAGGAGGGCTGCAAATGCTGTATGAAGTGCACCATGTTGCAGCGGGCCCTGAAGATGCCGCGCGCGAAGCGCTCGCTGCCGGCGTGGATTACGATCTCTCAGATGGTTCCGTCTATCGAACGCTCATCCATCTGGTGAAAGACGGAAAAGTTCCCGAGAGCGAAGTGGATCAGGCCGCCGGCCGCATCCTCGCGGCGAAATTCCGCCTCGGTCTGTTCGAACATCCTTATGTGGATCCGGATTACGCGGCGAAAACGGTAAATAGTCCTGAACATCGCAAACTCGCTCTGCGCGCCGCGGAAGAATCCATCATTCTTCTGAAGAACGAAAATCATTTGCTGCCGCTTGATCCGAAGAAACTGAAAACCGTTGCTGTGATCGGCCCGGACGCCGCGGATTTGCATCTCGGCGGTTACGCGCGCGATCCCGGCCCCGGCGTCGGCGTCACAATTCTAGATGGCATTCGAACGCGCCTCGAACCTTCCGCAAAAGTTGTTTACGCGGAAGGCTGCAAAATCACGCAAGGAAAGCAGGGTGTGGACGGCTGGTACGAAAACAACACGCTTCCTGCGGAGCGCTCGAATCTTGAAATCGAACGCGCCGCTGCCGTCGCCAAATCCGCCGATGTGGTCATTCTCGTGGTCGGCGAAACCGAAGCCACCAACCGCGA
>Ga0335079_10003071_pt1 | contig 19275 bp, 15 predicted proteins | sample Lox_Sample_33_FD_206719 | JGI IMG/M metagenome (GOLD analysis project Ga0335079, IMG submission 206719) | Soil microbial communities from Loxahatchee National Wildlife Refuge, Florida, United States - Lox_Sample_3.3 | ecosystem: Environmental > Terrestrial > Soil > Wetlands | place: USA... | reverse complement strand
CAATTCAAAAAGCCAGTCCGAAGTAAGCCGAGTGATGAGCCAAGCGGGGCAACCCGCAGGGCGGCCAGACCCGAAAAAACCGACTGATCCTGCGAGGGACAGTTGGGGTTTGGAACTGCGAAAGCAGTGATCACATCAAGGGCTGCGATGGTGCATGCCTCCACGCTGTTGGCTCTCTCGCAGGAGCTGGCGGCTAGAGCATAACCAATGTCGCAGCCTTTCTACTTTTCCGCCGGTTCTCCTACCCGCAATTCGCAGCAACATCCTTTACCGACTGTGCTCTGATCGTGTCGTAGCCGACGCCGGTGGTCGACGTCGGATTGTACTTGCCATTTGTGCTCGCGCCGGACTTTACTTCACCCACGGGGCCAGTGATCTCGACCGTGTGCTCCATCTTGCCTTTGAGCGCGGCTATGTCGCCGCCGATGATGCGGTACTGCCGGACAGGATTGTTGCCCAGCAAAGTATAAGTGTTTCCAGTTTTTGTTAAGCAGCCGCGGATGGTCTGCACATTTGCAGGGTTGAGATTTTCGTTGCTTGACTGAGCACGATTCGCGGTCTGCGCAAAAGCGGCGCTGGCCATGAATACCAGAGCGAGGGTAAGAATAGCGGACTTCATGGTAATACCTCGCTATTTAAGATGCGGTTTTTTGCTTTGATCTGACTAGTGAAAAGACCAACCAAGATCAGACGTGATTTGGAGGTGCGATGTGTCTTTCTGGCAATCGCAGGGTGCGAAAGCCCCACTCAAGACGAAGGCAGGGTTGCGGGCCACCGATGAAATGAAGACTCCCGACACTAGTGTCTTTCTTGCCGCCCGCTTGGAACCGTCGCCTGTCTGGCGATTGCGCTGATTACGACGCCGACAAGCAGCACGAGCCCTAGTACGGTGAGAGAGACTCCGGTCATTGCGGGCAGACCCGTGGTGTTGATGGAGACCTGCAGGGATGCGCCTGAAACCGGATATGCGGCGCTGAAACCAACCGTGCCGTGCGTATAGCCGAAAATCAACCCCAAGCCAACCGCGAGCAATAGAACAGACCCAATCAGAAAATAATCAGACTTCATCACAGTTCCTTCTCCTGAGCAACAGCCGCTGGGAATTGTACTTGCGCGAGGGTACGGATTCAATTGCGCGGCCCTCGGCGTTTTATGGGAGCAAGACCACTTGCTGGCTCAATGCGACAGGATTGTGAATCCGTTCAACTTTTCTACATGGATTCTCACGGAACTAAGTAATGATTGGCAGAGTTCTTGCTCTAAGAGTGAAGCTAAAGTGGATTGGGGAATAGTCGATAAGAGTTGTGTAATTAGACTTCGCGCGGAAAGGAACCATCCATGTCGGTAGCGAGTATTTTCAGCGGCAACTTTACCCACTATGCTCCGCAGAATGTGCAAAGCACAGTGCAGCAGTTCCAACAAGATTTCGCCCAGTTGGGCCAAGACCTGCAGGCGGGCAATTTGAGCGCCGCGCAAACCGATTTCGCGACCTTGCAACAGATTGAGGGGCAAGGTGGGTCCAGCGCTCCGGCGGCGCAGAACGGCAATCCGATTTTGCAAATATTCAATCAGCTGTCGCAGGACCTGCAGTCGGGAAACCTTTCCGGAGCGCAGCAGGACTTTGCGAATTTGCAGCAGGACCTGCAGAATGCGCAGTCATCGCAGCCGGTCCATCATCACCATCATCACGGCGGTGGCGAGGGTGGCGGGATAAGCCAGCTTTTCAGCCAGCTCGGGCAGGACTTGCAGTCCGGAAATCTTTCGAGCGCGCAACAGGCGTACAGCTCACTCGAGCAGGAGCTGCAACAGTTCACGTTGAATGGCGGATCGTCAACGCAGCCTTCCGCCGCCACAAGCGGCGTTTCGGTGACGGCGTAGCCGAGCGGGCTATTTGCAAAAGTCCTGGAGTTAGTCGCTGTCGAGATAAAAGCCGTCGCGAGTTTGGACGGTATCATCTTTCCCGTTTGTCCTGAGCACGAGCTTGTGATAACCGGGCGTGTCGGATTTTGCAGGAGTGAAGCCCAGGTTGTACTGATTGCGCAGTTCTTCCTGGATGCTGGTATAGATTTGGTCGATCGGCTGTTTCTTTGAAACCTCGAACATACGCGCCCCAGTCTCCTTCGAGATGCGCTCGAGTATTTTCTTGCCATCCGGGCGCGGTTCTTGCTGGGGATAACCCCCGCCGCGCCGCCGGCCACCACCCATCGGACCGCCCATTCCGCCACCGCCGGGGAACCCAAATCCTCCGCGATGGCCGCCGGATTCTTCTTCGCCCTTAAACAGCACCGAATAAACCAGCGTGTCCGAGCGCTGAGCCGCTTCGATCGCGCTTTCAAGACTTTCTTTGCTGCCGCGGTCAACCCCGTCGGAAAGAACAACGATCGCCTTGCGGCCCTGCTGCTTTTTCATCAGCTCATCAGAGGAAAGATAGATTGCGTCATAAAGCGTCGTGCCCGCGCGGTGCAGGCTACGGCCACCGCCCCGGCGCGGCGAATCGTCTCCCGGATAGCCGGAACCGTTCGAGCCGCCGTTTGAGCCGGAATCATCTTGTTGGTACGGGGAAGCGAGCTGCAAGGATTCGAGCGCCGATTCGAGTTTCGGCCGCGAGGACGTCAAATCCTGCAGCAATTCGACTTCGCGATCGAAGTGAATGACGAAAGCTTTGTCCTGATCGCGCAACACCTGATCGACAAAAGTCTTACTGGCCGATTTTTCCTGATCGATGGACTCGCGCTGGCTCATGCTGGTATCAACCAGCAGGCCGAGTTTGAGCGGCAAATTGCTTTCCTTTGAAAAATACTGGATGGTCACCGGCTTGTTGTCTTCGAGCAGAGTGAAATTGGAGACGGCGAGGTTGGGAAGAAGTTTTCCGTGCTTGTCTCGCACGGTTGCGAGCACGTTGACGACGCGGACTTTCGAGGACACGGTCGGCGGGTTCGTATTGTCTGCGGGTTTCGGGCTGGCGGAAGACGAACTCTGCTGGGCCAGTGCAATAGTTCCCGTCAATGCGCAGAGAAGAGCGGCGGCGAGGGAAAGCGCACGCTTTGAGGCGAGAAGTGTAGTTGTTGAATTTGCGGTGGTCTGAGTAAATCGCTGCATGTAAATCCCTATCGCCGGAAGGAGTTTTGGATTGTGCTTTCTAAATAGGATGCGGCGATCGGGCCGAGTATGCGGTAAAGGTTTGTAAAGGGAGCGCGTGTAGTGGAGCAAGACAACAGCTTTTAACCGCAGAGGACGCGGAGAACATTCCGAAGGACACAGAGGAACAGCCGAGAAGGATACAGACAGTTGGAAAGGCTGCGTGCGAGCCAATCGGGCCATGACATCGCCAACCAATGAAGGGTAATGTAAGATTCCGTCTCTGACATGGCCACTTTCTACGACCGTTTTATCCAGTGCGCCGAGCGCTGGCCGCAGAATGTTGCGGTAGAAGTTCAGCGGCCGGATGGACAAGAAAGCTATACCTATGCCGAGCTGCGACGCATGGCGGAGTCCGTGGCGGGCTGGCTGGCGGGCGAAGGGCTTCAGCCGGGAGCGAGAGTTGCAATTCTCGCCGACAATCATCCGCGCTGGGTGGCGGCTTATCTCGGGATCATCGCGGCTGGGGGAACGGCCGTGCCGCTGGATACGGCATACCACGCGGACCAGGTTGCGAAGCTACTGCGGGACAGCGGAAGTGTGCTGCTGATTTGCGACGAGAAACATGAGCAGGTGGCGAGAGAGGCGGCGCAGGGTACGGAAGTCGGGATCGTGCAGACAGGTTCGTCAGCGCGAAATGACAGCCCAAGACTCGAGCAAAAAGCTTCGGAGCTGCGCCCTGAAGGACGGGTGGGGGCACCCGTCCCCACGCAAGCCGGTGAGATCGAAACAGATTTCGACAGCATTTTTGCGCAATACCAGGTTTCCTTTACTCCTGTTTCACGCGAGCCTGAGGACGTTGCGTCACTGCTTTACACCTCCGGGACAACGGCCGATCCGAAGGGTGTAATGCTAACGCACGCCAACCTGCTTGGGGAAGCGGATGCGGTGTTCGCGTGGGCGCACATCGGACCTGAAGACGCGATCTTGGGAGTTCTGCCGTTATTTCACGTGCTCTCGCAGATGGCGAATTTGCTGCTGCCGTTGGTGGCCGGCACGCGAGTGGTCTACCTTTCGACGCTGAACACCACGGAATTGTTGCGGGCTTTACGCGAGAGAAAAATCACCGCGTTCGCGGTGGTGCCGCAATTCTTCAATCTGATTCACGAGCGCATTTTCAAACAAGTGCAGCAGCGCGGATTTCTGGCGAAGTTCGCGTTCAGGCGGTTGATGCGGCTGAATGTGTTTTGCCGAGGGCGTGGTCTGAACCCTGGACGAATTTTCTTTCGAAGAATTCATGGGTTGTTTGGCGATCGTATGCGCTATCTGGTAACCGGGGGCTCGCGCTTCGATCCGCAGATTGGAAATGATTTTTATGCCTTGGGAATTGATGTTCTGCAGGCCTACGGGTTAACCGAGACGTGTGGCGGCGCATTCGCCAATTCGCGGGAAGAAAACGTGATCGGATCGGTCGGCAAGCCGCTCAAGGGAATCGAGGGCAAGATCATCGATGCGCAAGCTTCGGACGATGGCTCACCCGCAAGCGGAGAAATTCTGACCCGCGGGCCGATCGTGATGAAGGGCTATTGGAACCGCCCTGATGCGACAGCCGACGTGTTGAAAGAAGGTTGGCTGTACACGGGCGATCTCGGCTACTTGGATGAGCGCGGGAATCTGTTCATCACCGGGCGCAAGAAGGACGTGATCATTCTGGCGAATGGGAAAAATGTCTATCCGGAGGAGATTGAGGTGCATTATCTGCAGTCACCGTTCGTTAAAGAAATGTGTGTGATGGGAATCGAAGACGGCGGCCAAGAAAAATTGTATGCGGTGATCGTGCCGAATTTCGAAGTGCTGCGGCAGAGGAAAGTGTTGAACGCAAAGGAGGTCATCCGTTTCGATGTTGAAGGGTTGTCGGCGAAACTGCCGTCGACGAAACGAATCGCTGGATACGAAATCTGGCGGGAGGATTTGCCACGCACCACGACGCGCAAGCTGAAGCGATTTGAAATTGAAAAAAAAGTGCGGACAGGGAAGCGGGATGGATCTTCCGGCGAGTTGACGGTATCAAAGCCGCTGAGCGATGAAGAGAACGCGTGGCTTCAACAGCCGGAGGTTCAACGCGCGATCAAGGTTATTCGCGAATACGCGATTGGAAATCCGGAACAGATTCGCCCAAGCGACAATCTGGAACTCGATCTCGGATTGGATTCCATGCGACGAGTTGAACTGCTGGTTGCAGTGGAACAGGCGCTGGGCGGGGATGTGGAGGAATCGCGGCTCGCGGATGTGTATACGGTGCGGGAGTTGGTGGATGCGGTAAGGGAAAGCGCGAAGTCGGACAAGAGTGTCCGACCTACACAAGCATTTGCCGGGTGGGGAGTGGTGCTGCGCGAAGATCCGACGGATCCGGAGGCGATTGCGGCGGGAAAGTCGCGGCCACTGACCGATACGATTCTGTACATACTGACGCGAATCGCGAAGTTGATCTGGCGAATGCGGGCGCCCGTCCGGTATGAAGGTCTGGAGAATCTGCCGAAAGCTCCATATTTGCTGTGCTCGAACCACCAGAGTTTTATCGATCCGTTAATTTTGCTGATGGTCCTGCCGTGGAAGGTACTGCTGCATTTGTTCGCCGTCGGCACCAGCGAGATATTCGGGAGCGGATTCATGCGGTGGGTGGCGAGAATTTTGCGGGTGGTGGTGGTTGATCCGGACGCGAACCTGATTCCCGCCATGCGAGCGGGCGCATATGGGCTGCGGCACGGCATGTCGCTGATTCTGTATCCCGAAGGCGAGCGCAGTATTGACGGGACGCCGAAAACGTTCAAAAAAGGCGCGGCGATTCTGTCGATCCACATGCAAGTGCCCATTGTGCCGATTGCGATCGATGGAGTTTTCGATGCGTGGCCGCGCGGCAAGCCGTTCCAAAGATTCGCTCCGCTGAAGATCAAATTTGGTAAGCCAATCATGCCGCCGCCGGAATCGACAGCTTCGGAAGAAGCGTATGCAAAGCTGACTGCGGAGTTGAAGGCGAGGGTGGTCGAGATGTGGGAGAGATTGAAGGATGGGAAACGTTAGGCGCGCAGCCTGAGGGGAAACCCGTTACAAGTAATAGAGGAGGCTATGCATAATCGAGTCGTACATTCCGCTGAACTCCTCGAACTGCTCCCGTGTGAAGGTCCTCGGATCAAAATTTTGCTTTAATGAGCGTGCCGGATGGATCAAATTACGGAATTTCCGAATTTTATCAACTACGTCTCTGGCGACGTGTTTCGGAGGAGTGTTGTCATCCTCGTCGTTAAGATGCGAAGGAATATTGATCGGGGCATTCAGGACATCGATTTCGTTTGCAGCCTCAATCAACTCTGACATGTTTACCGAGTCCGGTATCTCGAGCTCTCCGCCATTGTCTTCAGCGAATTCGACGAGTAAATAGGTCAGAATCGCAGTCTCGAGTGCGAGGCCCAAAGCCACCGCTGCCATGAAAAATTGACCTGAGGTTTCTAACTCCTTCACTTTTTCACAGTAGAACACGAGCAGCTCATTCGCTGCGTCGCCATGTCGAGTTCCGGTCAGCTTTCCCATCCGGAACTCAGATTCTACCGCCGTCCTGGATGTCTGCAGATTAAATACGCTCCTACTTCGCCCGCGGGTGCGTCTGGTCGTAGACGCTGAGCAGGTGCTTCATCGAAAGCTGGGTGTAGCGCTGCGTGGTGGAAAGCCGCTCGTGGCCGAGTAACTCCTGGATCGCGCGCAGGTCGGCGCCTTCTTCGAGCATGTGTGTCCCGAATGCATGCCGGAGGGTGTGCGGGTGAACATCGGGCGAGAGTCCTTTGGCGACGGCAATTTTCTTTATAATGCGGCCCACGCTGCGCGTCGTGAGCCGGCCGCCGCGTTGATTGATTAGAAGGGCCGGAGTATGTTTGCGCGTTCCCGAAAGCGCCAGTTGCCGTGCGGGCAGATACGCTTTCAGCGCGGATTTTACTGCATCGCCGAATGGGACGTATCTCTCTTTTTTCCCTTTGCCGCGGATCAGAATGGCTTCGCCGGTTTGACTAACATCATCAACATTGATTCCCACCAGCTCCGAGTTGCGAATTCCGCAGCCATAAAGCAGTTCGAGCATCAAACGGTCGCGTTCAGGAAATGAGGCGATCTCGGGCATGTTGCCGCTGAAGACGGAATTCATTTCCTCGAGCGTGGGAACGCGGGGAAGTTTTTTTGGCAGCTTGGGAGTCGAAACTAGCGCGGCAGGATTCTGATCGACCTCGCCTTCCTGCGCCAGCCAGCGATACAACGAGCGCACCGCGGCCAATCCGCGCGCAACAGAAGTTTTGCTTAAGCCTTTGTCGTACAGGTGCGAGAGAAAGCCGCGAATCGCAATGTGATCGATATCACGCAGTTTTCGCTGGCCGATGTAATTTGCAAATTCATTTAGATCCTGCGTGTAGGCCTTGATGGTATGTGGCGAAGAATTTCGCTCGGCGAGGGTTTTCAGGAATTTTGTGACGGCGTTTTGGACGTTATTCATTTTCAAACCCAGGCTTCTGTCATTATTACTTCGCCTTTGCCCTCGGGTGGTGCTTCTGATACACGCTCCTCAGCCGATCCAGAGCGACATGCGTATAAACCTGCGTGGTCGAAATGTCCGCGTGACCGAGAATTGTCTGCACCGTACGCAGATCGGCTCCATTTTCCACCATGTGCGTGGCGCAGCTGTGGCGCAGCATATGCGGACTGGCGTGACGTCCGGTGGCGTTCGCGGCTTTGCTTACCACTTGCCAGACCCGCTGGCGTGTGAGTTTTTTCGCACCACGCGCAACAAACAAGAACCGCGAATTCCTTTTTGCGGCGAACTGCGGACGCGACTCGCGCAGATAGAAGGCAAGCGCATCCTGAGCCGAGCGCCCGACTGGAACTATCCGTTCTTTGTCTCCCTTGCCGCGCACGAGGACATATCCCATATCCAGCTTCAGGTCTTCGAGTTTTAGCGAAATGATTTCAGAAACGCGCAGAGCGCCAGCATAGAAGACTTCGAGCATGGCGCGATTGCGTATTGTCAGCGCATTAGTCGGACGCGCGGGAACGCCCGTTCGCCCACGCGAAGAGTTTTCCGAAGGGATGAGGACGCCCATTTCCCCATCCTCGAGCATGGTTTCGATTTCGCTGTGCGCCAAAGACTTGGGAAGGACCTTCCACTGTTTTGGCAGCGGAATGTTTAACGTCGGATCGTGCTCAATTCGTTTATCGAGGAGCAAGAACCGGTAAAGGTGCCGTAATGCCGAGAGCTTGCGGGCGACTGAGCGGCCGTCGATGGAATTGGCGAACAGCAGTTGCAGGAAATTTCGCACGTCGTCGCGGCGCGCGCTGAGCAGAGTGCGCTTGTTGCGATCGAGAATGGCCGCGAATTGCACGATGTCGCGGGAGTATGCGGAAATCGTGAGCTGAGCGAGCCCTTTTTCAACCTTCAGGTAATCGATGAACTCGGCAAGAACACGAGAATTGGCGCCGGCGGACACGAGTCGAGTATGCGCGTTATCGGACGTTGGGAAAAGTGCAAACGCAGATTCGGCCACGGATTTGCACGGACATACACGGATCAAATGTTGAAATCCGTGAAAATCCATGTTAACCCGTGGCCACGGGTTTGCGAGCTTCTTTCAGAACATCGACCGCATACAGCGCGCCCTGCGGAGTTTCTTCGTGCTTGAAATATGCGTAAGTGTCGCGACCGGCGTTCAGGTGTTCGTGCATGCGCGCGACCATGGCGCGGCGCTCCTCGGGCGAGTACTCCGGCTTGCGATACCGGTAGTAGCAGAAATCCGCGGTAACCACGTCGGGCGTGACGCGCTCTTCGGTTTCGGCGATGCAGAGGGCGCGATTGTGTTCGCGGAGGCAAGAGAAGATGTCATCCGCAAACCAGGATTCATGGCGAAATTCGAATGCAACTTGAACTCCGCGAGGAATGCTTCCGAGAAACGATTGTAGAAGTGCAGGGTCGGCCTTCATGTTGGGCGGAAGCTGGAAGAGAACTGGTCCGATTTTTCCAGCGCGCGCGAGCGGCTCAATGGTGGTGATAAATCGCGGAAGGAAGTCTTCTGTGTTCTTCAGGCGCTTGATGTGCGTGATCACCTGGTGAGCTTTGATGGCGAAGCGAAAATTGTCTGGGGTTTGGCTGATCCATTTCTGCGCGGTGGTGTCTTTCAGGAGCTGGCGAAAAGTGAGATTGACTTCGACCGTGTTGAGCTGGCTCGCGTAGTGAGTGAGGAATTTGGTTTGCGCAAGTTTTTCGGGATAGAAGGCAGGCTTCCAACTAGGATAGGCCCATCCGGATGTGCCGACGAACAGTTGCGCCATGCGTAATTCTCAACCACAAAGAACACAAAGGTGCACAGAGGACACACACAGAGGCTCTGAGGATCGCGGATATTATATCTTTTTGCGCGGCTTTGATTTTCGAAGCGTGGATCGCGATCGCGCACTTGGGGCTCTGGCGGAGACTCCAGCCGCGTGTTTGCGCTTGCTTTGCGCTTGCGCAGCCATTTCGAGGCCGGCAGCAACGGCGGAAGCCTCTCCTCCATCGATCCCCGGAAGCTTCGGCAGCTTTTGTTTCAACTCAAGCAGGGGTGCAAACAGGTCGCCCATCTTCTCGACGCGAGCGAGGGTCTGCTGCGTCTCGAAGACAAGCAGGCTGGCGTCCTTCTTCTTTAAGCAGTGCTCGACTTCATCCCAGGTGATGGGAGTTGAAACCGTCGGCCGTTCGCGGGCGCGCAGGGCGTAAACGCTGACTGTAGTTTTGTGTTCGTCATTCTGGCTCCAATCGACGAAAACTTTGTTGGTGCGCACTGACTTCTTCATATCCGAGACCACTAGATCGGCATGCTCGTTCTCGAGCAGTCGAGCGAGAGCGTGCGCCAACGGCTTGGTTTCGTCGTAGCTGGTCTTGGTGTTCAGCGGAACATAGATTTGCATTCCCTTTGAGCCGGAGGTCTTCGGGAAACTTTCGAGCTTGAAGTGCTCGAAAATTCCGCGCAACCACATAGCGACCTGGCAGCACTGCACGATGTTTGCGGGCGGGCCGGGATCGAGATCAAAAACAATCGAGCGCGGGCACATGATGTCTTGTGCTACGGACAGTGAAGGATGAAGCTCGATGGAGGCAAGGTTCTCGACCCAGATCAGCGTGGGAAGATCGTTGCACAGAATGTAATTGACGTTGCGCTGATTGCCGTGGCTCCAGATGGGAACGGTCTTCACCCACTCTGGACGATATTTCGTAGCGTTCTTTTCGAAGAATGGAGGCTCATTAACTCCATTCGGATAGCGCTTCAATGTGAGCGGATGATTCTTGAGATGGGGGATTAGCACCGGCGCGATGCGAGCGTAGTAATCAATGACCTGACCCTTGGTGAAGCCGGTTGCGGGATAGAAGACCTTGTCGAGGTTGGTCAGCTTGAGCTGCTTGCCTTCGATTTCGATGATCTGGTCAGCGGGCATGTGGATTCGGTGCTTGGATGCGATATGCATCAATAATGCTTACGAAAAACAGTTAACCCGAAGGGCACGAAGTTACACGAAGGCTGAAAACGGATCCCGACCCTATGCGTTGGCTTTGATCATTTGCTCGGCATGCTTGAGCGATGTGTCGGTCAACTTGGCGCCACTAAGCATGCGGGCGATTTCTTCTGTGCGCTCTTCGCCGGTGATGAGATGCACCGTAGTTTTAGTGCGGCCGGCGATCTGTTTTTTCTCGATTAAGTAATGATGGTCGGCGAAGGTGGCGATCTGCGGCAAGTGCGTGACGCAGATGACCTGGTGCGCGCGCGCGAGCTCTTTCAGCTTCTTGCCGACAGCTTCGGCGGCGCGGCCGCCAATTCCGGTATCGATTTCGTCGAAAACGAGGGTGCGCTGGGCTGAGCTGCGCTTTTTCGTTGAGCCGGATTCCACGCTGGCTTTTAGCGCCAGCATCACGCGCGAAAGTTCGCCGCCGGATGCGATCTGATCCAGCGGATGCAGCGGCTCGCCAGGATTGGTCGAGATGAGATATTCGGCCTGATCGAACCCGGCCGCAGTCCAGTTGGTTTCGTCGTCCGTGCCGCTGAGCTCGATGCGGAACTGGGATTTCATCGCGAGTTCATTGATTTCGGATTCGACGTGCTTTGGCAGCTTCTTTGCGGCTTCGTAGCGCTTCTTCGAGATGGCGCGGGCGTGCTGCAAGTATTCGTCTCCCGCTTTGGCGAGATCAGTGCGGAGTTGCTGCAGAATTTCGTCCTTATTTTCGATCTCGGAAAGCTTGCGGGAAACGTCTTGGCCGAGATGGATCACGTCTTGCAACGTTGGGCCGTACTTGCGTTTCAGTCGATCGAGCGATGCCAGGCGATCTTCCATTTGAGCGAGATGCTCGGGCGAAGACTCGATGCCGCCGGCATAGTCGCGCAGGCTCGCGCCCACGTCTTCCACGCTGATGCGGGCCGTTTCAAGGGAGGCGAGAGCCTCCTGAAATTTCGGCTCGTAGCGCGCGAGTTCCTCGATCTGCTTCTGCGCAGAGCGCAGCGTGGCCGAAGTGGAGCCTGCGCCTTCGTAAAGAAGATCGAAAGCGTTCATGGCCGCACTGTAGATTTTTTCGGCGTTGGCAAGCACACGTTTTTCGGTTTCGAGGCGCTCGTCTTCGCCTGACTGCAGGTTCGCGTCCTCTATTTCGCACTTCTGAAACGCCCAGAGATCGACCAGGCGGAGGCGCTCCTGCTCGCCTTGGAGAAGTTCGTCTATGCGCGACTTGACTTGCTTCCATTGATCGAAGGCGTGCTCCAGCGAATCGAGCTGCGTTCCGGCGAATTGATCGAGAAGTTCGAGCCGGACCGCAGCATCGAACGAGACCAGCGATTCATTCTGCGCGTGGATACTCGCAAGATGCGGTGCAAGCTGCTTGAGCAGGGCAACAGTCGCGGGCTGATTATTTACGAAAACGCGGCCCTTGGCGGAAATTTCGCGGCGAACTATGACGCCAGAATTGTCAGCGTCAATTCCGTTTTCTTCGAGGATGTGGGCGACGGTCTTCTCAGATCCGGACTCGACTTCGAATACGGCGGAGACCACGGCGCGTTCGGCTCCGAAGCGGACCACATCTGGAGAAGCTTTGCCGCCGAGGAGAAGGGCGAGGGCGTCGATCAGCATGGACTTGCCCGCGCCAGTTTCGCCAGTGAGAAGATTCAGTCCAGCACCGAACTCGACGGCCACGTTCTCGATGACGGCGAAGTTTTCAAGGCGCAGTTCGACGAGCACGACCCGTCCTGGAAGCGAAGAAGTTGAGCGCAGGATAGCATGAAAAACCGGTGGCTAGTGATTAGTGATTAGTGGCTAGTCTGTTTCCCGTCAGGTAACGGCGAGCGGAGCGATTAAACGGACTTTTCGGGGGCTGGCGCTTTGGCAAAAAGAATTTCAAAGACGAGCAAGCCCGCGCCCACAACAATCGCGCTATCGGCGACGTTGAAGGCCGGCCACTGATATGACCCGATGTAAACGAGCAGGAAATCGACGACGCGGCCGCTCAGCAGGCGGTCCCAGAGATTGCCCAGCGCTCCGCCGAGAATCAGCGACAGGCCGACAGCGGTGGCGGTCATGGTGTGGCTGCTGCGCCAGAGCAGGGCAGAAACGATGACGAGGGCGACGATAGAAAAGGTTACGAGCAGCGCAATCTTCCATTCCGAAGGCGACTCGGCAAAGAGGCCGAAGGCGGCGCCGCGGTTCTCAACGTGGGTGATATAGAAAACGCGCTGAATGATGGTGATGCTGTCGTGCAGCGAGATATCCTTGGCGACGAGCCATTTAGTATAGCGGTCGAGGAGGAGTACCCCGAGGGCGATGAGCAGGGTGAATCGACGCATTTCTGATTAGATTTTAGCAGGGGTTATTTGGGCCATGTCTTCAGGCCTGTCATTCCGAGCGAAGCCGAACAATTCGCGGTGCGAATCGTTCGGCGCAGTCGAGGAGCCTGCTGTTCTCCGAGCGGCTTCTAGGCGGAGTGTTGCGTGCTCCTGGTTTGGAAAACAGCAGATTCCTCGCTCTACGCTCCGCTGGCGCTTCGGAATGACATCAGGAGAGGGTTGCGGATCCGGATCAGGCTCGCATGTAGCCGTGCCGTTTCTTGTCTTGCTGCGCTCACAAACAGCAGATTCCTTGCTCTACGCTCTGCTGGCGCTTCGGAATGGCAACGATGTACGCGTGCATGTGGCGTAAGACAGTGTTGCTGCGTGGAGGAAACTGCAGATTCCTCGCTCTACGCTCCGCTGGCGCTTCGGAATGACATCAGGATGGAGTAGAAGAGGCTTCGATCTCCTTCACCACAGGGGTACACCGCTCGCACAGCGTAGGGTACTTAGGGTCTTCACCCAGGCGAGTCGAGTAATTCCAGCAGCGTTCGCATTCTTTGCCGGCGGCTTTGGCGACCTCGACGGCGAGGTGCCCGGTTCCGTTGCGCGACGGGCCGCACTCGAGATCGACCTGAGAAACGATGAAGGCATAGCGCAGGTCAGGTTTGTAGCGCTCCAGCACTGGATAATAGGGATCGGAAGCCGTGACCTTCACCTGGGCTTCGAGGCTCTTGCCGATTTCCTTTTTGTTCCGCGCTTCTTCAAGCGCTTTCAACACTTGATCGCGCACGGCCAGCAATTTCGACCAGTCTTCCTGCTGCTTAGGGTCTTCGAGCGGAACGTCTTCCCCGAGGACATCTTTGGCGTCGGAAAATTTTGCCAGGTGAACGCTGGCCGGACGGGAATCAAGCTTAGGCAGGTATTGCCAGACTTCGTCGCAGGTGAAGCTCATGATGGGCGCGAGTAATCGCGTCAGGGCTTCGCCGATCCGCCACAGAGCGGTTTGTGCGGCTCGGCGGCCTTGGGATCTCTTGCCATAGGTATAAAGTCGGTCCTTTACGATATCGACGTAGAAGGCGCTGAGATCGACCACGACGAAATGGTTCACCGCGTGGTAGATCTTGTGGAAGGCAAACTCTTCATACCACCGGACTACGTCTGCCACGAGTGACCAGGTCTTGCGGAGAATGTATTGGTCGACGGCTTCGAGCTGATCGAACGGAACCGCATCGCGAGCCGGATCAAATCCTTCCAGATTGCTGAGCACGTAGCGGAAAAGCTTATTGCGGATGTCGCGATACGTGTCCGCGATCCGCTGCATCAGGTTTTCGGAGCCGACGACGTCTTCGCGGAAATCTACCGAGGCGACCCAGAGGCGAACGATTTCTGCGCCCATGCGCTTGGCGATATCGACTGGGTCGACGTCGTTGCCGCGCGACTTCGACATTGCTTGGCCTTTTTCATCGAGCGTCCAGCCGGGCGTGACCACGCCTTTGTAGGGGGCGCTGCCGTGCGCCGCCAGCGAGCAGAGCAGGGAAGACATGAACCACCCGCGGTATTGGTCGCCGCCTTCGAGGTACACATCGGAGGGCCAGGGCTGGTTGGCTTCGTTCTTGGTCTCAACTAAGTAGCTGCAGCCCGATTCAAACCAGACGTCGAGGATATCGGCTTCCTTCTGGAATGAGGTTCCGCCGCATGGGCATTTTGCGCCATCAGCCAGATGGTCGGCTTCGGGCGTGTACCAGGCGTCGGCGCCAGACTTCGCAAAAAGCGCAACGATGCGTTTGTTCACCTCCGGGTCGTTCAGCGCCTGATTGCACTTGGTGCAGACGAAGATCGCGATGGGCACGCCCCAGACGCGCTGGCGGGAGACGGTCCAATCGGGCCGGGTCGCGATCATGTTGCTGATGCGCTCTTCGCCCCAGGCCGGGTCCCACTTAACTTTTTTCACTTCATCGAGCGCGCGGGAGCGGAATGTGCTTTGCGCTCCGTCCATCTCTCGAAGTACCTCAGCGACCTTTTCGTCGTCAGTTGCGGCGTTCGAGCCCGGCATCGGCGTTTCCATCGAAATAAACCACTGCTCGGTGGCACGGAAGATCACTGGATTATGGCAGCGCCAGCAGTGCGGATAGGAGTGCTCGAGTTTTTCTTCGTGCAGAAGCGCGCCACGAGATTTCAAAAGCTCGATGATCGGCTGATTGGCTTTGAAAACCTGCAAGCCATCGTATTCCGGAAGACCATTGTGGATTTTCCCGGCGGCATCGACGTCGCAAGTCGGATCAAGCTTGTAGCGCTGGCCGGTCACGAAGTCTTCCGCGCCATGCGAAGGCGCGGTGTGGACCACGCCGGTGCCGGTGTCCATGGTGACGTAATCGGCGATCACACCGAGGATCTTGCGGCGCTCCCAGGGCAGAAATGGATGGTAGAAGTACGTGTGCTCCATCACCTGGCCGGGGAACTTGGCCACAGCCTTTGCGTCGGGGAAGCCGCATTTCTCCGCAATGCTCTTGGAAAGCTTCTCGGCGACGATGTAGATCGCGTCTGCAGCTTCGAGGGCCACATATTCTTCGGTGGGATGAAACGCTACGGCCATCGAAGCCGGAATTGTCCAAGGAGTTGTGGTCCAGATGATCGTGTAAACCGGCTTCTGGCCGTGGATGCGCGCATCTGCCAGAGCAAGATCAATCGTCCGAGGATCAGATTCCAAGCGGTAGCGAACGTAGATCGCCGGGCTGGTATGGTTTTCGTATTCGACTTCGGCCTCGGCGAGCGCGGTGCGGTCGTGCATGCACCAGTAGACCGGGCGCAATCCCCGATACACGAAGCCTCGCTCGAAAAATTTATAGAAAGTTTCGAGCACGACCGACTCGTATTCGGGAGTCATGGTCGAATACGGCTTGTCGAAGCGTCCCAGAACCCCTATACGTTTGAACTGTTCTCGCTGTAGATTGAGATATTTTTCCGCGTATTTTCGACACTCCAGGCGAACGTCCACAGGGCGCATCTGCAACTTTTTGCCGCCGAGTTGTTGATCGACCTTTATTTCGATCGGGAGGCCGTGGCAGTCCCAGCCGGGAATGTAGGGCGCGTCGAAACCGGCCATATTTTTTGACTTGACGATGAAATCCTTCAAGCACTTGTTGAGGGCATGGCCGAGGTGGATGGGGCCATTCGCGTAGGGAGGGCCATCGTGCAGGACATACAAAGGCGCCCCCTTGCGGGCCTCGCGAAGCCGCTCGTAGAGCCGCATTTCGGCCCAGCGCTCCAGGATTTTAGGCTCATTCTGGGGTAGGTTGGCCTTCATGGGGAAGGCGGTTCTAGGCAGGTTGATGGTAGCTTTCAGGTCCACTCGGTGGGAGCTCCAAACGGTTGATGTACTTCATTATAGGGAGCAATCAGACGGGCGTCTATTGATGGCCGGCGTTGCTGAATACGGCAAACCCCGCGGGAATTTACATACTTTTGGCTATAAATTTACCGGTTCGAGAAATGCCAACAAGAGGTATCATGTAAAACACTTTGGTGCCGGAGGGTGCGGCCAACATCCGCAATGTTTACCGCCGAGTGTACAATTTCCGCGAGGTTACATTTTTCGGAAGTGAGCATCTAATCTGGAGTAGTTGGAAGCGTCATTTGGGCCGTGGGTACATGGGCGGCTTCCAACGCGTTATCAGTGAGGTCACCGGCTGTGCAACTTGATCGGGATGCTCATCACCTAAGAGATTAGAATCGCAGCCAGCAACTGGCCCCAGAGAAGGACCAGAGACTGGCTCGTAAGCTCAGGACTCGGGTAAGATAATGGCAACTTTGGAATTTAAACCACCGCAAAGCTCCGCGCCCGAACCCGAATTGAATCTGCTCATGCCGAAAGGCTTTGAGCCTTCATTGTGGGACTCGCTTCGCCAGAACTTCAAAGACACGTTCTTCGCCAAGAAGCAGCCACCACTTGTGTTGACGTCGAAGCCGGTCCCGGTAAAGGACATCTGGGGCTTCTACGATCACAAGAAGAGTGGCGCCGCGTATTCGACGATTGCGCACATCGTGGTGATGAGCTTGATTCTGGTAGGAACCTATTACATCGGCAAGACCGTCGTGCAGAAACCGCCGGAGCAGGTGACGCTGGTTGCTCCAGTGGATGTGCCCATCATGAAGCCTTCTCGCCAGGAAGTGGCAGGGGGTGGCGGCGGCGGCGACCGGGACATACTCAAGGCGCCGAAGGGAAGGATTCCGAAACAATCGCTTGAGCAGATTACGCCTCCGGCGATCGTGGTCAGAAACGATCACCCGAAGCTTGCGGTTGCGCCGACAGTGGTCGTGCCTCCGCAGGTGAAGTTGGCCATGGCGAACACCCTGAACCTCGGCAATCCGACCGCTGCCATGCCCTCCGGGCCGCCTTCGAACGGCACAGGCTCAGGAGGAGGAATCGGCTCTGGTGACGGCGGCGGAATCGGAGTTGGTTCGGGACCCGGCGTTGGTGAAGGCCGCGGCGGCGGTATTGGCGGCGGAGTTTTCCGGATTGGCGGCGGCGTAACCGCGCCGAAGGCGATCTTCGATCCTGATCCGGAATATTCAGAAGAAGCGCGCAAAGCCAAGTATCAGGGAACGGTTGTGCTGAGCTTGATTGTCGGCGCAGACGGCCTGCCGCGCGATATCCGCGTAGCCCGCAGCGTGGGACTAGGGCTGGATGAAAAAGCCATTGAGACGGTTAAGACGTGGAAGTTCGACCCCGGCACCAAGGACGGCAAACCGGTTGCGACATATGCCACGATTGAGGTCGCGTTCCACCTGTATTGATTCGGGTTGATTTCTAGAAGGCCTGACTTCGGTCAGGCCTTTATTTTTGCCCTTCAACTATTCCTTTAACTCGACGTGAGTAATGTTAGCGATCGGACGGCCGAGGAAGAGCTTGCCGAGGCGCTGAAATTTCTGAGTGGAATCGGTGACGAAAAATTGAATCGGCGATTGCCGATTTTTTTCGACACGTTCCGGCTCGTTATCTAAAAGCTTCGAAACGGCGAGCGCGGTTGATTCGGCGGAATCAACTAATGTCACGCGCTCGGGAACCACGCGATGGAGAAGCGGCTTGAGCAGCGGATAGTGAGTGCAGCCGAGCAGCAGTACATCGGCTGAGCCGAAAGCGCCGGCGAAAGCCTCGGCCAGATAGATTTTCGCAACCTGCTCCGTGACCGGATGGTTGATCCATCCTTCTTCGACCAAAGGAACCAACAACGGACATGCTTTCTCGCAGGATTCTATCTGAAAGTCTGCCAGCGCATTCTGATAAGCGTGACTGCAGATGGTGGCTTCAGTTCCAATGACCACCGCTTTTCGGTTGCGTGATGCGGCGGACGCCTGCTGCGCGCCCGGCTCGACTACGCCTAACGCTTTTGTAGAAACAGCGTCGCGAATTTGCGGTAATGCGAGGGCGGTTGCGGTGTTGCAGGCAACGACGAGCAGTTCTGCCCCTTGCTGCTCGAGAAATCGAGCGGCTTCGCAGGCGTACTTGGCCACAGTCTCAACAGACTTCGAGCCGTAGGGAAGGCGGGCGGTGTCGCCAAAGTAGAGATATTCGGCGCCGGGAAGAACTTGAAGTAAAGCTTTAAGGACGGTAAGTCCGCCGAAGCCGGAATCGAAGACTCCGATTTTAGGCGAAGAAGTCATTCCGAGTTCGAGGACCTGCTTTTGAGCGGCGAAAACACTTCGGCGAGGTCCTTTGAAACCGCGCAACATTTTCCCGGAGGAATGGATGCTCCATGTGGGCAGGTCTTCGGATGACCCAAGAAGGTGCAAATTTTATCCGTTGCTTCCGGCGAGAGGATGTGCTCGAACTTGCACGCCTGCTGCTCGATTTCAGTCTCGCTGTCCATGGCGAGGCTGTCGGTGAACAGGCGCTCGGCGAGACGGTGGCGACGGATGATGTCGCCGGCGCGCTGGCGGCCCTTGACAGTGAGGTTCACTATCATGCTGCCATCGCCGATGGAAACGCCCCCGGGCTTGAGTGCGTCATGGCAGGGATTCATGAAGGACTTGTGATCATGCTGAATGGGTGGGTGCGGCTGGGTTTCGACCAATCCGAGCTCGCACAATTTTTCGACGGCAATTCCTACCGGTAAGGCGCCGTGAACTTCCATGTGCTCGATTTCGGCGATCTGGTTGTGTTCCTGCAAAACCCAAAGTTCTTCGAGTACTTCTTCAAGCTGCTCTTCGTCGGCCATGGCGAAAACTTCCTGCGCGGCGATCTTCCCGTGGTGCAGTTCAATCCGGCGGTCGCCGAGGCGCGCGACGACGGGATCGTGCGTGACCATCACAATGGTGCGGCCTTGGC
>Ga0335079_10003070_pt1 | contig 19277 bp, 17 predicted proteins | sample Lox_Sample_33_FD_206719 | JGI IMG/M metagenome (GOLD analysis project Ga0335079, IMG submission 206719) | Soil microbial communities from Loxahatchee National Wildlife Refuge, Florida, United States - Lox_Sample_3.3 | ecosystem: Environmental > Terrestrial > Soil > Wetlands | place: USA... | reverse complement strand
CTGGAAATCGAGCTGCTGAATGCGCCCGTCCAGCTTGCTGTTCGAGACTTTCAGCGCGATCGCCTTGTCATTCAGCCGGTTGGCTTCTTCGTTGCTCTCGGCGGTGTCCGCCTGCTTCATCAGGTCCGCGGACTGCTTAACGTTCTCAATCTTCTGCTGCTCAAACTGCTTGATCTGCTGGTTGACCGCGTTCAGATCCTCCGGCTCCTTGTCATAGCCCTCGTAGCGGTGGCAGCCCATGCAGCCCTTTTGCCGGAACAGGTCTTTGCCTTCGCCGATCGTCCACCCCACATCGCCGCTGATCAGCACCATATCCGCCGCGTGGCACGTCTGGCAGCCCGCCTCCGCGTTCTCCTTGGGGAAGAGCGGCCACAGCCAGTGTTCGTAATTCCCGTGCGCCTTCTCCACGCTGGTTGTTGCCCGCCCGTTCCCCTGGTGGCAGGGGGAACATCCGAACTTGTCGGGATCGTGGGCCTTCAACAACCCCGGCTCGGGGTGACTGACAAACGCCTGCGCGTATTCATCCGGCTTTTTCTCGCCTTTCGGAGTCATGGACGCCGCCGTGATCTTCAGCGGCTCCCGCGCTCCCATGTGGCAGGATTCGCACCGGTCCACAATGTTCGCGTCCGCTACGTTGATCTGCACGATCTTCGGGTCCCAGTCTTCGGTCTTCCGCTTCAACCCGTCGATCTGCGTCGGCGTCAGCTCCACCATGTGCGCCGAGATATAGGCCGACATCTTGGTGTTGGCCTCGGTGACCGGTTTCAGCAAATCGCCCAGTTCCGCGTTCAGCTTGGTCCGCTCATCCTTGAGTTCGTTGTACTTCTCTTCCAGTTGCCGGAAGTTGTACTTCTCCTTGTGACCGTCGGGATATTCCACCGACCAGACTTCCTTTTTGTATTCCTCCAGCTCCTTCTTCTTGCTGTCCTTCGCGGAAGCGCTCTCGTCGGTCTCGATCTCGTAGGTCAGTGCATTGGCGTAGGCGCGCTTGTCGGTGAATACGTTCTGCACCGCCAGAATCTTCGCGCTCAGGTCGGCGATCTGTTTCTGCAATTCCAGCCGGCGGTCTTTGGTGGCCGCCTCTGCCTGCTTTTCTGCCTGCAGCAGGTCCTCGTATTCCGCACTCCGCTCCACGTCCTGCAGAGATTTTTGCGACTTCGACTCTGTGCCGTTCAGGAAGGCGGTATAGCGGTCCTTCCATTCGTTTTGAAAGGCCTTCCAGGGCCGCTGGCCGTAAGCTTCATCCCACAGCGCCCAGAACAGTGTGGCCAACAGGATGACCATCGCCACCACGTAGTGCAGCGCGTAAGACTTGGTTACGACCGGATCTTGCTCGGGAATGGGTTGTTCAGCCAAGGAGTCCTCCGCCACAGATCACTGCGCCTTGCTTCGGTTTCACACGTTGAACCATGGTGTTATCCATACGTACTTGATATGCAACGTCAACCGCAGGGCCATCTTGATCGGCAGCCCTACCATCGTCAACATGAAGAACTGCATGAGCGAATACTGCAATAGGCTCATCCGCCGGTAGTCCTTCGGGTTGTAGCGGCGGAACAGCGCGTGCACAATGAATCCGCCCGCCAGGTAGTACCCGCCGACCACGACGGCGCCGAAAATGCCCTTGGCCCAGTTCGACGTGATGCCGAACAGGTCCGGCAGGTCGCGGTTCACTTCATAAATCAACCGGTTGTGGTCCCACGTCTGCCCCGGCCAGAACCACTGCCATCCAGGCCCGCGAATGAACGTCCCGATGAGAATCATTGCCACCCAGAGAACAATGAAACCGAACATGAATGTTCCAATGGCAAACTTGCGCTGCTTCCACGTGTAATACCCGCTGCCCATCGGATTGGTATCGATGTAGGGAATCACCATCAAGCCCACGATGATCAGCGTCGGCATTACCACGCCCGCAATCCACGGATCGAAATAGACCAGCATCTCCTGCAGTCCCAGGAAGTACCAGGGCGCCTTCGCTGGATTCATCGTCAGGTTGGGATTCGAAGGCTCTTCGAGGGGCGCGCTCAGCGTGATGGACCAGACCATCAGCACGATGGTGACGATGATCGCCGCCAGGAACTCCACCCGCAGCAGGAACGGCCACACATGGATTTCCTTCTGCCAGCCCTGCCGGAATGGCCAGCTCTTGCGGTGGTGGGTCTTCGCCATCGCCGGATCGGTTTCCAGTTGGCCGATGAGCTCGTCGTTCGCCTTGGCCTGCTTCCATCCCAGGTAGCAATAGAAGAACAGCAATGGAATCATGCCGACAATCGGGACATTGTCGGGAGCCGAAGCGATTTCCCACAGTTGATGCCAGTCCATACACTCTCCCTAGATCGCGTGGAGACGGCCTTGCTCGGCCGTCGAAATCGGGCGGAACTCGGCCCTTCTATACACTGCGGCGCGGTTTGTCCGCCTCCGCTTCCAGCATCACCGGCGCTGGGCCGGAAATGCCGCCGTCTTTTCGCACCCGCCAGAAGTGCACGATCATCAGCACCGAAGCCACGATCGGAATGCCGATGCAATGCCAGATGTAGGATCGCAGCAGCGCGTTGGCGTCCACGATCGATCCGCCCAGTAAACCGAACCGGATGTCGTTATACGGGGTCATGCCCAACTGGTGCCCGAACGGGCCCTCGTGTCCCAGCAGCGGAGTCGCGCGCGCCATGTTCGTGCCTACCGTCACCGCCCAGAATCCCAGTTGATCGTCCGGCAGCAGGTAACCGGTAAACGAAAGCAGAAGCGTGAATACCAGCAGCAGTACACCAATGTTCCAGTTGAACTCCCGCGGCTTCTTGTACGACCCGGTCAGGAACACCCGGAACATGTGCAGCCAGACGGCAATCACCATCAGGTGCGCCGCCCAGCGGTGCATGTTGCGCAACAGCTTGCCGAAAGGAACGTCGTGCTCCAGATAAAGCACGTCGCGGAAGGCCTGCACCTTCGACGGGTGGTAATAGAACATGAGCAGCACGCCGGTGAACGTCAGCACGATGAACAAGTAGAACGTGATGCCGCCCATGCCCCAGGTGTAGCTGTAGCGCACCGCATCGCGGTTGATCTTCGCCGGATGCAGGTGCAGGAACACGTTCGAAAGCACGCCCAGCGCCCGGTTGCGCGGCGTGTCATCGTGCTTGTGCCGGAAAATCGAGGTGTAGACCTGGGTCTTGGTGGGATCTTTCAGTCCCTCGATCTGCTCTTTCGCTTTGACCGGCATGTCGGTCTTGAGCGACTGCACATCTTCCTTGACACCCGCCTTGACTCGCTCCAGCAGGCCTACGCGATTGCCGTTTTTTCCGTTGCCGTTTTCGTCTGCCATCTCACCCTCTCAACTTGTCTGGGAACATCTGGGCCCGCACATGTCAGGTTCGACGTCCTAAGCTCGCAAGTAAGCTCCGTCGTCGTTGAACTGGCTCGGTTGTCCCTTGGGCCACTGGTAGAGCTTCGACACATCCACCAGGATCTGCCCATCGGGAGAAACCTCCACGTGCGCCCGGTCCATGGGCCGTGGCGCCGGTCCCTCGAAGTTGATCCCTTCGCTGTCATAGCCGCTGCCATGGCAGGGACACTTGAACTTGTTCTCGCTGGGCTTCCAGTCGGGCGTGCAGCCGAGGTGCGTGCAGCGCGCGTAAATCACAAATATGCGGTCCGGGGTGCGGTCCACCCAGATGCGATATCGCTGCTGCCACTTGGTGTCCACCCCCAGCCCGTACTCCTCCGGATATCCGATCTTGAAGCTGGTGGCCGGTTCAAACAGCGTGCGCGGCAGGAAGAAGCGGAAGAAGGCCAGGAACCACGCCGTCAGAAATGCGGCTACGGCGCTCCACACCAGCCGTCGCCTTGCGCGATTGACCTCGTTATCTTCGGGGCCAACCGCAGCCACGCCTCCGGCGGCAGCCGCTTTGGAAGTGCCGACCGCCGGTGTTCCTACGTATCGAGTCGAAGTGCCGCTGCGGGCAACCGAAGCGGCCGCCGACGGTGCGGCTTGTGTCACGGATGATGCCGGGCGCGCGGCTGATGCAGCCGGTGCGGCTGCGGCTGCAGGAGCCGCCGGGGCCGCTGCTTCTGCCGGTTCTCCCAACAGGGCAGTGATCTCGGCATCGTTCAGCGGAGGCAAGTTCTTGCGTCCGCGCCGCGCCTGTTCGGCGGCGATCGAAGACTTGCTCCACTTCTTTCCTTGCGCCACCCATCCGGCAACTTCTGCGCTGATGCCCGCGGCAGGGGCCGCCGGCGCCGCAGCAGCCGGTGGCGCGGCCGCCGCTGGAGGCGCTGCCGTCGCAGCCGGAGCAGCAGGTGCGCTGGGCGGCGCGGCTGCGCCGGTTTCCCACGGCATCGGCTGCCCTGCCTTCAGGGCTTCGATGTCTGCGTCGCTGAGCAGGGGCAAACCCTTACGCGTGCGATAGGCCTGCTCCATCGCGATGACTGAATTGTTGAGCGCTGCCCGCGGCAACGGCGGAAGGTGCCCAAGTATGCCTTTGGCCTCGTCTGCCATCCGATTTCCTCACCCTTTCGCTGCGGCCGCAGCCGCGAATGCTGCTTCCGGCGTCCGCTGTCGGCCGCCGCCTTCAGTCCGCTGCCACCAGGCGGCTGAAGCTCATAGGATTCAAACTCTCCCCCACGGCGTTGCCGACCAGATCGGCCAGCGCCGCAATGAACGTGGGAGAGTCATTCAATCCCGAAGTCATCTCAAACTGTCCCAGCCCCAACTGGGCAGCTTCTTCCCGCGCCTCGTGGTCAATCTCACCCAGAGTTTCCACGTGGTCGGAAACAAACGCAATGGGCACAACGCAAACGTCCTTGATCTTTTCTCCGGCCAGATCGCGCAGCGTGCGGTGCAGGGAAGGCTGCAGCCAGCGGCTGGCGCCGACCTTGCTCTGGTAACACAGGCGGAAATGGTTGCTCCACCCGCCGCGGCGCATGAGAAGCTCCACTGTTTCCTCGATCTGGCGCTGGTAGGGGTCGCCCTTTTCTATGACCGCCGAGGGTACGCTGTGCGCGCTGAAAACGATCTCCACCTGCCTCGGGTCCGCGAATCGTGACAGCGCTTCATTCACCTTTTCCCGCAGCGCTTCGAGATAAAGTTCATGGCGGTAAAAGTTCTCGATGCAGCGTACGGGAACATCCGCGCGGAACTGCCGCCTCCACTCGTTCAGGCTGCTGCCCGTGGTCGTGCTCGAGTACTGCGGGTAGAGCGGCAGCAGGACGATCTCGTCGCAGCGCGCCGTCAGCACCTGCTCCACGGCTTCCTGGGTAAAAGGATGCCAGTAGCGCATGGCCACGAAGCATCGCACATTGAGTCCGGCATGGTTCAGTTCTGCTTCGAGCGCGCACGCCTGCCGCTCGGTAAATCGGCGGATGGGCGATCCGCCGCCGATCACGGAATAATGATGCTCCACCTTGCGCGCGCGGGTGGCGGAAATCAGCCTGGCCAGGGGCTTGCGGCCGATGCGCGCAAAAGGAAAGTCAATGATGTCGGGGTCGCAGAAAAGATTAAAAAGGAATGGCTCGATCGCTTCCAGCGTGTCCGGTCCGCCAAGCTGGAATAAAACCACACCTGTGCGCCGAGTTGAGTGTGCCATCCCCCGGGGTTCCTTGAGAACAGAGGATGTTACTCAATCGCGAGAGTTCCGTCAACGCGGAACTGGCTTTCTGGCGGGGTCGTTTGCGTATTTGCGTGCGTGCCGCGCGCTAGGTTGAAGACGGCGTGAGCGTGGAACTCTCCATCGCCGCGATGATCGAATCCGCGAACTCCATCGTGCCGGCTTTTCCGCCGGCGTCGCGTGTCAGTTTGTCGCGCGAGCGGTAAACCATTTCGAGCGCATTGCGGATCTTCAGCGCGGCATCGAACTCGCCAAGATGGCGCAACATCAGCAGGGAACAGCGGATGACGGCGGTAGGATTGGCCAGATTTTTTCCCGCGATGTCGGGGGCCGAGCCGTGCACTGCCTCGAAGATGGCGCAGTCGTCGCCGAAGTTGGCGCTCGGCACCATGCCCAGTCCGCCCACGAAGGCCGCGCACAAGTCGGAAATGATGTCGCCGTAAAGGTTTTCCATCAGCAGCATGTCGTACTGGTACGGGTTCATCACCAGTTGCATGCAGGTGTTGTCTACGATGTGCTCGGCGTAAGTGATCTCCGGATATTCCTTGGCCACCTGGCGGGCGCAGCGCAGGAACAGGCCATCCGACAGCTTCATGATGTTGGCCTTGTGAACAGCGTGAATTTTTCTTCGCTGGCTCTTGCGCGCATAGTTGAAGGCAAAGCGCGAGATGCGCGTGCACGCCTTCTCGGTCATGATCTTCAGGCTCTCCACCACGCCCGGCACGACTTCGTGCTCGATCCCTGAATAAAGGCCCTCGGTGTTTTCGCGCACGATGATCAGGTCCACGTCGGGATAGCGCGTGGGAATGTGCGGCAGGTTGCGGATGGGGCGGAAGTTGGCGTACAGCTCGAACTGCTTGCGCAGTTGCACGTTGATGCTGGCAAAGCCGCCGCCTACGGGCGTGGTGATCGGGCCCTTCAGGCCGACGCGGGTGCGCTCGATGGAACTGATCAGCTCTTTCGGGATGTACTCGTGGTATTTCTCGTAGGCGTCCGCGCCCGCCTCGAAAGTCTCCCACTCGAACTTCAGGCCAGTGGCTTCCAGAATGCGCACCGCGGCGCGGGTGACCTCAGGGCCGATGCCATCGCCGGGAATCAGGGTGATCCTATGACATTGAGTCATTGAGGGATTGAATCATTGAGAGATTGAGTCATCGGTTCATTTTAGATGTTCGCAGCGAAGCCGCGAAAATGGCTACGAGTTCATTGGCTTCTTTTAACAGGTCCTGAATTCGTTCTTGTTTCACGACGCCGGTTTCACCCATGAGTTCCAACCAGAATATGGTCTCGTCGGCTTCTTCCACAACTGTCCCGAGCTTCGAGACGAACTCGGCTCGGGAACGCGCCCGGCATACTGCACGGTAGTTCGCGGCGACGGAAGTCCCCGAGCGAAGCAGCTGCTTGCCCAGGACCTGTGCGTCAGCAGAAGCAGGAAGCGACCGGAAGACGCGCACACGCGAACCGCGAAGTCCTTCGTTCGATGCCGCAGTTCGTTCGCTCTTTCGAGGGCATTCATCTAAATAAATCCCTCAATGACTCAATGATTCAATCCCTCAATGTCTTCACTTGTCCTTGGTCTTGAGCAGGTCTTTGAGTTCGGCCATGAATTCCTGGACGTCTTTGAAATCCAGGTAGACGGAGGCGAAGCGCACGTAGGCGACCTTGTCGTGGCGGCGCAGGCGGCTCATGATGAGCTCGCCGATCTCGCTGGTCTTGCGCTCGCGCTCGGGCGATTCGATGACGAATGACTCGGCCTCGTTAACGATCTGTTCCAGCTTGCCGATGGGGACGGGCCGCTTCTCGCAGGCGCGCAGCAGGCCGTTGAGAACTTTCTGGCGGTCGAACTTTTCGCGCCGTCCGTCCTTCTTGACCACCATGTAGGGGATCTCGTCGATGCGCTCGTAAGTGGTGAAGCGCTTCTCGCACTTCAGACACTCGCGGCGGCGGCGGATGGAGTCGGCTTCCTTGCTCTCGCGCGAATCCACCACCTTGTCATTTTCAAATCCGCAGAAGGGACACTTCATGGCGCTGAAACCAGACGAGTCCGATTGTAACAGGCGTAATGTTCCGCATGGAACATTACGCAAAATGGAGAAGTGTTCCACGTGGAACACTTTGTACTGGCGGCGGAGTATGTACGCAAAGATATTGCATCGGCGGCAAGTTAATCAAAGAGCGAAGCTTGCATGAGGTATGAAAAAAGTGCACACCGGGTGGCCCAGCCTTTCGCGTTCTGTGCGAAGGCTGGGGATGTTCGGCCGTCACATCTCTTCTCGGCAAGGCCAAGTAGGCTCCCGCTGTGCCTTCGCGACTGAAAAGATATCAACAAACGCGGCAGCTCCATTTCATCACCTTTACCTGCTACCATCGCGCTCCACGGCTGAACACAGATTCGGCCCGGGATATGTTTGTTGCCGCGCTGGAGCGCGCGCAACGGTGGTACGAGTTTTACGTTGTGGGATATGTAGTCATGCCAGAGCACGTCCACTTGTTGGTGAGCGAACCCGAACGCGGCAGCCTGCGAACTGTGCTGCAAATCCTAAAACAAACCGTTTCGAAGAGGCTTGGCCGAGAAGCGAGGGAGTCGCCTTTCTGGCAGGCGCGCTACTATGATTTCAATGTTTGGAGTGAGCGCAAGCGGATTGAGAAATTGCGCTACGTGCACCGGAACCCGGTGACGAGGGGCTTAGTGGCGCGTCCGGAGGACTGGAAGTGGAGCAGTTTTCGGCATTATCTTAGCGGCGAGGACTGCGGCGTGGAAATCGAGTCGCAGTGGACGGCGCGCAAGCGCGAAGCGATGGGCGTTTTTGTTAGAGTCTCGCGTCGCGAGAAGACATGAAATCTTCCCCAGCCTTCGCACAGAACGCGAAAGGCTGGGCCACCCGACGAACTTCAATCCCAACATGGAAATCCCCAGCCTTCGCACAGAACGCGAAAGGCTGGGCCACCCGACGCGAAAGGCTGGGCCAGCCGGCTTCTCTGGTCAAGCAGCGGGAGGAGACGAGGGCAAGGCGGACTCGGTGGCTTCCTGCTGCTGGCTTTCAGCGGCCACCTTGCGCAGCGAGAGACGCTCGCGATGGGCGAGGGCGAGTCCGAAGGGGATGACGGCCACGAAGGTGACCAGCCAGAGCAGGATGCCGCAACTGGCAGCCAGTTCGTGGGGCGCGTCAAAGACGTGCTCAAGCGCGGCGATGGTGGCCAGTTGCGATCCCCCGCCCACGCCGGGCAACTGGATCATTGAGCCCACCATGCTGGACCCCATCAGCAGCAGCACCTGGGAAACCGGGATATCGAGGACCTCCGCGCGATAGGAGTGGGTCACTTCCTTGTAGGCGACCGCGATCATGTACCACATGACGACGGAGACGACAACCAACTGGAGCAGCGAGAAAACACTGTGGATGGTATTGAGGCCGTCGCGGAATTCGCGGATGCGCAGGGCGATGCGTTGTCCGAGATTGGCGGAGAGATGAGCGAAGCGGCGCTCGACCCATCCGGCCAGAGCCTGGCCTTTGTAGCTGACCAGCAAAGCGAGGAGGGTGAGGCCGGCGACGAGGGCGATGAGGGTGAATCCGGCTTTGCGGAAATCGCCGTAATAGGAGAGTTCCTTGGGGCCGGGCGTGAAGAAGATGGCAAGCACCAGCAGCAGAGTGAATGCTCCCACGTCGAAAATGCGCTCTACGGCCCAGACGCCCAACTGCGAGGAGAAGGGAAGCGACTCCTTGCGGGCAATGAGGTAAGGGCGGATGAGTTCGCCGGGGCGGCCGAGAAGCGCGAGTCCAGTGAAGCCGATGACCGTGGGCGCGACCAGCCCAAGAGACGACGCGCGCGGGCGGACGGGCCGGAGGAAGATTTTCCAGCGGATGGCGCGCATCACATAAGCCAGGTAGATGAGCACGATGCCGTGGAACACGTGCCGCTTGCTGACGTGGCCGGTCTGGCTCCAGAAGGTGAGCCAGTCAAAATCGCGCCAGGTGCGGAACTGGATGTAGACCAGGGTCAGGAGGACGGCGACGCCTGCGGCGAAGATGTAATTGCGTTTCTTGCTCATTTCCCGAGACGCCCCGACCAGACGGAGATGGTCCGTGCCCCTGGCAGGCTAGGGACAAGGTAACTGACAGAAAGGTGCGGGTCAACGCGGGCGGAAGTCACGCCGGGAGATTATTGCGATCCGGCAGGCGCGGAAGAAGCCTGAGCGGCGGCCTCGGCGCGCGCAGGAGAAGGCCTGGCAGGCTTGGCGGCGGCCTTCTGCTCGGCCAGTTTCTTGCGGTTGAAATCACGAATGATGCGCGCCACGTAGACTTGCGTTTCGTAATAGGGAGGAACGCCATGGTATTGCTCGACGCGTTCCGGGCCGGCGTTGTAAGCGGCCAGGGCTTTGACCAGATCAAAGTTGTAGCGCTCGAGCAGTTCGCGCAGGTAACGGGTGCCTCCTTCGACATTGGAGCCGGGGTCGAAGGGGTTGGCCACTCCAAGTTGCGAGGCGGTGCCGGGCATTAACTGCATCAGTCCCTGCGCGCCTTTGGGCGATACGGCGTGCGGGTTGAAGCCGCTTTCGGCATGGATGACGCTGTTGATGAGGTCGGGATCGAGATGATGGCGTCCGCTGACGGCGCTGACCAATTCGGGAAGGGGCGACGTGGATGAAGCGGATGCGGGAGAAGCAGGCGGCAGCGGTTCCTGCTCGAAGTGGTCAATTTCGGCCGTGGGGATGTCGACGTAGCTGCTGCGGTCCGCGCCGAGGTAAAGGCGAGTGACCGAGCCGACGACCTCACGACGCTCGTGGCGGATAGAAAAGCCGTTCTGCAGGACGGCCATGTCGGCGGAGAACGCAGTTCCGCAGAAGGAAGCAAGTGCCGCGCACACAGCGAGTTGGAGAGACAACTTCATGCGGTGGTTGGTCTTGCTCCGGAGACGGGAACCAGGGGCGGGGGCGCGCCGTCGAGGACACGCTCGATGGCGGCGGCTACTCCACACTGGTCGTTGGGTAAAGTCACATTCCAGCCCCGGCCGCGCAGTTCTTCGGATGCATTCCCCATGATAAACGGAAGCCCGGCGAAGGCAAGCATTTCGACGTCGTTGTAATTGTCACCAATGGCCATGACCTGCTCCCGCGGGACGCCGCGAAACCGCGCCCAGCGCTCGAGGGCGTGGCCCTTGGAGCAGCCGCAGTTGAGCACATCCACGATGGAAAGATCGCGAACGGGGTATTCGGTGCGCAGGACGGTGATGTGCTGTTCGAGGCCGCTGGCCTCAAGCTGGGCCAGGGCCTGGTGCATGCGGCCGATGGTGCCGCAAAACATGGCCTGCACGGGGTCGGTGGTGAGCGATTTTTCGACGGGGATGACGAAGTCTATGTACTGGAGGTTCTTTTCGAGCCAGCGCTGAATGCTGCTGGTGAGCTCGTCCATGTGCTCGAGCACGATGGCGCCGCGGCTTTCGGTATCGAAGGTGAGCACGGTGTTGCCGCGGAACTGCTGCATGGCGAGGCAGAGCCTGCGGCAGGTGGAGGCGGGAAGCAGGTCGCGATGGAAGGTCTCGCCGGAGAGCGAGCGGGTGATGGCGCCGTTGGAGCTGATGATCCAGAGATCGAAGCCGAGCTGCTGCACGATGGGGAGCGCAAAGGTATGGCGGCGGCCGGTGACTACGACGACCTCCACGCCGGAGGCGTTGGCGCGCTGCAAGGCGGCGAGGTCGGCGGCAGAAATCTGAAACTGGGGATTCAGCAGGGTGCCGTCAATATCGACGGCCAGAAGACGCATGGATGGCATCAGCACAATAGATTTTAGCATTCGCGAGGGTTGGGACGGTGTGAGCGGGCGGCCTACGTAGCGCATGGTATAGTGCGCTCATCCGCATGGGATCGTTACTCTTCTTTGCATTTTCGTGGTGGGGCCTGCTGTTGCAGGGATTCGCGATCGTACATTTCATCCGCCGGCGGCCGGACATGTTCTGGCTGTGGATCATCCTCATTGGCGGCTGGCTGGGGGCGCTGGTGTACATCGCGGTGGAAGTGATTCCCGACGCGGGGCTGATGCGGCAATCGTTCAAGGCTTTTCCGCGGCGGCGGCGGATTCATGAACTGGAAGCGTCGATTCTGGATAACCCGTCGGCGGGGAACCTCGAAGAACTGGCCGATCTGTATCTGGAAGAAGGGAAGTATGTCCGCGCCCGGCAGTGCTATGACCGGGCGATCTCGTCGCGGACGGATTCGCCGGATCCGTTTTACCGGCGCGCGGTAGCGGCGACGCAGATGGGCGACTTTGCGGCGGCGCTGCCGGACCTGGAACGAGTCGTGGCGGAAGACCCGAGATATGACTTCCATCGCGCGGCCGGGTTGCTGGCGAATGCCTATAGTCAGACCGGTCAACCGGAAAAAGGGGAAGCGCTGTTCCAGGAAGTGACGAAGATTTCGACGCTATCGGAAACCTATTACAACTACGCGATTTTGCTGGCCTCCGAACAGCGTTACGGGGAAGCCCGCGAGTGGGCCCGGCGCATCCTGGACAAAAAGCCGACCATGCCGGGATATCTGCGGCGGCGCGAGCGGCCGTGGTTCCGCAAGGCAACAACCCTGCTGAAGCGGCTGCCATCGTGAATTCGGGCGCGAAGGCTTTTTTGTTCAGTTTCGCCGCGCAAATACCCAGGGAGCAGCTTCTTCGTAACTGGCGTCGGAACCGGCGCAGCCGCTCTCGCGCCGCAACGCGGCCAGCAATGCCTCGAGCATGCATTTGAGGGAAGCCGGATTCTCGATGAGAATGCGGCGGATGCTCTCGCGGTGCACAGCAACTTCGCCGATCGGACTCGCGCTGCTGGCATCGAACGGCATCGCAGGCGGGGTGGGTTTATCCCATGTGGCGCGGCTTTCGAGCTGCAGCGCCACGCTGGCAAAGGGATAGTCGAGACTGCCGGTCGTCATCCAGTGGAGGACCAGTTCCTTCACGTGGGCGGCGCTGCAGGCGGAATGGATGCCGGACTGCGTGGCGAGAGCATCATTCCAGCGGAGGATCTTTACGGTATCCTCCCAACCGTTCGCTGCGATGAGGAACCACTTCCGGTTATCCGGCCTTGCCTCCCCACAGATTGTGCATACCTGAATTCCTGAGTGGCGCATAAATGCCTTTCACCGCGGGCCGCGCGGTGTGATTGGGTTCGTTGGGCTGGGCTGCAGCGGCGTGCTTATGCCGCGAACATTCGGGAAGCGGGACGGTGACCAGCCCGCGTCCTTTTTCAAATGACAGGGTGAGAACGACCGCGCAGGTATCACAAAGCCAGTAGTGTTCCACCCGCGGCGTGCGCAATCGTGCTCCAGCGGTCCTTCTCGAGTTGGAAGCCGCGAAGTACTCGGTCTCCACCTGGAACAGCTTGCCCTGGTTCAGCCGGCGAAAGAGGCTGGAGCACGACGGATTCGCACATTTGTGAAGCACCACAGTTCCTGGGAAAAGCGCGCAACCTTACAGACCCGGGGGAGGGTGTTTGGGCATATGCACGCGTGTGGCCGAAGCCCAGTCCATCCGCGAGGCGCGCAACTGTATGAAAGAAAAACATCGCAGGATTCTGCGCATTGCTATGCCCGAGAAAAACTGCCGAGCCTCAGTCAGGCTTGCCGATGGCTCGTCATCGAGAACGGTGGGGGCGCTGCTATGATCGAAGCGATGATGAACAAGACTGTACTGATGTGTCCGCCGACGTTTTTTGACGTGCGGGAAATCAAGAATCCGCACATGGGGCGTCCGGTGGATTACGTTCTGGCAAGGCAGCAATGGGACAATCTGCGCCGGGCGCTGGAGACTGCCGGGGTGAAGGTGGTGACGCTCGATCCGGTTCAGGGGCTGGAGGACATGGTGTTCGCGGCCAACCAGGCGTTTGTGGGATGGCAGGAGAAGCTCGGGAAGTTCATCGTCCCCAGCCGGATGCGCTATCCCTCACGGCAGAAGGAAGTGCCGCATTATATGGAGTGGTTTCGCAGCCACGGGTACAAGGTGATCGAGCTGGACCTCAAGGGAGAATTTCTGGAAGGCCACGGCGATTTGTTGTGGCATCCGGACCATTCGCGGATCTGGGCAGCTTACGGTTTTCGATCTACCCAAGGAGGGGTAGAGAAATTCGCCAGGGCTATGAAGGAGCTGGGCTTTGCGGTTGTGCCCCTGCACCTGGTAGACGATCACTGTTATCACCTGGACACCTGCCTGAATCCGCTCAATGCCGAGGCTGCGCTGATCTATCCGGGTGCTTTCGCTGCGGAATCTTTGGCAGCGCTACGAGAGGGATGGAAACGCTTGCATGAACTGAGCCGCGAGGAAGCGGTGCAGTTTATCGCGAATGGCATTGTGGCAAATGGGCGCTACATAACGCCGCGCCTGACACCGAATCTGGAGAAGGTGCTGGCGCAGGAGGGGCTGGAGCCGGTACGGGTAGAGACCTCGGAGTTTGAGAAGTCCGGCGGGAGCGTTTTCTGCATGAAGACGTTTGTGGAATAGCCGAGCGGGCGATCGAGCGGGTTCTCCAGCCGCCACTGCCGCGCGGGCTCGGAGGCACGGCAGTGGCGTGGAAGAACGCGAACGCGATTACTTCTTCTGCAGTTCGCGGATGTAAGACACGACCATCTTGACCTGGTCAGGGGGCATGCCTTTGGTCTGGAACGCGTGAGTGACTTTCTTGTCCTTGCCGCCATTGGCGATCATGTCGGTCATATCCGCCTCGGTGGCTTTCTTGGCGTCATCAGAGATCAAGCTGGGCATCTTGGCCGCTGGTTTGCCGGCGCCGTCAACACCGTGGCAGGCCGCGCACTTGGTTTTGTAGAGGGTGGCCCCGTCATCAGCCCAGGACAGGCTGGGCACCACGATGAAAAGGACAACCGCGATGGTCAGAATGAGGATTGCAAGCTTCCGCGTCGTCATGATTGCTTTCTGCTCCGTTTGAAGTTTAGAAAGACCGCCTACAGGTGCCGGAGTATGCGCACGCAAACTCCCTTCCTTGCGCCACGGGACCGCACTCAGGCAGCGATCGTGCCGGGCAGATACAGTGTCGCTCGGGGCGACGTATCTGGCTGTGATGACAATCACTTGCGGTCGTGACCGGTGGCCGCAGGAAGAGGTCACGCGGCCCGTCATTCGCCCATCACCTTCACAATCAGGCGTTTGTCGCGTTGCCCGTCAAATTCGGCGTAGAAGATGCGCTGCCAGGTTCCCAGGTCCAGCTTGCCGGCGGTAATCGGGACGATGACTTCATGATGGATGAGCAGGGCCTTCAGGTGAGAGTCGCCGTTATCCTCGCCGGTTTCGTGATGTTTGTAGTTCCTGTCGAAGGGCGCCAACCCCTCCAGCCAGCGGTCAATGTCCTCGATCAGGCCGGACTCGTTGTCGTTGACATAAACTCCCGCGGTGATGTGCATGGCGGAGACCAGCACCATGCCTTCCCTGACGCCGCTCTTGCGGACAATTTCTTCCACCTGCGGGGTGATGTGAACGTAGGCGCGATGTGTCTTCGTATGAAATCTCAGGTAGTCGGTATGGACTTTCATAGTAGTTACTCCTTGGACGGAAGTATGACCTGTGCGGGAGAGCGTGTCTTCACTGCGAGCGAGCTTGCTTGCGGCGACGATCCAGCTCTGCTTGCATCTGCTGGACACTCTCGGCGACGAGGGGAGTATAGAGGGCCTGTACCCATCGGGGATTTCGCCACTCGGGGGAGGTGAGCACGACGGGTTCGAATTCGCCCATGGCATCCTCGGACCGGTGGGCTTGCCAGTAGGCTACAGCCCGCGCCATATGCCGCTCTGCATCGTTCGGGCTGGACTCATCGTAAGCTGCGTCAAGACTCTGCAGGGCATCGGCCAGCGTCCGATTCTGAATCTGTACCCAGGCGCGGGCGACGAGGAATCGGGTCTCGCCCGGGCGACGCTGCACGGCGCGGTTCAAGAGCTCAAGAGCGGCCGCGTTATCCCCGGCAAGGTAATACCACCAGGCCAGCTCGGCCAACCAGTGTGGCGACCATTCCTCGCCAGCACTGGCTTCGGCTTGAGCAGTGACACGCTGGGCGGGCGCTGAATCGCCGGCTAACAGGGCGAGACCAGCGGCTGGAACCTGAAATCCCCACGATTCCGTGCTGTGCAGAGATTCAAGCCAGCGGCGGAACTCTGTGGCTGCGGTAGCACGGTCCGCGGCGGCCAATGCCTTTGCGTAAGCCTCAGCCATATCGGTTTGAGAAGGATCGAGCTCGATTACTTTGCGGTAGGAGGCGGCGGCTCCCCGAAAATCTGCCTGCAAGAATTGTGCCTGCGCAAGGATGTTAAGCGCGTGCGCCTGCTCGGCGTGCGCACGCAGCGACTGCAACGCGAGTTGCTGTGCCTGGGGATAGGCATGCGCTGCAAGCGCGGCGGCAGCTTTGTCCGTGGTAAATATGTAGGCGACTGCGAGATCGCGTTCCGCGTGAAGCGGCCAGTGTTCGCTTGAGATCAGCGTTTGAATCTGCTGGATTCTCTCGGCAGGCAGAGGGTGGGAGCGGAAATAACCCGTGAGAATTTCCTGGGCGACTTGCGAAAGCTCCTGTTGCGGAGTCCTGGATCGGCCCTGGTACTCGTCATAGAGACGCTGGAAAGTCTCGAACATTCGAATTGCGCCATTCGGCGAGTAGCCTGCCGCGACAGCGAGGCGTACGCCTTCACGATCGGCCTCGAACTCCTGGTCCTTGCTGTAGCCGGCATCGAAAACCTGGATAGGAATGGCCATCCAGTCACCGAGAGGCAGCTTGCGCAGGGCCTGGGCCTGCTGCAATCGTTCGGCGCAGTGGTAATGATCGACGTGTTCGATCTCGTGGCCAAGGACGGATGCCAGCTCATCCTCGCTGTCCATAAGCGCGAGAAGACCAGCGCCGACGTAGACGTGGCCGCCGGGCAGGGCGAACGCGTCGACGATGTTTCTGTCGCGAAGGTAATGGACCTTGTATGGCAATTTGCGATGCGCATGGATAGCGACCGCGGTACCGACCTGGGTCAAGTACCGTTCGACGTCCAAGGTCTCTGCTGATGGTTTTTCTTCTTTCGGAGCGGCGTAATGCTCCGCGATCTGGTCGCCGGCCTGAATTTCTTCCTGGTCGGACATGCGGGTGAAGCGCACCGGCATGCGGGTGAGTTCCTGTTCGCTGTCTGCCACGATATGGAGAATGGCTTCGGGGCCGACCATGACATCCTCGTGGCGGCGCTGCGTGACCACGATGGCCGCGATGCCCAGCAGCACGATGCCCGCCAATGTGCTCCATCGCCTCATAGATATTGCCTCAGGGCCTCACGGTTCCGCGTGTACAGGAAGGACACCAGCAGCAGGGCAGCGCCCAGAACGATGAGCGTGAGATACCGGTCGCGAGGATTGAGACGCCAGACGTCCACCAGAAGAATTTTCCCGACACACAGCAGCAGCAGTCCCAGGCCCGTGAGGCGGAAACTGCGCTCTGCCAGCCACAACGCAAGGACAAAGATAGCGACGCCTTCCAGACCCCAGGAAAGAGTCACCATGCCATGCCGCATCTCGAGAGCCAGCAGAACGGTCAACAGGGTTACGGCAATGAAAAAGAAAATCTGCTCCGGGTGGCGGGTAATTGACTGAGCAATTCGCCGCACGGCGCCACCTGCAGGCGCAATATCCCTGCGGCGCATGCGAAGCGCGAAGGGCAGTGCGGCAAAGAGTATAGCTACGACAGCCCCGACCGAGGCCCAGCGGCTGTCCCAGAAGGAAAGAGCCGGAAAGTAAGTGCGTTCGTAGAAGTTGTGCAGGATGGTTCGCAGCAGCACAGCGGCAGCTCCGAACAAGGCCTGATGCAGAAAAATGCGCCGGTCGGTTTTCCATGCGATTGTGAGAAGCGCAAACGCCAGCACAGACCATGCCGCCGCTACCCAGTCGGCCTCGAGTTCGAAACGCACGAGCGCAGCGAGCGCGATGGTGCCGAGATACGCGCAACCGTCTGCTGTCTTACACCCACGTTCGAACTTGAGCAGGTCCGGCGCTTCGCACAATCGCCAATATCCATAGAGAAACGCGAGCGCCATTGGCACGATGGTCAGGAAACGAGGGCTGATCTCACCGGGGGAACTCTGGGCGTTCAGGTTCACGAAGAAAATGCGCAGGAATCCCGCCAAAAATAACAAGTAGGCCTGGATGCGGAGAGCTGGTGAACTTCGCCCCAGACCGAGTTCGAGCAGGACAACTCCGCCCATTACCCAGGCAACCGCGACTCCGACGGGTTGCAATTCGTACCACGCCAACAAGGCCAGAAGCAGAGAGGCGGAACCCGTGTATGCCCCGTTAATCCACGGAGTGACGTCCGCAAAGATGCCGGCGCCAGTTCGTGGTTGGGGCCAATTCCATCGTGCCGTCGAGTACAGCAGCAGAGCGACCGGCAAGATCGTTAGGAGTCGAAGCGAAAAGCCATCATAGATTTGGGTGCTTTCCAGGTTGACCGATAGGACGCGAATCACCGCAATGAAAGCGAGGAAGTTCCCTTGATGGGCCAAAGCACGGATGTCGAACTTGCGGGCCGAGAGCGCTATGGCAAAACCTAGAGCAGACCAGGCCACGGCGGTCCAGTCCTCGGGAAATGCAATCCATGCGCCGGTCAGCAGCATCAGCGCGCCAGCGTAGGAAAGGTAATGAGTTAGCCGGCGGTCAAGTTCCCGTGTGAACAGGCTGGACCAGTGCCTGGTTACCCAGTGCGAGGTGGCGTAGAAGACGAGAGCGGCAACCAGAAATGCCAGAGCGAGCGGACGGTCGGGGCGCATGTCCGCGCCATCCATGCGGACGCCACAAATGCGAGCCGCATCCGCGCTCAATAGTTGACCTGCTGTCAAAATTGATGCCAAAAGCCCAAGGCGTCGAAAAATCACCTCGCGCGTCCAGACGCCGATTAGGAGCAAGGCCTCGGCTTCAATCAGCCAGAACACCACGAGCCGGGCTCCCGAATAACGGAAGGGGAATGCGGCGATCAGCAGTGCCACGCCGACCGTCGACAGCGCGATAACGGCATCGCGGCGGCGACGTGTAACGGGAAGTTGTGCGAGCAGCGTTTCGACCGCGCCGATCGCCAGCAGGGCCCAGAAGGCCCACTCCGGATGTGCCGACTGGTATTTGAACAAGGCGAGCAGCAAGGCTGTGTTCAACACGGCCGCGACGGTCGAAACGCGTTCCAGCCGGGAAGTGCGCGGCAGCCGGAGCACGTAGGACGTCCGGAAAACCGCCCAGTACAGCAGAAGCATGCCCACGCTCGCAGTGAATTCAGGGAATGAACGGCGCTGGCCATGCATCGGCTGGATGATCGGACGCAACCAGAGGTAGTGATTGAAGTAGCTGGCGAAGATTCCCAAGATTTCCAGCTCGAACCACTGCATCCGTCCGACGATGACTACGAGCCCCGCCGCCAGTACGCCGCCGGCCGCCAGGCTGTAGACAGTGTCATGGCTGATGGAGACAGTGAGAAACGCCAGGAGAAATGCGAGTCCGGTGACTACCTGCGAGCGATAACGCAGCGTGTGCCACACCATGACCGCTGCCACCGCGAACATGAGCGCGAGATCGAGAAACTGTGAAGTAAGCACTCGCGCCGCGGCGACGTGATACAGAGCATAGGTGGTAAAGAACAGCAGCGCCCAGCCACCACCAATGCCGGCACGGGCCAGAATGCGAT